>ERZ1049444.79-NODE-79-length-105681-cov-12.015242_pt1 | contig 105681 bp, 93 predicted proteins | sample MGYA00383101_ERZ1049444 | MGnify/ENA primary metagenome ERZ1049444 (study PRJEB29581, sample SAMEA5548371) | metagenome | biome: marine; feature: coastal; material: water | depth 50 m | study: Short-term variability in the microbial, nano- and picoplankton... | reverse complement strand
ACTTCAGTTGTAATGTACAAGTCTTGAGCAAAGGTATTTGCAGTTGTTAAAAATACCATGGCGAATGCCATAAAGTAACCTAAGATTTTCCTAGGGATTTTTGTGTTTTGTGTTTCCATAATACAAGTTTTAATTAAAAAAAGGTTAATAATATGTAAAAAGCCACTACGCAAAAGACGCAATGGCTGAATTACCAAAAATAAAAAACGTTAAACACACATTCCAAAAAAAGAATAGAATATTAGCAGGTTTACCCTGTAATTGGTAGAATTTTGTCATATGGTTTTAAGTTTTTGTCGTAAACTTGGCAGTAAAACTAACAAAAAAATATCAAAAAATGAAAAATTATTGATAATATTTCGACTTACTAACAAGAGGTTTTTAATAACATTATTTATCGTCATGCTATACATAACGAAAAGAAAAAACTTAAGTTTCTGATTTAGTATCTAATTTAAAAAACAGATACATAAACACAAGTTTAAAAAAACAAGCTTAATCGCCAATAAAGTTATTTTAAACAATTAAAGTTCAATTTCGTATATTTGTATTGAAATAAAAATAAGTCCTTTCAAATGAAAAAAAGCCTCATAATATTATTCTCAGTTGTATTTTTATTTAGCAATTCAATTGCTCAAACTATCTCAACTTCAGGATTTACTTTTAATCCAGATACATTATTTGTAAACATCGGGGATACAATTAATTTTAATCTTTCAAGCAATCATAATGCGGTGGAAGTATCAGAAAGCACGTGGAATACAAATGGGTCGGCATCTAATAGTGGTTTTAATATATCATTTGGGGGAGGAAGCTTTATTGTAGACAGCATTAAAACATACTACTATGTATGTCAGCCACATGCAAGCATGGGAATGAAAGGAATAATCGTTTCATCACAATTACCTTGCAATAAAAATATTAACCAATCACTACAAGGGTTTGACCCTGATCCAGTTTATGGAACATGGATATGGTCATACGACACATTATCATTAACCAATACTAGCAATTGTGATGTGCGGGTTAGATCAGAGTTCACAATATCTCATTCTGACTCAATAATTGGACTAACAGATTTTGACTTAAAGTGCTATAACCCTTATATAGGAAATTGGCCAGCTGTACCTTACTCAATAGATAGTAACGGAGATGCACAAGGCTATTTTGGATTTGGTGGAGATACAACCGGTCAGCTAATAACTCAAGGAACTACACAACAACTAATTGTGAAAATTAGATTTAGACCTAACGCCAATTACGGAAATTATTCTTCATCTTGGAGCTCAAATGAAGTAGATAGTGCAGGTAATTTTTTACAAACTCTAGAATTAGATTCAACACATATTAGCTATGTTGATTGCTCGCTCTTTGGAGCTGATAGCACCTTTAGTTCAGATATATCATGTTTTAATGCCAATGATGGTAGCGCAAGTATTTTATCTGTTCAAAATGGAAGCAATAACTACAGCTACTCTTGGAGCAATGGCGATTCTACAAACAATGCATCAGCACTATCAGCTGGCAGTTATTATTGTATTGTCACAGATTTAAACTGGCAACAATGTTCTGATAGTGTTAATTTCACAATTTCCGAACCCCTTGAACTAACTTCATCATATACTCAAACAAATGTAAGTTGCTTTGGAGCAGATAATGGAAGTACCATAGTTAATTTTTATGGAGGTACAATTGGAAGCGCTCCAAACGACACAAATTATATTCTTGGATGGGCGGGCACACAGCTTCCTTTTTATTTGCCTTACCCACAGACAGTATTTAATACTAATTTACTGCCAGCTCCATATAATGCAATACCAGCGGGGGTGTATCCATATTCTGTAACAGATATGAACGGATGTACAATTTATGACACGATAACTATTACGCAGCCTGACACATTATTTAACACTGTGATAAGATCAAATATAACATGCTTTGGATATAACGATGGAAATATCAATCAAACAGTTAGTGGAGGCACTGGTCCATTTGATTATTTTTTGAATGGAATACTTCAAAATAATTTAACATCAGTAAATCTACCTCCTGGCATATATATAGATTCAATTGTTGATGCTAACGGATGTTTCACATCAAACACCACTGTAATAATAGAACCTTCTGAATTAACAACTTCGCTCATTTCAAATAACACAAGTTGTTTTGGAGAATGCGATGGGCAAATGCAATCTATCACAATTGGGGGAACAACACCATACACATACATTTGGAGTAATGGAGAAGCAAACGATAGCATTGATAATCTTTGCCCAGGGACATACAATTTGAATGTTATCGATGATAATGGCTGTAGCGCAACTTCTTCAGCTACAATAAACGAACCTGACATTATTAGCATAATAATTGATACCGCCTCTAACATTTCAACATATGGAGGTAACGACGGTTTTATAGAGGTATCAGCAAATGGTGGCTTGGGAACGCTAAATTTTAATTGGACTAACGCAGGTGGATTTAATCAAAACACGGAAGATATATACAATCTATACTCTGATTTTTATTTCTTAGAAATTACTGACATAAATTCATGCGTATATTTAGATACCATTGAACTCACCCAACCAACTTTATGGATAAACCTTGACCAAGCAGTAAATGCAAACTGCTTTGACTCATGTAACGGGTCTTTAAGCATAACAGCAAATGGTGGTGATTCAACATATACTTATCTATGGTCGGGGCCAAATAATTTCTCATCAACTAATGATGACTTAACTAATCTGTGCTATGGAGAATATATTTTAACCATTAGCGATAGCACTCAAAGCTTAACAGATACTTTTAATATCTTTCAACCACAACCCCTTACATACAATCTTTCTGTTGATTCCATTTTATGTAATAATGGAGTCTCACAAGCACAAATAAATGTTTGGGGTGGCACTCAACCATTTATTTACACATGGCTAAATGGAGATACAACATTTAACACTCTTGTTTCAGCAGGCACACATTCAATTAATGTAGTTGATCAGAATGGATGTTACCTTAATGAAAACTTTAGCCTCTCTCATCCAGACTCAATATTTAGTTCAGTAAGTTCAGCAAATCCTCTTTGTTATTTAGCAAACGATGGAAGTGGAACTGTCAACATTTTAAATGGAGGAACAGCTCCCTACCTGTTTTCTTTTAATGGCGGATCAAACTATCAATCAAGTAATTCATTTAATAATTTATCATCTGGAAACTACACTGTACAAATTTTAGACTCAAATAACTGTCAAAATAGTGTGACATTTGAACTAACAGACCCAGATGAATTAATGACAAATCTTTCTGCAACAGATGTGAGCTGTTTCGATCTATGCGATGCAATAGTACAAGTAACTGCAACTGGTGGGACTCCATCATATAGTTACAGCTGGAGTTCTGGACAAACATCTTCAATTGAAGATAATTTATGTGCTGGATCATATTCAATAACAGCGACAGATGCAAATGGATGTATAACTACAAATACAATCGTGGTAAGTCAGCCAAATCCAATTATTGTAAATATAACATTAAGTGGCACTGATTTAGTAGCTACAAGTGGATTCACAAGCTATCAATGGTATAATGGAGATGGAACGATTATACAGGGTGAAACTTCAGAAACATTTACTCCAAATTCAATGGGAGAATATTATGTTACAGTAAGCGATAGTCTCTGCACAGTAGATTCATATATATATGAGTATCTTATAAGTGGCATAAGTGATCTTGAAAATCATATTTCAATTTATCCAAATCCCTCAAATGGTGAGATAAATATCAATCATGTTAACGCTTTTGAAACCATAACAATAATAAGTGCATTAGGCAATGAACTATTAAAATTAGATGGCAGGTTATTTTCAAATGATAAAATAAAAATTGACTTATCTGATTTTAACAAAGGGATCTATTTTTTACAAATAAAGCAGAATAATCACATCATGAATTACAGAATTGTACTTCAATAATTTTTTATAAATTGGCAAACTTAAAAGCAAACAGAAAAGAAATGATAAAAAGACTCCTAATTTTCACGATAATTATATCTAGTATAAATCCTGTTTTTGCAAATGTAATAGATACTTCATTTATTGAAGGACTGACAGCATTTAAATGGGTACCTATTTCAGATGCAGACAAAATAATGCAGTATGAAAACCAGAAAACACTTACAAGAAGGACAATTGAACAAGCCAAAACAGCAAATAATCATTACACAACAGCTGTTGACTTTATGAAGAAAAAAGAATATTCTGGAGCTATATCTGAGTTTGAATTAGCAATGAAAAGATATAAAAGAGCGAAACTAAGTCCTGATGGCATGAATTATGTACATGCAAATATGGCACTAACTTACGCAAGTACAGGAAACTCTTCAGACTTATTACAAGCAGAGCGATTACTTAATTTAATTACCAACAAAGCTTACGTTGACAATAATTGGGCTTACAACATTGCTATGGGACATTATTTAGTTGGCAATCAGGATGAGGCAGCTTCACTTCTAAGCTCAATCATTAGAAAAGATGAATTCTACTTTCAAGCTTATGTTACCCTTGAAGCAATTTATAGAAACTCTGGAAATGATGAAGATGCTGATATAGTTAACGAAAGAGCATATACAGCAGAAAACAAAAAAATAAGAAAACTTCAGAAAAAAACTGAGGCGAGATCTGAAGCGAGAGCTGATAGGAAAAAGAAAAATACTGCAACAGTTTTAAAGGGTAAAAAACCTGATGTTAAAAATTTAAAAATAGTTGTTGGAGATGACAATCTACAATTTAATAAAATTGACAAAATCAATGATCGTAGCATGGTTCAAATTCAGGAAGGAATAGTTGATTATAAAAATGGAATCATTGCACTTGGAAATAGAGAATTCAAGGCCGCACAAAAGCCTTTGAAAAATGCAGAAAAGAAATTAAAAAGAGGTAAAATAACAGATGATGGACTGAATTTTTCTAGAGGAAATCTAGCAATAGCCTTTTTAGCATCAGGAGAAAAAAGTGGTGTAGGGCAAGCTAAACGTTACATTAAAAATTTAACTCCAAAACTATTCACTACCAGAGAATGGTCATATAATATTGCAGTCGCATATTATGAACTTGCATTTATTTCAGCAAGATTAAACAAGAAAGATGGTACAAGAAATTGGGGAAATACTACTGCGACAGCCCATATTAAAAACTCAATAAAACTTTTTCAAAAAGCTATCAAGCAAGACAAACTATACTTACCATCTTATGAGAATTTAATTTATATCTACAGGCAACAGGGAGAGCCAAAAAAGGCAGAAAAAATGAGCACTGCCCTAATGCAAGCAAGATCAAAGTTGATGAAATCATTTAGTAAAAACGATCAACTTGATATGGGTGGAGCTGCTTATGTATTTAGAGTTAATCTAGGTTCATTTGGAAAGCATGATACACCAGCGAACTTATATGATGAACCAAATCTGATTACAGTACCAAGAAGCGAGAGCAACACAATATATCTTGCTGGATTGTTTTATAGTCTTGATGAAGCCACTAAATATCAAGAAGAAATGACTAGAAAAGGTTATTCAAGATCTTTTATTGTAGCTTATAAAGATGGTGAAGAAATAACAGAATTTTAATAATCAAAGAAATTCGTAAAAGGAAAATTTCTAACTCCCAAAGAATAGTAAACAGAAGTCTGATCTAAAAGATCAGACTTTTTGTTTCTAAGGGATATAACACCAAAAACATCTACTGATTCTAACTTTAACACAACCTCAGCATCTAATGATAAAATCACTGTGCTAACTCCCTGTCCATTATAATTACCATAAGAATATTGCCCACCAGTACTTGCATCATTATCAGATTGAAAAATATCTTGTCCATAATGAGTTCCAAGGGAATCTAAGCCAGTAAAGGCAACTAAGCTTTTTAAACGATAATTCCAATTACTCCTTTTGTACCCTATAACACCTATTACTTCTTTAAAATTAGCACCAAGAGGATGCGCTAGTGCCTGATTCATATGAGAATAATTTTGAAGAATAGTTCTATGCCCATATGTGTAAGGCTGAACTTGGTTGTATTCAAATAAATAACTTAGATTATTTAAATCACCTTTAAACCCTAACTGAAAGCCATATTTATTTTGAAAAAAACCTGACTGATAATTCTCATCATTATCCTTTTGCCTAGAAATATTCAAATCATCCAACATTAACTGACCATAAAACAAATTAGAGAATAATTTAATATTAAAATTTGCTCCTATCAAAGCATTTCCTTTATTAGAATATTTTGAGAATTCAACAGGCCTATAAAAAATAACAGGATTTAAATATGCGAATTCATATCCCTTATACACCTCTTCTGATTTTGATTGCCACAAAATTGATTCAAAAACACCAAAATGGATATTTTGAGTTACAGCAAAATTTAAATAATGGATAGTAGCATGCTTTTTTCTTCCATAGTCTGCTACATCAGGATTAATAAATGTTGTATACAAATTGTAATACTTTACAGGTCCAAACTCAGTAGATATTTTTAAATAAGGATATGCAGAAGCTACATCTGACAAGAGAAGTGACTGATAACCATCACCCACAAATTGTTTTCCATTACCTAGATCTATACCAATAAACTTCGAAGCGCGATAACTAGCATTAAATAAATAACGAGAATTAGCAAGTCCATATCCTGGAAAATAAATATTTAATGAATCCTGATAACTCTTTATCTGATTATGATGATTTCCTTGCAAGTAATCATAAATACCAATCATTTTTAACTTATCATTAATTTGTGCTCTTAAACTTATTCCTAGCAAGAAAGCATTTAAATTATCATCTTTTGATAAAGAAGAAGCCCCAAAGACTCGTGGTACAACTTCCAAATTCATCATTGAATGCAAACTGTCAATATAAAGATAAGAGTCGCTATAATCATTTAAACTTGATCTAAAGCTATTTGACTGAGCTAATATAGATAGTGAAAAAAAAGAAAATACAAATAAACTAGTAAGCTTTCTCATCACCCTTAAATACATTCCAGATTGTTAGAAAAACTACATTAATATCTAGTGGTAAAGACCAGTTTTCAATATACCAAACATCAAGTCTCACTCTCCCTTCCATATCCTCAATTTCTTTTGTCTCTCCCCTATACCCTCGAACTTGTGCTATACCTGTAATACCTGGCTTTACAAGCTGTCTTACCATATATTTATTAATTAAAGATGAATATTCTTCTGTGTGTAGCAACATGTGTGGACGAGGACCAACTATAGACATATCACCAGCAAGTACATTAATAAATTGTGGAAACTCATCAATTGATGATTTTCTAAGAAACTTACCAATTCTTGTTATTCTTGAATCCCCTTTTGAAGCTTGCTTAATATCTGAATCATCACTCAATCGCATTGATCGAAACTTATAACATAAAAAAATTTCATTATTTAATCCCGAACGTTCCTGCTTAAAAAGTACAGGACCTCGTGAAGATAGCTTTATAGTTATAGCAATTATAGGGTACAGCCAACTTAGAATAAAGATAATGACAAAAGAAGAAAAAAGGATGTCAAATGATCTTTTTATAAATCTATTAACAAAGTCTCTAAGAGGCTCTTCTCTTAAAGTTATTACGGGCACATCTTCAAAGAAATCAATATTAACTCGTTTAAAAATAAACCCTCTAAAATCAGGAACTAATTTAAATCTTATCATATACTTATCACAAAAATCTATTAATTCTTTAATCTCATTCGTATTTGTTAATGGTAATGTATAGAACACCTCATCAATATTATTTTCAAGAGCAAATTCTTCAAAAGAAGATAATTTTCCTGATTTAATATTTTCATTTATCTTAAATGAAATATTTGAATTTGAAAAAACTCCTTCTAATCTTACACCTAATATATCATCAGAATTAAAATAATTATTTAACTGTTCAGCAACTTCACCACCTCCTAATATTACTACTCTGCTATAATTATATCCTGATTTTCTATAAATCTGAATTAACTTAATGGCGAGATATCTCCAAAATATTATTAAAAATACTAGAAGAAAATATGTTGCATAAAGATGTTCTCTTGAAAAATCAGAAGCCTTTAAACTAAAAAGCATTGCACTAATTATTAACGCATTTAATAAAAAAGCTTTGAACAAATTAAATAATATTTGGTCTAACCTTTTTAGCTGTTTAAGTTGATAAAGTTGTAAGACTAACGCAACCAAGATCCAAACAGAATTATAGATAATAATTAAGAAACGATACTTATCAGAAAAATCTATAGTATCAAACTTATAGACATACATCAAAATAAAAGAGAGGTTAATAAAAAAAACATCTCCCATAAAATGAATAAACCAAAAATATCTTGAATATCCTTTCATCTTAACAAAAATATAAAAAAGTAGTGACTAATTTTATTTTTTAAAAAATCTAAAAATCTAAATCTTTCTATTTAGCAAGAAACACTCTTTTAATACTAAATAGATAAACTTAGTATTTCCAACAAGATATCTCATAAACATTCTTCGTGGCTCTTGAATTACTCTATATAACCATTCAAATCCAAAATCCTGCATCCATTTTGGTGCTCTATTTACTTTACCTGCAATTACATCAAAGCTGCCCCCAACTCCCATAATAAAATTAATATTCTTTAATTCCTTTTTATATGTATTTAAAAAAATTTCTTTTTTAGGTGAGGTGATAGCAACAAATAAAATATTTGCATTTGATTGAGATATGTCCTTCGCAATTCTCTTTTCATCTGACTTTTTAAAATATCCGTTTCTGTATCCTGCAATCACATTATCAGAGTACTTCTGCTTATACAGTGTAATAAGATTTGATAAAACATCTTCTTCAGCACCAAGAAAATAACATTTATAACCTTTTTCAAAAGAGTATTTAACTAATTCTTCCATTAAATCAATACCTGATACTCTCTCAGGTAAGGGAGATCCTAATATTTTTGATGCCCAAACTACCGCTTGACCGTCAGCATTTATTAGATCTGCTTCATTAACACTTTTTTCTAACTCTTTATCTTCTTGCATTAATACAATCTTTCCCGCATTCACAACTGTGTGATGAATATGCTTATCATTAGCAACAGCATCTTCAACAATATCTAAGGTTTGCCGCATAGATATAGCATCGATTTCAATATTAAACAACTTTACTTTCATGATTTTTTTTGTAATACATTAATGAGAAAACACAACCTATATATACTGCTGCCATTCCAGAATTAAAAATGTGGCCTGATAAAAATGATAATATAATAAGTACAGTTGCAATAAATTTAGAGTATTGAGCGAATGAATAAGATTTATTCAAAGAAAAAATATATGATTTAATTAGCAAAAAAGCAATATAAGAGATAAATAAAATTACTCCTACAAAACCATAAGCAAAATATATATCAAAAAAATCTAATTCAATTATATGATTATTGTTCAATGTTTCAAAAGTAGTTTGTCCAACACCGAGAATCATTTCAATAATATTATACTTTTCTTTAAATATTTTAATAAAATCATTAAGAAATGTATTTCTATTTGACAAAAGAAAGGTGTAAATATCTAATTCATTCCAATAATAGGAAACACGTTGCATAAGTGCTGAAGTTTCTAAATACTTAATAATAAAATACAAGCTAAGTGGAATAATCGTAAAGAATACAAGCAAATAAGAAAAGATTTTTTTAATAGAGATCTTTTTTCCTCTGGGATCAAAGATAAAAAACCATATTATGATGATCATGGTCCCCAATATTGCTGTTTTTGAGGTAACATAAATACCTGTCAATAAAGACAAAATAGCAATAATAATAAATGAGATTTTATTGTTGTGTAAGCGATGCCAATACAATAGAAATGAGCATAAAACTAAAAGTACTCCTGAGAGTTCATTACCAGCATAAAAATAACCTTTACTTCCAATTTCTAAAGAATTCATAATATACATTGGAAACCCTAGCCCAAAAAATTTTAGGAATATATTTATAACTAAAATTAAGAAAGAAAACGAAAACCATCTGTAAATCCACTTTAGAAGATAACTCTTACTTATAAAAATACTTCTAAAATATAAGAAGGTTAAAAAAGATCCTAAATATTTTGTGATTTTAATTGCATCATTAAAAATTAGGGAAATGCTACCGCTTTTAAAAATCTGGAATACCGATGGGATTAACATCAGTAAAAAAAAAGAAATAAACATCAATTTCTCAGTTGAACTTATACGGATAAAAATAAAAAAAAATAAAATAAGTTTATAGACTTGAGAAATTGAAACCACAGATTCTATACCAGCTTCTTTTAATAAAAAACCGTTTAACATATCAACTGGTAATAAACCAAAAAGTAGGCAAAATATAACTACATCAAATGAAAATATTTTATTTTTTGTTTGCAATTTTTTTTAAAATATTAAGTTCCTTTTCACAAGTTATCTCTACATCAATTTCTTCCATACTCTTTCTCCCATTTAGTGTTATATTCTCAAATAAATTTTGATCTGACGTAACTTCTAGAATCTTATCAGCAAGCTCTTTTGGCGTTTCTCCTAGAATCCCTGTCTTCATATCAATGATAAATTCTTTTTTTGAAGAATTATCAATAGATGATACTAATAGACCACAAGACATTGCTTCAAGCATTGTAATACCTTGTGAATCTAACTTTGTGGTAGATATAAATACATTATAATCTCTAAAAAATACTGGCATATCCTTTCTCTCAACAAAAGAATCATAGATCTTAATGCGATCACTTAACCCCTTCTCTTTAATGATATCATTATAATACTGTTTATATTTACCCTTGCCATAAATGTCTAATGAATAGTGATCGGGTAGTAATGATAATACATTAATAGTAGACTCAATATCATAAACCTTATCTCCAAGAGGTCTTAGTGAAATCATTCGAAATCCTCTTTGCACTTTCATATACTTGAACAGATTAACATCAATACCATTTGGAATAATATTTATTTTACTATAGCTTAAAATATGATTAATCTTTTTTTCCATCCAATTAGAGGGAGTAATAATTTCTCCATGATGATGAGTAATAGAAAAAAAATTTATTAATCTTGGCATATGATAAATATCTTTTCTTAACCAACTTAGAAAATCGCGAATTGAACAAGAATCATTAAAAAATCTATCTTTAAAGAATGCAAATTCTGACCCATGTACATACATTGCAAAAGGATATTTTTTTTGCATTATTGCTTTATATATTGGCCAACCATCTGTTCTCATTAGTGGATAAAGATGTAGCAAATGAAGGTACATAAGATCATACTCATTCAAAGACTTTGCAATTTCTTTGGAAGGCATTTGCTTTACCTTTATTCCTTCAAAAATATATTCATTCTCTAATTTAGCTGGAACTAAAACTTGAACATGTTCTCCTTGCTTTACAAATTCCTTTGAACGCATATGCACAAACATGTGGTTATAAGGGTTTCCATCAGATGGATATCTAGATGTAATAATTGCTATCTTCATATTGAAAATCGATTGTTTTCAAATGAAAAATTTGACAACTTATAACTATTTCCATGCCTGATAAGAAGGTAGATGTAATGAGCCACAACTAGAAAGTCTATTAAATTATTTATCTCCCAATAATTACCACTATCTATTTGTATTCTAAATTCAAAATAGCGAGCATCAATGGGCATTCCGTTATCGATACTATCTTCCCAATCAATTAAAACATCTCCAATATCTTTTTTAGAAATAACATTTGTCTTTGTACAATCTCCATGCATTAATACAATTGGTATTAAATCTTCTTTATATTTATTTATATTATCATTAAATAGCTTTGAAAGCGCAGTTAAACTATTATTCTTTAGGGCATGATTAATCTCTAAAAATATTTTACTAAAGTAAGGATGATCCATCATCTTTATTTCTTTAGAATCAGCTAATATTTTTTTAAAAAACATTTTTATTGACTCTGGCAGAACATCTGGATGCTCTCCATTATAAAACTTAGTTTCAATTTTTGAAAACTCTTTTCTCTCACTGTAATTAACAATTTGAGGAACTAAATTATTATTAACACCGCTTGCTTTCTTAATAAATAAGTTTTCATTTTCAATCATCTTTTTTAACTTACCAAATCCTATTTTTATTAAAGTAATTGACTCTTGATTAAAATTGAATATTGTAAACTTATTGTAAATATCTTGATTCCAAGGAAGAATTAACTGACTATACTTATTGTCTATATGTTTTGTTTTAACAGAAATAACTGGAAATACACTTTTAAGAATGATAAACGGTAAAAATTTCAAAGCATACCGTTTAATATCTCCAAAAATATTTCTTGATTTAACGAATGAAATAGCATCATTAAAAACACATCTTGAATGCAATGGAATAATGAAATAAGGAGTATTAATATTTGGCAAAACTAAATATTCACCAGATTTAATTGGTAATTTATTTAACTGTTCTATAATTTTCATATAAACCTATTCTTCTAAAAATACCAAATTTAAACTTATCAAATAAATATTTGATGTATTGACTAAAATTATTTCTTAAAACTAACTTCTTTAATGCAGCATTTACAACTCTTTCTTTTGGATTCAATCCATTATTAAAAAATGATAGAATAAGTTGTTTCGCTTGATCAGATTTATTTGATGAATAAATCATTGTCAAACTATCATTAAAGAATTTTGTTTCAATTAAATGGATCCAATTTTCAGAATATAACTCAACAAACACCTCAAATGTACTAGAATCTGAGACTTGATGTTTATCAAGGAAAAGGTGATGTAACCAAAAAGTAAATATTTTTTCTTCATCAACATCAGGTAAAAGTAGATCCTTTGACTTATATATTACTTTAGAGTATGGTATATCATATTTTAAAACAAGAGATTTTCTAGGCAAGAAGCACACATCAAACTTTATATCTAATAACAAATCATTAACTAATAATTGTGTTGAAGAATTAGCATTAGATGGTTTGTAATAAAGCTGACCAAATTCCTTACAAAGGATGTCTTTCACTTTATCATATTGCTGTATATCAAGAATTAAATCAATATCTTTAATAACGTCATTAAAATTTAAAGGCCTGAGAAGATAGTAATTAATACTATTTTCATCAAACAATGAAAAAATTAAATTAATTTTATCTTTCATTTAGTTGAAATTCTAATTTATTCTTTGCAATTTTTAATGTTTTATCAATATCATTTTCTACTGTATTTACAATCATATAATTAATTCCTTTTGCATCTAAATATTTTTTATAAAATTGAATATAATTATTTATTTCATCTACCGACAATTCTTCTTTACGTTTATAAATAACTTCAGCATCACCAGTTAATAATATAACACAATCTGGATTTGGAGATAGCATTAAAATAAAATAATAATAAAATCTTATTCTTCTACCCTGAACCTTTGTAATTATATAATTATCAATGGGACATCTATCAGAAATAAAATTAGATTTTTTTGCTATTTGATAAACATATAAATCATTAATAACCCTTAGAAATTTTCTGATGACTCTAAGAAAAATATTTTTAAGATCTGACTTTATAAAATTTTCGAAGAATTGATATTCTCTACTTTCATTGCTACCTCCAAAATAGAAATATTCTAACCCTTTAGTGTCTTTTGCTAATCCTTTTGCTAAAGTTGTTTTTCCTGTACCATCAGGACCTAAGATTGTTATTAACATTTAATTTCTTAATAATTTAATTTCTGAATAGATTATATAAACAACCATAATGAAAAAATAAGATATTGCATTTGCATAAGCGGCACCTAAGACTCCCAATGATTTTGTAAGTAATATTGTTGTAGTGACCGTAACAACTATTAAAGCACTTGTTGCATACATTCTTATTTTCTGTTTATCCTTAGCAGTAATTAAAACGCCATAATTTGCACTTATAAATCTAAATAAATACGTGGAGGCGAAAATAAGTAACAACTGATTTATATATTCTATTTCAACAAATCTTTCACCATAAAAAAGATTAATTATTAGATCTCCATTAAAATAAAATAATGTGAAAAGGAGTAATCCAGTCATTAATGCAAAAAGGAGAAATTTTCTAAATAATTTATTAAAATATACTCTGTTATTAATATTCTCAGTTAGTTGTTTTAATAACACTTGCGAGAAAATCATAGGAAGTATAGAAATTGGAACAATTATGATTTGGATTGATCTATAAAGAGCTAAATCCTGCTCTTTCACTAAAAAACCCATTATTATAATTATAGCATTTAAATATAAAGCAGATTGTAATTCATGAAAACCATATGGAACTCTCTCCTTAATAAAGCCCTTCATATCATTTATAATTTTTCCGATCTCTTTATTTGAATTATCTTTTTTGTAATATAAAAAAAGTTGAACTGTAGAAAAGATAAAAAGCAGAATATGAATACAAAGCACAATGATTAAAATATTTATTAAGCTAGGGACAAGCAAATTATATTGAAAGCATATAAGAGAACAGACAATAAGAGTTAGGAATATGAAATAGCCTTTAGCTTCTTTTTCAAAGGCACCACTTCCCTTAAAGAACGAATAAGTGTTTTGAATTAGCACCATAAATGACCCAAGTAAGACTGCAAAAAGAAAATGATTTGTATTTATAATTTCCTGATTAAATAGTTTAACAAAAAATAAACAAAGTGATATCACTAATGCAATAATTACAGAAAGTAAAGAAGATTTCAAATAATAATAATATTTCTGATCTTTAGCTTTCGACACCTTGTAAATAAGATATAATTGACCTCCGAAAGACATGAAACTTTTAAATAAATTCGCAAGTGAACTGATAAATGAGAAGATACCAAATTCAGAAAGTGACATAAATCTAGCTAACCCATAATTAAACAACCACCTCGAAAGAAAGTTTACGCCATTTGAAATGGTATTAGAAAACAAATATCTAATTACTTTATTATTTAAAATAAATGTTTTCAAGAAAATATATTATTGTCTTTTAACTTTAAAATAATGTTTTGTAGCATTGTATTTAATCACAATTAACATTAGTTTATTCCTTTGTAGTCTACTAACTCATCAAAATCTATTACAAAATCTTCTTTTTTATCAGCAAAGAAATCATGGATTTTATTAAAAATTGGTAAATTTTTCTTTTCATCATTACCAATAATATCATAAATAATATTAACCGCTCTTAATCCTTCTAAAATTACTGAATTTGATTTATAGTCTGCATTAAAGAATCCTTTACCAATTAATAGTCCAAGAGTCCTATTACGACTTAAATCATTTAATGATGTCAGACATAAATCACCAAAACCACATGCTAAAAACAATGTCGCTTCATCACCACCTGCAATTTTAAGTATCTTCTTTACTTCAACAAAGGCCTTAGATAGTATCATAAATCTAGTGTTTGGAGAATTATATTTAGCATCTACAACACCTATTACTAGTGCATAAATATTCTTCAATACACTTAAAAGCTCAACGCCTCTAATATCGTCAGTATAATCAAGATGAAGTGCTGTTTCTTTTACAATAGAATTGATCAATTCATATTGATTTTGAGTGTCATATCCAAGAGTTAATAAAGTGTCAGCATGCTCCATTACCTCAACAGCAAAAGAAGGGCCTTTAAGTGTAACAATATTCTCAAATCCTATATCACTTCTTATACTATCTACGATAGTCACGCCATTACTCATCATTCCTTTTGATAAATTAACAAGTAAGACATTCTCTTTGAAATTTGCTTTTAATGCTGTTAGATTTTCAATAATCACATTAGAAGGCAATGCAATAAAAACGATATCAGCCTTGCTTAAATCATTGATGTTAGTCGTGGCAGTAAGAGATTTGTTAAGTTGTTTATTTGGAAAACAAATTTTATTAGTATTAAGTGTATTAATTTCCTCGACCTTCTTCGAATTTCTTGAATATAAAAAAACATTATTACCAGAATTAAATGATAGTTCGTTAGCAATCGCTGTACCAAAAGTACCTGCACCAAGTATAATAATATTCATAAAACAAAAGTAGTATGTTTAACCTAACTCTGTTGTAAAACCGTCGATATGTTTCAACAATAACTCTTTAACAACCTTTTCATCTTGTGTTTCACGCGCTTTTTTTATTGCATTTACACAACTCAATATTGTATCAAACGAAATTTTATTTTCTTTAGCTTGCATAATTCTAGGATGTTCAGATTGTGTAACTTCAGTTCCAATAAGAAGTTCTTCGTAGAGCTTTTCTCCTGGCCGTAAACCGGAAAATTCAATTCGTATATCTCCATCAGGATTTTCATTATCAATAGGTGTAAGTCCACTAAGATGAATCATCTTATATGCCAAATCAATTATCTTAATAGGTTCGCCCATATCTAAAACAAAAACCTCCCCCCCTTTGGCCATTGATCCAGATTGCAAAACAAGTTCAACAGCTTCAGGAATTGACATAAAATATCTAGTAATATTCCTATGCGTTACAGTAACGGGACCTCCACTCTTTATTTGCTTTCTAAAAAGAGGGACAACAGAACCAGCTGATTCTAAAACATTACCAAAACGAACCATAGAAAAGCAACATTTACTTCTTTCTGAATAAGCTTGTAGTATTAATTCTGAAAGTCGTTTTGAAGCACCCATTACATTAGTAGGTCTAACAGCTTTATCTGTAGATACTAGAACCATATTCTCAACTTTTAACTCATCACAAATTCTCGCAATATTATATGTGCCAATTACATTATTATGTGTTCCTGAAACTACATTCATTTCAACCATTGGAACATGCTTATAAGCTGCAGCGTGATAAATAGTGTGAATATTATTAGAATTAATAATTTGCTTTAACTGGTAATAATTAGTTGTTGTACATAAAGATGGTATAATCTGTATATCATTCGCTTTTAAAGAAAGCTCAAGATGAATATTATATAGATTAAACTCTGAATTATCTAATAAAATCAACTTATTTGGATTTAATTTAAAAATCTGTCTGGCAAGTTCTGATCCAATACTACCACCTGCACCTGTAATTAAAATATTTTTTCTAGATATGTTCTTTTCAAGTAAGTCTTTTTTAGGAATTACAGGTTTTCTTCCTAAAATATCACTTACATCCACATGCTTTATATTATCAATTAGAAGATTCCCATTTACAATATTATTTATTGAAGGTAATAATTTAACTTCTATAGGAAACTTTGTTAATCGCTTTAAAATATCAGCTCTTTGTATATCGCTAGCTGAAGGAACAGCAAAAAGTAAAACTTTTGCATCCTTATTTTTTATTAGTGAGTCAATCTGATTAACTGGAAAAACTTCAAGGTAGTTTAATATTGTGCCTTGCTTATTTTTATCATCATCAATAAAGGCAATTGGATGAAATGAATCACTTTTTCTCAAACTTTCCTCTAATTGTACTCCAGCATCACCCGCTCCATATATTATAGTATTTTTTCTTAAATTCTCAAAGCTCTCCCAAGAATAAAGAAATCCTTTAAAAACGAATCTACTAGAAATAGCAGTGAAATTGATAATAAACCAAAAAATTGGTAGTACTGATCTTGGCATATTTGACTCTCTAAAAAACATCATAAAGAATCCAATTATTAAACAACTAATTGTAGTAGCATTAAAAGTCGTATAAATAACTTTTATACCAATATATTGTAAAACAGATCTATACATACCAAACCTAATAAACAATGGTATCATTATAATTGGTGTTAACACAAAAACCCACCATGATGGCAATAGATATTCTACAGGAAATGGTTCTCCTAGCCTTAAAATAAATGCAAAATATAAAGAAAATAATATCATAAATAAATCAATAAATGACATTATAATTTGCTTATAAACTCTTTGTAAGTTCTGTAATCTAAGCTTCATATGTATCTCTTATAGTATTAACAACTCTTTCTAAATCTTGATGACTCATGTTAGTTCCTGATGGCAAACAGATTCCTCTGTTAAATAAATCCTCAGAAACTCCGTTTGTATATGATAAACAATCAGAAAAAACAGGCTGCATATGCATTGGTTTCCATAGTGGTCTGCATTCAATATTATTCTTCAGCATATATGAACGTATAGTATTAATATCTATTGTGCTATTTCTATCTAACAGTATTGTAGTAAGCCAGTAGTTAGAGAAACATTTACCTTTTTCTTCAAGGAAAGTAATATCTGAAATATCTGAAAGTGAATTTTTATAAAAATTAAATATTTCTCTTTTGCGCTCAACACGATGAGACAACACATCCAACTGTCCTAAACCTATTGCGGCACAAACATTGCTTATTCTATAATTATAACCTATTACAGAGTGTTGATAATGAATAACATCATCTCTAGCTTGTGTAGCTAAAAATTTAGCTCTATCTATTAGCTTTTTATTATTAGAAACTAATGCGCCTCCAGATGAAGTAGTTATAATTTTATTTCCATTAAATGAATATATACCAAAATCCGAGAAGGTTCCTAAAGGTTGATTGTCGTATTTAGAACCTAAAGCTTCTGCGGCATCTTCAATAATTGGTATTTGAAACATTTTTGCGATTTCAGTAATTTCATTCATCTTAGCTGGCATACCGTATATGTGAACCAAAATAATAGCTTTAGGTTTTTTTCCCTTATTTATTTCACTTTGAATTGCTTGTAAAAGCAAATCAGGACACATATTCCAACTTTCTCTTTCGCTATCAACAAAGATAGGATTCGCTCCCAAATATTTTATTGGATTTGCTGATGCTGAGAAAGTGAATGTGGAGCATATAACACTGTCATTAGTATTAATGCCTAATAAAATTAATGCTAAATGAATAGCTGCTGTACCACTACTTAATGATGCTACACTATGATTTAATGATAATTCAGATAATCTAGCCTCAAATCTATCAATATGTGGACCTGCTGGTGCAATCCAATTTGAGTCAAAAGCTTCATCTACATATTTTCTAGATTCAACACTAATATGTGGTGAAGAAAGCCATATTTTTTTATTATTACTCAATTTGAAATTCTAAAAATTGTAGCAAATATAATCTTAAAGTCAATCCAAATACTGTTATTATAAAAATAATCTAAGTTAATTCTAACTTTTTCTGGATATATTACATTGTCATTATAATATTTAGGATTTTTTTGTTGTGATAGCAATAACTCTTCGTTAATAAATTTGATACTTGCTGGACCAGTTATCCCAGGTCTTAATTTTAAAATTTTTCTATGATCTCCCTTAAGTTTATCTGCATATCCTTTAACATCTGGCCTAGGCCCTACAAAACTCATATCTCCAAATAAAACATTTATCAACTCAGGCAGCTCATCAATCTTGTATTTTCTTAGAAAATAACCTAGCTTAGTAATTCTAGAATCTCCTTTTACAGATATAGTATTATTATCATTATGATCTTCATACATTGTTCTAAATTTTATCATTTTAAATAAAATTCCATTTTTACCTACTCTTTCTTGAACAAACAATATACTTCCATTCGAACTAATCTTAACCAATATTGAAATAAATAATAAAAAAGGTGAAAGAAGAATCAGGGCAGTAAAAGACATAATAAAATCAATTAATCTTTTCACTTAATTCTCTTTTTTAGTGCGTTAATAGCATAATTAACAAAGCAAAATAAACTATACAATAAAGATAAATTTTCTATCTCTCTGTAAACTCTCCATACATCTGCTGCAGCATGTAACTTATTTGAAGTGTTTGATGTTGAAACAATTCTGTAGTTAGCATAAGAAGTTTGTAAACCATATGCATTGTATCCTCTTTTCATAATCTCTAACCAAAGAGCCATATCATGAGAGGATTTTATTTTTGGGAACTGAAAACTACCAGTTATCTTTCTATTTATTACGACAGTAAGACACCCAATAATTGTATTTTTTAAATAGGAATTATACGAAATCTCCTTTGGCGCTCTAACTACATTGTTAGTTATATCTCCAGATTGTGAAGTAATTGTATAAGATGTAAAAGAAAATGCAATATTTTTTTTTGTCATAAAGTTAATCTGTCTCTCCAATTTTAGAGGTTCCCAAAAGTCATCAGCGTCCAAAAATGCAATAAAGCTTCCATTAGCATCTTCTAAAGCAATATTTCTAGCTACTGCGGCTCCATGATTTTCTTCAAGCTTAATTATTCTAATTCTAGAATCAATATCAGACAATAACATGATTTTTTCCACAGAAGCATCTGAGGAGCAATCGTCTACGATTATCATTTCCCATTTATTATAACTTTGGGCAATAACTGAATTAACACAATCTTCAATGTACTGCTCTGAATTATAGCATGGCGTTATTATAGAGACTAAATTATCCAATATTATTTTTTTTATGATACTCTTCTTGCTTTAAAACTACTCCTATTTTTTTAATAAACTTAATTCTACTCTTAGCAAAGAATGTCCGTAAAGGATATAACAAGTAAATGACTGGCTTGATAAAAGGATGATATTCAATATGCAATTTACAATAAGCTTTTCTAAATCTAAATTTATCAATAAGGAACGATTGTACATTTGTTTCATGCAAGATGCTTCTTGTACCCTCGTTTACATAAGATAGATTCAAGTTATTAAGGTAATAATTATTCATAGTATAATAAAGAACATAGCTTGGATATTTTTTAAGATAATCTACATGAAATTTAATAGTTGAATAATAGCATTGATTATTAACAACTTTATTTTGACTATATGCAACTAAAACATTATTTTTTTTATCAAATACTCCCCAAAACTCCCAAGATTTTTCAAGAGAATTAATAAAGTGAATAAACTGATCTCGTGACATTGGATTGTTAATTGTCTTATATCTTTTAAAAGCAGCTTCATACACATTAAAGCCACTCTCAATTAATATCTTTTTATTAATCATCTTAACTTCAAATGATTTAAATCCTCTTCTGATTTTACTTCTTGTATTTACACTGTAATCTTCAAGCTTAAGAGCTTTATCATTTATTAAATACCAGAAATTAGATTCTTTATTTTTGTCGAAATCAGAAACCCATCTTGCAAAGTAAGCTCGTTCCTGAACAATTTTTTCTTTAATCAGCACTAAATCCGTATTAATTTTAAGATGAGGGGGAGCTTCAGGAATTAATGCTCCATTATATTTCTTCCAAATATTCAAGATTAATATATTTTATGAAGTATGTAAGTATAGAGATCAAATTGAAGGTCTCGAATCTTATATTTAAACGTATCTATCTTGCCTAAACTCTTTCGTACATTTGACACCTTTAATCCTAAAGATTGTAATTTATTTTTAGCTAATGGATTCCATACTCCTTTAACAACACCATTAACAAATGGAATTATATTTTTTCGAGTTGAATAAAAATCATCAAAAACAAACGACCTATAATTACCTTTTCTCTCAAACTCCCAAGCACTCTCATCTTTTATTAATAAATTAAGTAAAATCTCCTTCTTCCAAAACGACCAAATAGTAGAATTCTTATAAACAGTTTTATTATTTTTCTTAAAAAAAAGATTACTTACCCTTTTGCCTTTTGAAATTGACCTGTAAAACTGTAAGTAATTAAAGTCATTATCAATGGAATATCGCATCATTTCTTCAATAACTTTATTATCAACTTTTGCAGTTAAAAATAAATCATCAAAAGTCAATAATATATAATCTTGATTAATTTTAAGTAAGCTTTTAATTAGGTTATCAGACCAAGATATTTCATTTCCAATCTGCAAAGAATTGAACATTAATCCATTAAATTTTTTGTGGTTAGTACTTAGGTAAACAGGTAGTTTTAAATCCTTCCAGAATTTTAAATACGTATGCTCTAAAGTGGACCATAAATCTTCTGAATCATCAAAGGTTGATATTAATACAGCAATATTATTCATGACTTGCAATTAAAGGTTTATGTATAACAATAAATGAAATAATTACAAATAATAATCTAGAATCATTTAACATACCACTAACCAAAGAGTTAAAAAAATAGAAAAGAAATAAATAAAATAAAAGTGGATACAAAGAAGATTCATCTTTTTTAAATTTTATCATTTTACTATAACTCATATAAGTTATATATATTATCAACAGAATGAAAAGAAGCATAGTATGTATTCCATATTCACACGCTATTTCTAAAAGTAGATTATGTGGATATTCTAATGGCATTAAATGAGTTGGATTTAGCTTATTAGCAATAACCTGCCAATTACCTGCTCCAACGCCAAGAGGATAGTTCTGCATCACTAATAGGGCTCCTACCGCTAAATTTGAACGAGTACTAGTTGATTGCTTACTGCCTCCTTTTTTAGCTATATTCATAAAAACTCTTTTAGAGTTTCCAAGTTTAGAAATCTTTTTATCCATTCCAGTAATTAAGATTGTGGATATTAAAAAAGCAATAACAATTGTGATCTTTAATATAATTCTGTTAAAATTAAGTATGACAAAAATAAAACCTGTAATAAATAGTCCTAAAATTGGACCTCGACTACCAGTTGCTAAAGCAAGTGTAAAGAAAATAGTTATTAGTGGAAACTTATAGATTTTAGCAATATTCTTTGGTAGAAAGAGTAACGTAATGATAGCAAAACCCATCCATCTTGCAAAAACAATTGGCCCTCCTCCTAAGGCAGTCATTCTGCCATCAGCTCTAACATCAGTTGACAAGCCGAATACAGCTAAAATTGCTAAAAAAATCGATACGCCTAATAAAATATAAAATGTTCTTAACACACTTTTTTGATTGTACTTTTCTGCAAAAATAATAGAGAGTGGAATTACTATTAGCAAAAAATTAACTGCTTTTTCTATACTATATGATGAAATATCAAAAATCATCCAAAGAGTTGGTGTCATTATTACAGCAAGCAAGTAAAAGAAATAGAAAATTAATTTAGTTTTAGTGAGTATAATTTTTTTGATTGAGAAAAACATAATTATAGCGGATAAAAGATAGAGAACACTAAAAATGATACCAAAATTAAAATCTTGAAATTCAAGCCTTTCATCATATACTCTTCCAATTGCTAGCATAGCGCATGAAGAAAACAGAAATATCCAATTATATAATGACTTAACGAACAAATTTATAATATTTAAAGAATGAAAAAATTGAAATAATAAAATAAACAGAAGATAAGCAGTACATCATAACTAATGAGTTAGTTTTAGTATCACTAGAATTATAATAAAAATAAATTAAAATAGTAATTATAGCAACTATAAAAACACTAGCAAATTTCATACTAAATTTACTGACATTATTTGATGGAAGTGTAAAAAATGGCTGGAATAATACTGCTGCAATAAAAATTAAAATAAAGGAATAACTAAGATCCTTTGCATAAGCTACAGTAGCGATAGTATCATTTAAAGTAAAGGCTCCTCTTTCAAAAATAAATTGAAATATTACAAAACCGAACGTATCAATAACAAACACTAATCCTAAACCAAAAACAAGTGCTCCAAAGACAGAAAAAAATATTAATCTTAAATCTTTCTTGATAGAAATTCTCTGTAAAATAATAGTATTTAAATTCAAAATAACTGCCGTTAAGAAAACATTTAATATCACTACTGAATAATTAAAAAATGCAATATTATTTGTATTGTCAAGACCTGCAGTAAATCTTGATATTAATATTATTATATTTGAGAGATTACCTAAAAATAGTACCGGTATACTAAAATCTTTAACTCCAAATTGAATTTTTTCACCTGTATCTTCCTTCATCATTGGAAATAAATAAAAATAAAATAAACTAAATAGTCCTACTAATCTACTTAATGCAATTCCAATAATACCAAGTATTATAGAAAAAGGATAAAGCACTAAAGTGGATAAAAATATATCAATTGTAGTAGAAATAGAATGCTTTCTAAATTGACCTTTTCCCTGCATAATAACAAGAAAGATTGCATTGTAAAAATTTACTGAAAGAATAATTCCTAATAAAATAGAAACGAGAATAAATGTCCAAAAATATTCTGTTTGCAAATAAAATACTATAGGTATTTGTATAATCTGGCTTAATACAAAAAGACCAAGCATAACTTTCTGAGAAAATTTAAAAATATTTTTTAATGAAACATCTTTATTTCTAGAGTATAATTTTGAAAACTTTGATAGTAAAGCTGCTTGCATAGCACTTCCTTGAGTAAACTCTGAAAATAATTCTGAAATAGTCTTTAGAAACAAGAAATTAGAATAAAAAATAGATGAACCAAATATTGCTGCTAAAATAATTTCTCTAAAAAAACCAAAACCTTTTTTAATCAAATTAGAGCTAAACATATAGATAAAGTCAATTACCGATTTTGATAAAGATTGAGATCTAATAGACATAATCTATTACATAGTTTTTTGTAAATACATGTTACTTAGCTTCTTTTATAAGTGCAATGAACATACCAAATATAAGACTAATGAACGCACCTAAGACACTCCATAATAATATATCATCTTCTTTATGCTCAACATTTGGAAATCTTTGTACATACACTAAAGGAAGAAGTAAGTCCTGATTTATATTAATTTCTTCTCTAAGGTGACTTAAGGATACAATTTGATTACTTAACTCCTTACCTTCCTTACCACTAATAATATTTACAGAACTTATATCAAGATTATTCTTAGCCCCCGCCATTCTAACTTCACCTAATAAACTAATTTCATTTTCGATATCTTTAATTATTTTAATATTTGATTCTAAATATCTATTGTAATAATTACTCACAAAATCATTATTTTCAAAATAATATATTAAACCATCAGAAATTTGACTCAATAATTGATTGTCAAAAATAACTAATCTAATTTCAAACTTATTAAGCGCATAGAACTTTTCATCCATATCTTGCTGATACAATTGTTCTGCTTCAATTTTCTTAATTGAAGAGGCAACATTTAGTTCAACACCCAGAGCATTAGAAATATAACTATAGTCTTCGTTATCAATGCTAATTTGTAAATGATTGATCAAATCAATTGCGGTTCTTTGGCTTAAATCTTCAACTTGATCTTGACGTTCATATTCAGCAATACCTGACATACAGATTGCATTTGTCTCATAATAGGGTTTTTTAAAATTTTGATACAATATTACTGTCAACACTCCAATTAAAATGAAGATGATTAATAGTTTCTTATTTCTTCTGTTAAAATTTACAAATTTTACAAATAACCTACCTAAATCTAATTCTTCGTTCATATTTATATATTTCTTTAAATCAACTTTGGTAAAAATACAATATTAAATTACACAGATTAAATAGAAAAACAAGTTCTATAATAAAAAAATGAGCTCCTTAACTGAAGCTCATTTTTATTTGTTATCTAGACTATTAATATTCCCATAAATCATGCTCAATATTAAAGATTTCAGCTTTTATACGTTCAGCTTCTAAAAGGGCATCTAAACCTACCATATATTCATTAACCTCACGATCCATAACATTCGCTTCCCTAACAATTACAGAGCCAAACATTCTTTTCCAAAATATATCATCGTAAGTTCTTCTTTCTGCGTCATTCTTAACTAAATTAAAAACCTCAGCATTTATCAGTACTTCGCGAGCTTCAGGAAAATGCACCCAAAATAATGGAGAAAAACCACCAGTCAATTTATTAGTAATCTCATCTCTATTTTCTTGAAGCGGTGCAAGGCCTATTATACGGACATCCATCACAGATCTTTGTTTGTCAAAGAACCATTCTTCTTTTAGTCTCCATTTCTTTACGGTATTTCTATTAAATGGTATTTTAACAGCAACTGTTTTCTTAGCTAAATCTATATCAACACCCTGCCTTACTAATTCCATATCGGTTACTTCTCTAATTTCCTCAACAGCCCCACCAATAGATTTAATTTCTGTTGCAGTCATAGGCGATCGGAATTCATCATCATAAACAGCATTTCCGTAAGCTGTTATAGTTCCTTCTTGAATGGCACTATATATTACATCAATTAGACTCATTCTATCACCTGTAATAGCGGCACCTGCCTCACCTGTATTCTCAGGGTAATAAAAAGCGTGGTTTATTTTTTGTCTTAAATCAATTTCTCTCCAGATTTTACGAGACCACATAACATCAGCTTGTCTTAATGGTGCATATTTCTGAACAATCTTATTATGATGCTTTTCTTTTTTATAAACAGAGTTCATATCCTCAACAGATAGTACATCTTGAGCACTTAGTGTAAGAGAAGTCATTACACCAGCAATTAATAGGGGAAATATCTTTTTCATAATTATTATTTAATTTCTATAACAAGGTCATTTAAGTCTTGTTCAATTTTTGTGCCATATCTAATGGCTTTTATTTTTGAAATATTTATTGTAGACCCAGAAGAGGAATTAACAATAATATTTTTCATCTTTTTTGTCCATTCATTGTTAGAAGATTTATCTGATGCTGCCGCACCCTTATATGTACCTGATAATTTAAATTCAGTTACAAGATACGTAAGACCTTCAAATTCAAAATTCTTCAGCTCTGCGAGAACACCACCAGATGAAGTTAATGTAGTTCTATCAACTAAACCATTTTTTACGCCGTTAATATATGGTGTTGGTGGAGGTGGAACTTTAACTCTAAAAGGAATTTCTCCCATCTTAGTTCTTTTACCATCAACATTAGCAAATAATGTAATTTTTGCCTTCCCTTCTTTAACAGGGCGAACTGACCATTCCCCTAAAGACTTTTTTGTAGGTTTAATCTTGCCATTGTTAACGACTGCTGAAATTTCACTTGATGTATATCCAGGAACAGAAACTTTGATAGGATTATCTAATTGTGTATACAAGATATTCATTTTAACAGGAGAAACAACCGCAGTTTTAGCAGCAACAAGATACTCTCCATTAAATGGGTAGAACTTAGTTCCAGTCTCAGTTTTCATAGAAATTAATCCACCATATTTCTTTAAACCCTCTGAAGTTGTTCTCTTGGAAAAGACTCCCTTACCATTTAAAACTTTTACCACCTCATATTCACCACGCATCTCATACTTACCACCACCAAGACTATCGTATTCACCAACAAAAATCTCTGGGTCTTGACCATCTTGTTTAGCAGAAATAAATATAGATGATCTAAATGAATCTCCTCTTAGTACAAAATTTGATTTAGGAATTTGAATACCTTCAGCTGATGTGAATTTTAAGGACTTAGAATCAATATCTCTTTTTAAATAATCAATAACATCGGCTTCTAGGTTTCTAAGGTCTGACTGTATCTTAGATAGAATTGTTAATGCGCTCACTGAAGGCATATCAACGAAATTATATGTTTCCCAATTTTGTTGTTTTTTTCCTACTCTGTCAGAAACATCAAAAACGATATTAATATTATCGATAAGCCCTTGATTATCACCAGACAAATTAATTAGGAAATCTCTATATTCTTCAATTTTTTCTTTTAATTCAGTAGCTCTTTTCTTAACTCCTGGGTTAACAGTTTTTGGATAAAACAAATCTTGTGATGCATATCTGTTACTTTTATTCTTAAGATAAGCAATAGGCATAGATTTCTGGAATTGTGATAAATCAGTAAAACTTTTATCAACAATTGCAAGGGTCTCTATTAAATCACCGTCAGCATCATAAATGTCAGATTCACTTCCAAAATATATTTTGTTTTTATCAACTTTGCATACCAAATCGTACTTCATTTCTTGTATAAATAAGACCGCTGCATCAGACTTACTTTTAATTAAATAAGCCTTATCTCTTACATCTTGATATTTTTCAGGATTATTAGAGGCTGCATTATCAAAAGCAGCATAAGTAGATTCATTTTTAGAATTAAAATTATTTGTAGTTCTTTCAATACCTTTATTAACTTCAAAAAATGAATTTAAAACTTCTTTCGATACATTTAATGCTAGTAATGCTGTAAGCACTAAGTACATCATGTTAATCATCTTTTGTCTTGGGGATAAATTACCTCCTGCCATAGTATTCTATTTATTATTTGGTATTACTGTAAGATGATTATTTATTAGGATTCATTGCGTTAAGCATGTTAGAATATACAGAATTTAATTGCTCTAAATTCTCAGCTAAACTACTAACTTGTACTTGAAACTTTTTCGAGTCTTCTACTGATGATTGTAAATTTTGAAGGAATAAATTTGTAGCCTCCATTTGCTGGTTAGATGCCTGTAGTTGAAGTTCATAAAGTGCATTAAGAGCATTCATGTTTTTTACACCCTCATGAATTTGTGAATTGTATTCAGAAATCCCTGCGGCGGCAGTTACAGTTTCGTTTAATTGTTTAGCTGATTCACCAAATGACCTTAACCCATCATTTAAACTTTCAATAAGCTCATTATCAATTTTTGCTTTTTCCAATGCATCATCTAATTGCTGTGATGGTCTTTTATTGGAATTTGGGTCTTCCATGTGTGCAAGTTCAGGATAAACTAAAGACCAATCTGGATCTACATGTGGTTTTTCAAATGCAGAAAAGAAAAATATAACTGCTTCAATACCAAGTCCAGCCATAAGCATATAAGATGCACCTGGGAGATTCTCAATCTTAAAAAGTGCACCTAAAATTACAATGGCTGCACCCCAACCATATAATTTTGGCATCATTAATTTATACCATTTTGCTTCTGTAATTTTTTCAATGTTATCTATGAAACTCATATTCTATTTGTTAGTTATTTATAATTTATCTTAAAATCTTTTCGGTTGTATTATTAAAAATTTATTTCACTTAAGGATTGAAGATCTTTTTTATTCAAAATCTTTTTTATCTCTTCCTAAAAAGTCAACAGCACATCTAAAACCTATGTATGATTTTGCTGTATCTTGATATTCAAATGTTCTAGTGCTATTTTGAATGAAGTAAGCAATATCTTTCCACGATCCCCCTCTAATAGCTTTTCTCTTTAACACTACGTGATCATCTTCATTAGCATCGTAGAATCTGTCCATATTCATATCGTGTGAATAAGAAAAAGCAGATTCATCATACGCATTTGACGTCCATTCAGCAACATTACCAGACATATCATAAAGACCATATCCATTTGGATTGTAAGATGCAGTTTTAATTGCTTTAATTCCACCGTCCGCAACGTAATTACCTCTTAGTGGCTTGAAATTAGCTAAAAAACATCCTTTAATATTTCTTGTATAAGGACCTCCCCAAGGGTATGGTGAGGCATCTAAACCACCTCTAGAAGCATACTCCCACTCTGATTCAGTTGGCAATCTAAATTCTGGTAAAATTGGTTGCTTAATATCTCGTAAAAAAGAATTCATCATCTTAGATCTCCAATGTGCAAATGCAGTAGCCTGCTTCCAGTTAACACCAACAACAGGATAGTCGTCAAAAGCAGGATGCCAGAAATATTTCTTAGCGTAAGGATCATTAAACGAATATGAATAATCATGATTCCAAGTTAATGTATCAGGATATATATTAATCTCAATATCTTTAAGAAATATACTTCTATCAGTTTCACCTTTCGCACCATTCTCTCTTTTAGATTTAACGGATGCAGATTTGAGATCAATAACTTGATATTTATAAGTAAATTTTCTTGTATCGAACTCTTTTATTCTTCCATCAAAAACCTCACTACCAGTCAAATACATTTCTTCAAGAATTGATCTTACATCCATATCATCCATGTTGATTTTTCCTTTCCAGTTAATCAATGGTTTACCGTATGCATCATCTATTGGTATATCGTTCTCATCAAGCATTACGTATTCTGGATCATCAAATTTCATTTCGGCTAATTGCTTCCTTAGTATAGAATCCTTTACCCAATTTGTAAATTGTCTGTATTCATTGTTTGTAATTTCTGTTTCGTCCATATAAAAAGCACCAACAGAAACTGTTTTAGACTGCGAAACATTTGCAAATGGAACATCTTGATCAGAAGGGCCCATATTATAACTTCCTTGAGGAATAAAAACCATCCCATAAGGATCTGTAGGATTCCAAATTTGTCTATTTTGGGAACCTATAAGCTCTCCATTTCCAGAACCACCACAACCGTATAGTGTGGCAATTATTAATGTTACTAAAATTATTTTTTTCATATTCATATATTTTTCACCTAAGTGTATTAAATCATTTTACAGAAATCTAGGATTTTTGTATTTTGAAATTGTTTTTGTTGTTTTTACTTTAAAATTATATCCTAGCATAAACTCAAAAGAGTTAGACATTGGATTAATAATCGTAACATCATATCCAACACCAAATCTTAAACTCTCGTTTATATCCATACCTGCAAGTATAATTACACCTTCATCTACTCGATAACTAACACCACTCCACATCTTGTTATTGTAAATAAGATTTGTATTGATATCCAATTGAGATGTTGCGCCATCATGCTTAAGATATATTGAAGGGTGTAAAGAAAACTGAGGGTTTATTTCATAATTATATCCAGAAATAAGAAAATAATGTCGGGCTAAATTATAGGATTGTCCATCACTCCATTCAATTGTAGGCTCAGTCATATGAGCAGAAGATAAACCTATGTACATATTTTGATTATTGAAATAAACTCCAGCACCAATATCAAGTTTAGATCCATTAACATCACCAGTAGGGATAACCGGATCTCCTGCCTGAGAAGGTCGTAGGGCTCCTCCATTTAGGCCACTTTGGTACATGCCAACTGACATTCCCATTCCTATCTGCCCAAAACCTAGCTGGGTTCTGTAGGCGTAAGAAGCCTGTATGCCCAAGTTACTAAAAGAAGCAATATTATCTTTTACAATATTAAGTCCAACACCTCCGTTAAGAATTGGAACTTCAGCATCAACACTAAAGTTTTGTGTTGAAGCAGCAGCTCCTTCATCATCAAAACCCATCCATTGCGACCTATGTAAAACCGAAGTAGATATACCAGATGTACTACCAGCGTATCCTGGATTGTTTGCTAGTTTATTAAACATGTTTTGACTGAACTGTGGGTCCTGTTGCGCACTAAGACTCAAAACACAAAACAAAATTACGCATAAAAATACTATTCTTTTCATCTACAATTTACTAAAAAATTTGTGCTAAAATAAACAATTTTTAAGACTTTAATATTATCATCTGATAATAAACTTAGTTTATAGAACTCAAATTGCTGTCTTCCAAAGCTTTACTAGCGCAACTTATTAAAAGTTTTCAGCCATTTATCTGGAATATCACCTGAATTTGCAATTTCATAATCTCTGTAAGAACAAGCAATGTAATACATTTGAGCATCTCTTTTTCCTTCTTTATAAAATGGAACACCCATCCACCATCTCCCACTATTTTTACTCTTAAAAAATTTAATTTCATTTTTTCCATCCTCAAAGGCAACCGTATATTTAATGCAACTCTTTACAACTGGATTTAATTCGTTTTTTCGGACACTATATCCATCAATAAAATACCATATCATCTGTGCCAATAAATAAGCTGTTTGATTTCTTATGTCAAGATCTTGATTGTATTCAAATAACCCAACTGCAGATACTTTATCACTAAGACCAGCATAACGCATTATTCTTGAAGATTCCTCACCATTAAGTCCATTAGGAGAAGAATAAACATTTCCGCAAGCAAAACTGTGTTGTATAGCAGAAATATCAAAACTTAAAAAATCTGTGTTTCTTAATATTGGCTCAGCCTCACTAAAATTTGCTCTAAAATCCCCTAAACGTAAAGAATCAAAATTCATTGCATTTAACATCTCCGTAGCAAAATTTGAAACAAAATAAGATTGAAACGCTAAATTTGTAAAATGAAATAATTTATTAGGCTTATCAGCAAGAATCTTTCCAAAATACGAAGACGAAGACAAACTATCTTTATCAAGTCCAATATCAAATTTACTATCTACAGATGTTAAAGAAATAAATTTATCTAATGATGCGTAAGCCTTGTATATAGCATAACTAACATCATTTCCTCCACCGATTATAAATGGAATAGTTCCATTGTGAAGAAGAAATTCACATACATTCTGTATTGCTTCAAAAGTTTCTTTTCGTGATGACATTATTTTTAAATAACCTAAATCAGAGACCCTTGGAAACTTATCGTGATGGTATGAATAAAAAAAATTTCGAATAGAACATTCTGTATCTGACGCATAATTCTCTGATCCATTAAACTCGTTAACGTTAAATAAAGCAATTTCTGAAAATTTTAAATCGGGAAAACTATCGTTGACATGTGAATCAATAAGTCTTCCAATCTGAGTTGCTTCCCAATTATTTTTTGCAGAAAAAAGATTTGAACTAATTGGGTTAAAATACGTCTGTATATTTATCATTTCTTCTTTTTAAACCTAGAATTTTTTTCTGGTTGATTCTTCCACAAATCGACACATTCTTCTCTTGATAATTTACTTGGCTCTGTTCCTTTAGGGATTTTTACATTTATTTTCTTTTGCTTTAAAGGACTTATTTGTATAAAGGGTCCGTATCTACCATTAAGAACTTGAATTAATGGTTCACCTTCGAAGTTGGCTATTAACCTATCTTTATCAGCTTGAATCTTTAATTTAATAAGTTCAATTGCTCTATCTAATTCAATTGTCAAAGGGTCTTCTTCATCGGCCTTTTTAATTGAAGTGAATTTACCATCATATCTTAAATACGGTCCAAATCTGCCAACTGACGCAATTATTTCTTCACCTTCCCAGTCTCCAACTTTTCTGGGAAGTTTAAATAAATCTAAAGCTTCTTCAAGAGTTATTTTTTGAATAGTTTGACCCTGCATTAGGGAGGCAAATTTGGGCTTTGGAGCATTTTCATCTTCTTGCTTTTCACCGATTTGAACCATTGCACCAAATGGACCGATTCTAGCTATAATCTTTTCTCCAGAAATCGGATCTTTTCCTAATTCTCTTTCTCCAGACACTTTACCTACAGTTCCCGTAACATCTTTAACCTTATCATGAAAAGCACCATAAAAAGATGCAATCATCTGGTTCCAAACTTTCTTTCCTTCAGCTATCTCATCAAATTCCGTTTCAACAGATGCGGTAAAACTATATTGCATAATATCAGTAAAATGATCCACTAAAAAGTCAGTAACAACAATCCCCACGTCAGTAGGAAAAAGTTTTTTGTTTTCAGCTCCTGTTATAGATTTTTTTTCTGATCTAACTAACGCTCCATCTTTTAAAGTAATAATCTGCGATATGCGTTCTACCCCTTCACGACTTTCATTTTCAATGTACCCTCTTTTTTGTATAGTTGTTATTGTTGCAGCATAAGTTGATGGTCTACCAATTCCTAATTCTTCCATTTTCTTCACTAAACTAGCTTCAGCAAATCTAGCAGGCGGTCGTGAAAATTGCTCATTTGAAATCGCTTCTGAAATTTTCAAAGGTTCACCAACCTTAAGTGTGGGAAGCATACCTTCTTGTTCTTCGTTATGATCATCTCTTCCTTCTAAGTAAACACGCATAAACCCTTCAAAAGTTATAACTTCTCCTTTTGCTACAAACTGCTCTGAAGAATTTGAAATATCTATCTTAACTGTAGTTCTATCAAACTTAGCATCAGTCATTTGAGACGCAATAGTTCTTTTCCAAATCAAATCATAGAGTCTTTGGAGAGAACTATCTCCATCAATATTTTTAATGTTCATATAGGAAGGCCTGATTGCTTCATGCGCCTCTTGTGCTCCTTTAACTTTTTTGGTATAAACTCGTCTCTGAGAAAATTCATTACCGTATATTTTTTTAATTTCAAGCTCAGCAGCATCTAACGCATCATTTGACAAGTTTACACTATCAGTTCTCATGTATGTAATTTTACCTGCCTCGTATAATTTTTGTGCAACAATCATAGTTTGATTTACTGAGAAACCTAATTTTCTTGAAGCTTCTTGCTGTAAAGTGGAAGTTGTGAATGGGGCAACAGGAGATTTTTTGGCAGGATATTTATCTAAATTACCTACTGAAAATAAAGAATCCTTACACTTATTCATAAAATCAAATGCTTCATCATTTGACTTGAATCTTTTAGGAATTTCAGCTTTAACTAACTTACCATCATTATTTGTCAAAAATGCTGTTACCTTATAATTTGATGTTACCTTAAAATTATTAATATCATTTTCCCTTTCAACAATCAATCTAACAGCAACAGATTGTACTCTACCAGCTGAAAGACCTTGCTTGACCTTTCTCCATAAAACAGGTGAAAGCTCAAAGCCGACTAATCTATCAAGGACTCTTCTGGCTTGTTGAGCATTTACTAAGTTTGTATTTAATAAACGTGGATTTTTTACAGCATGAGTAATTGCCTTTTTTGTAATTTCATGAAACACTATTCGCTTTGTCTTACTCGCATCTAATTTAAGAGCTTCTGTAAGATGCCATGCAATTGCTTCACCTTCACGATCCTCATCAGTAGCTAACCAAACTGTATCAACATTTTTCGCTACACTTTTTAAATGGCTAACAACTTTCGTCTTGTCTTCAGACACCACATAGTTAGGGGTAAATCCATTTTCGATATCGATAGCCATTCCACCTTTCTTAGGCAGATCTCTAATGTGTCCAATGCTAGACTCTACAACGAAATCATTGCCAAGAAATCCTTGAATTATTTTCTTTTTTGCAGGGGATTCTACTATAACTAAGTTCTTTGCCATGTTTTTTTTTACAAATTAAATGAACTTTTTTTAAATAAATTACAAAAAAAATGTGTCAGTTTAGATTATATTATATATAATATAAGTAAAATAACATACTGCCACATTGTCAGTTTTTTATTATTTTTGCAATGTGTAAAATAAGAATTAACTAATATTCACAATTAATTTAAAAAAATTGACAACCAAAAATTTAAAATTAAATAATAGCGATTCTGTAGCTTTAAAAAATCCGATGAAGCATAATGGCACATTTATCAAAGAAGACAATAACTACAAAAAAAAATCTAAAACATTATACATTGAGAGTTATGGATGTCAAATGAATTTTTCTGATAGTGAAATTGTTGCATCAATTCTTAAAAAAAAGGGAATAATTACAACTAAAGATATAAGCACTGCTGATTTAGTTTTTGTAAACACTTGTTCAATTAGAGAAAAAGCTGAGCAAACAGTTAGAAAAAGATTAGAATTCTACAATTCAATTAAAAGAGATCAAAATCCAAAGATGATAGTTGGTGTTTTAGGATGTATGGCAGAAAGATTAAAAGCAAAGTTTTTAGAAGAAGAGAAATTAGTAGATATTGTTGTTGGTCCTGATGCATACAGAGATTTGCCAAATCTTATTAAAGAAGTTGAAGATGGTAAAAAAGCAGTTAATGTAATACTTTCATTAGAAGAAACCTATGCTGAAATTAATCCAGTTAGACTTGGCGGAAATGGTGTTACTGCATTTGTTTCTATTACAAGAGGATGTGACAATATGTGTTCTTTTTGTGTAGTTCCATTTACAAGAGGAAGAGAGAGAAGCAGAAATCCACAAAGTATTATTAAAGAATGTAAAAAACTTTTTGATAATGGATACAGGGAGGTTACACTTTTAGGGCAAAATGTCGATTCATATCTATGGTTTGGAGGTAAGGCTAAAAAAGAGTTTAAAAATGCAAATCAATATGAAAAAAATAATAAGATAGTTTTTTCTAAACTACTAGAGTTGGTTGCTCAAATTAATCCATTACTTAGAGTCAGGTTTTCCACTTCAAACCCTCAAGATATGGGAATTGATGTTATTGATACAATTTCAAAATACAACAACATTTGTAATTACATTCATCTTCCTGTACAATCAGGAAGTAATAGAATACTTAAACTAATGAATAGAGGTTACACCAAAGAAAAATATATAAATTTAATAGATAATATTAAAAGAAAAATACCTGATTGTGCTATATCTATGGATATGATAATTGGATTTTGTTCTGAAACTAATAATGATCATGATGAAACCTTATCTTTAATGGAATATGTAAAATATGATTTTGGGTATATGTTTAAATATTCAGAAAGACCAAATACACCTGCTGCAAGATTAAAAGATGACATATCAGATCAAATAAAACAAGAAAGACTTTCTGAAATTATTGATAAGCAACAAATGCATTCACTTGGTCACATGAAAGATAAAATTGGTAAAACTTTTGAGGTATTAATTGAAGGCATTTCTAAAAAATCCAGTACGAATTATTATGGAAGAACTACTCATAATTCAACAGTTATCTTTGAAAAAGATCATCATAAAATTGGTGAATACGTAATGGTAAAAATTAATGATTGTACATCAGCAACACTAAAAGGAAAAGTAATCTAGCTATGAATACAAAACAAGCAAAGCAAAGATTTGGAATAGTTGGTAATAATGATAAATTAGAACGTGCATTAGACGTGTCTCTTCAAGTAGCACCAACTGACATATCTATACTAGTAATTGGAGAAAGTGGCACAGGAAAAGAAAATATACCTAAAATTATACACCAAAATAGCAAACGAAAACATAATCCATTTATAGCAGTAAATTGTGGAGCAATTCCTGAAGGAACTATTGATTCAGAACTTTTTGGACATGAAAAAGGATCATTTACTGGCGCTCATGATAGTAGAAAAGGATATTTTGAAGCGGCCAATGGCGGAACAATTTTCTTAGATGAAATTGGAGAGCTTCCAGTTGCTTCACAAGCAAGATTGTTAAGAGTTTTAGAAAATGGAGAAATAATAAAAGTTGGATCTTCGAAAGCACAGAAAATAGATGTTCGTATAATTGCCGCTACAAATGTAAATCTTCCAAATGCTGTTATTAAAGGTAACTTTAGAGAAGATCTTTACTACAGATTAAATACGATTAGCATAAATTTACCTCCTCTAAGAGAACGAGGGAATGATATTGATCTTCTATTCAGAAAGTTTGCTGGGGATTTTGCAGAACAATACAATACTCAACCGATAAGATTAACAGAAAAAGCTCAAGAGTTGATTATTAATTACAATTGGCCCGGAAATATAAGGCAGCTAAGGAATTTTGTTGCTCAGCTATCAGTTATTGAAGAAAATAGAATAATAGATTTAGAAAAAATTCAAAATTATCTCCCAACTAACCTTAAAATTAATGGAGTTGTTAAGTATGCTGACAAGAATAAAGCTGAAATTTCAGAACGGGAAATACTATATAAAGTCCTCTTTGACATGAAGAGAGATCTCACTGAACTTAAGAAAATAACTTTTGATCTTATCCAAAAAAATGGAGGCAACGATATGTTACAATCTGTAAATACAAACATCTTTAATGATAATGATGAAAATGGAATAATGATAAATCAACCAAAGTCTAATGAAACAATAGATATTGAAGAATCGCTCTCCTTATTTGAACAAGAAAAACGTTTAATAGAAAAATCTTTAAAGAAACACAAGGGCAAAAGGAAAGATGTTGCCTTGCAGTTGGGAATTTCTGAACGAACACTTTATCGAAAACTAAAAGAATTTGGCCTCTAAAATGTATAAATTAATTAAAATATCATTACTTATTACTAGCTTATCTTGCTGTGGTATTTACTCTTTTTCTGGAGCTTCAATCCCATCAGAAGCAAAGAGTTTTTCAGTAGAATATTTTAAAACATCAACATCAAGTGCTCCATCTATACTAAGAAGAATATTAACTGAATCATTATCTGATCTTATAATAAGTCAAACAAATCTTGATTTTGTTGAATTTGATGGAGATTTAAGATTTAGTGGAAAGATAAGCAAATATCAAATAACACCTATTTCAATTAATTCTAATGAGTCAGTTGGAAAAAATAGATTAACTATATCAGTCTTTGTCAAATATGAAAATATTTTTAACGATGAGCTAAGCTATGAGAAATCATTCAGTCATTATAGTGATTTTGAAAGTTCTGATAATTTTGCTACTGTTGAAGAAAATTTAATTGAAGAAATAAAAGATGTTATTTTAGATAATATTTTTAACAAAGCATTTGTGAATTGGTAATGAAGAAGTTAAATTTAATAAAATTGTCACGCAATTTGAATCACATCAATAAAGAGGATGTGATCCTTTTAGATAATATTATAACAAAATTTCCATTTTTTCAAAACGCACAAATTCTTCTGGCAAAAGGGCTTTTAAATATTGACAGCATAAGATACAATAGACAACTAAAAAAAGCAGCGGCGCACTCCTTTAGTAGAAAAAAATTATTTGATATAATTACATCAAATAATGTAACTATTGATCAAAGCAATATAGTAAGTATTTCGGATCTTACAAAAAAAAATATTACACTAAACAAACCATTAAATTTTGATAAAAATGAGAATTATTCATTTAGTGAGTGGCTTAATGTTGTTTCAATAAAAAAAATTGACCGCACTGACAAAAATCTAGTAAACAACTTTTTACAAAAGGAAAATTTAAATCTTAAACAAAAAAAAGAAACCTTTTTTAAAGCAACTGATGTAGCTAGATTAAGTATAATAGAAGACTCTAATCTTGTCACTCCTACATTAGCTAGAGTTTATCTAGAACAAGAGTATTATGAAAAGGCTATTACAACATATAAAAAGTTAATATTGAAATATCCAAAAAAAAGTAGTTTCTTTGCCGGACAAATTAAATTAATTAGAAAATTAAATATAAAATAACATGTATACTGTATTTGCCATATTAATTATCATCACTTCAATACTTTTAGTTTTAGTTGTTTTAGTACAGAATCCAAAAGGGGGAGGTTTATCATCTTCATTTGGTGGGGGTGCAGGAAATCAAATTATGGGAGCAAAAAAGACAACAGATTTTCTAGAAAAAACTACCTGGACATTAGCAATTATCTTAATAGTTTTGTCATTAGCATCAAATTTTGCTATTCCTAGACAAAATTCTGAAGAAGCTACTGAAATTAAAGCTCAAGAACAAATAGATAATGCAATAGTCCCAAATTTACCATCAGCACCTTCTAATCAATAAATAATAAGCGCCATATTCTGCTTAGCAACCAGAAATTACTGACAAAATTTCATTTAAATTATTAGAAATAAGTGATGGCATGATTTGTGCATAAATTACTTTATAGTATAACTAAATAAAAAATAAATATGTCAAACATAAAGATAACACCTCTTGCTGACAGGGTAATTATTAAACAATCAGATGCTGAAACAACTACAACTTCAGGTATCATTATTCCTGATACTGCGCAAGAAAAACCTCAAAAAGGCATTGTACAATCTGTGGGCAAGGGCACAAAAGAAAATCCCATAACACTTAAAGTTGGTGACACAGTTCTTTACAGCAAATATGGTGGCACCGAACTACAATTTCAAGGAGAAGATTTCTTAATAATGAGAGAATCTGATATTTTAGCAATCATAAATAAATAAAATGGCAAAAGATATAATATTTAATATAGAATCTAGAGATGCACTTAAAAGAGGTGTAGATGCTCTAGCAAATGCGGTTAAAGTAACATTAGGACCTCAAGGAAGAAATGTGGTAATAGGAAAAAGTTTTGGCGGACCACAAATTACAAAAGATGGAGTAACTGTTGCAAAAGAAATTGATTTAGAGGATGCAGTAGAAAACATGGGTGCTCAAATGGTTAAAGAAGTAGCATCTAATACAAACGATCTTGCTGGAGATGGCACTACAACGGCTACTGTTTTAGCGCAAGCAATAATATCTTCAGGGCTAAAGAACGTTGCGGCAGGTGCAAATCCAATGGATGTTAAAAGAGGTATAGACAAAGCAGTTAAATTATTAATTACGAATATAAAATCTCAATCAAAAACTGTTGGAAATTCTTATGATAAGATAGAGCAGGTAGGAAGCATCTCGGCAAATAATGACCCTGTAATAGGTGCGCTCATTGCTGAAGCAATGAAGAAAGTAAAAACTGAAGGTGTAATAACAGTTGAAGAAGCAAAAGGTACTGAAACTCATGTAGAAGTTGTTGAAGGAATGCAATTTGATAGAGGATATTTATCTCCTTACTTTATAACTGACTCTGAAAAAATGAATGCGAGTATGGAAAATCCATATATTCTAATTTATGATAAAAAGATTTCAGCTATGAAAGATCTTTTACCTTTACTTGAGCAAACTGCAAAAACAGGAAGACCTTTAGTTATAATTGCTGAAGATGTCGATGGAGAAGCATTGTCAACTTTAGTAGTAAATAAGATTAGAGGCTCTTTGAAAGTTTGTGCTGTAAAAGCTCCCGGATTTGGAGATAGAAGAAAAGAAATGCTTGAAGATATTGCGATTCTTACGGATGCTACAGTTATTTCTGAAGAAAGAGGATTCAAATTAGAAAGCACAACATTAGAAATGCTTGGTTCTAGTGAAAAAGTTACAATTGATAAAGACAATACAACAATAGTAAACGGTGAAGGTAAAAGTAACATAATACAAGCTAGAGCATCACAAATAAAAGCTCAAATAGAAACTACAACTTCAGATTATGATAAAGAAAAATTACAAGAAAGACTAGCTAAGTTAGCAGGTGGAGTAGCAGTTCTTTATGTTGGTGCACCTACTGAGGTTGAAATGAAAGAGAAAAAAGATCGAGTTGATGATGCGTTAGCAGCAACAAGAGCTGCAGTTGAAGAAGGAATCGTTCCTGGCGGAGGTGTTGCAATAGTTAGAGCATGTGAAAAACTATCTAATTTGAAAGGAGAAAATGATGATGAACAAACAGGAATAAATATTATTACTAGAGCTGCTGAAGAGCCATTAAGACAAATTGTAGAAAATGCCGGCTTAGAAGGAAGTGTTATTGTTGCTAAAGTTAAAGAAGGAAAAGCTGATTTTGGTTTCAATGCTAAAACAGAAGTTTTTGAAAATCTTTATAAAGCTGGAGTAATTGATCCTGCAAAAGTTGTTCGAGTAGCGCTAGAAAATGCTGCTTCTGTAGCTGGGATGCTTTTAACAACAGAATGTGTAATCTCTGAAATCAAAGAAGATACTCCACCAATGCCTCCAATGGGAGGTGGGGGTATGCCTGGGATGATGTAATCTTTTACATTATTATCGTTGTAAATAATAAAGATTCTTGCAATTATTGTAGGAATCTTTTTTATTAAAATATTAATAATCAATAAATAGTATTTTATTTTCCATGTTTTTTCAAATATCTAAAGTGAGATTTAATAGCATTAAGAAGACTTAATACATTATATGTGTAATTATACTTTTTAGCCTTCTCAACAATTATTGGTGTGATCTTAGGATATATAGTATGTGGTAGTGTTGGAAATAAATGATGGGCAGCATGAGAGTTAAAGCCTCCAAACAAGAAAGAAGCAATCGGATGTGTGGGATGATAATCCATAGAAACCTTTAACTGATGTTCAGCAAAGTGGTACGGAAGTTCTCCATTATTATTAGGTGTTGGAAATTCAGTCTCTTCAGTAAAATGAGTTGTCACTAAAGTGTAAATAAAGATATTAGATGCAACTACCATCATTAGTAAGTAGCTAAATAAAATCTGTGAAAATGAAAATTCAAGTATGAGATATGGGATAATAATAATATATGCTACATAAAAGAGTTTTAATAAAATAAGTTCAATTGTGTACCAAAACGGATAATTCTGATTTTTCAAATTTGCAAGATTCTTTTTACTCAAGTAAACAAAATCTTTAGCAAAGATCCAAACAATAAAATATAGAGAATATAAAAAAGGTGAATAAAGATGTTGATACTTCATGAACTTTTTCTTTTTGTGATTAGGTGAAAATCTAATTAGTGGATTATCATCAACATCTGCATCACATCCATCTACATTTGAGAATAAATGATGTGATGCTAAATGTCGAATCTTCCATAATCTAGCGCTTGTTCCTTGCATATTAAACGTAAAAAAAAAGATAAAATCATTTAACCATTTTTTTTTAGAAAAAGTTTGATGACAGGCATCGTGGGCTGAATTAAAAGCTAGCAATACGCCACTAGTTCCAATTAAAGTATAATTAAGTAATAAGTATAAGAAATTATCACTGTATGGATTTAAGTATAACACATAAATAGAGATAAAGAAAAATAATAAATAAAAGAACAGCTTTATCCAAAGTAAAAAAACTGCTCTTTTAAGTTCTCCTTTTGACAAATTTAATTTAACCGTTGAATTTAATTCTTTGGTAAAACCATCATTATCTTTTTTAAATAAAATCTGAGTAGATTTAGTCATTTGCTATTAACTTATTTATTATACATTGTAAAACTTATTTACAAAAGTATATTAACACAAATGGATAACTATGCTTAGCATAGCAAGTGAATAATTATTAATCTACATTGTCATGTAAAAAAGTGTTATTCTGTTTTAACTCTGTGATATTATTTTCACCATTTGTTAGAGTAAAGGATGACACTTCGCTTTCAGAAGAGTGAGGTATTTCACTAATATCTATATTATTACGTTTATATGCAGGAATATCTTCAAGTGAAGTTAGACCAGAAGGAGTGCGCAATTGCATTGAAATACTTCTTAATCTAGATTCTCTCTCTCTTGATTCAATTTTCAGTGCATCCGTATTTAATTTCGCGCCCTCAAATGTATTTAATGTTGACTCCTCTTTTATTTCTTCATCTAAATCTAATACAATCTTTGATCCTGTTATATCAGGTTTTTTTTCTAAAATAATAGATTCTATTACTTCTTCAGCAGTTTCATCTAATTGCTTATTATTATCTGATACATCATTAAGATTAAAAATAATCTTTTCAGAAACTGAATCAGCTTCAGTTTTGTCAATTGATTCAACTTTATCTAACTTTTTTTTAGATTGAATGTTATCAACTTCATCATTTATCTCATCATCTAAATATAGTGTCTGTTGTATGTGATTTGACACGTTTTGTGACTCAATTCCTACATCAATATTATCAGTTATAGTATTAGATTCCACAGAATTTAAGCTAATAGTAGTTGGAGTTTTTGGTTTTTTTCGTTTTTCAAAACCTGTCGCAATGACAGTAACACTTATCGACATTCCTAAATCAGTATCTATTCCTATTCCTTCAATAATATTAACATCTCTGCCAGCCGCTTCTTGAATCTTATTTTTAATTTTGGATAACTCTGACATTTTTATCTCTCCTTCACCATCACCTGTTACAATCTTCAACAATACTTGCTGAGCACCTGTAATATCATTATCATTTAATAGTGGTGAGTCTAAGGCTTCAATAACAGCTTCTATTGCCCTATTCTCTCCTTCAACTTTAGCCTGTCCCATAACTGCTGTACCACTATTCTCTAAAACTTTTCTAGCATCATTTAAATCAATGTTAACTAATAAATGTTGAGATATAACTTCAGCTATTCCTTTTGTAGCAGTATTTAAGACCTCATTAGCTTTTGCAAATGCAGAAGTAAATGTTAAATCACCATATACTTCAATAAGTTTTTCATTATTTATTACTAATAGTGTATCTACATAATTTTTCAATTGATCAATCCCCTCTTCAGCATATTGTCTTCTATTACCTCCTTCAGTTGAAAAAGGAATTGTAACAACTCCAACTGTTAATATACCTTTATCCTTAGCAATTTCTGCAATTACAGGAGCTGCACCAGTTCCTGTTCCTCCTCCCATTCCAGCTGTAATAAATAACATCTTAGTATTTGCATCTAAGAGCTCAGTTATTCTTTCTGCACTTTCCTCAGCAGCCCCCCTACCTACATCTGGATTTGAACCTGCCCCTAAACCTTCTGTCAAATCAATACCAAGCTGAATCTTATTTGGAACAGGACTAGCTTCTAGTGCCTGAGCATCTGTATTACATATGACAAAATCAACTCCCTTTATTCCATGTTCAAACATATAATTTACAGCATTACTACCTCCTCCTCCAATACCCATTACCTTAATTTGTGAGGATTGATTTTTTGGCATTTGGAAATCTATTCCTGATTCTGTTGAATTCATAATTATGGTTTTTAATTTATTTTTTAATTTATTTTTTAATTTACATTTTCATCTGTGAACCAACCACCAATCCTATCAAGTAATGATAGCTCACTTTTATCTTCTAGATTAGAATTATCCTTAGTTGTTACTAATGATTTAAACTTTTCCGGATTCTGATCCAGATATTCAAATCCTTTTAGAACTAGTCCAACACCTGTTGAATACATAGGACTAACTACCAAATCTTTAGAATCAGATCCAAGATGTTCATTTGGATATCCAATGCGAGTTTCTTTTCCTGAAACGTAAGCAACAAGCTGCTTTAAGTTCTTTATCAAAGATCCGCCACCTGTAAGAACTATTCCTGTCATCAATTTACTTTCATAACCTGAAGCTTTAATTTCATGATATACTAAATCTATGATTTCTTTGTATCTAGCACCTATTATTTCAGATAAATTCCTAATAGCTATCTCTTTAGATGGACGTCCTCTTAAACCTGGGATAGAAACCATCACATTCTCTTGATCATCTGTATACATAGCTGAGCCAAATTTTGTTTTAAGAAGTTCTGCTTGATTTTCTAAAATTTCCAATCCACTTTTAATATCTTTAGTAATTACATTTCCTCCAAATGGTATAACTGCTGTATGCCTAATAATATTTCCTAAAAAAATTGCTACATCAGTTGTTCCTCCTCCTATATCAACAAGTGCAACTCCCTCACGCAACTCATCAGCATCTAGAGTTGCAAGAGCAGATGCAAACGGCTCCAAAACTAAATCAACTGGAGTTAGACCAGATTTTTCTACACACTTCATGATATTTCTAACAGCACCTACTTGAGCTGTAATTACATGAAAATTTGCCTCAAGTTTTACGCCTGCCATTCCAATAGGATCTTCAATACCGTCTTCACCGTCAACAGTATATTCTTGCGGGATAACATGAATAACCTCTTCACCAGGTATTGTAATAAGTTTAAACATATTGGATTTTAATTTGTCGATATCTGCTTTAACAATTTCAACATCTACATTATCTCTAACAATCTGTCCTCTGTGCTGAAGGCTTTTAATATGTTGTCCTGCTATCCCAACAAAAACATCTTTAAAATCTACTCCTGATTTTTGCTTTGCTTCAATGATAGCTGACATTATTGATGAAACTGTTTTATCAATATTAGAAACAATTCCTCTTGTAACTCCAATTGAGATTGCTCGACCTGATCCAAGAATTTCTAGTTTACCATACTGATTTTTTTTACCTATCATTACAGATATTTTTGTTGTACCTATATCAAGTCCAACCATGTAAGATCCTTCTGGTAAATATTTCAAACTATCTTCCATTTTATTTATTTTTTTGTACAAACAATTTGATTATTATATTTTAAATTAATTTCCTTGTAAAATTCCCATCCCTTAGTTGGTATAACAACTTTATAAAAGTGATATAGTTTATCAAGTTTTTCGTAGATATTTCTAAGATTACCTACTTTTATCTTCTGATTACCAACTCTAGGGATTAAAATGACATCATCATCTTCAAAATGAACTTGAGTTATTTGAGCACTCCAAAACTCTGAAAGTTTAATAGTATTAATTAAAGAAAATATCTCCTTATGATCATTATTTGAAATATCTCCAGTAAAAACTATCAGTTGCTGAGTACAATTATCAGGCTTCAACATCTCAAGCCCATATTCATCTAAGAAATAATCATCAGTACTGCTTTTCACTCTTGCAATAGCTTTTTTTTGTTGAACTCTAATCTTAATTTCACCTTTTTGATTTGAAAAGACGTCAACATTTTTTATAGCTGGATGAGATTCAACTAACTTTTCTAATTTGTAATTACTATATGAATCAGAAATAAGCATATCAAGCTGAATGTTATTAAACTCAAGAAAATCTAAAAGTTGAGATCTATTCACAAAATTATTATTCGATTTTATAATTTTAATTTCTTTTAATCTATTTTCTTGAACACTTTGCCTGTCGTTTGTCACAGAAGTTAATCCTATTAAAATCACAATTAGTATTAAATTGGTAAGAAATGTAATTCCTTTATTCATTAGTTTAACATATGTTTTATTGGTTGTACTAAAGTACTAACATCACCTGCGCCTAATGTTAGTAATATGTCAATTTTTTTATTTTTAAGTAATGGAATTAAAGAATCTTTAGGACATACTTCTTTTTCATTATTTGTACATAAATTTAACAGCATATATGAGTCGATCCCTTCAATTGGATTTTCTCTTGCCGGAAAAATATCTAACAAAACTAGATCATCAGCATCTCTAAGAGAAACTGAAAACTCATTTGCAAAATCTTTTGTTCTACTAAATAAATGTGGCTGAAAAACAACCGTAATTTTTCTTGATGGATACATTTTCTTTGTAGTGTTAATTGTAGCTAAAACCTCCTCAGGATGATGAGCATAATCATCTATGTAAACTAGTTTTTTATTATCAATATGTATATCAAATCTTCTATACACTCCGTTAAAAGTTTTTATAGCTTTTTTGATATTACTTTTATCTACTCCTAAGTATGATGAAACAATTATTGCAGACATCGCGTTACTTACATTATGTTTACCTGGCATATTTAGCTCAATATTTGTAATTGAACTTTCAATATTATTAATAAACTTATTTTTGCAAAACTTCATATCAAAAATCATCTTACTATTATTACAGCTAATATTTTCTGAATAATAGTCACAAATAGAACTTGTAGAATAACTGGCAATATTTATCCGTTTATTTGGCTCTATTTCATGCTTAACTGAGTCTTCAATTAATAAAAACCCATTTTTCTTTATCTGAGCTACGAATTGATTGAACGCCAATAACAAATCATTTTTATCTTTATAAACATCCAAATGATCGACATCAATAGATGTTATAATTGCAATATTAGCATGAAGATGTAGGAAAGATCTGTCAAATTCATCAGCCTCTACTATTAATATATTACTAGATTCAGAAAATAAAAAATTTGTCTTGTAATTATGACTAATCCCACCTAGAAAAGCAGTTGGATTATTCCCCGATGCCTCTAGAATATGTGCTAACATGGTAGATGTGGTAGTTTTCCCATGTGTTCCTGCAATAGCTACAGTGTATGTATCCTTAGAGATATACCCCAAAGCCTCAGATCTTTTAATTATATCAAAAGATCTGTCATTAAAAAATTGTAAAATTTTATTATCTGAAGCTATCGCAGGAGTATATATAATTAATGTTTCTTTAGTATCTGATTGGTATATCTCGTTAAGAATATTACTGGCATTATCATTATAGATAATATCAATCCCTTCATTTTCAAGTTGCATGCATAAATCAGATTTAGTCTTGTCATACCCATATACAGATTTATTCTTTTTATTAAAATATCGAGCTAGAGCACTCATTCCAATACCGCCAATACCAACAAAAAAAATATTCTTATATAGATCTACGTTCATTTAACTAATCCTAATGCAATTTTTGCAATTTTATCAGCTGCATTTGTTACAGCAATTTTTTTAATGTTACTACTTAAAGACTGCATAAGATCTTCATTGCTTAATAAATCTTTAAGAGTACATACAAGTTTACTATTTGCATGCGAATCCTCTACAAGAAGAGCAGCATTCTTATTAACTAGTGATTGTGCATTTTTATATTGATGATTCTCAGAAACATTTGGGGACGGTATTAATATAGCAGGCTTTCCAATACAACAAAGTTCTGAAATCGCGATAGCACCTGCTCTAGAAATTATTATATCAGAAACCGCATAGGCTTGATTCATTTTTTTTATAAAAGTATGTACACTAACTCTATTTGAATTAATACCTAATAGACATTCTTCAGATCTTATTTTAAACGCGGTCCCTGTCTGCCAAATTAAATTTACGCCTAAGTTCATTATTAATTGTATATTATTTGCTATTGCATTATTTATAGATAATGCACCTAAGCTCCCTCCAATAACTAAAATTGTAGGCTTAGACACATCAATTTTAAACTGCTTGATAGTTGTCACTTTTTTAGAGTTAAAACCTAATATTTCACTCCTTATTGGATTTCCAGTATGAATAATTTTTTTAGTAGGAAAGAATCGATCCATACCATCGTATGCAACACATATTTTCTGCACATATTTACTCAAGATCTTATTAGTTATTCCTGGATAGGAATTTTGTTCTTGAATTAAAGTTGGAATCCCCTTTTTTGCAGCAACATATAATAAAGGTGCACTAGCATAACCACCTGTTCCAATAGCTAGATCTGGCTTGAATTCTTTTACTATATTTTTTGCTTTAACGATACTGTGAATAACTTTAAAAGGAAATAGAATGTTTCTTTTACTAAAACTTCTTTGAATTCCACTTATCCAAAGACCAATAATTCTATAACCTTCGGCTGGAACTTTTTGCATTTCCATTCTATCATTTGCGCCAACAAATAAGAATTCAACATCTAACACGCTTTTTTCTATTGATTTAGCTATTGCTATAGCAGGAAATATATGCCCTCCAGTACCACCACCACTAATAATAATTTTAAGCTTCATATTCACCTTTTATAGAAGTTCTACTAACACTTAACATTACACCTAAAGAAATAAAAGTAAAGACTAAAGATGTGCCTCCCATACTAATCAAAGGTAGAGTCTGCCCTGTAACAGGAAATACTCCAATCGAAACAAGCATATTTACAATAGCTTGAAAAACTAAAGAAAACATCAATGAGACAACAATTAAGCTACCAAATATACTTTTAGTTGTTAGTGAAATCCTAATAGATCTAAAAAGCAATATTAAGTAAGATAATAATATCACACCTCCACCTACTAAGCCATACTCTTCTATAATTATTGCATATATAAAATCTGATTCTGAATATGGTAAAATATTTCTTTGGGTACTTTTTCCTGGACCTAGTCCAAAAAAAGAGCCATTTTGTATTGCAACTAGAGCTTGTGTTTGTTGATAATCTTTATCCATCCTTTCAGTACTATCACTAATGAAATAACTATCAATTCTACTGACCCAAGTAGCTGACCTTGGAAATATTTTCGTTCCAAAAGGTGTAAATTTTGCTGATCCATAAATTAGAATTGCCAACAAAAAAGAATAACCTAACACTTTTGCAATCAAATTAATCTTTATCTTAGCTATAAACATTAAAACTATTCCATTAATAAAGACTAGTGCTGCTGTAGAAAAGTTATTAGGCAAAATTAATATACAGACTAAAAGCAAAGGAGTGAGAACAAATTTTAAAAAACTAAATAAATTATTTAGATTATCTCTATTAATACTAATCTGACGTGCCATAAATAATATAATAGTGAATTTAGCTATATCTGATGGTTGAAATTGTAATCCTGCTACATTTACCCATCTTGATGCACCATTAACTGATACTCCTATTAAAAAGACCATTATCAATAATAGTACTGATATAAAATATCCAATTTGACCTAATTTTGAAAAATATTTAAATGGTATTAAATGAACAATATACATTGCAAATAAACCAACAAATAACTTAACTATATGACCGGTTAAATCAACCCAACCTGCAGCTGAATAGACTATCATTATTGAAAATAATGATAGTCCAAAAACAACAATCCAGATCGTTAAATCACCTTTAAGTTTGATGTTTTTTATTATGTTTATCATTTATAATGACCTTACAGCTTTTTTAAATTCAAAACCTCTTTGTTCAAAGTTGTCAAATAAATCAAAACTTGCACATGCAGGTGAAAGTAAAACAGCCTCACCTTTATTGGCTAAGGTATAGGAGTGAGTAACAGCTTCTTTCATTGAAGATGCCTGAACAATTGTATCAACTTTATCTTTAAAAGCCTCAATAATATTATTATTATTTTTGCCTAAACATATTATTGCCTTTACTTTATCTAAAACCATCTCATTTAGTAGTAGGTAATCATTTCCCTTGTCTACTCCACCAACAATCCAAATAACATCTTTCCTCATACTCTCCAAGGCAAACCAACAAGAATTAACATTTGTTGCCTTAGAATCATTTATAAAATCTATTCCATGAACTGTTAATACATATTCTAGCCTGTGTTCAATATTTTGAAAATCCATTAATGATTTTCTGATTACAGAATCTTTTACCTCAAAAACTCTAGCTGCTATTGATGCTGCCATAGAATTGTAAATATTATGCTTACCTTGTAATGCTAGTTCTTGAATTGTCATTTTTATATTATTTTTATTAATAATTAATTTATTGTTATTTAGATAACCACCTTCAATTTGCTTAGATAAAATTGAAAAAGGATATTTTTTTGCTTTAGTCTTTAAAGTGCTTAGATTAGGATCATCATAGTTAAAAATTAATGAATCAGATGAGATTTGATTTTCTGTAATTCTTTTTTTTGATATAATATAATCTTTAAAGTTGTTGTTATATCTATTTAAGTGATCTGGTGTTATATTCAATATTATAGCTATTTCACTTCTAAAATATTTTATATCATCAAGCTGAAAACTACTCAACTCTAATACAATATATTTATAGTCTCTTTCCGAAATCGACAATGCAAAACTCACACCTATATTGCCTGCAATCAACACATCAAATCCAGCTTTTTTAAGAATATGCCCTAGCAATAAGGATGTTGTTGTTTTACCATTACTTCCTGTAATTGACACAACTTTTGCATTAGAATATCTAAATGCAAATTCTACTTCAGAAATTATCGGAATATTGTTTGCTTTAATTGCTTTAAGCTCTTTAGTATTTATTGGAATACCAGGACTCTTAATAACCTCATTCACTTTTAAAAGCTTATTAATACTATGTTTTCCTTCCTCCCATGCTATATTGTTTTGTAAAAATATTTTCTTAAAGTCATTAGATATTTTATTTCTATCAGAAACAAATACATCATAACCTTTCTTATTTGCTAGAATTGCAGCTCCATAACCACTAACACCTGCACCTATGATTGCAACAGATTTACTCATCATCTTAATTTAAGTGTTACTATAGTCATAACAGCGAGTATAATACCAACTATCCAAAATCTCGTTACAATTTTACTCTCATGCATACCTAATTTTTGAAAGTGATGATGCAGTGGAGCCATTAAGAAAATTCTTTTTGGACTACCAAATTTTTTCCTTGTGTATTTATAATAAGTTACCTGTATTATTACTGATAGATTTTCTATCAAAAAGACACCACAAAGGAGAGGAATCATTAATTCTTTTCTTATTAATATTGCTAATACTGCAATGATTCCACCTAATGCTAATGATCCAGTATCTCCCATGAATACTTGAGCTGGAAATGAATTATACCATAAAAAACCAATACATGCTCCAACAAATGCTGACATGTAAATAACTAATTCCCCAGAATTAGGTATATACATAATATTAAGATAGTTTGCAGCTATAATATTTCCAGAAACATAGGCAAATAATGCTAAGGTTACCCCAATGATTGCAGAAGATCCAGCTGCTAAACCATCTAATCCATCAGTTAAATTTGCGCCATTACTTACAGAAGTAATAATTAGTACTACAACAAAAATAAATAATACCCAAGCATAGTTTTTAGCATCTTCTCCCATCCATGAAGTTAATCTATGATAGTCAAACTCATTATTTTTAAAGAAGGGTATGGTTGTTTTTGAAGATTTAGTCGCAGAAATATTTGAATCTAAATTAATATCATTAAATAAAACTGAACTATCTTCCTTAATAACAATATCTGAGTGAAAAACCATAATTAGACCAACAATTATACCAATACCTACTTGTCCAAATATCTTAAATCTTCCGGCTAATCCTTCTTTATTTTTTTTAAAGACTTTAATATAATCATCAATAAAACCAATAATCCCTAACCATAAGGTTGACACTATCATAATCTGAATATAGATATTATCTAATTTTGTAAATAACAACGTTGGAATTAGTATTGCAGATATGATTATAAGCCCTCCCATAGTAGGAGTTCCTCTCTTAACTTCTTCTCCTTTTAAACCTAAAACCCTAACTTCTTCTCCAATTTGTTTACGCTCTATAAATCTGATAATATGGCCCCCGAAAACTAGAGAAACTAATAATGATGTAATAACAGCAAGAGCCGCACGAAAAGAAATATATTGAAAAACACTCGCTCCAGGTAAATCATAATTATTTTGTAGAAATTCAAATATGTAGTATAGCATAAAATTAAATTATATTAAGTGATTTTTTTAACTCAATTACATCATCAAATGGCAACTTTTTTCCTTTAATTTCTTGATACTTTTCATGACCCTTTCCAGCAAGAAAAATAATATCATTATTAGCTACTAGCTTACCTGCTGTCATTATAGCTTGTCTTCTATTATTAATAGACAAAACCTTTTCTTTTTGATTTGCATTTAATTCTGACAGCATATCAGAAATTATAAGATCTGGATCTTCAAATCTTGGATTATCAGATGTTAAAATCACAATAGAACTATATTCACAGGCAACTTTTGCCATTATTGGACGTTTACTTTTATCTCTATTACCACCGCAACCAATTATTGTAACTAATTTCTGCGAATTTTTCTTTAGTTTCTTTATAGTTATTAATGCGTTTTTCAAAGCATCTTCTGTATGTGCATAATCAACAATTCCAATTATTGAATTTTGATTCTTTAAAAACTGTAGTCTTCCGTCAGCTGAATCTAACATACTTAAAGCTGTCAAAATATCAGAATCAGCAAATCTATATTGCTTCGCTACTGCAAAAACAGACAAAAGATTATACGCATTAAAATCACCAATTAATTTGACCCATACACTACTATTGTTAATCATTAGTGACATTCCATCAAAGTGTCCTTCAATAACTTTACAACTAAAATCAGCCATAGATTTTAAAGCATATGTTAATTTATTTGCTTTTGTAGTTTCAAGCATTTTTGTTGAATTTTTATCATCCTTATTAACTAAAGCAAAAGCATCAGTACTTAAAGAATCAAAAAAAGATTTCTTTACATCTCGATATTCTGAAAAGGTTGTGTGATAATCTAAATGATCATTTGTGATATTTGTAAAAACTCCCCCGTTAAAACTCAAATCTGAAACCCTTTCTTGATGCAAAGCATGTGAACTAACCTCCATAAAGCAGTACTCACATTCTGCATCAACCATTTTAGAAAGAAGAGAATTAATCTGCAATGGGTCAGGTGTTGTATGAGTTGATGGAATTACCTTATCTATTATCTTATTTTCAATTGTAGATATCATACCAGATTTTTTATTAAGAAGGGTAAAAAGCTGATGTAAAAGACTAACAATTGTAGTTTTTCCATTTGTACCAGTTACGCCAATTAATCTAATACTTTTTGAAGGATAATTATAAAAAATAGAAGCAAGTTGACTTAATGATCTATGCGTGTTTTTTACGCATATATAAGTTATATCCTTATGTAATTTTTCTGGTAAAATTTCAGCAAAAATTACACTTGCACCTGATTTAATTGAATTATCAATATAGTCATGACCATCTGCAACTAAACCTCTTATTGCAACAAAGAGACCATTCTTTGTAATTTTTTTTGAATTAAAATTAATATTTGTAATTTCCTTGTTTTTATCACCTACGATCTTAACTACATTAACTTTTAAAAGAATATGTTGTAATTTCATTATGAAAATTCTAATTTAATTACTGTTTGCTTTGTAATGGGATCTCCTTTTTTAATAGACTGATATACAACGCCCCCAGATCCTGAAATCTCAACTTCTAATCCATGTTTTTCAAATAGATATAAAGCATCTTTTAAATTCATTCCAATTAAGCTAGGCATTATAAGTCTTTCTAAATCATATTCTATCTTATCTTCAATCAAGATTTCTTTTTCAGATGCCATTTTGAGATTTTCAATCTCTAAGTGATTTAAAATAAATTCTTGCGAACCAAAATCTCCAGTTTTTACATTAGGAGTAGATTGAATTACATTATCAGCAATTAATGGCTCATGTATATCAATATCAAGAGAATACACTTTATCCGCTAACTCTTTGAAAATAGGAGCGGCTACTTTACCTCCATAAACATTCTCATTTCTAGGATTATTAACAACAACGATACAAGAATATTTTGGATTGTATGCGGGGAAGAAACCAACAAAAGAGGCTTGATATTTCTTCTTCTCGTCTTTCTTTCTACCAGCATAATTCAAAACAGTTGTACCAGTTTTTCCAGCAATCTGATATTTATTTGATTTAATATTTTTTGCAGTACCTCGCTCTACTACACCAGTCAATAAAGGTATTACCTTTGTAATAGTTGTTCTAGAGCAAATAGCAGGATTAATAACTTTTGGATGTTGTTCAGAAATAATTTGACCATCATTTATAATTTTAGTTGTAAATATTGGCTTCATCATTTTACCATTATTAGCTATTGCGTTATAGAAAGTAAGAAGATGTAATGGAGTTATAGCCATTTCATATCCGTTAGACATCCATGGCAATGTAACGCCTGACCATCCACGATGATTTGGAACTGGCATCTTTATTGCAGATGGATACGGAAGCTCTAAGTCTAACTTAGTACTTAAGCCCATTTTATATATCCTGTCAGTAAAAGCTGACGGATTATCTTTGTAGTTCTTATGAATAAGTTGAGAAACACCAACATTTGAGGAGATCACAAATGCCTTCTCTACAGTAACTTTAGAGTAATTATGAGGTGAATCAATCATTACTCTGTCATAGTACTGGAACTTTCCTTTGTATAAGTCAACAGAATCAGTGACATCAAACTTTCCATCTTCAATTCCAGCAACAATTGAAGCTAATTTAAATGTCGATCCAGGCGCAACATGTTCAGCCATAGCGTAATTAAAATATTCACTCACACGATTTAAACTATCTTTCTTCAAATTTGCAATTACCTTTATCTTACCAGTTTTAACTTCCATAAGAACAACACAACCCCAATCAGCATTTTCTTTAATTAGCGCTAATTCTAATGATCTTTCGGCAACATCTTGCATATCGACATTTATAGTAGTCATCACATCACTTCCTGCTTTAGGAATCTTATTCCACTTTGAATCTTGCGGAATCCATAGCCCTTTAGATATTTTTCGTTTCAAGGTTTTACCTTCTTCACCAGAAAGTATAGGGTCATAAGCTCTCTCTATACCTACTGGATTTACATCTCTGTTCTCTCCAATAGTTCTACTAGCTAATAAACCAAAAGGGTTTTCTCGATTTGGTCTTCGCTCAACAATTAAACCACCTCTATTCTTGCCTAATTTAAATATTGGAAACTTTTTCAAAGCAATAAGTTCATTATGATCTACTTTTAATTTTAGTCTTACATACCTATTGTTTTCTGATTTTCTTGCTGTTCTTAAAAAATCTTCATATTCTTTATGATTTCTATTGTCAAATAAATTAGACAATAACTTTGATAATTCTTGTATATCTCTTTCAAAAATGAATTCATCAATAACACTCAAGTCAAGAAAAAGATTGTATAATGGCATAGATATCGCTAAGAGTGAGCCGTCGTTTGAAAGAATATTTCCTCTATGTGCGTTAACCTTGAAAAACTTAGGCTGACTACTAGTATTAATTAAACGATCAAACTGTTGTACTTTAAAAATCTGAATTATAATAAAAGATGAAATAATAACTATAAATAGATACAAACCGATTATTCTAAAATTGTTATTTTTATTAGAAATCATCTTTCAATAATTTCTGGTGGCATAGTAGATGTCTTCAATCCTAAATCTTTAACAACTTTCTCGAAATTAGATCTTCTGTATAATATCATCAAATCAGACTTAGACGTAATATATGTTAGTCTTAAATCAGCAACTTCTCTTTCTAAATTAATAGATTTTTTAAGTAACCTCTCTGCATTAAAAGAAGATTTTATATTTAATAAAGAAAGAAATACTATTAAGACAAAAAACGGAATTAAGTCTCGACTGATCTGATTAGTTATAAATTCCCCTTTCAGAATAGAGCTAAATGGACTTATATGTCTTTGCTTAATTGTCATTTATCTTACTAGCAATTCTCAATTTAGCGCTTCTTGCTCTTGAGTTAATTCTTATCTCAGATGCTGAAGCTACTATTACTTTCTTATTTATTTCTTTTAAACTTCGTATTGGATTTCCAAAAAAATCCTTTTGAACTTCACTTGAGAAATTTCCTTTTCTTATTAAATTTTTCACTAATCTATCTTCAAGAGAATGATATGACAGAACAACAAGCCTTCCATTAACTTTTAAAAGTTCTTGAGCACTTAATAGCATCTCCTCCAAAGATGACATCTCATCATTAACTTCAATCCTAATAGATTGAAAAACTTTTGATAAGAATTTATTTCTATGTTTCTCTGGAACTAAATTTTCAACTACATAAACTAGCTCTCTTGTAGTTGTGATCTCAGCAGATTTTCTTGCATCTACTATAGCACCAGATATTTTTTTTGAATTTCTAAGCTCTCCATAAGAAAAAAATAAGTTTGAAAGATTTTCCTCAGAATAATTATTTACCACATCTTTTGCTGTCAAATATGAATTAACATTCATTCTCATATCTAAATCACCACTAAATCTAGTTGAAAAACCTCTAGAAGGAACGTCTATTTGATGTGATGAGATACCTAAATCTGCTAAAATCCCGTCTATTTTCTCTACCCCTTCCATTCTTAAGAAGTTTCTTATAAATCTAAAGTTTGCATTTATCAACTTAAATTTAGGAGAATTCAATTTATTATCAATTGAATTCAAATCTTGATCAAAAGCAAATAACTTCCCACTCCTTAATTTGCTTAAAATTAATTTAGAGTGCCCGCCACCTCCAAAAGTTGCATCTACATATATTCCGTCAGGATTTATTGAAAGGCCATTTATACACTCTTCTAGTAATACCGGACTATGATATTTCATTTTTATCATCTAGTGGTTGATTACCCATCACATCCTCTGCAAGAGACCCAAAGTTTTTAAGTGTTTCCGAAACTGAAGCTTCATACAGCTCTTTATCCCATATTTCAATCATGTTAACAGATGAAGAAAGAACAATTTGCTTATCTAGATTTGCAAATAAGATTAAATCCTTTGGAATAAGAAAACGTCCAGATCCATCAACATCCACCACCTTAAGACCAGCCATGTAAGATCTAATAAAATCATTGTTCTTTTTTACAAAACGATTTAATTTATTTACCTGTTCAACAACAAGATTCCACTCTTGCATGGGATGCATTTCTAAACATTTATTAAAAACAGATCTTTTAATTACAAATCCATCACCAAAAACTTTCTGCAACTGTTTTTTAAGAGCAACAGGAAACATTATACGACCTTTAATGTCAGCCTTACATTCATATGTTCCTATAATATCTATCATTCAAAAAGTCTTTTAAATTGCTTTGCTAATATAATCAAATTTACCACTTTTTACCACAATCATCCACAATGTTAATAACTTTACCCACTAAGAAGTAATTCAATTATGATTTTTAGAATTTGTAATTAAAATTAAAAGTGATCTAAATTTTAGATTTTATTTAGATAATAAATATTTTCGTTACTTTGTAATTAAATCGTTTGATAGATATGGTTAAAAATGAAGGAAAGTTTAAATGGCTTGAAGAAGGCAATGAAGGTAGACCTATCATTCTATTACATGGACTAATGGGTGGGGTCGAAAACTTTGGAGAAATGGTTGATTTTATCTCAACAGAGTATAAAGTATATGGTCTAGACCTAAAACTATTTGAAGGAAGAGCACTTCTTAAGGTTTCAGTCAAAGCATTAAGCGATTACTTAAACGAATTCATGAATCATCTTGGACTTAAAAGTGCAACTTTAATTGGAAACTCTATGGGTGGTCATATTGGATTAATCTTTGCAAAAGAACATCCAAATAAAGTTGATTCTCTTATCCTAACAGGAAGTTCAGGTCTTTTTGAAGAATCAATGGGAAATACATTTCCTAGAAGAGGAGACAAAGATTATATAAGATTTAAAACAGAAGAAGTTTTTTATGACCCTAAAGTTGCTACAGATGAACTAGTAGACAGAGTATTTGAGATAGCTAATAACAGAATATCAATACTAAAACTACTTGGGTATGCAAAATCAGCAATCAGACACAACATGGGAAAAGACATTCCTAATATATCAAAACCAACGTGCCTAATATGGGGAGCTGAAGATAAGGTCACACCTCCTCATGTTGCAGAAGAATTTCATAAGTTATTACCAAATTCAGAATTAAATTGGATTCCTCTTTGTGGTCATGCTGCTATGTGGGAACATCCAAAAAGATTTAGTGAAATTGTACTTAAATTTCTTAAAAAAACTTTTGATTAGATAATAATGGTAATTAAGACTGCAGAATTTATAGTCAGTAATACTGACTATAAAAATTGTCCTAAAGCAGATACTCCAGAATATGCTTTTATTGGAAGATCTAATGTAGGAAAATCATCCCTAATTAATGCACTAACAAATAAAAAATCTCTTGCCAAAACATCCGGAAAGCCCGGTAAGACACAATTAATAAATCATTTTCTAGTAAATAAAGAATGGTATTTAGTAGACCTCCCAGGATACGGATTTGCAAAAACATCAAAAGTAAGACGAGCAATTTTTCATGAGATGATAAGTAATTACCTTATAAATAGATCTAACCTACATTGTCTTTTTGTACTAATTGACAGCAGACACAAACCACAATCAATAGATCAAGATTTTTTACAGTGGCTAGCTGAATCCCAAATACCCTTTGTAATGGTATTTACAAAGTCGGATAAGCTTGGTAAAAGAGCACTAGAAAATAATATTGAAACATATAAATCAGAAATGATTAAAAATTGGGAATATTTACCAAAAATATTTATATCGTCTGCAGAGAAAAAAAAAGGTCTACAAGAAATATTAGATTATGTTATGTGTCTTAATTCTAACTTCTCAAAAAAATAATGTTACAATATTTTTGTTTGTTCAGCAAAAAAACCACAATAATCTCTTAATGCACCTGCTAACTTATCTTCTCCCGTAGCTTTCTCTAAAGAGCTGGCCATTCCCATTAAAGTCTGATGATACATAATAAACATATCATTAATTGGCATGTCTTTAGTCCATAAATCAATTCGTAATGTTTCCTTTGTTTTAAATTCCCATGCAGAAATCATTAATGATTTAATATACTCTTCTTTAGCAGCGCCTGCACTGGCTAACATCTTAATATTTAATGGCAGATGATTTTCATCAAGTTCAACTTCAAATTTTAAAATTTGTTTCATTTTATTACTTTTTAGGTTTATATTTAGACTTTTGCAGAAAGGCTCTTGAATTATCTAAGTAAATCAAATCTTCAATACTAATTTCATTGTTTTGCATGTAATCTTCAACAATTTTATAACCAATATAATAAGCTACTCTTGCAGGCGCATCTTCTGGCATTCCCTTAGAAAATGGCGCATAGTTGAGATATGATCTAATTTTATTTTCTCTTGAAGAGTATAGTAAGTCCTCATTAATAAAATATTCCCAAATAGCACCTTCATTTTGAATAACCCAATCCATCTCCTCTTCACTATACCTCAACTTATTACTTAGAGATAGATCAGGAAGCATTACATCTAAAAAATACACCATCTTACCCTTGTAAATCATTTGTGAGAGCAAATCTCGACCATCTAAATATTTTAAAAAATACTCATTAAACCACACTTCCATCACATTTGATATTATAAATCTTTTTTGTTTTTGATATCGTATATATTCAGGATCACCTAAATATTTATAAAATTTACTATTAAAACCTAAAAAATTTTCAAGTCCTATAGCAATATTATCATCGTAAGAAACAACTCCATAATTAAATCCACCAAAAAAAGTAATTATTTTAGGAGTTGGATAATCTGGAAAATAATTATTACAGAGCGTAAATGCTGAACTTATATCTGCACTAAAATCAGAAAAATCACTAAATAATAAAGAAGTTGAATCATATGCTTCTTGCATATCATTATTTTGAGTAAAGTCATACAACTTGTTTATCACTTTGTCACATTGTTGTACATTGTACTCATTAGCAATTTGCATTATTTGGGTAACAAACACCTCATTAAAAGAACCAAATTTTATATCCAAGCAACTGATATCTTCAATTTTGTTCTGCTCAAAAAGCTCAAATAAATACTTGTCAAATCTATTTACTGTAACATTAACTACCTCAACTTTATTATTTGAATGAATCAACCATAAGATTAATAAACATGTAAAAAAAGATGACATTAATATAAAAACTAGTCGTTTCATTCAGCAAAAGTAATAAGATTTGACTTACATTTGCAAAATATTATGAAAACTAGATTAGTAATAAACCATATCACAAACTGGCTAGAAAATTATATTCAAGAAAGTAATGCTGACGGATTTATTATTGGTATTTCTGGTGGAATTGATTCTGCTGTTTCTTCAACACTAGCTGCGATCACCTCAGTTCCTTTAATTTGCTTAGAGATGCCCATTCATCAAAATATTAAACAAATTAAAAGAGGAAAAAATCATATTGCTTGGCTCAAAAAGGAATTTCCTAATGTTAGATCAATAGTTATAGACCTAACTTCTGTTTACAATGAATTCATATCAAAAAATCATGTAGAAAAGAACAACCACTTAGCTCTAGCTAACACCAGAGCAAGACTGAGGATGACAACTCTATATTATTTTTCACAATCCAACAACTCTTTAGTTTTAGGAACAGGAAATAAGGTTGAAGATTTTGGAATTGGATTCTTCACAAAATACGGTGATGGTGGTGTTGACATAAGTCCTATTGCTGATTTATTAAAAACTGAAGTGTATACAATTGCTAAAGAATTAAACATAGCACAAGATATTATAGACGCCCCACCTACAGATGGACTTTGGGAAAATGATAAGACTGATGAGGATCAAATTGGTGCCACTTACCCAGAATTGGAGTGGGCAATGAGCTTTGAAGGAGATTTTAATCAATTAGAACAAAGAGAAAAAGAAGTTCTAAATATCTATCGTAAATTAAATAGAGTAAACCAGCACAAGATAAAAGAAGTTCCTGTTTGTTTCATTCCATTAAATTTTAAATAAACTAAATATTCAGCTTCCTCTTTACATAAGACAAAGCTAAAAGTATAATAGCAACAAAAGCTGATAGCCTTCCGATGTAATCGCCGAATCTATTGTAATATGTAATACTATTATTCAACTGAACTGTTGATGACAAACATACTGCTTCATCCCATTCTGATTGTTTAACTATATCACCTCTTGAATTAACTACCGCTGATATTCCTGTATTAGCAGAACGCACAACGAATTTTCTTTGTTCAATTGCTCGCAAGCTAGCATAAACAAGATGCTGTTTATAGCCAGCTGTATTTTTCCACCACCCATCATTAGTAATAATAGTAATTAAATTTTTTTCTGATAGAATCATCTCACCATAAACACTTTCATAGCAAATAAGAGGAGAAATATTAACGCGACTAAATTTAAATAAATTGAGATAATTATCACTTGCCAAAGTGCCACTAGTTCCTCCAAGATCAACAGCTATTTTTGCTAATGGATCTAACATTTTAGGAAATGGCATTTTTTCAACTCCAGGAACTAGTTTTGTCTTATGATAAACATCAATCACACCACTTTTATTCAAAAAAACAGCAGAATTATAGGCATCATAAAAAATATTCTCATTCCTTATCTCTCTTGCAGTATTTGATTTCTGATCACTACTTTTAAATAATTTATATGAATTAGCACCTATCACAATATTTAATTTTGGATACTTTGCTTGAAAAGCTTTAAGTTTAGATATACTTTGTATTTTATCATAATTATTATTTTGATTCTCCCATATCCCTTCAATTAATGCAGTTTCAGGACCAACTAGAAGTTCAGTTTCTTTAGTAACTGCAGATTCAGCAAGCTCTATAAAATTGTTAAGCTGAAGATCATATGCAATATCAAATTTTTCTAAATATGGATCAACATTGGGCTGGACAATTACAACTTCAACTGCATTATCTTGCTTATAATCATAACTAAAATACATGCAAAGAGATAAGAAAATAGGAAATAGTATTATACAAACAATTGATAATAAGCGAAAAATAGTATAAAATCGGTATACCCTATATAATAATAGATTGACAAGTATCACCCATAATGTACCACCTAAAAAGCCAGTAAATTCATACCACTGTATAATGTAAGGATTGGTTGCGAACACATTTCCGAGAGTTAGCCAGGGCCATGACAAATCCCAATTTAAATGCAGGTACTCCATAGATATCCATAATACAATCAATGAGAAATACCCTAGTCTTTCTATGGTAATTATTTTTATTTTGTGAAATAACCAAAAAGAAAGTGCCATTAAAGCAGAATTTATGATAAACGCAAAAATAGCTCCTATAATAGTAGCATGATAAATCCAGTAGGTAGTTATAATATTAAATAAAAAAAAAGCAAAAAATGAGTACCAAAATACTTGACTTCCATTTTTAGATTCTTTCTCTAATATAAGAAGAGGTATAAACGCAAAAAAGATCAAAGGAAAAAAGCCAATCGATGGCCAAGATAACGCAAAAAGCAATCCACTTAATAAAGCTAAAAATAGTTTTCTCATAGGAGTTACAAATATTATCATATTTTTGCCAATATGAATGCATTAAAAAGAATTTTCCCAAATCTCATTACTCTAGCAAATCTAACATGTGGGCTTTTCTCAGTTATATTTGCTTTTCAAGGTAGTTTGGAATTAGCATCATTATGTATTTTTACAGGTGCTTTTTTTGATTTTTTTGATGGCCTCGTTGCTCGTCTTCTAAAAGTTAGTGGTGAACTAGGAAAACAATTAGATTCTATGGCAGATATTGTTACATTTGGTGTGGCGCCAGGATTTCTTTTGTTTCATTTTATGTTTTATATTAGTAATGGCATGATTTTTCGTTATTCAATGAGTAATGACGTAATTTTTCTGCCAGCAACGCTAGCACTTCTAATTCCAATTTTTTCAGCATATAGATTAGCAAACTTTAATATTGATACTAAACAAACTACTTCTTTTATTGGGCTTCCTGTTCCTGCGTTAGCTATGTTTATTGCCGCTATTCCAAATATTAATTTTGAGCAATTTCCAATGTTCTCTGACATAATATTCTTATCAATAATTTCAGTAATAATGCCAATACTTTTAGTAATAAAGATGCCACTTTTCTCATTCAAACTCAATAAAAATGAAAAGAAAATTTCTAGATTGAATATGTTTAGGGTTATACTTATTTTATCAACAGTTGTATTATTCTTTGTGTTTCAGTTTGCTACTATTCCATTTATTGTAATTTTATACCTAATTTTATCATTAATAAATAATTTAACTAGAATATGAAATTCATTGCTGAAATAAATGTTATGCCTCACAAATCATTACTTGACCCTCAAGGTAAGGCCGTAAGTTCAAGTATGAAAAATATTAACTTATCAGAAATTAAAAACGTTAGAATAGGCAAACACATTTCATTAGAAATAGAAGCACAAACAAAAGAAATTGCATTAAAAAAAGTTAAAGAAGCTTGTGAAAAAATGCTTTGCAATCAAATTATGGAATCATTTGACTTTAAATTAGAAAAAATGTAATTAACTTCTAAGTTCAAAATTTTCACCAAGGTATAACTTACGTACCCTCTCGTCAGAAGCAAGTTCATCTGCCGTACCTTGTTTAAGAATACTCCCCTCATATAGTAAATATGCCCTGTCAGTTATCTTTAAAGTTTCATGTACATTATGATCAGTAATTAAAATACCTATATTTCTATTCTTTAGCTTTGAAACGATCATCTGTATATCTTCAACAGCAATAGGATCTACTCCTGCAAAGGGCTCATCAAGTAAGATAAACTTAGGATTTGTTGCAAGAGCTCTTGCAATTTCAGTCCTTCTTCTCTCACCTCCTGACAAAAGTGAACCAATATTTTTTTTGACATGTTGCAAGCCAAACTCATTTAATAATGATTCGCATTTTTTATGCTGTTTTGATTTACTTAAGCTAGTCATTTCAAGAACTGATAAAATATTATCCTCAACTGTCATTGATCTAAATACTGAAGCCTCTTGAGCTAAATAGCCAATTCCCATTTGAGCTCTTTTGTACATTGGCAGATTAGTAATCTCATTATCATCTAAAAAAACACTACCTTCATTTGGTTTAACTAAGCCAACCATGATATAAAATGTTGTTGTTTTTCCTGCACCATTAGGCCCAAGTAAACCAACTATCTCTCCTTGATTAACTTCAACGGAAACTTGTTTTACCACCTCTTTTTTACCGTAAAACTTTACTATTTTTGTTGATTTAAATATCATCTTTGTATATTTTCTTGATTTTTAATGACTCTTTCAGAAATCTTAATGCTAAACTCATATAGTATAATAAGTGGTAATGAAACTAAAACTTGAGAAGTTATATCAGGAGGTGTAATTATTGCAGATAAAATCAAGATAACTACCATTGAATGTTTTCTATATACTCGCATAAAGTCAGGAGTTAATAAACCGATTTTTGTCAGAAAGTAAACCAAAATAGGTAATTCAAAAATAATACCATTAGCAAAACTTACGGTAGTTACTGTAGATACAAATGATGAAAGATTTATTTGATTTGCAACAGAACTACTAACCTGATACGAACCTAAAAAATTTATTGAAAGTGGCGCGATAACATAATATCCGAATAATATTCCGATCAAAAATAATATAGAGCTAAAAAAAACTACACCTTTTGCCATAGAATTCTCATTTGAATGAAGTGCAGGACTAATGAATCTCCAAATCTCCCATAAAACATACGGAAACGCAATAATAAATCCTGCAAAAATGGATGTTGTAATATGAGTTGAAAACTGTCCGCTCATACTAATATTCATCAAGCTAAAAGGAGAATCCCTTAGACAAAGCGTGTCTCCAAGACCTAAATATTGAGAGATTTCACATAGAATTCTATATGTTAAAAAATCAGTTCTTTTTGGACCTAATAGAATTACATCAAAAACTATATCTTTATAAATAAAAGCAATAATTGTGAAAAATAAAATTGCAATAGCAGCTCTTATAAGATGCCATCTAAACACCTCAAGATGGTCTAAAAATGACATTTCTTTATCTTTATCAGTCATTTTAAATTAAGCCTTCGTTTAATAGTGTATGCATATGTATAATACCTAGATATTTTTTATTATCCATAACAATTAACTGACTAATATTATTTTCTTCCATAATTTTTAAAGCATTAACAGCTAGTTCTGATGCGGCAATTTTCTTAGGGTTTGAATTCATAATATCTTTTGCTGTAATTGTAAAAAGATCGAGCTTTTTTGACAACATTCTTCTCAAATCTCCATCAGTAATTACACCTACTACTATATTATTATCTAAAACAACAGTGGCTCCAACTCTATTTTTAGAAATGATCAGTATTACTTCGCTAATTTTTGAATCATTTTTAACTACTGGCTTAGATATGTCTGATGACAAATCTGACAAAGTCAGATGCAATCTTTTTCCTAAAGATCCTCCTGGATGAAATCGTGCAAAATCTTTATTCGAAAAGTTTTTACATTTTAATAAAGCTACTGCAATAGCATCTCCCATAACTAATTGAGCTGTTGTTGATGATGTTGGCGCTAAATTATTAGGACAAGCTTCTTTTTCTACACTTACATCAATAGTATATTTAGAAGAAGATGCTAAAAATGAATTAACATTACCTGTTAAAGAAACGATTGGATTTCCCATTTTTTTAATGTAAGGAATTAAAGCTTTGATTTCAGATGTATTGCCACTATTTGAGATAAACATTACTATATCTTCTTTTTGTATATTACCTAAATCTCCATGAATCGCTTCAGAAGCATGTAAAAAAATTGATGGCTGTCCTGTTGAATTAAATGTAGCTACAAGTTTGTTAGAAATATTAGCGCTCTTTCCAATAGCAGTAATAATTAATCTTCCCTTTGATTCAAATATTAGTTTTACCACAGAAACAAAATCATTGTTAATTCTATTATCTAAATTAGAAACAGCTGCTAACTCTGTTGCAATTGTTTCCTTTGCTACTTTTTTTATATCTACTGTTGAATTCATTAAAATAAAGTGGTATATTCGTACATATATCTATCAACAAAAGTATCACATTTTTATTATTAATGAGCATTTCAACAGCAACACTACACAAAAACCTTAAAGATATATTCGGATATGATCACTTTAGAGGAGATCAAGAAGAAATAATAAACAATCTTTTAAAAGGAAATGACTCTATGGTAATAATGCCTACTGGAGGAGGAAAATCTATGTGTTATCAGCTACCTGCATTAATATCAGATGGATGTGCAATTATAGTATCTCCTTTAATTGCATTAATGAAAAATCAAGTTGATGTTCTAAGAGGGTATTATAAGAATGATAGTATCGCACACGTTTTAAATTCTTCGTTAACAAAAACACAAACAGCAACAGTTAAAAATGATATTTCAAACGGAATAACTAAGCTATTATACGTCGCACCAGAGTCATTAGTTAAGTCAGAAAATATAGCTTTTTTTAAAACTACTAAAATCTCATTCTACGCAATAGATGAAGCTCACTGCATATCTGAGTGGGGTCATGATTTTAGACCAGAATACAGAAAGCTAAAAAATATAATAGATTCAATTTATTCTGCGCCTATTATAGCCTTGACAGCGACAGCAACACCAAAAGTTCGTCATGATATTATGAAAAATCTTCAGATTAGTTCGGGAAAACTTTTCCTTGACTCATTTAATAGAAGTAATCTTTACTATGAAATAAAGCCTAAAAAAGATGTTGCCAAGCAAATTATACAATATATACAAAATAGAAAAGGAGAGTCAGGGGTCATCTACTGTCTAAGTAGAAAGAAAGTAGAAGAAATTGCAGAAATATTGCAAATTAATGGAATAAATGCTCTACCATATCATGCTGGATTAGATCCAAAAAAAAGAGTAGAAAACCAAGAGGCATTTCTAATGGATGATTGTGCAGTTATTGTTGCAACTATTGCTTTTGGCATGGGAATAGACAAACCAGATATCAGATATGTAATACATCATGATATTCCTAAAAGTTTAGAAGGATACTATCAAGAAACAGGTAGAGCAGGGAGAGATGGCGGAAAAGGAGATTTAATAACTTTTTATGATTACAAAGATATTGAAAAACTTGAAAAATTCTTACAAGGGAAACCCGTAGCAGAACAAGAAGTAGGCAGGCTACTTATTATGGAGACAATAGCTTTCTCTGAAACATCAATTTGTAGAAGAAAGTACCTATTATATTATTTTGGTGAAGAGTTCGATGAAGCGAAGTGTGGTAAGATGTGTGATAATTGTAGAGATCCAAAGATTCAAATTGAAGGAAAATTATTTATACAAAAACTATTGACCGCTATTAAAGGTTCAAAAGAAAGGTTTAAACCAAAAGAAATAGCAAAAATTCTTGTAGGAGAAAGCAATTCTTTAATTAAACAAAATATAAATCAACTTGAAAAAGTCTTTGGTTCAGGATCAGAAAAACCATCACCCTTTTGGCATTCAATTATCAGGCAAGCATATGTGAAAAAACTTATCACTAAAGAAATTGAAAGTTATGGCATACTGAAACTGACAAATGATGGCGAGAAGTTTATAAACAAACCATACAGTCTGTTAATTACTGAAGATCATGACTATGAACAGAGTACAACTACAGCTATATCTTCACAAAAAGGTACTGCAGCAGATGAATTAATGTTCTCTATCTTAAAAGATACAAGAAAGAGACTAGCAAAAGAAATTAATCTGCCTCCAGCAATCATTTTTACAGAGCCATCACTTGTAGATATGGCAAATCAATATCCAATTACGATTGAGGAACTCTCCAAAATACAAGGTGTGGGTATTGGTAAAGCTAATAAATATGGCAAAAAATTTATTCAGAGAATTAATCAATATGTACAAGAGAATGAAATTGAAAGGCCTGAAGAAATTATAGTTAGATCCGTTGCAAATAAATCATCAAACAAGATTTATATTATCCAATCACTAGATAAAAAGCTTACTATTACTGATATAGCAAGCGGTAAAGGCCTTACAATAGATAATTTACTGACAGAAATGGAAGAGATTGTAGAAGGTGGGACACGTCTTAATCTATCTCATATAATCTTTGAAATGATTGATAAAGACGAAAGACAAGATATACATGATTTTTTTAGTGAAACCGAAGGATTTTCTTTTGATGAAGCACGAGTAGAATTTGATGAAGATATATTTAATGATGATGAAATTAGATTACTAAGAATTGATTTTATTTCGCAGGTTGCAAATTGATAAGAATGAATACCTTAATTATTTCAAGTTCGCTATCAAAAAACTCTAGATCATTTATCTTATGCAATGCTGTAGCTAATGACCTTAACTCCAAAGGAGCAAATTGCACAATTATTGATTCAAGAGATATTCCTCTACGCCATACTCACTCTTCAATTAGTATTGAAATGCAGAGACTGTCAATTAAAATTAAAGACGCTGATAATATTATCATAGGAATGGGGGTACACTGCTATAGTATTAATGATTCACTTAAAACAATACTAGATACATGCTTTGTTAATGCAAAAAATAAATTCTTTGGTATTCTTTGTAGTGCAGGAGGTGAGAAAAGTTATCTATCTACTATGCATCTTACTCAAATATGCATGAATGAATGGAGAATGATGCAGTTACCTCGTGTAGTATACGCAACAGCAAAAGACTTTAAGAACGATGCTATTAAATCAGTTGAATTAACTGATAGAATTAAGTCATTTTCAAATGAGTTCTACTCAATAGGAAGTAAATTATTAAATTAGTTTTTGATTGCTAAGTAGGACATCAGTCCTATTCCAATCTTTAATGCCTTTTCATCAATATCAAATTTTGATGTATGTAGCCCATGAATTATACCTCGCTTTATATTTGAAGTTCCTAATCTGTAAAAACAAGAAGGAACTTTTTTGCCAAAATATGCAAAATCTTCAGCTGTCATTCTTAAAGATAAATCTATTACATTCTCCTTACCTAAAAAATCTTTGGCATGCTTAATTGCAGATAACGTCAAAGTCTCGTCATTATACAAAGATGGATAACCCTTTCGGATTACAAAATCAATATGCACATTATATTCTGCAGATATACTATTAGAAATCTCAACCATTTTTTCATGAGCACTATTTCTGAAATTTTCATCAATAGTTCTAAAAGTCCCTTTTAAATCAACTTTATCAGGGATAACATTACAAAAACCATCAGCATTAAAAAATCCAATAGCAAAAACGGCAGGAATATCATTGAAAGGCAAAAAGTATTCATCTAATGCTAAAACTAATTTTGATGCTGCAATAATAGGATTATTATAAGTCTTGGGTAAAGCAGCATGACCTCCCTTTCCAATAATTGAGATCTCAATCTCATCAGCTGAGGCCATATATCTTCCTGGACAAAACCCTACCTTACCCGACTCTAGTTCAGGAAAAACGTGTTGACCAAACATTTTTTCTACAAGAGGGTTTTCAAGGACTCCCTCCTTAATCATTTGATTAGCTCCTCCAGGAAATTGCTCCTCAGCCGGCTGAAAAATAAACTTAACTGTACCAGTCCAATTATCTTTTAAAGAATTTAGTATTTTCAAGACTCCTAGTAAAATTGCTGTATGAGCATCATGACCACATGCATGCATCACACCCTCATTTTGCGAACAATATGCAACATTATTTTTCTCAAGAATTGGTAAAGCATCAAAATCAGCACGTAAACCAGTAGTTTTTTTCTCAGAATTTTGACCTTCAATAATAACAACAACTCCAGTATCGGCAATATCTTCAATAAAAGGAATTTTCCAATCTGTGAGAATTTTCTTTATAAACAAAGAAGTTTTATACTCATTAAAAGACAATTCAGGATACTTATGTAAATGTCTTCTAATAAATACTATTTCATCATATATATCATCAACATTTTTCTTTATGATATTTATCATTCTGTAAAAATAAGTTTTATAGCTCCAATTAACATTACAACGCCAAAAATACGTCTAACAAGTTCAGGAGAAAGACTTAAAGAAATTTTAGAGCCGAAGTAACCACCAATTAAAAATGTGAATGCAATAATAGAGGCATATTCTAGATTGACAACACCTTGCTTATAATAGTTAATAGCTGCTAGAATACCAATAGGAGGTAACATTGTAAATAAGGCAGTTCCTTGAGCCTGATGTTGTGTCATTTCTAGCAATAAAATTAATAATGGTATAATAATTATTCCACCTCCAACACCTATTAAACCTCCAATAAAACCTGCTAACAAACCAATAATAATTAGCAAAAATACAGTTACTATACTCATACTACAAAATTATAAATGTAGTAGTTATTTCAAAAAAAACAACAATTTAGTTTTAAACAACAATTAACATATCTTTGTAAAAAACTAAAAATGAATATTAAATCTTTAACATTCAATACATTTCAGGAAAATACATATATTTTATCTGATGAAACTAAAGAATGTGTTATTATTGATCCTGGATGCTATAGCGATAATGAACAGATTACTTTATCTGAATTCATATCTTCTAAGAGCTTAATGCCCGTTAAACTTATAAATACACATTGCCATATTGATCATATACTAGGAAATAAGTTTGTTAGTAATAAATGGAACCTAGATTTATTCATTAATAAATTAGATCTAGAAATACTTAAAGGGGCACCTTCTATTGCTAAAATGTATGGATTTGAACATTATAAGCCATCACCTGCACCGAAACACTTTTTACAACATGGAGAAACTATTTGCTTCGGAAATACTAAATTAGAAATTTTATCTACGCCGGGGCACGCACCGGGTCATATTTGCCTTTATAATGAAGAAGCTAATATACTAATAGCAGGAGATCTTATATTTAAGGGCAGTGTTGGAAGAACAGACCTTCCTGGAGGAAATCATAAAACATTAATGGAAAGTATAGAATTTATTTTAAAAAGACTACCAGAAAAGACGCAAGTTTATTGTGGGCATGGACCATCTACTAGCTTAGAATTTGAAAAAGAAAACAACCCATTTTTAAGATAGAATTTAATTAGTTACATTTTTAATGTCTGAAATAAATTGTTTTATTTGTTGCTCATTTTCTTTTTTACAGATTAGTAAATTACCATCTTTTTCTGCAACTATATAGCCTTGCATTCCTTGCATAACAACTAACTTTTCTTCAGAAACATTAACAATATTATCGTGAGAATCATAAATGAATACATTTGAGCCTTTAATTGCATTTTTATTTTCATCTAAACGAGAATGTTCATAAAAAGATCCCCATGTACCTAAATCACTCCATCCAAAATCAGCTGGATAAACATAAACATTTTCTGATTTTTCCATAATTCCATAATCAATAGAAATATTCTTACATCCTGGAAAAACTCTTTCAATAAATTCTAACTCTTCATTTGTATCATAAAATTGATTTCCTTCTTCAAAAACATCATACATGTCACGTAAATATTTCCTGAAAGCTAGAATAATCGATTTTGAGCTCCAAACAAACATTCCAGAATTCCAAAGAAAATCTCCACTGGCTAAAAAATTAATTGCTAATTCTTTATCTGGTTTTTCTGTAAAAGTCTTGACTTTTCTTATATATTTTTGTCCAGTTATTTTTTCAGATGTATATTGAATATAGCCATATCCAGTATCAGGACGTGAAGGCTTTATTCCTAAGGTCAATAAAATATCATTTTCACTAACTAAACGCAGACTATTATTTGCTATACGAACAAATTCATCTTCTTTTAAAATAATATGATCAGAAGCTGCAACAATAATGTTAGCATTCTGGTTTTTATTGTGTATCTTGAAAGAAGCGTATGCAATACAAGGAGCAGTGTTTCTCATACTTGGTTCACAAAGAATGTTATTCTTTAAAATACCCGGCAACTGTTTGATACATAAATTTCTATAATTTTTATTTGTTACAATAAATATATTTTCAGAATAACATATTTTTATAAGTCTATTATATGTTTGTTGTATTAAGGTCTCCCCTGTACCGAGTATATCTATAAATTGTTTAGGGTAAGACTCTTTGCTAATTGGCCAAAATCTTGAACCAATTCCTCCGGCCATTATTATGGCATAATTATTTTTATTCATTTATTAATTCTTAGATACTAACATACAATAATTTACACTATTAATCATTAACTTTTATAACATCTGCAAGCGGATGAAATAAATAAACCTTATTAGTCGAATACTCAATACACTTATATCTTTTTCTTATTCTATTACCCTTAACAAATTGCTTACCAGATGAAATTCTAAAAATATCACCAATATTTATATCAGACAAGGTGTTTTTTTTTAACAGATCATATTTTCGCAAGACCTTAACTAATGATATATCAGAATATGATGACGCACTTGGGTAAATCATATGCTTACAAAGTACTTTTAATATATCATCAGGAAAATAATCAGTAGTGAGAAAATTAAGCATTAATGCTTTGTAAGTTAATTTCCAACTTCTAGAATGCGGTAAAACTGTGTTTTGATATTTTTGAAATACAAACGCATGTGCTATTTCATGAACAAGAGTTATTAAAAACGCGTACTTATTTAGATTATTATTTATTGAGATTATCAGCTGGTCGCCTATTACCTTAAAATCACCTAATTTACTTTTTCTAGGCTTAGTAACTTTAATCTCTAAATGCAATTCATTTATCCAGCATTCTAATAATTTAATACTACGCTTTGGAACATAAGAATTAAAAGTAGTCATTAGCTCAGTAATTGATACGCAATTAAGCTAGAAAAATAAGCTAAAAAACCCATATATACAAACTGAATAAATGGCCATTTCCAATGATTTGTTTCTCTATAAACAATTACAATAGTGGTCATACATTGCATTGCAAAGGCATAAAATAACATTAATGAAATTCCAACAGCAGGAGTAAAAAAAGCTTCTCCTGTATCAGGGTTTTTTAGTTCTGAAAGTCTTGTTTGAATTGATTTAACATTACTATCTCCAACACTATAAATAGTTGACATTGTACCAACAAATACTTCTCTTGCAGCAAAAGAGGTTATAAGTGAAATACCAATCTTCCAATCAAACCCTAGTGGTTTAATTGCAGGCTCAATCATCTTTCCAAGTATTCCCGCGTAAGAAGCCTCTAATTTATCTGCATTTATGTTAAATTCTGCATTTTCATGCCCTTTCCATTTTTTCTCTATTTTTTCAAAATTATCTCCAGGTGAAAAAGAGGACATAAACCATAAGACAATAGAGACTGCAATAATAATCTTTCCTGCATCAAATAAAAATACTTTAACTTTCTCAAAGATTGTGTACCCAACTGTTTTCCAGTCAGGGATTTTATAAGAGGGCATTTCCATTATATAATAGGAATGTTCCTTTGACTTTATGGTGTATTTTAATAGCAGAGCAACAAGTATTGCCGCAACAAATCCTATCATATAGAATGACATCATTACTATTCCTTGTAAATTAAAACCAAAATAATCTTCAGCAGGTATTATGAGTGCAATAATCAAAGTGTACACTGGTAATCTTGCAGAACAACTCATAAGTGGTGTAACTAAAATTGTTATAATCCTCTCTTTCCATGAAGAAATTGTCCTTGTAGACATAATTGCGGGAACAGCACATGCTGCACCGCTTAACAAAGGAATAATTGACCTTCCATTTAAGCCAACATTTCTAAGAAGTTTATCAGTTATAAAACTAACCCTTGCCATGTATCCCGTATCCTCTAAAAAAGCAATAAAAGCAAATAAGAAAGCTATCTGAGGTACAAAAATTAAGATTCCCCCAAGACCAGCAAGTATTCCATTAACAACTAAATCATTTAAAAGGCCTTTTGGTAAAGCTTGAGATACAAACATCTGTATATCTACAAATAAACCATCAATTAAATCCATTGGATATGTAGCCCAAGAAAAGACAACTTGAAAAATAACAAATAATATTAGTAGAAAAATTATATAACCATAAAAGGGATGAATTAAAAGATCATCTAACCTCTTTGTAATCATATATTTTCCAATGGGCTCACCTTGCTTGACAGTTTCTTTAACTAATTTATCAATTAACGAATAGCGATTAACAGTCTCTTTGGCCTGTGCTCGTTCTGGTATAATATCTTCTGATTTGCAAAGCTGATTTAAGGCGCATCTATTTTCAATTTCACCACTTAATTTTTGTTTACATAATGCCATAAAAGAAGCGTAATTATTTTCAACATTTCTAATAATATTTGCTTTTTGAATAGCACCTTTAAATAGTTTTCCTACATCTAGAAAAGGATAATCAGGAGATTTACCCAAAGAATTAATCACGGTTTTTTTTAACACCTCAATGCCTTTTCCTTTTCTTGCATTAATAGCAACCACAGGAATACCAAGTTTTTTAGATAACAAATTTACATCTACGATTAATCCTTTCTTTGTTGCTATATCAACCATATTTAAAGCTAAGACAACATTCATCTTTAGATCAATTATCTGAGTCAGAAGAAAAATAGATCTCCTTAAATTCGATGCATCTGCAACAACCAAAGTAATATCTGGGTAATCACTATTATCTTTATTACATAAAATTTGCTGAGCCACTTCTTCATCTATTGATTTAGAAAATAAGGAATAAGTGCCTGGTAAATCAATTGCAATTGCTTTAGAATCATTCGACAACTTTATTGTTCCTGTTTTTTTTTCTACAGTAATACCAGGATAATTTCCAACTTTTTGCTTTAGTCCCGTAAGCGCGTTAAATAAAGTTGTTTTGCCAGAGTTAGGGTTTCCAGCCAGAGCAATTTTAAATAATTGATTACTCATTTTATAATTCAATTACCTCAATACTTTTTGCATCTTCTCTTCTAATACTAAGAATGTATGAAGAGATTAGGATTGCTACTGGACCTCCAAAGGGAGCTTTACGAACTACTTCAAAATTCTCGCCAGGTGTACAGCCCATTTCTAATAGTTTCTGCTCTAAATTATTATCAAAAATTCTAACCATTTCTCCTGTTGACCCAATCGATAATTCCGCTAAACATTGCATTTTGCAAATATAGTTATTTAGAATAAATCTAAAGAGATTTATTCATTAATTTAGATCAGATGATGCAGTGAAATTAGGACATGTATCACAACCTTGTTTCTTAGTCAATCCACAAGAAGTAATGATTAAAAATAAAATAATCAATAAAAGATGATACTTTTGTATTTTCATCGTAAATGCAAATTTATTAAATTAATATATTAATTCATGCAAAAACTACTCAAACACATTGGACAATATTTCATGATGATGAGAAAAGTGATGAGTGTTCCAGAAAAATGGAGTGTATTTAATAAGCAATTGATTTTAGAGCTTGAAAAAATTGGATTAAATTCAATCGGTATTGTATTATTTATTTCCTTCTTTGTAGGTGGAGTAGTGAGTATTCAAACCGCTTTAAACCTACAAAATCCACTTCTACCAAAATATTTAATTGGGTTAGCGAGCAGAGATTCTCTTATTTTAGAATTTTCGCCGACTATGATTTCTTTAATACTTGCAGGTAAAGTTGGTTCAAGCATTGCTTCAGAGATTGGGAGTATGAGGGTAAGTGAACAAATAGATGCTCTTGAGATAATGGGAGTAAATTCAGCATCCTTTCTAATTCTTCCAAAAATAATTGCATCTCTTTTCTTCTTTCCACTTCTAGTAATTCTTAGTATGGGAATTGGCATGATTGGGGCATGGGTTGGAGGCTTATCTGTTAATGTAACTACTTCAGATTTTATGTATGGTTTAAGATATGAATTTATTCCGTTTTTTGTAAGTTATGCAATTATTAAGACACTAGCCTTTGCGTTTATAGTCTCTTCTCTTTCTTCTTATTTTGGATATTATGCGAAAGGCGGGGCAGTTGCTGTTGGAAAATCTAGCACTGAAGCTGTTGTATATAGCAGTATTGTCATACTTGTATTTAACTTTATCTTAACCAAAATTATACTAGCATGATAGAGATTAAAAATATAGACAAGTCATTTGGAGATAACAAAGTGTTGAAAAATGTAAACATGACGTTCAAGAAGGGACAAACTAATCTTATTATTGGCGAAAGTGGTTCTGGAAAAACTACTCTGATTAAAATACTAATTGGTTTATACAAAAATTACTCAGGTAAAGTTCTTTTTGATGGTTCTAACGTTAGTGAAATGAACAAGAAAGAACTGAAAAAATTAAGACAAGATATAGGAATGCTCTTTCAAGGTGGGGCACTTTATGATTATATGTCTGTTGAAGAAAACATAATGTTTCCCCTCTCTTTATTCACAGAGAAATCTGAAAGAGAGATGATAGAACGAGTTAATTTTTGCTTAGAAAGAGTTAACTTAAAAGGCAAAAATAACTTAATGCCATCTGAACTAAGTGGCGGAATGAAAAAAAGAGTTGCCATTGCAAGGGCAATTGTCATGCAACCAAAATATCTTTTCTGTGATGAACCTAATTCTGGTCTTGACCCTAAAACAGCGATTTTGATCGATGATTTAATAATGGAAATTACAAAAGAATATAATATTACTACTATTGTAAACACACATGACATGAATTCAGTCATGCAAATTGGCGATAATATTTCTTTTATTCATAAAGGTGAAATGTGGTGGAAAGGAAACAAAGAAGAATTAATTATCTCAAATAATGAAGAGCTAACAAATTTTGTTTTTGCATCAAAACTTTTCAAAAGATTAAAAAAATAATAATGAAAGATGTAAAAGCAAAAAAACATCTTGGACAACATTTCTTAAATGATGAATCAATAGCCCTAAAAATTACAAATCTTATTTCTAAAGACGCAAGAAATGTTGTTGAGATTGGACCAGGAATGGGGATTCTTACCAAATTTCTTTTAGAAAAAAAATATAGTACTCAAGCAGTTGAGATAGATCAAGAAAGTGTTTTCTATCTCAGATTAAATTACCCAAAGCTAGATATCATTGCCTCAGATTTCTTAAAACTCAATATTGAAGATACATTTAGTTTTAATTTTTGTTTAATCGGTAATTTTCCATACAATATCTCATCACAAATATTATTCAAATCATACGAAAATAGAAATAACATTAATGAAATAATAGGTATGTTTCAAAAAGAAGTTGCTGAGAGAATTGCTTGCAAAAAAGGTAAAAAAAGAGGCATCTTATCAGTACTTATGCAAACATTTTATGATGTTGAATACTGCTTTACCGTTGATGAACATGTCTTTAATCCTCCTCCTAAAGTAAAATCAGGAGTTATAAGACTAACAAGAAATAAACGAAAAGAGTTAAGTGTTGAAGGAACTAAATTTAAGCGCATTGTAAAAGCATCATTTAATCAAAGAAGAAAAACAGTACGTAATGCATTAAAGCCTTTTAAATTTATTAATGAAGAGGAAATTAAAGATTTACTAACTTTACGTGCAGAACAATTATCCGTTGATGATTTCATAAAAATAACTAATCATGTCAATTAAATTAGAGTTAAATAGTGAGTATATTGAAAAGCTAAAAACATTAATAAAACATGGTAAATCTGAAAAATTAATTGAAAATCTTAATACTATTCATACAGCAGACATTGCTGAAATATTTGAAATATTAGATAAGAAAGAAGCGCAATATCTCTACAAATTAATAACTGACAAAGAAAGATTAGCTGCTATAATCATTGAACTTGATGATGAGACAAGAGAAAAGCTACTTGAAGATCTTACTGCAAATGAAATAGCAAATATAGTAATTGATAAACTTGCTACAGATGATGCCGCAAATGTAATAGGAGAATTCTCTGCTGATAAAAAAGAAGAAGTTCTTGCTCAAATCAAAGACGAAGTTCTTTTAAGTAACATAAATGATTTACTAAGTTACCCTAATGATACCGCCGGTTCACTTATGGAAAAGGAATTAATAAAAGTAAATGAAAACTGGCATACAATAAGATGTCTTAAAGAAATGCGAAAGCAGGCAAATGATCTTAAAAATATATATACAATATATGTAGTAAATGATGAGGATAAATTACTAGGACTAATGTCATTAAGAAAATTATTATTAACTGAAAATTCAACCGCCATTAAAGATATAATGAATGATAATATTATCTCTGTTCATTGTTTAGAAAATAATGAGAATGTTGCAAATATGATGCAGAAATACAATCTGGTAACTATCCCAGTAATTAACAATATTGGAAAGCTAATTGGCAGAATAACATTTGATGATATCATGGATGTTGCTAAAGAAGAGGCTGAAAAAGATTACCAATTAGCTAGTGGTATCTCTGAAGATGTCGAAAGTAGTGATACTATTTTGACGCTAACCAAAGCGCGGTTACCATGGCTATTAATTGGAATGTTTGGAGGAATTTTAGGTGCAGGAATAATTGGGTTATTTGATCTTAGGCAAAATTTCGAGTTAGCATTTTTTATCCCACTTATTGCAGCAATGGGAGGAAATGTAGGTGTTCAATCTGCTGCAATTGTTGTTCAAGGTTTAGCAAATGAGTCTTTGAAAATGGAAAATATTTTTCAAAAATTGTTAAAAGAACTTTTTGTAGGCCTTCTAAACGGTATAATTTGCTCGGTCATTATATTAGGATCTTCATTAGTTCTTGGATATGGAATTTTACTTAGTGCAACAGTCAGCATTTCATTATTAGCTGTAATAGTATTTGCTGCTATTTTTGGAACACTTATACCATTAACTTTAGAAAAATACAATATCGATCCCGCTTTAGCTACTGGTCCTTTTATTACAACAATTAATGATGTCTTAGGATTATTTATATATTTCTACATCGGACAAGCAATCTTGTAAAATGAAAATTCTTTTTATTGATATCGTTCATCCTCTTTTAAAAAAAGAGCTAGAAAAAAATAATCATGAATGTGAAACTGCATTTGATTTGAGTAAGTTGCAAATCGAAACCATAATTGAAAAATATAATGGAATTATTATAAGAAGTAAATTTATCATAGACGAGAATTTTATTAAAAAAGCAAAAAATCTTAAATTTATTGCTAGAGCAGGAAGTGGATTAGAAAATATAAACGTAGACTTCGCAAAAAAACAAAGAATAAAATGCTACAACGCTTCTGAAGGTAATAGACAAGCTGTAGCTGAACATGCATTGGGTATGATTTTATCACTATTTAACAATCTACGACAAGCAGATACTGAGATTAGATCTGGATATTGGAACAGAGAATCAAATCGTGGAACTGAACTATCAGGAAAAACTGTAGCAATTATTGGCTATGGCAACAATGGTTCTGCATTTTCCAGATTAATAGAGGGATTTGGAGTTAATATTCTCACTTATGATAAATATCTTGTTGATTATCCTTTTGAATCTAGTATGAAATATATTTTTGATAATGCTGATATTCTAAGCATACATACCCCCTTAACAGAGGAAACATCACATTTGATCAATAATAAGTATATAAATAATTTTAAAAAAAACATCTACCTAATAAATACTGCTAGAGGAAAGTGTGTAAATACAGAACATCTGGTAAAATCATTAAAAAGCGGTAAAATTCAAGGAGCATGTTTAGACGTATTAGAATATGAAAATATCTCTTTTGAAAACCTGAAAAAAAATCGTAAAGAAAAAAATCTACAATATCTAACGAATTGCTCAAAAGTAATACTTAGTCCTCATATCGCAGGCTGGACGCATGAGAGTAATATAAAAATCGCTAAAATATTATTTCAGAAAATTTCTAATGATTTTTCTTGATAAGGTCTGATATGTCATTTCGCATGTCATGCATATGATGCATAGCAGAATCAAGTGAATCTAAAACTGATTTTTTAATATCATTAAAAGTATTATCAACTGAATTAAACATTTCTAGATAATAATTAATACCGTTATTTAAATTGTCAGCAAAATTAGTTAGTTTTTTTTCAGATGCCCTACCCCAACTTAGTTTATTTTCTTCTATTTTCTCAGAAAGCAGTTTTAAATACATTGACAATTCATTAACAAACATGTTTGGACGATCAAATCTTACAATCCCTTTTGCATCATTATAAATATGATGTGCCATTTCAGATAAAGTTAACTCTTTTGAAAAATAAGCCATATTTGGCCCTGGACAGATTGACACCCCTTTACTTTCTCTTGTATTAACATCATAATTAATAACTGCTGTAGCAGCAAGCCCCATACATAAACATGCTTTGTCAGTAATGTCTTCAGACACACCTAATTCTTCAATTTTATTCTTCTGAAACAATCTTGATGCTGTACAGACTCCTTCAGTACCATATTCATTACTTAAAGCTAAAAACTTTCTAGGACAAGGACTTCCAGGTCTTCCTTCTTTAATCTTTTCAAATTTTTCTATGTCTTTAGTTGAGTTTTTCAAAGTGTTAAATGGGACACCTAGTGGAGATATATTACTTAGATACAAATCTTTTTCTTTGGCCTCTTGTAACTGTTTTCTAGTTTTACTATCAACAGTTGTTGCTTCAGGAACAAGAAGAAAAGGTGTCCCCCATCCAACAACATCTAAATTATAATGATCTATTAAAAAATTATGTTCTTCAGAAGTTGCAACACCACCTTGAGCAGTTATCTTAACTAAAAGTTGGTTATCAGGAACTACTTTACCTGCAGTCTGTAAAGCAGATTTGCAAACTGCATATGTTTCGTCAATTAACTCTTGTCTCTTATCACGAAACTCAGCTAAAATTGGCCCCATTAAATATCCATCAGTTGCAAAAGCATGGCCGCCACAATTTAAACCTGATTCAATACGATACTCAGACACCCATAGCCCTTTTTTTGCTAAAAACTTACCTTGAATAACAGCAGAACGAAAATCGGATACTTTTAAAATTATTTTTTTCTTAATATAGCCATTCTTAAGTGGAAAAAAATCGTTGAATTTGGAAATATAACCGTATAATCTTGGATTCATACCTGCAGAAAAAATAACTGAAGAAGCTAAATTTGATCTTGCATAACCTCTTAATCCAGCATGCGCATCATTAAATTCAGAAGGTAATTTATCCTTTTTAAAATAATTGACTTTATCAACCTTAGTCATAATATTTACATCAATACTACCCATAGAAAGATTATCCTTTAGCCATTTTGATAAATCCTCAAAACTAAAAGATTCACTTATAATTTTATTAAATTCCATCTTCACTTCGCTACGTTCTGGTAGCATTGAGAAATATTTCTTAATATCCTCAAATTTTTCTTTTGTGGTGAAAACAAACTCATCATATTTTTTGCAAACAATTTCATTCACTAAATTTAGATATGAGGTGATACGATCAGCTCTATAATCTTTAGTATTATTATTTATTTCAGAGTAATAAATATTATATAATTCACTGTAGTACTTCCTAAGTCTTTCTAACAGAACATCATCAGCTAATGCAATAACAGTGTTGATACCATAATGAGCTACCTTCAAGGGTGAATCAGCAGTGAATGCAGTTCCCATGACTGGAATAAAAAAAGTGTGTTGAGAATTCATTTTAATTTTATAATCTGCAAATATAATTAAAAAAGAGGCATGAAGATACTAGCAATTAATTAACTTAATTCACAACTAGAAAGAAAATTTCTTTTTAAAATATTCGTAACACCAAACTGTAGTAAGTAATATTTCGAACGAATAAATAGTATCTTCAACAGGAATATTCAAAATTCTTAGCCCAATAATCTCAGCTTCGTTATATATTACAGCTGCTTGATTTGTAAAACTACCTGTTAATAATCCATTGATAAGAAGAAATGGAATTAATGATACAGCGTACATAAATAAAAAATCACTCCACCATATAGGCTTAATAGTATTAATAATAATTAAACTTAAACCTAGTATGCCAAAATAGACAGATGTATAGATGTGATCATAAAAATATAAAGCAAGTAGCATTAATGTAACACCAAAAAAAAATGTTATTCTAAAGATTTCTTTAGAAGGCTTTGGAATTGTAAAAAAATACTTTAAAACCTGATAAATAAATATGCAAGAAAATGGAATTATCATAAAAAATAACCACTCTTCTATTGGAAGGTTAAAGATAAAAATCCCATAAATTAATTCATTATTAAATTCCCATATTCCAATTTTAGTAAAAAGAATGTCGATTGGAATATGTATTAACATCATTACAAAAAGTGAAGGCAATAAATATATCCATGATCTGTAAAATTTTAATCTTCTTTCAAAAGATTGAACCAATGGATATATTGCAGTAACAAATAATACAATAAAATAAAAATATTTATCTTCAAAAAAGCCCATGATTAATATACTGAATAAGAAAAAATATGATTTGAGAAATAAGTAAAGCAAAACAAAGCTGTAATTTTAATTCAACTTTTGATCTAATAAGAAATAATTGAATTAAAAATGAGACAAAAAACCATCCAATATAGTTTTGTAAAGGTATCTGATTACCACTCCAGTACCAAAAATCAAGCAGTCCAGAAAGAGGTTCAATTATAAAATCTGTCAAAACCATTAGAATTGATGCAATTAAAGCAACTAAAAAATTATTTCTAACGAAAAATGAACTAATTCCAAAGCATGCTAATGAGAGATTAATCCAGTTAACTCCAATAATTAATGGTGTTTGGAAAATTTTAAGACCAAGGGCATTGCCATATGAATAATCTCCAAAAATAAATTTATAATGAACACCTATTAATTCAACTAAAAATCCAAATAAAAAGATTAAAGTCAGAGTGAATATAAAACTTTTCTTTCTGTAACCATTAGCCCAGTAAAATAATACTAAAAGAATTAAAAGATTAATAGGTGAAAGAAATAGAATTAAGTTTTCAATTTCATCAAAAAACAAACCAAATGAGCCGATAATGTTTAGAAAAAACATTAAAAATATTGCTATTTTGACTTTATTTTCTTTCACAATCTGATTTTATTAACTCTTCAACAATTTTCGCTGATGAGAGAACTAGTGGAATTCCACCACCCGGATGCACACTCCCACCGCAAAAATACAAACCTTTTATGTCTTTAGAAAAATTTGGATGACGAAAAAAAGCTGACTTTTTAGTATTCGAAGATGTTCCATATAAAGCTCCCTTAAAAGAATGAGATTCAATTTCTATACTTCTTGGATCTACAACACTCTCACAAATAATATAATCCTCAACACTAGTTTTCAAAACTCTGTTAATTTTATTAATAATTTGTATTCTGGTTTGTTTAATTATTTTATCCCAGTCTTGACTATTGTCATGTGGAACATTAATCATAACAAACCAATTTTCAGAATCTTTTGGAGCGTCAGATTTTATTTTTTTTGAAGTAACATTAATATAAATAGTAGGGTCTGAATAAATCTTCTTTCCTTCTTTGATAAAATCAAATTCAGATTTATAATCTTTAGAGAAAAGTATATTATGGATTTGTAGTTGATTAAAAATTTTATTAACTCCCCAATAAAAAATTATTGCAGATGATGATCTTTCTTGATTCTTTCTGTAGCGAACATTGAATTCTTTAGACAATAATTTATTGTACACATAATGTATATCTGTATTACACACAACAATATCTGAAGCTATTACTTTATTGCCAACGATAATACCTTCAACTTTTCCATTACCAACTTTTATTTTATCAACTTCTGAATTAAAATAGAACTTAACACCAATTTCTTTAGCTAGTTTATAAATTGCTTTTGCTATAGAACTCATCCCTTTGTCGGCAAAAAAGGCGCCATCTTTAAACTCGAGTGCAGTAATACTGTTTAATACTGCTGGAGCTTGATATGGATTTGAGCCGTTATATGTTGCGTATCTATTAAAAATTTGAACAATTTTTGGATTAGAAAACGTATTACTATTAACAGTATGCATTGAAGAAAATAGATTAAGCCATGGGATCTTTAAAGCAGAAAGTATAACTCTAAATGAAAGATACGTTTTAAGCTTGTGAAGAGATTTTTCTAGAAATAGATAATTTGTTGAGTTAAAAATAAACTCATTTCTTCTTAAAAACCTAAGGGTTTTATTTCTAGGTACATTTTCTTTTTTATGTAACTCATTTGCAAATTGCTTCGGATTTGCATATCCCTTTATAACATTACCATCTTCAAAAAAATATCTGCAGTTCTCATTCATTTTTGAGTAACTAATATAATCAGCAGGATTTTTACCAGCAATATAGAAAAGTTCATCTATTTTCTCAGGCATAGTAAGTAAGGAAGGTCCTTTATCAAAACGAAAGCCATTGACAGAAAACTCTACTGCTTTACCTCCAGGTTGATTGTTAGAATCAAAAACTTTAACATCAAATCCATTTACAGCTAATCTAACAGCTATAGCTAGACCTCCAATTCCTGATCCTATTACAGATACTTTTCTTTTATTTTTTTTCAAAAAAACTATAAATTAATTTTTAACAACAAGTTGAAGCGTATGTCTTGATCTTTGTTCTAATAAGATCTGTTTATTATTTAAAAACTCATCATTGTAATCATTGTTATAATGTCTGATTGTGTAAAGAATTAATTCCTCATTGAAATAGACTTGGAATTCTTCTTGAAGAGTTGCAATCAAAGAAGGTACCTTATACTTATCATTATCAACACATATTGATAATGAAATTGCAGAATTTTGCATCATGTTTAAACGAACTGAATACTTTGCTAGCAAATTAAATATCTTACTAATATGCTTCTCAACTATAAATGAAAGATTTAAATCAGAAATAGAAATTAAGATCTGATTTTCCTTTATAATATATGAGCAAGAATCTTGATTTTCTGTTTTAAAAGAACCAATCTTAGATCCTGTTAAGAGTGGGGTTAAAAAAGATTTTATCTGAAGAGGAATTAATTTATGCTTAAGAGGCTGTATAGTTTTTGGGTGAATAACTTTGGCGCCATAATATGCTAATTCAATAGCTTCATCATAGGAGATGTTTTTTAGTAGCTTTGTGTTTTTAAAATATTTTGGGTCAGCGTTCATCATACCTGGAACATCTTTCCAAATAATAACTTCTGCAGCATCTATAGATGAAGCAATAATTGAAGCTGTAAAATCACTTCCTTCTCGACCAAGTGTAGTTGTAAAATTTTCAGATGTACAACCGATGAAGCCTTGAGTAATAAAAGTCTTATCTTTTATTCTTGATCTTATAGCCAAAGAAGTCTCCGACCAATCTATTCTAGCATTCCTATGAATATTGTTTGTTTTAATCAAATCTCTTACATCAATTAAAGTATTCATGAAGCCAATTTTATTTAAATAAGCACTCATTATTTCAGTTGAAAGAAATTCTCCAATGGATACAATCTGATCATAATTATATGCGTAATTTTGATGAGGATCTTCCTCTAAAACCCACTCTATCTCAACGAATAAATTATTTATTGAGTTAAAAACAGCATGGTTTTGCTGAAAAAGATTGTTAAGAATATTATTATGAAATTCTTTGACTTTATCTAACTCTTTAAATGGGTCCTTACTTTTTTGAAAATAGCATTCAACCACATTTTCAAGCATATTTGTCACCTTCCCCATAGCAGAAAAAACAATCACAGTATTTTTTGACAAATAATTTGTTAAAATATTACCTACATTTTTAATGCTCTTTACATCTTTTATTGAAGCACCACCAAATTTTAATACTGAATACATTTAATTGTAAAATACATTCACAAAGTAAAGATTATTTTTCCATGATATACTTTAATTTTTTAGATATTTGCATATTAAAATAAACTAATGAAAATTGGAATATTGACTTCAGGAGGGCTAGCTCCATGCTTGTCAGCATCTTTAGGAAGATTAATCGAAAACTATTTATCAGAAGATCCAAATACACAAATAATTGGATACCTAAATGGATACAAAGGTTTACTGTTAGGCAAATCTATTTGCTTTCCAAAATCGATACTAAAAAATATAAATAAATTTTATCAATTTGGAGGCTCTCCTATTGGTAACAGTAGGATAAAATTAACTAATCTGAAAGATTGTTTAAATCAAGGCTTAATAAAAGAAGGCGAACATCCATTAAAAATAGCCGCTGATCAATTAGTTACGGATGGGGTGACAATTTTGCACACAATTGGAGGTGATGACACAAATACTACTGCAGCAGATTTATCAAGATTTCTTAAAAAAAACAACTACGAACTTACAGTAGTAGGATTACCAAAGACAATTGATAATGATGTGTTTCCAATAGCTCAATCATTGGGTGCAGATACGGCTGCAGAACAAGGGGCTTTATTTTTTGAGAATATTGTTAATGAAAATACAACATCAAACAGGCAACTAATTATACATGAAATTATGGGAAGAAATTGTGGCTGGCTAACAGCTGCAACAGCTTACAAATACAGAGAAAGGCTAAAAAAGAAACATTTTATTGATGAAATTAAACTCTTTAAGGGAAAATGGGATATTCATTCAATTTTTATTCCTGAAAATAAGATTAAATTTGAAAAAGAATGTTCTCGATTAAAGAAAATAATGGATAAATATGATTGTGTAAATATATTTTTATCTGAAGGAGCTGGGTATGACTTAATAATTAAAGAAGCCAAAGATAGTAAGAAAAATATATTATATGATGCATTTGGTCACGTTAGACTTGACGATTTGAATGCTGGAAAATGGTTTGCAAAAAAATTTGGAGAGAAATTAAATGCAAACAAAATACTAATTCAAAAAAGCGGTTACTTTTCAAGATCAGCTAAAGCTAACGAGAATGATTTGAAATTGATTTTTTCCTTTTGTGATTATGCTGTGAAAAGTGCTAAAAATAACATAAGTGGTGTTATTGGAGTAGATGAAGATAATAATAAACTTTCGTGTATAGATTTTAATAGAATTAAAGGGGGGAAACCTTTTGACACATCAGTCGATTGGTTTAAAAATATGATAAAAGAAATTAATAAAATATAATTGCCTCTAGAAGCTCCTATACTATCTCACTTTGGCATACCAAAACAATCTAATGCAATAAAAAAAGCGTTAGAAAATCAAGGAGTTAAAATACAAGCATCAGGTTTAATAGGATCCTCTTTTGCAACTACTGCAAGTGGAGTCGTTATAGATAGTAGTACTCCACATTTGTTTATTTTAAGCAATAAGGAGGAGGCTTCGTACTTCACAAATGATATAGAAAGGTTACTTAACTATGAGGTCTTTTTTTTTCCTGCATCATACAGAAGAGCATATCAAATTGAAGAAACTGATAATGCAAATATTCTACTAAGGATTGAAGTATTAAACAAACTTATTCAAAAAAGAAATCCTATAATCATTACTTATCCGGAAGCGTTATCTGAAAAGGTAGTAAGCAGAAAAGAGTTGAAAAAAAATTCTATTACATTAAAGATCTCTGACCAGATTGAAATTGAGATATTAGAACAAATGATATTAAATCTAAATTTTAAGAAAGTTGATTTTGTCATTGAACCTGGACAATTCTCAATTAGAGGTGGCATTATAGACGTATACTCTTTTGCAGATGAATTGCCATTCAGATTAGAATTTTTTGACACAACTATTGAAAGCATAAGAACATTTGATATAAATTCACAACTATCTGTTAAAACATCAAATAAAATAACTATAATTCCTAACACTGAAGCAAAAAAAAGTATTGATTATCAGGTTAGCATCTTAGAATATTTACCAAAAAGCACAACTGTTTGGACAAAGGATATTAATTATACAAAAGACATACTTAATGACTATTTCAATAAAGTAAGTAAAGAATATGAAAAAAAAATAGAAGACAATATAACCCAACATCTTTTACCAGAAAATATTTTTACTAAGGGATTTGAATTTACAAGTCAGTTAAATAAATTTTCAATTATTGAGGTAAATAATAAAAGGTATTTTAAAACTGCTAAAGTTATAAATACAAATACATCATCTTTAACAAGAATTAACAAACAATTTGATCTACTTAGAGAAGATTTTATAAAAAATAATAATGAAGGCATTGAAAACATAATACTCTGTTCATCAGAAGAACAGGAAGAAAGATTCACATCTATCTTTAATAATTCAGATCAAAGTTTCACGTATAAATGTATTTTATTCTCTTTAAAGGAAGGTTTTATTGATTATACCAATAAGCAGGCTATATACACTGATCATGAGATCTTTAATAGGTATCATAAATTTAGTCCTAAAACTAAATTTACTGACTCACAGGCAATATCAATCAAACAACTTACCTCACTAACAATTGGTGATTTTGTCACTCATATTGATCATGGTATTGGAAAATTTGAGGGCCTACATAAGATTGATAATCACGGAAAATCTCAAGAAGTAATAAAGCTTACCTATAAGGAAGGAGATATTTTATACATTAGTATTCACTCTCTACATAAAATCTCTAAGTTTTCAGCAAAAGAAGGATTAGAGCCAAAAATAAATCAGTTAGGCTCTCCTATTTGGAAAAAAAATAAAGAAAAAACTAAAGTAAAAGTAAAACAGATTGCTTTTGATTTGATTCAACTTTATGCAAAACGAAGATTAAAAAAAGGATTTGCCTTTACTCCAGACACCTATTTACAATATGAACTAGAATCTTCTTTTATTTTTGAAGACACCCCAGATCAAACTAAAGCTACATCTGATATTAAAAAAGATATGGAAAAGGAAATTCCTATGGATCGATTAATATGTGGAGATGTAGGTTTTGGAAAAACCGAGGTTGCTATTCGCGCTGCCTTCAAAGCTGTATCAGACAGCAAACAAGTTGCGATACTTGTACCGACAACAATTCTAGCATTACAACATTATAAAACCTTCAAAAGACGGTTAAAAAATTTCCCTTGTCAAATTGATTACATAAATAGATTTAAATCAAAAAAGGAGCAGAAAATAACACTTGAAAAAGTAGCAAGTGGAAATATCGATATTCTAATTGGGACACATAGAATTGTAGGTAAAGATGTCAAATTCCTTGATTTAGGTCTCATGATTATAGATGAAGAGCAGAAATTTGGAGTGAATATTAAAGATAAACTAAAGCTTTTTAAAGAGAATATAGATACACTAACATTAAGTGCAACTCCTATCCCAAGAACATTACAATTTTCGTTATTAGGAGCAAGAGATTTATCAATTATTAATACTCCTCCCCCAAACAGACAAACAGTTGAAACTACAATAATGGGGATGTCTCAGGAAAAGATACGTGATATCATAAGTTATGAAATGGCTAGAAGTGGTCAAGTTTTTTTTGTTCACAACAGAGTCGATAACATCAAAGATGTTTCGGGATTAATTCAAAGACTTTGTCCTGATGCTAAAGTTAGAATAGGTCATGGCCAGATGGAAGGGAAAAAACTTGAGGAGTTGATGATTGAATTTATGGAAGGAGATTTTGACGTCTTAGTTTCTACAACAATTATTGAAAATGGAGTTGATATTGCAAATGCCAATACAATTATTATTAACAATGCACAAAATTTTGGTCTAAGTGATCTGCATCAAATGAGAGGTAGGGTTGGAAGAAGTAATAAAAAAGCTTTCTGCTACTTAATTAGTCCTCCAACTCATCAATTATCTGAAAAAAGTCGAAAAAGGCTGATTGCTTTAGAGCAATTCTCAAATTTAGGTAGTGGATTTAAAATTGCAATGAGAGATCTTGATATAAGAGGTGCCGGAGATCTTTTAGGTGCAGATCAATCTGGCTTTATAAATGATATTGGATTTGAAACATACCAAAAAATTCTAAATGAAGCAATAGAAGAACTGAAAAGAGAAAAATTTCAAGATTTATTTAATGAGCAAAAAGAACAATTTTTTACTAAAGAATGTGTTTTAGACACAGATTTAGAAATCCTAATTCCAGATAGTTATGTAAGTAACGTTAGTGAAAGATTAAATTTATATAAAGAACTAAATAACCTTAAAAGTGAAGAGGAAATTACAAGTTTTAAGATAAGATTAAAAGATAGGTTTGGAGATATTCCACTGGCAATTAATAATATTTGTGATGCTTTAAGACTAAGATGGTTAGCAAAAAAGATTGGATTTGAGCGAATTTTACTAAAAAACAATCAAATGCGAGCTTATTTCACAGACCACGATAATGAGGAATATTATACATCTGAAGCATTTAAACTAGTTCTAGAATATTTGAAAAAAAATTTCAACAATTGTGAGATGAATGAAAAAAAACAAAAACTTTCATTAGTTGTTATAAATATTTATAACATTGAAGATGCACTCAAAATCTGTCAATCAATTTTAAAAATATCATTTAATCAACAATAGAAACAACTTATTAACAATCTTTTTTTTTGATATCTTTTCATTTCATATTGACCTAAGATTTAAGTAAAATTGCAGATAGTCTTAAGAAAGAAAAATGCAAAACAATAGAAAAATAAAAAACGCTCTTATATCAGTATTTCATAAAGATGGCTTAGCTCCAATTGTAAAGAAACTTAACGAATTAAACATAAATATTTATTCAACTGGAGGTACAGAGGAATACATCAAAAAACAAAATATTGATGTAAATCGAGTAGAAGACCTAACATCCTATCCATCAATACTAGCTGGAAGGGTTAAGACGTTACATCCTAACGTATTTGGGGGGATTCTTTCCAGAAGAGATGAGAAATCTGATAAAGAACAATTAGATGAATATCAAATACCAGAGTTTGATTTAGTTATTGTTGATCTTTATCCATTTGAAAAAACAATTAAATCAAATGCTTCAGAGCAAGAGATTATTGAGAAAATAGATATTGGAGGGATATCTCTGATTAGAGCAGCCGCCAAAAACTATAAAGACGTTCTAGTTGTTTCTGAGTTAAGTCAATATAAAGAAACATTAGACATACTGAACACAAATCAAGGAAATACAAACTTAGAACACAGAAAAAGATTTGCTATAAATGCGTTCAATGTGACATCTCACTACGACTGCGCAATTTTCAATTACTTTAATAAAGGAGAAGAAAGAGTGTTTAAACATAGTATTCGAGAACAAAAAACTTTAAGATATGGAGAAAATCCTCATCAACAAGGCGCATTTTTTGGAAATCTTGATAATATGTTTACCAAACTAAATGGAAAAGAATTATCGTATAATAATATTTTAGATATAGATGCTGCAGTAAATCTTATCTCTGAATTTAATGAAACAACTTTCGCAGTTTTAAAGCATAATAATGCATGTGGTGTTGCAAGTCGAGTAAAATTAGTTGATGCTTGGAAGGATGCATTGGCAGGCGACCCAACATCTGCCTTTGGTGGAGTATTAGTAACTAATAAAGAAATTGATTTTGAAACTGCAAGTGAGATAAATAAATTATTCTACGAAGTTTTGATTGCTCCATCTTTTAGCAATGAAGCTTTAAATCTATTAAGTAAAAAGAAAAAAAGAGTTCTGCTTAAACAAAAAAACATTAGTTTACCAAAAGTACAGTTTCGAACTGTTTTAGATGGTATCTTGTTTCAAGAAAAAGATTTAAAAACAGACCTTAAGTCTGATATGAGAACAGTAACACAGACAAAACCCGACAACAATCAATTAACTGATCTTGTATTTGCATCTAAAATATGTAAACACACAAAGTCTAACACTATCGTGTTCGTGAAAAATAAGCAACTGCTTGCAAGCGGAGTTGGCCAAACTTCTAGAGTAGATGCGCTAAAACAAGCTGTTGTTAAAGCTAAATCATTTGGACTTAATTTGGAAAATAGTGTTATGGCATCTGACGCTTTTTTTCCATTTCCAGATTGTGTTGAATTAGCTAAAGATGCTGGCACTAAAGCTGTTATTCAACCAGGAGGCTCAATCAATGATCAATTATCTGTAGATTTTTGTGATAAAAATAGAGTTGCAATGGTTCTAACCGGAACAAGACATTTTAAACATTAAAAATAAATAGTATGGGATTATTTGACTTTATGCAGGAAGCTATAGCAATCGATTTAGGAACTGCAAACACTTTGATTATCCATAATGACAAGGTAGTTGTTGATGAACCTTCAATTGTTGCAAAAAATATTCGAACTGGAGAAGTGGTAGCAATTGGAAAAAGAGCACAGCAAATGCATGGTAAAACACATCAACAAATTGAAACACTAAGACCTTTAAAAGATGGTGTAATTGCAGACTTTCAAGCTTCTGAACAAATGATTAGAGGTTTCATAGAGATGTTAAATATGAAAGGAAGTGTTTTTGCACCTTCATTAAAAATGGTCGTTTGCATACCCTCAGGAGTTACTGAAGTTGAAAAAAGAGCAGTTATTGATTCTGCTGAACATGCTGGAGCTAAAGATGTGTGGTTGATACATGAACCAATGGCTGCTGCAATTGGGATTGGAATTGATGTTCTTGAGCCTAAAGGAAATATGGTCATTGATATAGGCGGTGGAACAACAGAAATTGCCGTCATATCTTTAGGTGGAATTGTATGTGATAAATCAATTAGAGTTGCTGGAGATGAACTAACAGCAAATATTCAATACCATATGAAAACTAGACACAATATAGCAATTGGAGATATTATGGCTGAACAAATAAAGATTCATTGTGGATCAGCTTTAACTGAACTTGAAGATCCACCACCAAATTATGCAGTTCACGGAAGAGATTTAATGAGCGGAATTCCAAAAGAAGTTATAGTTACATACAAAGAAATTGCTGGCGCATTAAGCAATTCTATTGAGCAAATTGAAGAAGCAGTAATGAGTGCACTATTCAACACCCCACCAGCCCTATCTGCTGATATTTATAATGAAGGTTTATATCTAACAGGTGGAGGGTCAATGCTTAGAGGGCTTGACAAGAGAATTTCTAAAAAAACTAAACTCCCTGTATATGTTGCAGAAGATCCATTAAGAGCTGTAGCAAGAGGAACTGGAATAGCACTTAAAAATACTGACAGGTATACATTTTTAATGCGATAGTTATACTAATGCATAATCTTATAAGATTTATAAAACTAAATCAATTTTTACTCGTTTTCATACTAGTAGAGGGATTATCAATTTCTATTTTAATTAACAACAACTCTTTTCAAGCAAATAAATTAGCAAATTATACTACACAATATACCGGTAAAATTTATGACTATCAAAATTATTTATCTGATTATTTGAGGCTTAAGAAAATAAATAATTATTTGGTAATAGAAAATGCTAAATTGTATAGCTTATTAAATTCGAAAAACAATTCTCTTGATTCAAAAATTATTGAAAAAGAAAAGTTTAATTTTTTATCCGCAAAAATTATTAATAACTCAATAAATAAAAGAAATAACTTTATTACACTAAATAAAGGAATAAAAGACGGAATTCAAAAAGGTATGGGGGTTGTTACAAAAAATGGAGTTATTGGTATAATCCACTCTGTTAGCAAAAACTACTCATTAGTTATTTCATTATTAAATAAGAAAGCCTCAACAGGAGTTTTTATAAAGAAAAACAGGCATACAGCAATACTAACATGGAATGGGATTAATTACAGACATGCACAAATCGATGATCTTCCTGTGCATGTTCCAATAAACAAAGGAGATACTATTACAACTAATAGTTATAGTAAAATTTTTCCTGAAGGAATCAATATTGGATTAATCTCTGATTATAAAAAGAATAATACTAATGGTTTTTATTCTATTAATATAGAATTAATAGAAGATTTCAATAATTTAAGCCATGTATATGTGATTTATTCAGTAAATAAAGGTGAACAGAATGCTTTAGAAAATCAAGTAAAAACAGATGAATAATATCTATATAAAATATTTTTGGATACTTCCAATTTATATTCTAATTCAAATTCTAATTTTGAATGAGATTTTATTTTATAGATTTATTAATCCTTATATTTATTTAGCTTTAATTATCAGCTGGCCTCTTAAGCCTAATAAGTGGAGCTTTCTACTTTATGCATTTTTAGTTGGATTTCTAATTGATATTTTTAGCGGGAGTTTAGGATTTCACTCTACAGCAACTGTATTTATAGCATTTTTAAAACCTGCAATAGCAAAATTTACAATACCTCATAATATTATTGGAGAGAATGATAATACAACAATAGACAAAATTGGGACTAAAGCTTTTATAACCTTTTCTTTTATACTGATTTTAATTCATAATGCTGTTTTATTTATTCTTGAGCATCTAAATTTTAGTTTTGCTATTGGATTTAAAATTTTAGCTAGCAGTATTATTACACTTATATTAATATTGATTATAGAAATATCAAAACCATCCAAAAGATGAAACGATATGAGGGAAGATATACAGTTGTTACAAGTATTTTTTTGTTTGTAGCTTTAATTTTTTTATCGAAATTATTTTATATCCAAGTCATAAATGAAAACTATAAATTCTCTGCAAATAATAATGTCTTACGCTATGATGTTCAACAAGCAGTAAGAGGTCTTATTTATGACAGAGATAGCACATTGATTGTATCAAATGTTCCTGCATATGACCTAATGATTGTCCCCAGAGAATTAAGACAGAAATTAATTGACACTTTAAAGTTTTGTCAACTAGTTAATATTTCTAAAGAAACATTCGTAGACAAATTCAATAAGGCATTTAAATACTCTAGCTATAAAGAAAGTGTATTCATAAAGCATCTTAGCAAAGAAAATGCAAGTACTCTTGGAGAACATCTTTATCAATTTCCAGGATTTTATTTAAGAAAAATTACAATGAGAGAGTATCCTTCAAATACAGCTACTCACGTAATAGGGTATTTGGGAGAAGTAAATTTAAAAAAAACCAAAGAAGATAAGTTCTATACAAAAGGAGATTTATCTGGAGTTTCAGGTGTCGAAGCAGCTTATGAAGAAAAATTAAGAGGTCATAAAGGCATGAAAATTAAACTTGTTGATGTTCATAATAGAGACCAAGGAAAGTTTCAAAGTGGCAAATTTGATACATTATCAATATCAGGAAGTACACTTATCACCACTATAGATATTAAACTACAAGAATATGGTGAGAAATTAATGAAAGATAAAGTAGGTGCAATAGTTGCTATTGAACCTTCATCTGGTGAGATATTAGCATTAATATCATCACCAACATACAATCCAAATTTATTAATTGGGAGAAAACGATCAGAAAATTATATTAAGCTTTCGAAAGACAAGAAAAAACCTCTTTTTAATAGAGCTTTACAAGGCACGTATCCACCAGGGTCAATATTTAAACTTGTAAATGGGCTAATAGCTTTAGAAGAAAAAGTGATTAGTAAATACAACCATTATAGCTGTAGCGGTGACTTAGGCTACAGTTATGGAAAAGATAAGTTTGTTGGATGTCATGAACATGAAAAACCTGTCAATCTCATTAATGCAATTGAAATTTCATGCAATGCATACTTCTGTAATATGTTTGATAAATATTTTAAAAAATTTAACTCAAATATTGACGCATATAACAATTGGCATTCTCATGTTTCAAGCTTTGGAATTGGAGATTATATGAATAACGATTTTATTTCAGGAGCCCCTGGAAAATTACCTAAATCATCATATTTCGATAATTTGTATAGAGGGAGATGGAACGCAAATACAATTATCTCTATGGCTATTGGGCAGGGAGAATTACTTTTAACTCCAATTCAAATGGCAAATATGAGTGCTATATTAGCAAATAAAGGGTTCTACTACACTCCTCATATTTTAAAAAGAAGTTCAGATAGCAATCTAATTGACACAAACTTTACAAAGAAAAAATTCTGTTCAATCCAATCTCAGCATTTTAGTCCAATTATTGAAGGTATGGAAAGGGTAGTTATAGGCAAACATGGAACAGCTAAAAATGCGAAAATTCCTAATATTGAGATATGTGGAAAAACTGGAACTGCCCAAAATCCTCATGGTGAAGATCATTCAATATTTATTGCATTTGCTCCTAAAACAAAGCCGGAGATTGCAATAGCTGTATATGTTGAAAATGGAGGATGGGGGTCAACTTGGGCATCTCCAATTGCGTCACTTATGATTGATAAATATCTAAATAAAAAAATAACTAATACAGAGTTAGAATCATTCATTATAAATAATAAAATTGGATTAGAATGAGAAAAGCTAAAAATATTTTTGATAATATAGATGGCCTAAGTATTCTATTGTATTCTTTTCTTGTATTATTTGGTATAATTAATATCTATGCATCACAATATAATGACGACTCTACATTTATGCTTGATCTATCATCAAGATATGGAAAGCAAATGTTTTTTTCTGGCATTTCTTTTTTTGTTGGATTTATTATTTTAATCATTGATTGGAAGTTTTTTTATTCGATGACTTATATCTTTTATTCTCTAATAATTCTGCTACTTATTGGAGTACTATTTCAAGGTGCAATAACTGGAGGAGCATCTTCGTGGTTTGAGCTAGGATTATTTAAATTTCAACCTTCTGAATTTGCTAAATTTATAACAGCTCTTGCACTTGCTAAATACTACAATAACATAAATAGTAAAAGCATATCTTTTAGAGATCGATTAAAGGTTTATGCTATTATAATTATTCCTTTTCTGCTAATTATTTTACAAAATGATTTAGGAACGGCGATTGTTTTTAGTGCATTTATCTTAGTGCTTTACAGAGAAGGATTATCTGGTAATATTTTAATCTTTGGATTAATTATTGCAACATTATTTGCACTTACCCTACTAATTGAAAAAACTATTCTAATAAGTATTATTAGTAGTATCGTATTAATAGTAATAATTATTTATAAAAAAACTAAAAAAAATATTTTTGCTCTATTAACAATATTCACTTTAATAGTTTCTTTTATTTTTAGTGTAGATTATATATTCAATAATGTATTAGCTCCTCATCAAAGAGCTCGTGTAAATATTTATTTAGGAATTGATATTGATCCTCATGGTGCTGGCTATAATTTAATTCAATCAAAAATAGCAATTGGAAGTGGGGGAGTTACAGGAAAGGGGTATTTAAACGGTACTCAAACAAGATTTGATTTTGTTCCAGAACAGAGTACAGATTTCATTTTTTGTACAATTGGAGAAGAGTGGGGGTTTCTAGGAAGTGTTATTTTTATATCTTCATTTATAGGGCTACTTTTAAGATTGCTATTTCTAGCTGAACGTCAAAGATCAAACTTTAGTCGAATTTATGGATATAGTGTTGCAACAATTCTATTTCTACATTTCTTTATAAATATTGGGATGACAATTGGATTAATGCCTACAATTGGAATTCCACTTCCCTTTATTAGCTATGGAGGTTCGTCGCTAATGGGATTTACAGTTCTAGTTTTTATATTTTTAAATTTAGACTCTTATCGATTACAGATACTACGATAAAAGAACTAAAAAAAGTCTACTCTGTAATCTTTAACATCAGCTGCATCTTTTAAAACATTAATAGTTGCTCTATTTGCGTTAGATATCTCCTGGTTTTTTAGTTGTTTCTTTTGCTGAGAATTATTTCCAAGAATAGCTTCGTCTTCAGAATTAACTTGAATAACATATACAGCATTTCTTCCAATAATAGGAGGTGAAGTTTCTCCTATTGTAGAACCAAAAATACTGCCTAACAACTCTGGTTCATAGCCAATTGAAACTAAATTATCATTTGAAAAAGTTGCATTCTGATTACTCACTATTGTTGTTCCATTTGTTTTAGCGATTTCGGTTAAAGATGATCCTTTGAGAATGCTTTTAGAGATTTTCACCCCCTTATTCTCCTTTATAACTAATGTAGTAATCTGTTCTTTTACATCATCAAAGTCAATTTCCCCCTCTTCATTTACACTTTTAACAGTAGCAACAACATAAGAATTGTCAAACTGAAAAACTTCTGACACAGCATTCAGGTCAGATTTATTTAACCATCTAACCATCTCTCTTGAATTTGGAAGTCCTGAAATAGATAATTTATTTGGCACAACCTTAGAGTCACTTCTTTTAACAAGATTATTTTTTTCTACTAAAGTATCGAAACTGATACCATCATTTATAACTTGCCCAACAAAAGATGCAGCTTTACTGTAATAGGTGTTAAACGTCTCAGTAGATGGCTCAATTATTCTATCGATGTATGCAATCTTTACCTTTTTAGCTGATTTACTCTTTTTTGTAACTTGTATTAAATGTACTCCAAATTGGGTGTTGACTATATTTAAATCTTTTTTATTAGCTGTAAAGCATATTTCATTAAATTCATTAACCATCGCACCTTCAGAAAACCAACCTAAGCTTCCTCGTAAAATTTCTGAATTTGAGCCTGGATCTTCAGAATATTTTACTGCAAGATCTCCAAAATTTGTTCCATTTTCAATTTGTAATTTTAAATCATTTATAATTTGATTAACAGAATCAAGTGTTCTATTTTGATTTGGTGCAATTAAGATATGGCGAGCTTCAACTGAATCTGGACGAGATTGTATCTCAGCAAGCTTAGCAATTCTATAAACACCTTTACTAGTTAGATATGGACCGATAACTGTCCCAAGTTTTGCATTAAATAAATTTACCCATTTTGAATCTTGCAGTTCATCTGATTTAGAAAAAACAAAACGTGAGTTAGTATTGTCAGAATTTCTTCTTGCTATTAATTCATAATCAATATCTGATTTAAAATCTGAAACTAAATCTGCAAGTTCTGTTTTAGTTTGCATGTCATCTTCAATTGAGGGTACAACAGAATAAACAACGAAGTCTACATCTTTTGATTGTTTCTGAGTATAATCAGATTTATTTTCTTCATAAAAAGATTTTAATTCAGAAATAGTCGGTTCAACAACAGTATTGTCTATACTAGAATAAGGAATAGATACGTAATCAAAATATCTCTTTCTAAGGGTGAAATCAGATGCATTTTGAGCTTCTTTTGTAGAAACAAACATTGCTTTTCCAACAAGCGAGTTATACTTTTCTGATTTAAGGACTCCAATTAAATAATCTTGAAATCCATTCCATCTAGCTCTAGCTTCTCCTGTTTGATCTTCATCAATCTGCTTTAGATAACCAAGTACTCTTGCTCTATCAAATTCACCAGTAACAGGATCTAAAAAAGAAGCAACTTTTGAAATCTCAGGATGAACTTCTGTCCCTTGTATTCGTTCAAAGAATTCATCATCAGAAATATCAATTCCTAATTTACTGTACTCTTCGAGCATAATTAATTCATTAACATATTGATTCCAAATCTGCTCTCTAATTTGTCCAATAGTAGATTGAGTTAGAACCTTCTGTTGATTTTGTGATTTCCAATTTTCAATCCCCTCATCGACTTTGTTCTGAAAATTTTGTATTAATACATCTTCTCCCATAACTTCACCAACAACATTACTTCCGCCACCAGAATTAGATGATTTCAAAAGATCTCCTAAAATAAAAGATAGCATAGCTATTCCAATAACTGCTAATAATAAGCCTGATTTATTTCTTATATTTTGTAATGTAGCCATAGTCTAATTTAATTTTATAAGTTCGCGAATATACGATTGTTAGTTAGATAAAAAAAATATCAAATAAGTATTGATATCTTATTTAACTAATATTTAAATTAACTTCTTGTATGGTTGTTTTATTTACGTTCGTAATAGTAAAATGAAATGATTCTATTTTAACAATATCGTCCTTTTTAGGAATATCTTCTAAAAAACTGAGCAACAACCCTGAAATAGTCTCATAGTCATCTGATTCAGGTAGCTTTAATTTGTATTTTTTATTTATTTCCTCAACATAATTTCTTCCTAGTAGGGTAAATGTTTTATCATCAATTTTACTGTCAGTTACCTCATCAACATCATATTCATCAATTATTTCTCCAACAATCTCTTCAGTAACATCTTCAATAGTAATAATACCTGCTGTACCTCCAAACTCATCAACAACAACAGCAATACCTCTATTGTTTTCAATGAATTGATTTAGCAACTCCATAGCTTTCATACTTTCAGGTGCAAAAGTTATAGGAAGTAGAGCAGACTTTATATTTTTTGGATTTCTAAATAAGTCAAATGAATGGATATAGCCAATAATGTTATCAATATTTCCTTTAAAGATTAGTAACTTAGAAAGCTTGGTTTGAATGAACTTTGACTTAATGTCATCAATTGAAGAGTTAAAATCAACAGCAACAATTTCTGTTCTAGGAATCATACATTCCCTAAGTCTTTTTTCGGAAAGATCCAAAGTGTTCTGTAACATTTCTACTTCAACTCTATTATCATTATCACCCTCTGTTGATTTGACATTACTTAGGAAGTCGTCTAATTCAGTTCTTCCGAACACTTGTTTATCTTTAGCAATATTTTGATTTAAAACATATTTAAGCAAAATATTACCTAAATATAGCATTAAGGTTGCAGCTGGTCTTAAAAAAATAAATAAAAACCAAATTGGTATTGCAAAAATATTTATAATTTGATTAGGGAAAACTCTAAAAATAGCTTTGGGAAAAAATTCCGCTGTTACTAACACAATTAAAGTTGTAATAATAGTTTGTACTAGTAAAAAAACTATATCAGAACTGAAAATATATTCAAATTTTGATGTTAGGATTTGAGTCATAACAATACCATAAACAACTAATGCAATATTATTACCAACTAACATAGTTGTTATGAAATCCGATTCATTTTTACTAAAAAAAGCAATCATTTTGGATGTAAGTCTTCTTTTACTTTTATCTAATTCTAGTTTAAGTTTATTTGCAGATATAAAAGCTATCTCAACTCCTGAAAAAAAAGCTGAAAATAATAACGAGATAATTGCAGTTGTTAAAAGCATAATGTAAAGATAATAAAGATTATTCAGTATCTGATTGTAAGTTTATAACACCTGTTATATTTGAAATCGAATAATTTGTAAAATCTGTATTTGAAGTAAAACCGTCACCAATAATCTGCTCTTTATTTGTAGTAACAAAAACTTGACTATTTGTATATATCTTATTTCTTTTTTCATCCCAAAATAAAACTGATGTTTCTAATTTTTTATTATCTACAGAAGTTAAAACTACATTTTTTGATGCAGTCATTATTTTATTTTTTTTATCAAGTTCAGCCCTATCCGCTGTTAATGTAGATTTTATTTCAGCAGTGTCACTATAAAAAAAGATCTCAATACCATTTGTTAGTACTATTTGTGGCTCTTTGTCATGGAATCTCTCTATTTTATTAGAGTTAATTTTAACTTTTAAAATTCCATTTTCAGTATGTAAAATTTCAGCTTCTGTGATGGTTTCAACAGCAGATTTTTCTAAAGTTATAAAATCTTTAATTGATTCAGGAGTATTAGAACACGAACAAAAAAAAATGAAAAAACATAAGATAGAACGCATATTTTAAAATTAGTCACTTGTTCTTACCTTAGTAGATTTATTTATCCAACATTTAACTTCATAATTACTTCCATTATTAACTCCATTAAAAAAACATGTTTCTTTGTTAGGAAAATATTTAGAATAAGTATTTATGTTTTTTGATGCTAAAGATTTTGTGTCTGGATCAGATAATGCTCCCATAAAAGCATCAACTGCTATCCAGTAAACAGTTTGAGACTCAAAGTCTGTACCACAGCTCTTAGCTCCTGCAATATAAATATTGCCTAGACTAATATATGCTTCTCCCCAATTACTTCTTAAAGATAAAGCATTATTTACAGCTTTTCGAGCAGAAGAGTAAGAACCTTGAGATCTGTAAGCATCTGCCAAAACAAGATAATATTTTGCTTTTTTTGAAGAGTTTTCTTCTGTTTCAATTGCTTGTCTCGCAAAAGTTATTGCATCAGAAATTTTACCTTTAGAAATACTCATTTTAGACATTTGATATGCAGATGATGCTGAGGGTTCTAACTCAAATAATCTATTCGAAGCAGAAAAAAATAAATCAGAATCAGTACATTCCTTGTCGCTCAATAATTTTACAATTTTCTTGAGAAGATTGATATCATCTATTTGTGGATTATACTTTTGAGAGAATAAAGATATTAAGTCATCACACTTTGCATATGGAGTAAATAAATCTTCAACTTTTTGTGAATATTGAATAAAATATTTTGTAGATTTTGATTCATTAATAATATTGTAATCTATTATTTCTGAAACAATTGAATATGCGTTTAAAACATCAATACTTGATCTTAATTTAGATTTTTCAAGATTTACCATGGCTTTCATGTAACCATAAACAGCTTGAACAGATGATTTATTTCCATCCAAATCAATAGATATTTTTAAATATTCAAGTGCCTCTTCACTTCTTGATTTGTCTACACCAAGAAGCTCATATCCCTTAAGTCCCAGAACATAACCTTCCTTACCAAAATATTGTATTCTTTGATCAAAAATCATCATTAAAGTATCAATATGTTGTAACTTATTTTCATTATCTGTCTTTATTTTAGCTTTTACTATTTTAGGTCCGTTCTTGTATATATTCTGGCTAGCTTGAGGGCAATTTTTAAAAGCCCACATCCAAGGAACATAAGCATCTAAGAAATTGCCTTGCTTATAATACTCTCTGAACATTGATAGGTTTTCCTTACATTTTTGCTCATCAATACCAAACTTACCTTGAGCATTAGATTCAAAACTTAACGAAATAATCAAACAAAATAAAAAGATTTTTTTATACATATTAATCATATTTTCTTTTAACAAACCAAATACCATCATAAGATACACTTAAACCTAATCTTATAAATTGTTCTTTAATTAAATTATTATTATTTGTTCCTCTTTGTCCAATTGTACATGAGAAATCATATTTTGTTCTAGATTTATTTACAGGAATACCAAATCCAAAACTTAAACTATATTCTTCTAATTGTGTGTCTAGAAATTTTAATGGGATATTTCCATAAGTAACACCTATTCTATAATCTATTTTCTTAAAGTAACTTGTCAGAGAGGACTGATCTGGAGTATATTGCAATCCTGCTGAAATAATTTCACTATTAGCTAAATTATCTTCTTCATCAAACATATTATAATTCTCCCAATTTTGCATACTATAGTCAGCTATATAAAGCCATTTTTTATTTTTAAGATATGAAATTCCTACTTTGATATGTTGTGGTATAGTTGTAAAACCCCATTGCTCAGAATTGACAAATGTATCAGTAGGAATTTCCGAAAACCCCGAGTAGTTAAATGCTTCTATCAAATCGGTTTTATGAGCTCTAATTTTAGAGTTATTATTAGCTGTAATACCTATTGTAAAACTCTCATTTTCATTTAATTTATCTTTATATAATAATCCAAATTCATAGAAATACCCTTGCAAATTAATTTTACTATTCGATCTACTGTTTAAGAATGAATCATCATTAAAATCTAACTTTTTCCTTCTATTTAATGATCCAAATAAATAAGATGAATTAAAACCTATTGATAAACCATCAAATAATTCTGCGCCTCCTCCAAAATACACCTTACTTATACCACCATCTCCACTATAATTGGCGACTCCAGTATTTAATTCATTAGTATTGTCAATTATCTCGGAACTCATCTCGTAACCTATACTTGAAAATGGAATCATTCCAAAGCTTAATCCTACTCCATTTAAAATAGGGAATCCAACAAGTAAATGACTAAAAGCATTATTATTAGCAATTTGTTGATCACTTGTGTTTTCAATATTAGTTGTTTGATGCCATCCTCCAGTAGTAAGTAAAAAAGAATTTGGAGTAAAAGCAGAATATGTTGCAGGATTCGATGAGTTGATAATTTTAGCGTCATTTAACGCAGTAACACTGCCTCCTAAAGCAATAGATGATGGTAAAATATTTTGATGTAAATCGCCAAGACCAAATCTTGAATATGGAGAGCTAGTTGATATTTGTGCAATAGTTTCAAATCCAAAACACAAAAACAAAATTGAAGTAACTAATAATTTATTCATTAAAGTCTAATATTTCATTTAATCCAATTAACACTAAATTAGGCTCTGCAAATATGCTCTTTTTTAATTCCTTTTCAAAGTAAAAACAATCACCTCCTGTTACCACAACAATTAACTCAGAATATTGCGCACTGCAATCAGATATTACAGATTTAATTTCAGCTAAAATACCCTGTTGAACTCCTGAAATAATTGAACTTATGCTATCATCGCCAATAAAAGGAGTTGATTTTTCTAACTTTAACAACGGTAATTTATCAGTAAAAGTATTTAAAGATTGGAAACGCATTTGTATTCCTGGAGAAATTCGCCCACCAAGGTATTTCCCCTCATTACTTATTAAATCAATAGTTAAGCAAGTCCCAGCATCAATAACAGCTATATTTTTTTTAGGCCATATTACATTTGCCCCTACAACTCCAGCCAACCTATCATTACCTAATGTATCAAGAGATTTATATTGATTTTTAATAGGAACAAGTATTTCTTTATCTAAAATTACTGCATTGAAATATTTTGAAATTTTTAATAATTCCTCATTTACAGTCTTTACTGTTGAAATAATTGTTGACACAATTTTATAATGAGAAGCAAAATTAATGATGCTTTTGAGAGAAAATTCTTGCAATATTTTTGTAGAAACAATTTTTTTTCCATCAAATAAAGCAATTTTAGCATTAGTATTACCTATGTCTATTACAAGTTTCAAAGAATGTAGTTTTTTTCAAAAATATAAAATTACATTATGAATTGATGATTTACAGAAAAAATTACTTCAAATAAAAAAAACGTTTAAATTTGCATTCCATTAAAATGGTGCTATAGCTCAGTTGGTAGAGCAATGGACTGAAAATCCATGTGTCCCTAGTTCGAATCTTGGTAGCACCACTTTTAAAATAAAAAACCCACTACATAAGTGGGTTTTTTATTTTATACAAATTAAAAATATTATTCAATAATTATTTTTTTTGTAAATATATTTTCACCGTCATTTAACTCAATAAAATACAAACCTTTATCAAAATTTGATAAGTCTAATGTAGTATTAACAGCTGAAATAGTGCTATTATATACTTCCTTTGCTAGTATATTTGAGATAGATATATTATAAAAATTTAACTTATCTAATTCGATATTTATTAAACCATTTGAAGGGTTTGGATAAATAAGTAATTTATCACTTAATTTATCACCTACAGATGTAATCACAGATGATGGGTCAAAATTCATACGTACCATAGGAGTAGATGTTATGTAATACCAAGTTGGAGAACCAGCCGATGATGAACTAAGTCCTAATTCATCAAACAAACTATGTTCACCATTGTACATTGAAGAGCCTGAAAGCCCTATATATGATTCTAAAGATGGATGTTGGTATCCAACAATACCAAATTCATATGCATATCCATTTGATAAATTGACTGGGTCAACAAAAGGGATGTCTACCCATGCACCTCTATCCTGAGCTGTAATGGTGTAATCATCAGATTCAGCTATTAAAATTGCACCACCATTTGCATTAGAAACAGTAGAATCAACTTCATAAATGATTGCTTTAACTTCAGCGCCAACAGTTGAATTATCAGCAATATATGCTCTTAAAGAATATAAATCTTCATCCGCATACATTTCGAATCTTGATGTTATATGATTTTGATCTTCCAATCCTCCTAA
>ERZ1049444.75-NODE-75-length-107235-cov-7.887824_pt1 | contig 107235 bp, 91 predicted proteins | sample MGYA00383101_ERZ1049444 | MGnify/ENA primary metagenome ERZ1049444 (study PRJEB29581, sample SAMEA5548371) | metagenome | biome: marine; feature: coastal; material: water | depth 50 m | study: Short-term variability in the microbial, nano- and picoplankton... | reverse complement strand
TCAAAAGTGTTGCCTCACTGGGCTAGGCCCCGCCACCGTAACCGTAACCGTAACCAGCGATTTCAACACACTGTGGAAGGCTCCGTTGATTCAGATCAACGTCCGGCAGTGCCGATACTGTTATCGTCACTGTCAATATATTCGAGAGCTTTATCCCCCGATGAACACCGTGCACTCCGACCTTGTCGCTTCTACCGCCGTAGCCACAAGACATCAGGCCGACATGAATCTGGCTAAAAAATATGCCAGCCAAGGCCCTCGTTATACTTCCTACCCCACCGCTCCCCAGTTTCGCCGGGACTTCCCGATGCAACAGTACCGAGACTGGCAAAACAGCGATGGTGATCATAAACGTGCACCACTGTCGCTTTACCTGCACGTGCCGTTTTGCAACGATATCTGCTACTACTGTGCCTGCAATAAAATCGTAACGCGTAAAAAAAATGTCGCCCAGCAGTACCTGAAAAGTCTACAGCATGAAATTATTTTGCAGTCTGAGCTGGTTGGCGATCAGCGACCCATCACCCAGATGCACTGGGGTGGCGGCACGCCCACTTACCTGGATCACGCCCAAATCACTGAGCTGATGCACCTGTTGGCGAGCCACTTTCGCCTTCTGGACAAGGGGTACCGCGAGTACTCTATTGAAATTGATCCAAGAACTGTTGAGAACAGCACCATCGCGTTGCTAAAAGGCGTCGGCTTTAACCGAATCAGCCTTGGCATCCAGGACTTTGATCCGCTGGTGCAAAAAGCGGTCAACCGAGTTCAGTCCTACCCACAAATTGCGTCACTGGTCGATTGCATTCGCGCTCACAATTTTCGATCTTTGAGTTTTGACCTGATCTATGGGCTGCCACATCAGGACCGCCATACCATGACTGAAACGCTAGGCAAGGTTATTTCTCTGCGCCCGGATCGCATAGCCTGCTATAACTATGCTCACTTGCCGGAACGCTTCAGCAGCCAGCGAGCCATCGATCGGTTAAGTCTGCCAGAACCAAACGAAAAGCTGCTGCTGCATGAAATCATCAGCCACACTCTGCAGGATGCTGGCTACCTTCATATTGGGATGGACCACTATGTAATGCCGCAAGATGAGTTGGCCGTTGCCCAGGGAGAGGGACGTTTGCAGCGCAACTTCCAGGGCTACTCCCTCCACATGGCCGATGACTTATTGGGGCTTGGAGTTTCCTCTATCAGCCAGATTGGCGATTTCTACCTCCAAAACGAGCGCGAACTGGACGCTTACTACCAATTACTGGATGCAGGCGCGCTGCCTGTGACCCGGGGTTGCCGGGTCAACGATGATGACAAGTTACGTCGACACATCATCATGACACTGATATCAGAGCTGAAACTGGATATCAGTGATTGCAACCGCCAATTCGGTATCGACTTTAGTCACATGTTCCAGCGGCAGCTGGATCAACTGGCGCCAATGGTCGCCGATCAATTACTGGAGATTTCGGAAAACACGATCAGTGTGACCAAGCGCGGGAGACCCTTCTTGCGAAATATATGTATGCTTTTTGACGCATATTTGGGCGCCCATAAAGGTGATGAATCTGCGCCTAAGTTCTCAGCAACTGTATGAATTTGGCACAGAAATCGAATTACAGAATGATGGAAAAATCGTCTATAATCTCGAAGCATTGCAAGGAGAAGCAAATGACGATTCATCTCACACAGGCTCAGGATACTGCCTTCAACCCCTGCACTCATGACTATCAGGTTAATTGCGGGAACTGTCGCCTAAACAGCATCTGCCTACCCCTGGCATTAGAGAGCGATGATATCCAGCAGCTGGACGACATCATCCAGCGAAGCAAACCCTTGCAAAAGCACCAGCATCTGTACCGGGAAAGTGACGATTTTCAATCGGTGTACGCCGTCCGCTCTGGAACTATTAAGGCCTACAAGACGACAGACGATGGTCAAGAACAGGTCACCGGTTTTTATTTTCCAGGGGAGATACTTGGCATGGACGGCATTAGCAACAATGCGCACGCGTCCTCTGCCAAAGCGCTGGAGACCGCTGCCGTTTGCGAGATTCCCTTCGCTTCACTCGAAAAACTCAGCACCCTGATGCCCAACCTGCAGCGCCACTTTTTCAAACTTCTGAGCCGCGAAATCACCGAAGATCAACAATTGATCACGCTGCTGAGTAAAAATTCTGCAGATGAGCGCGTTGCTGCACTCATGCTTAGTATCTCGGGCCGCAACGCCCGGCGCAAACTCAGCGCCACCCAGTTTCGCTTACCTATGTCCCGAGTCGACATAGGTAACTATCTCGGGTTAACCGTTGAAACGGTCTCCCGGGTCTTTAGCCGAATGCAAAAAATGGATGTTTTACGCGTAGACAATAAAGAAATTGAAATCCTGAATCCTCAGGGTTTAAAGGACATGGCAAATCTTGGCAGCTAAAGGCAGGCTCGCCATTAACGCACGCCTTAAACATTCACTTACATTCATTTCTTCAGGCCAACGTACATCAAAGCGAATTGACCTGCTCAAACTGAAATGTCATTGCGCCGCAAACAGAATCGCTTTTGGGGAGACTATATTATAATGATTCAGCACACCTTCGGTTTGTTAGTGAAACCCGTTTCCCAGTGGAAAACCATCAAAGAGCTACCTGAAAGCTCCTTCAACACATTGCTGCTATACCCTTGGATGTTGGCGATTATACCCGCTGTAGCCTGGTACTATGGCACCACCGATGTCGGCTGGGCGGTTGGTGACGGTGAAGTTATTAGGCTGACTAAAGAAAGCGCAAGAACCATCTGTATCCTATTTTATATGACCCAGGTTATCTGTCTCTGTGTCATCGGTTATTTCATCCACTGGATGTCTGATACGTATGGTGCCAAGTCCACCATCACCAAGGGAATTATTATCGCTTCTTTAGCGGCAACGCCCATGTTTCTCTTCGGCGCTGTCGGCTTCCATCCGGTCATGTGGCTGGATATGCTAATCGGCATTGTCGCCGCCTGCTGGGCTATCTACCTGTTGTATCTCGGTATTCCCATCGTTATGGATATACCTGAAGAACGAGGCTTCCTGTTTTCCAGCGCTGTAATGGGCGTGGCTATGGTGATTCTTATATGTCTCATGGTTGGCACAGTCATCCTCTGGGACTTCGGCGCAGCACCAGCCTTTACCGATTAAGCCCTCACGGGCACTGCACTTTTTGAGTTTTTTTGACATGTAATGGAATGTAACCATGAGCCAGCTTAATTCCGCACTGGAACACCCTACCTACAATTACAAAGTGGTCCGACAGTTTACCGTCATGACAGTCGTGTGGGGTATCGTCGGCATGTTGGTGGGCGTCTTAATTGCCGCACAGCTAGCCTGGCCTGCCCTCAACATGGGTGTGGAGTGGCTCCACTTTGGCCGCCTGCGTCCCCTGCATACTAACGCTGTCATTTTTGCCTTTGGTGGCTGCGCCCTGTTCGCCACTTCCTATTACATCGTACAGCGTACCTGCCAGGTAAGATTAATCTCCGACAAACTGGCCGCCGTCACATTTTGGGGCTGGCAGCTGGTGATATTGTGCGCAGCCATCAGCCTGCCCATGGGCTGGACCAGTGGCAAGGAATACGCAGAGCTCGAATGGCCCATTGATATCCTAATCACAATAGTTTGGGTGCTTTACGCCATCGTATTCTTCGGGACTATCGTCAAGCGTAAGGTCAAACATATCTATGTCGCTAACTGGTTCCTGGGCTCGTTCATCATTGCCGTCGCCGTACTGCACATTATGAACAGCATGGCGATACCCGTCGCTGCCACCAAATCTTACTCAGTGTACGCAGGCACTGTCGATGCCATGGTGCAGTGGTGGTACGGACACAATGCCGTGGGTTTTTTCCTCACCGCTGGTTTCCTGGGCATGATGTACTACTTCGTGCCCAAACAAGCTGAACGCCCTGTCTACTCCTACCGTTTATCCATCGTCCACTTCTGGGCTCTGGTCGCAGTTTACATCTGGGCTGGACCTCATCATCTTCACTATACTGCACTTCCCGACTGGGCACAGAGCCTGGGCATGGTGATGTCCCTGATTCTTTTGGCTCCCTCTTGGGGCGGTATGATCAATGGCATGATGACCCTGTCAGGTGCCTGGCACAAACTGCGCACAGACCCCATCCTGCGCTTCCTGGTGGTCAGTCTATCCTTCTATGGCATGTCGACCTTTGAAGGCCCAATGATGTCAATCAAGACAGTAAACGCTCTGTCTCACTATACCGATTGGACCATTGGTCACGTGCACTCAGGCGCCCTGGGCTGGGTTGCAATGATCTCGATCGGCTGTCTTTATCACCTGATTCCAATATTGTTCGGTAAGGAGCGCATGTACAGCGTAAGCCTGATCAATGTGCACTTCTGGATGTCCACCATAGGCACCGTACTTTACATCGCCTCGATGTGGGTCAACGGCATTATGCAGGGCCTTATGTGGCGCGCCTACAACCAGGACGGCACGCTGACCTATAGCTTCGTTGAGTCGGTTGCCGCGAGTTATCCGGGATACGTGGTTCGCGCGCTCGGCGGCGCTATCTTCTTTGGTGGCATGCTGCTCATGGCTTACAACCTTTACATGACAGCCCGCAAAGACGTAGAAGCCCTGCCGGCATTCGGCGCCGCAAGCGCAGCCTAAGGAGCGACGAGACAATGAAACACGAAGCAGTTGAAACCAACATCGGTCTGATGATTGTCGGCATCATTGTCGCTATCAGCTTTGGCACGCTGGTAGAGCTGGTGCCTCTCATGTTCCTTGAGGAGGCTAATGAACCAATCGCCGGGCTTAAACCATTACCTGCGCTAGAATTGGAAGGTCGCGATATCTACATTCGCGAGGGTTGTAACACCTGTCATTCCCAGATGATTCGTCCACTGCGCGCAGAAACCGAACGCTATGGCCATTACTCGGTTGCTGGCGAACACGTTTATGAGCACCCTTTTTTGTGGGGATCAAAGCGCACCGGACCAGACCTCGCTCGTGTGGGTAAGCGCTACTCAGACGACTGGCATCGCGCCCATATGTACAACCCACGTGATGTGGTTCCTGAGTCCAACATGCCGGCGTTTCCCTGGTTGTTCGACAAGAAAATTAACGGTGACCTAACCGGCAAAAAGATGGCATCTCTGCGCACTGTAGGTGTTCCTTACACTAACGAAGACATCGCTGGTGCCAAGGCTGCGGTAGACGGCAAAAAAGAAATTGATGCCATGGTTGCCTATTTGCAACAGTTAGGCACGTTACTGCAATCGAGGCGCTAATTAGATGGACATCAACGATCTGAGAGGTCTTAGCACCGTGTTCCTGATGATTACCTTTATCGGAATGTGTTTTTGGGCCTACGACAAAAAACGTAAACAGCCCTTTGATGAGGCTGCAAATCTGCCTTTCGCAGACGAAGAGATGAACAATCGCACCATGCAGGAGGAAATAGAAAATGGATGATTTCTGGAGTTTGTGGGTGATCATACTCACTTCCATCACCATTATTCTCATCACCTGGATACTGTTTGCCAACCGTACGCGCGACCAGAACCTTGATTCTAAAACCACGGGGCACGTATACGATGGCATAGAGGAATATGATAATCCCCTACCGTCCTGGTGGTTTCTCATGTTTATCCTGACTATCGTTTTCGGTGTGGCCTACCTGGTGGTGTATCCCGGTATGGGTAACTACCCCGGGCTGCTTGGCTGGAGTCAGGTAGAACAGCACGACAGGGAAGTAGCCAACGCTGACGAGAAGTACCGCGAAATGCGCGACCGTTATTTGGCGATGCCTGTTGAGGATATTGCAGTCGATCCCGCCGTACGCAAAATGGGTATGCGTATGTTTGGAAACAACTGTGCCCAGTGCCACGGCTCTGATGCGGGCGGTGCTTACGGATTCCCCAATCTGAGTGACGATGACTGGCTTTACGGCGGTACGCCAGAAGCCATTAAAGCTACCGTTATTAACGGTCGTATGGCAGCCATGCCAGCCTGGGGCACCATCTTGGGCGACCAGGGCATTAATGAAACCACTGCATACGTAATGTCGTTAAGTGGCCGCAACGCCGATGACGCTCTGGTTGAAGCGGGTAGCAAACATTATCAGACCTATTGCGCAGCCTGTCATCAGACGGACGGCACGGGCAACATGGCAATGGGCGCGCCCGACTTGACCAATGGCATATGGCTATACGGTGGGAGCAAGGAGCAAATCTCACACTCACTTCGCGCTGGACGCAACGGTGTTATGCCGGCCTTCAGGGAGACGCTTAGCGAGGACAAAATACATATCCTCACGGCATACGTTTATGGCTTAAACCGGTAGGGGGTTATCCCTTTTTTAGAAGAACAGAGGCTTCGCCAGAAGCGTCTTCCCACTCGCAAAAAGCCCCATGTGAGAACACATGATGTCTAATCGTGATAATGACCTTATTGACCTCCGGGAGATTGCACCCGCCGAAGTCGGTGAAATAGACCTTTATCAGCGCCGCGAGCGGATATACACTCGAAAAGTGGAAGGGTTCTTCCAAAAAGTTCGGCTTTACACCGGATGGCCATTATTGCTCGGGTACTTCCTACTTCCCTGGCTAAGCTGGAACGGACAGCAGTCGGTCCTGTTTGATCTACCGGAACGGAAATTCCATATCCTGGGACTGACATTCTGGCCTCAGGATTTCCCAATGCTCGCATTTCTCCTGATCATATCAGCCTATACACTCTTTACAGTCACCACCTTCGCCGGCCGCATCTGGTGCGGTTACAGCTGCCCGCAGACCGTTTGGACGACTATGTTTATGTGGGTTGAGCAAGCAACCGAGGGCAGTCGGAACCAACGTATCAAGCTCGACAGAGCTGCAATTTCGCTGGAGAAGCTCAGAAAAAAATGTCTCAAACATGCAGGCTGGCTAGTCATAGCCTTCATGACTGGACTGACTTTCGTAGGGTATTTTTACGGGATACAAGATCTGTTGCGAGACCTGCTCACGTTAAAGGCTACAGACTGGGGATTATTCTGGGTCACATTTTTCACTGTAGCTACCTACATCAACGCTGGTTACATGCGTGAACAAGTGTGTAAATACATGTGCCCATACGCCAGATTTCAGGCCGTGATGTTTGATCAGGACACTTTGATAGTGTCATATGACAATAATCGCGGAGACCCGCGCGGCAGTCGTAAAAAAACAGCGGATCCAAGAGAGTTGGGTCTGGGTAGCTGCATCGATTGCGAACTCTGTGTGCAGGTCTGCCCTACCGGAATCGATATTCGCGACGGTTTGCAGTACGAATGTATTGGCTGCGCGCTATGCATTGATGCCTGTGACTCGGTAATGGATAAAATGAAATACCCCCGCGGCCTCGTGCGCTATACCAGCGAGCACGAACTGTCCGGCGGAAGAACCCATTGGTTGCGTCCCCGGATCATTGGCTATGCTGTTATGCTCTGTTTAATGATTGGTGTATTTTCCTACACCATGTATTCGCGCATCCCACTGGAACTCACCGTTATTCGCGATCGAAATCAACTGTATGTCACTACAGATACAGGAGCTGTTGACAACATCTACACCTTGCAACTGGTCAATATGGATCATGATAGCCACGTGTTCAGGATTAGTTTAGAAGGGCTAGGGCAGGCCCGAATAATTGGCGAAATCGAACACAAACTCAATGGAGGCGAGGTTCGCTCAATCAGCTTGCGTTTGCGGGCCAACCCGAACGAACTGGATAAACCTAGCACCGAGTTTGATTTCAAAGCCCAGGCGACTGATATGGATTCTTTAAATATCGTCCACGAGTCTCGCTTTGTGAAACCACTTTAGGCGAACAAATGAATAAACACCTACCACGAGAAGACAGCGAGCCCTGGTTTCGACAGTTCTGGCCCTGGTTCCTGATACTACTGCCAGCGTCGGTAGTCGTAGCGGGCATTAGTACTGTCATTATCGCGAACCGCGGCGCAGACGATCTCGTGGTGGACGAATACTACAAAGATGGCCTCGCAATTAATCGCAAGTTAGAAAAGAAAGAGCGAGCTACAGCCTTGGGTATTGGGGCAGCGATTAGAATCACCGGCTCCACTGTCGTTGTGACAACCTCAAGCTCCATCGACGCGAAGCAATTGCTTTTGCAACTATCTCATCCGCTGGAATCAGATCAGGACTTTCGCGTGATACTGGTGCAAAGCACTCCAGACGAATACATAGGGCGCCTGGCGAATGAAATCGCACCTCGCTGGCACTGGGCGTTAATTTACGAGGGCGATCCTCCCTGGCGTCTGGATGGCTCCGTGACCGCCGCAGACTTCCCTTCTAACGGTGGCTGATCCTACATTCGACGGTAAGTTGAAGCCCGAGCCCTGTTATCATTGCGGCGAACCCGTGCCGACAGGGGTTCAACTTGAGATCGATATTTCCGGTGAAGCCCGCTCCATGTGCTGCCCTGGCTGCCTTGCAGTTGCCGGGATGATCGCCTCCAATGGGCTTGAAAATTTCTACCGACAACGCAGCGCCTACAGTGAGCGCCCGGTTGAACCTGAACAAATCGATACCGATAAATTCCTGATTTACGATCAGCCTGAGCTCGCTGAAAATTTTTCACAACAAGAGACAAGTGGTGATGTAACAGCCCGCTTGTTACTTGGCGGAATCACCTGTGCAGCCTGTACCTGGCTTATCGAGCAATCCTTGTCACGTATCAACGGAGTTGAGCAGGTAGCGGTAAACTTGCAGCAAGCACGCCTGGACATACGCTTTGATCCTAAGCGAATTAGGCTCAGTGAGATTTTTGCGCGGGTTGAGGCGCTTGGCTACCGCGCCCAACCTTTTCAGACCAGTGCGCGCAAAGAGCAACTGCGAAACGAATACCGCGCCGACCTCAGGCGCCTGGGAGTCGCGGGGTTCGGAATGATGCAGGTGGGCATGTTCGCAGTTGCCCTGCACGCGGGTGACATACAGGGCATTGAGCAACAGTATCAGGGCCTGCTGCGTGGATTCAGCCTGTTGGTGTCCAGCTTCATCGTTTACTACAGCGCAGGCATTTTTTTTCGCACCGCCTGGCGCCACTTGCAACGCGGCGCTTTGGTCATGGACTTACCTGTGGCACTGGCTATAGGTCTTGCCTGGCTCGCCAGTGCATGGGCCACCTTTACGAGCACCGGCCAGGTTTATTTCGACTCAGTCGTTATGTTCACTTTTTTCCTGCTACTTGGCCGCTTTCTGGAAGCCAGAGTTCGACAGCGTCACGCCATGACCTGGTTCGACGCCGAGAACACCCTGCCCGATGCAGTGCGAGTACAACGTTCAAACGGCTGGGTCACAATTGCCCGATCGCAATTGACGCAGGGCGATGTCGCAATTGTGCAGGCCGGACAAACCATACCTGCTGATGCCCGAGTTTGCCGTGGTGAAAGCGCCGTCAGAGAAGACACATTCAACGGTGAGCACCTGCCTAGATCAGTCACTGGCGGTGACACAGTCTACGCCGGCACCGTCAACGTGGAAGCCGCGCTGCAGGTCGAAGTTCAGGGGAGTTACGCAGATAGTCGACTCGCGGCCTTACAACGGTCCGTTGAGGTCGCGGAGACCGAAAAGCCACAACTGGCCAAAATGGCTGATCGCATAGCTTCCTGGTTTGTGGCAGGCGTTCTGCTAATAACCTCCGCCACCGCCTTGGTCTGGTGGCAAATTGCTCCGGAACAAGCCCTGTGGGTCTCACTTTCAGTATTAGTCATATCCTGCCCCTGTGCCCTCGCACTTGCCACCCCGGCTGCGCTGACTTCTGCGGCTAGCGCGCTGCGTGCTGCGGGCGTGATTGTGCGCGGCGAAAATGCGCTTGAAACCCTATCGCGAACCACTCATTTACTATTTGACAAGACCGGCACACTGACCCAAGGCACGCTAGCTATACATAACGTACAGCTACTTTCTAAACATTCAGAATTTGAAGTTTTGCAGCTCTGCGCTGGGCTTCAGTACTGGTCGAACCATCCCGTGGGAGGTGCTTTCGCGACAGTTGAAAATGCTGCTCATTTCACCAATGTGGACTATCGAGTGGGCGCAGGCCTTGAAGGTGACTGCGGTGGTCAAAGTTATCGAATGGGCAGTGAACAATTTTGTCGACAGGTCTGTTCCGACTTACCACCTCTTCCTGAGGCACCGTTCTATTGGGTGGCACTGTGCCAGGGCAACACCCCAATCGCCTGGGTTGGCCTGAGCGACCAGTTGCGAGCAGAGGCACCGCGTGTGATAGCACAAGCGCGCGATGGCGGCTTACAGGTCGGTCTTCTCACCGGCGACAGTTCTCCTCAGGGCCCCCTCCTTGCCCGAGAACTGGGTATTGAAAATGTTCACGTTGGCCTGGAACCTCAGCAGAAGATGCTAAAGGTCCAGCAGCTTCAATCCGAGCACGCTGTGGTCGCCATGGTGGGGGATGGGCTCAACGATGCACCGGTGCTGAGCCTGGCCGATAGCTCGTTTGCCGTCGCAGGCGCTACCGACCTGGCACGCACCCAGGCCGATTTTGTGCTAGTCGGTGGTAATCTTGCCGCGGTGACCGAGACCTGGAAAAAAGCCATTGCCTGCCGCCGGATCATATTGCAAAACTTTGCCTGGGCACTGGGATACAATCTCAGTGCAATCCCGCTGGCAGCGAGCGGGCACGTACCGCCCTGGGCGGCCGCCATCGGCATGTCAATAAGTTCATTGCTGGTCGTTGCCAACTCGCTGCGCCTCAATCGGCATAAACCCAATTTTAAGGAGAGGCATGGATAGTCTATACCTGCTAATCCCGGTGGCGCTGGTGCTGGTGGCGCTTGGTATCAAGCTACTGCTCTGGGCCATAGATAACGGCCAGTATGAAGATCTGGATAAGGAAGCATGGCGCATCCTTGCCGAAGACCGGGACGGCACCTCGAAAAAAAACGACAGCCAGGAGATCAGCGATGACTGACGTTGGCTACCTGAGTGCGGTCGCACTTGGCCTTGCTGGCAGCGGTCATTGTCTGGGCATGTGTGGCGGTATTGCCGCGGCGCTCAATCTCGGGGGCCATCGCTCATTACCGGTTACGATCTCCTACCATGGCGGAAGAATCCTCAGTTATACGCTCCTGGGAGGCATGCTGGGGTTCATCGCAGGAAGCATCGACCTTGTGGCGTGGACAATTGCCCTGCGTTACATCGCAGGATTACTACTCATTTGTATGGGGTTGTACGTGGCCAACTGGTGGCAAGGCATGCAGGCTCTGGAGCGAGCAGGTGCCAAACTGTGGAAGCCGGTGCAGAGATTTTCCTCCCGACTCCTGCCTATTAAAAACCCGGCTCAGGGCATGGCGCTTGGCTTATGCTGGGGGCTTATGCCCTGCGGTCTTATCTATTCCGCTCTGGCCTGGTCTGCCACTGCCCAGAACGCAGTAAGCTCTGCGATGTTGATGTTCTGCTTTGGCCTGGGCACCCTGCCTGCGATGCTGGCAGTGGGCCTAGGTGCAGACAAGCTTCAGGTACTTTTGCGTAAACGTGGCCTGAAACTGGGCATTGCAATCATGCTGATCGTTTCTGGCCTGTGGACCATATACCTGGTGAGCGCTCATGGAGAACACTTGAAGCATCAAGCTCCCGGCGCAAAAAGCATCGAGATAGATCACTCGAAGATGGGACATTGAAAGTCACTGGAAGCAAACGCTAAGCTGACCCCCTTGCCAGCGTCGAAAAAAAGGCCCCGCACTTTCGTGCGAGGCCAGACGCCATAAGACCGTAGGTGAGCCGGTCAAATGGGGATTAGATCAAAACTTGTAGGCTATACCGATGTTGTAAACCCAAGGATCAATGTCGACATCAAACTTGACCTTGGCGTTATTGGCTTCCTTCAGGGTTACCGTCGCCGTGGTGTCAATATCGATATACCAAATGCCGGCATTGAAGTTCCAGTGTTCGCCGAAAGGAATGTCCACTCCGGCGGATGCGGACAGTCCAAACGAGTCATCCAGATCAGCCTTCCCAACCATCCCTTCGATGTCACTGTCAACTTCTTCATCGAAGAATATGGTGTAGTTCAAACCCACACCGACATACGGCTGCCAGCCTGTGCTGCCACCGCGGGGGTACCACTGAACGGTCAGGGTAGGAGGTAAGTGCTTGGTTGAACCCGCTGTCATAGGTGCTTCGTTGACATCAATGCTGTGCTGGAAGGGAGTCGCAGCCAACAATTCAATACCCCAGCTGTCTGTCGCCATGTAGACAGGGATAATCGACAATTGTGTGTCGTCATCTACATCCACGGTGACACCACCTAATTCGGGAATAGAGTCACTCTCCGAGTCTGGAGCAACGGTTACAGCGCCAGCACGTAAAATCCAGTCTCCTGCTTCGTATGCGTGGGTCATTGCGGTGCCACCAGTCAATGCGACGGCTGCAGCCAGCGTTAGTGCGTTCTTCATGAATTGCTCCTGTCTATGGGTTTCGATCAGGGGCCGTTATGTATTCCCTCATCAATTACGGTAATGATAAGGGGAGCTCGTTCTACCTGCATTGATGTCAATCAAGAGTTCAGAAACTAACGACCGACAGCATCGAGAGTCATGGCAGGGCGGTCTATTCCCACGGATGATCCAGCGTACGTCCGCAGCCTTGATAATTACGGTCATTAAGTTGAACTTGCACATTGTAAGGAAACTGGTCGCCCTTCATCGTATCGATACACGCGCTCTCAATGACGGTGACATTAATGCTGTTGTCATCGTCTTGAGACAAATAATGCAATTGCTCGCGATCTTCAGTGGTCTGGACATTGCTGAACATGATTTTAGTCGCACCATAATCTCCGACAAAAAGCAGGTGCTGATCACCGCGCACCTCCAAATGCCACCCTGGCTCATTGCCTACTGCACGAAAATCCACACCGCGCCGTCTGGCATCTTCCCAGGGCGCGCGGACATGATTGATCTGGCAATTTGCATAGCGGACTCCCGCTGCGCTAAAAATCACCTGGTCTCCCTTCGACCAGAAGACGACATCACCCTCCTGGTATTTTGTGCCTGAGGCGGCACGCACCTGTGACAGAATCAGGTAGCGATCCTCAAACCACAAGGCCATTTCTCCTGGCCCTACCCTGGTAATGAATTCTGCATCGTCGCACTCATACACCATTGTCTTGGCCGTGGGGCGGGCATCGGGCTGAAAATCGTCAATTGCACTTGCTGTCACAGCCGGGTCTGTTCCTGTCGCACAGGCCGCTATGGAGATGGCCAGAAGCAGTAGCAAAGTTCTTTTCATGGTTTCAATCCCTCCAGATGGACTCTATGCCTAAGGTGTGCTCAACGAACACCAGCTAAAGGCATGGGTGAAAAAGCCACTAATCATGCATAGCAGCGACAAATCGGACGCTGACAAGCATAATCAGCCCGCAGGCTCCATCGCCGCGAGAAACTCGAGATAATAAGCCTGCACCTCCAGGGGTGACTCGACCTGAGGGTAATGCCCGATCGCAGGCAAGCGTCTTATAAAGTGTTCACCACCGACAAGCTCTTCAAAGCGCGCCACCATGTGCTCACCTGAAACGGGATCAACACTGCCGTTGATAAGTCCGATGGGACAACAGGCCTGCTGAAGCGCAAGCAGCCAGCGCTCGCGATTGATTCGTCTGTCAGTCATATAATGAATTAAACGATGCAGATTCCGTTGGCCATTATCAAGGGTGAATAAATCCCAAAATGCATTGAGCTCTTCGTCACTGGTGGGGGTGTCTGGGCCAAAGACCCGGTCAAAGGATTTCCGCATGCTCGCCTTACTAAATGCATGACGAACCAGAAAACCCAAACGGCCCAATAGCAAACGCTGTACTAGCAGTGCATTGTGCGTTTCTGGAAACAAGCCACCATTGAGAAAAAGACAGGACAGCCAGCGGCCTGCCCCCTGCTGCACATTTTGCCTCGCCAGCATTTCCTGCGCCACGGTATCGCCATAGTCGTGGGCCAACACATGGAACTCGTGCAGATTGAGGTGACTCACCAAAGCCTCGCACAAATCAGCCTGCTCTACGATACGGTAATCATGAGGGCATGGCTTAGCGCTGAACCCAAAGCCCAACATGTCCATAGCCACCAAACGGTAGTGCTTGTTCAGCTCAGGCCAAATTTTCCACCAGTCCCAGCTGGCAGTAGGAAAGCCATGTATCAGCACAATAGTACCGCGGGGGCTTTCAGTGGGGTGTTCGTCAATGTAAAACAAGTTGTGCCCAAGCAGTTCAACTTGCTGTCCTCTAGCTCGCCACTCTTCTATTTGTATCAAACTGATATCCCTTGCGTAAATACTGAACCAACCGTGATGCTCACTCTACCATTATAGAGGCGCCCTGGTGCCTGTCAGTTAATAAAGCGACGGCATCGATTTATCGTTCAAACGGCCAGATCGCAACAGCAACGAGGCCGGTCGGTTTTAAGCACCGTTTATGGACAACCTATGGACAACGAGAATCCTTCCCGGAGATGTCTCCGTACCTAATAGGCAACCAGGAGAGCATCAACATGCAAAAATTTATTGTTAATTGCTGGGACGCGGTTATGAATAGTTCCCACAATCCGCTGCGCACTCTCGACCTCGCATCGCAGCATTATTTTATGCAGGTTCTGGGGTGGATGTGGAGTATGGTATTTAGCCTAACCTTCTTCTCTATTTTTCACTTTGGGTTGACCTGGATGGCACACTTATTGATTTTCGGGGGCATTGCCATGACGGTGGCCCTGTTCAAGGAGGCTGAGGCAGATACTGCCCGCCAAGCGATTATCAGTAATGATTTTTCCCACGCGTCAAGCTGCATATGGAAGCTTGACAGCGAAGCTTAAACCCAACCCCTAGTCGCTCCAGATTAATCCGGGGCCGTCCAGACTTGGTTCTGGGAGGCCCTTTTTTTATTGAGGTAACACATGCCCAGATACGCCATCGTCATTTCACTCTTCGCTCTGTTTGCTTTTGGACTTCCACTGTGGGGCATGCAGAACAACAAATATACATCAGAGGACAATCACGGGTGCTCCGGTGAGTGCTATGAGGCCTGGGTTGCGCAAACAGGCGGTGTGGTAGCCCTTGAGACAGCCTCTGCTCAAGCCCGAGCGGAGGCTTCGCCGGAGAAACTGGGAGAACAAGCGTACACCGGATGCATTGCCTGCCACGGTGCCAAGGGAGAGGGTGGCATTGGTCCAATGTTGGCCGGACAGACTGCGACCGAGATCGCTTCTAAATTGCTCCAATATAAGGCGGGAGAAACTCGCGGGAAACAAAGTTCCTTGATGTGGAGCCAAGCAGGCCTCCTCAGTGAACAGGATATCGACAACATCGGCGCCTTCGTCGAGAGTCTGTAGCAGCGAATGTCCCGCTGGTGATGCAGCGCAATCCAACTGCCCATCAATAGCGTAACAACTAGCATGAAGACACCAAACGCCCACGTCCGCCCCGCGGCGCTTTTTTATGACGGCCGCTGCTCTATTTGCACGAAAGAAATGGACCGTCTAGGGCGAATGAAAAACGAAGGTCTTGAGCTGATAGATATCCACGCAATGGAGCCTGACGCAGACTTACCAGCTCCAGATGCGCTTCTGCGGGTGCTACATTTGCGCACGCCAGACGGCTCGTTCCTGAAGGGTGTGGACGCTAATGTGGCCGCTTGGAGTTTCACGCGCATCGGGCCTTTTTTCAAGTGGATGCAGTGGCCTATTATTGCACCCGTTTTCAACATTTTTTACACCCGCTGGGCCCATTGGCGATACGACCGTCTGTACAGTCAGTCTTGCTCCGCGAGGGAGACCTAGCGAGATGCGCCTTGATGGCAAGAGTCTGGCCGAGATGGCTAGCCGTCAGAGGGCCGCGTTGGTCAATTCCTTATCGGGCTTCAAATCTGCGAACCTGATCGGTACAACTGCCGCCTCGAGTCAAGATAACCTGTCAATAGTAAGCTCAGTCGTCCACCTTGGGTCCCACCCGCCACTTCTGGCTCTGGTGGTGAGACCAGGGGGTGATGAAAGGCACACACTCGCCAACATCCTCGCAACGCAGCAATACAGCATCAACCACGTCACTCATGACATTGTTGAGGCAGCGCATCAAACAGCAGCCCGCTACCCCCAGCACATCAGTGAGTTTGAGGCCACTGGCCTCACGCCTGAGTGGTGGCCCGGCTTCAATGCTCCGCTGGTTTCAGAGGCCTCGGTGAAGTTGGCCATGCAGTTGCGTGAGCATCAGGAGTTAGCCATTAACGGCACGCATTTGGTCATCGGTGAGGTCATTGGGCTGGAGGTCCCTGACCAGAGCATTAATCATGATTTTTCACTGGATTTAATCGCCACAGGGACGACGGCTTTGTCCGGGCTCGACAGCTATCACAGCGTGCAGCTTGAGAAGAAAATGGCCTATGCCAAGCCAGACGTCCCTCCCAGAACGGTGCTCTGAGTGGAAGCTCTTAAGCAGCGGAAAAAGAATCTTAGACGGCTTCTCAGCTACCACGGTGCCCTATCGCTCTGCGTCTTTAGCGCCTTGTTTGGTACTGGAGCCGCATTGGGTGACAGTGAAGCCCTGCCAGCCCCACATTACCAAGTCACTACTGCCAGTCCAGACGGCATAGGCAAGGTCTTCATGGGACGTGAGATCTCCCATGTCATGGGACATAGAGGTGCTAACTGGCTCGAAAGACCACAACGGGTGCAGGAAGAGCGAACGGACCTGCTCATGGAGTCCCTTAACCTGAACCCCTCTGATGTCGTGGTCGATCTAGGCGCCGGAACCGGCTACTTTAGTTTTCCGATGGCGACGAAGGTGCCAGATGGTAAAGTGCTCGCCGTCGATATTCAGCCAGAGATGCTGGCGATTATCGAGCATCGAACCGCCAACTACGGCGTCCCCAATGTAGAAACCGTGCTCGCAAGCGAATGTGATCCCTCGCTGGAGGCAAGCTCTGCCGATGTCGTATTACTGGTGGACGCGTACCATGAATTTTCTTGCCCTTTGGAAGTGATGGCCGGGGTCGCCGCCTCACTGAAACCAGGCGGCAGAGTTTTACTGGTCGAATACCGAGGAGAGGATCCCACTATTGGCATTAAGCCGCTACACACAATGACCCTGGCGCAGGCCGAAAAGGAAATGGCGGCTGTTGGCCTTGCGCTTACGTCTGTCTCAGACGAGTTACCCAAGCAGCACTTAATGACCTTCCAAAAAAAAGAGCACGTGATTGACTAGTTCTTCCGGTGGCTAAGCCTGTCTCTCGCAATAGGCTTCGATACGATCAAACGCTGGTCGTAAAGTAGTGATCGGCTGAGCAAGCGATACTCTGACATAATGTTCGGTGCAATCACCAAAACCGATGCCAGGCAGTACTGAGACACCCTGCTCTGCCAACAAATTCTCGGCGAAAGCCAAGCCGTTTGTCCCGGCCAGGTCTACGTGTATCATTACAAACATACCTGCCGCTGGCACGTCGCAGGATAACCCCAAAATGCCCCCGACGCGTTCACAGACATAATTACGCCGCTGCCTGTATTCCTCGCGAACGCCATTAATATACTCCTCGTCATTCACCAGGGCATGCGCGGCAGCGTCCTGAACAAACTGGCAACAACCGAAAATCGTCGACGACGTAAAAGCTAATAGACGATCGGCAACTTTTTTCGGTGCTACTGTCCACCCCAATCGCCAGCCTGTCATTGCATGCGACTTGGACATGCCGTCAACGATAATCACATTGTCCAAACTCTGGGCCGCCTTGCGCAACGAGATGTGCTCACCATCAAAGGTGATCATCGAGTAGACCTCGTCACACACCAACCAAATATTCCGCTCCAAACAGAAAGCTGCCAGCTCCTGCAATTTTGCAGCGGGGATAATGTTACCTGCAGGATTCCCCGGCGTGTTGATGAACACCAGCCTGGTGGTATCAGTAACGGCCGCCTTAACGCTTGCGAGGTCAAACGTGAAGCCCGAATCCACGTCTAACGGCACACCGATTTTGTTGAGCGCCAGGGATTTAAATATGCCGTCGTAACCGACGTACATCGGCTCCATAACGACGATGTCATCGCCGGTATCCAGCAGACAAGCGAGCACCGAATAAATCGCATTAGTCGCTCCCGGGTATATCACCACCTCATCCGGATCGCAGGGTTTGCCAGAGGCTCGCAACTCTATATCGGCTATAATTTCACGTAAGCCCAATTCACCGCGACCGGGCGCATAGTGAGTGCGCCCCTTCTCCAGACTATCGATAGCGGCTCGAATCGTCGTGGGAAGCGTCGCCAGGTCCGGGTCACCTACCGATAACAGATACACGTCTTCGCCATTGCTCTGACGTTCCAGTGCTTCGTCGTGCACTGCCCATACGGGCGAATCGTCTCCTTCTAAACGAGTCGACATTGCACTGAAATGTGCTTCGAAGCTAGAGTTCATCTCGCCGGCCTCTTTATCATAAATTTCATTGCAGAAAATCCTCTTCCCGCGCTTCAATCACCGTGGGGCCGGCAAAGTCCTGAGACGCGACAAGTGCCGCTTCGAGCTCTGACAGTGAGGTTACTTGCACGGCACGACAACCGTAACCTTGGGCGATAGCCAAAAAGTCTGGTGTGTGAATATCACAGGCAATTGGCTTCATTCCCGCAGCGTCAAAATTTTGCGCGATCATTTCGTAGCGTTCGTTATTCCAGACCACGACAGCTACCGACAACTCTGCTTCGACCGCCGTGGATAATTCGTTAATCGTGAATTGCAGTCCACCGTCTCCGATCAAGGCGATTACCGGAGTCTCTGGTAAACCCAGGCGAGCACCAAATGCAGCAGGCAGTGCATAACCCAAGGTGCCATAGCCAGTTGCGGCACTGGCAAAACGCCTTGGTTGTGGCGCGTGATACTGAGCGGCTGCGAAGTAAGCAGGCTGAGTAGAATCCCCCATGACTGCAGCACCCGGGAGAGCTCGCTGTAAAGTATCGAGAAAAACCTGATAGTCACTGGAGTCAAGAGCTTTGAGCTGGTCGTTGACAGCAGCAGTGCGCTCGTGACCGTTGCGTCTGGTCGACTGCAGCAGGGGTAGCAAAGCCGTGATGGCAAGCTCAGCATCAGCACAGATCGCAAGCTCTGGCCTGGCATTTCGACTGAGCTGTGCGCTATCAATATCCACTCGAATGAGCGATCCTCCCAATGAAAATCCCCCATCAAAAAAGAAATCATAGTCGGTTTCACTGAACTCTGTGCCAATGCCCAGAACGACGTCCGCATCGTGATAAAGATCACGCACCGGCTTGTAAGAAGGGCTTGAAGCCACCAATAAAGGATGCCCAGGCGGTATCACTCCTTTTGCATTGTGAGTGAGTGTTACTGGAGCATCGACCCGTTCCACCAGCTCTTGAATACTGGTGAAGGCATCCGCGCTGCCTCCGCCCAGGGCGATAACGGGCCGCTTGGCACTTTGCAGTAAAACGGCAGCCCGCTGCAGGGCGTCCAAATTAGCTGCGGGTCTGGTCGGCAGAGACCAGGGTTTAATATCGACAGTATCAGCGGCAGCAGTGATCACATCAATTGGGATGGACAGATGCACGGGGCCAGGGCGCTGGCTACTAAAAATAGAAAATGCTCGGGCCAACACTTCCGGAAGCTGATCAGGGCTCATTAGTGTATGGCTCCAAACGCTGCACTGGGTCATGGCAGCCGCTAGATTTTCAGTGTCGTGCAGACGACCCTGACCCAAGCCCAGCTGAGCGCGAGCATTATCAGCTGAGATCACCAGCATGGGTACGGAGTCCTGCAAGGCCTGTCCCATGGCGGTCGCTATATTTAGCGCGCCCGGGCCAGAAACAGTGAAGCAAGCCGCGGGCTTGCCGGTGACCCGTGCATAGCCATCTGCCATAAAGCCACCTCCCTGCTCATGACGAGGCGTCACGTGGCGGATCCCGGTTTTTGGTAATCCTCTGTAAAGCTCAATGGTATGAGTGCCCGGTATACCGAAAGCAACTTCGATACCATAGGCCTCCAACGCCTGAACCAAGACTTCGCCGCAGGTGATCATCTCACCATTCTCCCATTGTTATCGAATATCTGAATTTTTATAATCAAGGCTTCTGACGCGCATCCTCCCATGACATGTGAAAAAAATCGAGCAAACCCCAGGGTTTCTCATCCTAGCCAGTGATAGGACTCTCTTTTCGCCAACTCTCTTTTTAATTATCGATCACATACGTAGCGGCTCGCAAGCCATTCAATTCTGCGGTGCTTGATAACACGCTGTCACGGGCGTCATAATGATTTTTCAGAATACGCCGATGCAGCAGTAATCGAACACACAGGCACTCACAAATGCAGCAAACGCATGAAACCATCAGTTCTGGCAACTGGCCTGACCGATTGATACGAATATTCGGCGATGTAAGACCCGGCGAAGGCCGCATGGTTCTGATGATGTTTTTGAACGTCTATTTTTTGTTAATGGCGTACTACATTTTAAAAACCGTGCGTGAACCGCTAATCCTTGCTACTGGCGGTGCAGAGCTAAAATCCTATGCTGCGGCATTTCAGGCCATTGTGCTCGTCGCCTATGTTCCCTTCTATGGCTGGCTCGCCGGCCGTCTTCCACGTCAAAAGCTACTCGTTTATGTTGTTCTTGGGTTTGCTGTCTGCATCGTGCTGTTTGCAGGCGCCCTGTCAATGAAAGTACCGTACATTGGTTTCGCGTTTTACGTATTCCTTGGTATTTTTAGTGTCAGCATGATCGCCCAGTTCTGGTCTTATGCCAACGAACTGTATAACAGAGATACTGGTGAAAGACTCTTTCCATTGATTGCAGTTGGCTCAACCGCCGGCGGACCGGTTGGTGCGGCAGTGGCGGGCTGGCTTTATGGCTCAGGCGTAAGTTCTGTCACCATGATGCATATCGCTGCGAGCCTGCTGCTCGTCCATCTGGCGCTTTACGCCTTGATTATGCACTCTTCATCCACACGTACTGCTAGCGAGCAGGAATCAAAACCCCTGACCAACAGCAGTGGCTTTGCACTGGTATTCAAGAGTCGTTATTTGATACTGATTGCCGGGCTGCTGGTCTTGTTAAATGTGGTCAACACAACCGGTGAATATATTCTTAGCCGAGTTGTACTGGATTATGCGGTGGAGCTAGCAGCGGGCCAGGCCGACTTCGATACAGAGGCGTTTATTGGAAAGTTTTATGGCCAATTTTTCTTTTGGGTCAATGTTGCAACTATCGTAATCCAGGCTTTACTTGTCTCCAGACTAGTGAAGTTTTTCGGCATAGCCGGCGTTTTGTTCGCCCTTCCCATCATCGCCTTGGGAACCTATGCATTGCCCTTGCTCGGGGCCAGCATGATGGTATTCATCGCGACTAAACTCGCTGAAAACTCAACCGATTACTCTGTCATGAATACAGCTAAGCAAATGCTGTGGCTGCAAACCACTCCCGATGAAAAGTACAAAGCCAAACAGGCTATAGATACCTTCTTCGTGCGCACTGGTGATGTCATCGCCGCCGCACTGGTGTTTGTGGGCACTCAGTTTATTGGCCTGGATTTACTTGGCTTTTCTGCAGTAAACGTTGCCATGATTTTGATTTGGATGGTGGTCGCACACCGACTGCTGCAACAGTACAAACTCCAGTCTCAGGCCAGTAATGATCACTGATGCTGGCCAAGGTAAGCCCGTTTGTCCGCTTAACTTGAAGGCCTGGCTGGCACCTCTGAGAGTACGAATCCAGGCGTGCCGAATACCGTTAATGGGCCGAAGAAAGTCAACCCATGCCGCCCCAGGCTCGCGGCATCTGCATGTTCAAGCGTTCAAGGCCGCCATTGATACCGAGAATATCGCCGGTAACGTAGCTTGCAGCAGGAGAGCATAAATACACTGCACCAAGTGCTATATCTTCAACTTCTCCTAGCCTTCCCATGGGCGTCAGCTCGACCATAGTTTGCTCCACTTCTTGTGTCAGCACTGTATTGAGTGCGTCGGTGCGGGTAGAGCCTACCGCGATCGCATTCACCCTAATTCGGGGGGCAAATTCCTGCGCCAATTCGCGTGTTAACAGGCTTAATGCTCCCTTAGCCGTACCATAGGCCGAAAAGCAGGGGGTGGGTTTCTCCCCGGCGACAGACGAAATATTCAGAATGGCGCCGTCTTGCTTCTCAGCCAGGTAAGGCGCACAAAGCCGAGAAAGTTCAAACGCTGTTGTCACATTAAACCGCATCGCAGCCTCAAACTCTTTTGCTGAAGTTTGCAGCATCGGTTTGGGCGGAAAACCACCCGCGTTATTGACCAAAATATCAATACGACCAAACCGAGCAATCGTGGCCTCTACCAGGGAAGCCAACTGTTCAAAGTCCAATACATCTGTAGGCATCACCAGTGATTCGCGGCCTAGCAGGGTGATCTCATCAGCCACCCTGTTCAAATCCGCTTTTGTCCTTGCAGCCAGCACAATATTCGCCCCCGCCTCGGCCAGAGCCAGCGCTATGCCCGCCCCTATGCCCTTGCCAGCGCCGGTAATGACCGCCACTTTGCCGTCCAGCCTGAACCTGTCCATCACGCCCATAATCTTATGACCCCATGTCACACAACATTGTTATCACTCCCGCAATTGCAGGGGTTCGGTAATGCGATTGGCCTCGATCGCATCATCGCAAAAAGGCATACGTACCCATTCTTTGCGCGAATAGAGTTCACTTTGATCGCTGTAGTATGGCGACTCCGGGTTTATCGATTGGGAGGTTGTAATGATTGCATCCGCAATCGGACAGTCACTCTCATCCCAGGTCACTGTCTGAATATAGGAGTTACCACCGCCGATCGTACGATAGCCACCATCAGACAAACCAGAGCTTATTGCACCGAACACGCCCATACCGCCATCACCTCCGTGTATGGGCACATCGATTCCATTGCGCGGCAGTACCTGTACTTCTCCCCACGGCGCATCGAAAGCAACGTTAGCGGCATCCAATGCATTTGCCGCTGTCGTTAACGCGCTAAGAATCCGTTCACGGTTCACTTCCAGCGACAGGTCGAAGCCTTTGGGAGTCTCCAGTGCCCTGGTCGGATCGAAGTCTTCAAACCAGAGTGATTGATCTGTCACAGCATTTTCAAAGGCAGCACCGCCGGCAGAAATTGCTTTCCAGAATTCGGTAAAGACTTGAGTGCCACGGCTGTCAATGTTGGCCAGACGATCCCATTGCGACAGCACGTCACAGGCTCTTTTCCCGCCGGGTGGCGGAAAGATTTCTGGCCATGCAGTTTCTGTACACACAGTAAGCACATCATCCAACGTCAAATCGGCAGCAAACACCCGGTTAGCGTACATCAACTGCTGCAAACTGCTGAGCGTAAACCCCGGGCTGGCGTCAAATCCGTCCGTCCCTTCCAGCCTTTGGCCAACCATCTCATGAGTAATTTGAGTTCTCAGGTTTTGTTGTTGCCCCTCATGGCCGATAAAGCCCATGGTCGTAGGGAAGCCCTCCAGTGGCTGTTCAGGGTTACTAAGCCAGTAGCTGTCATTGCTATTGGCAGCATATTCGGTAGTGAAAAAACTGGGCAAACTAGCAAAGCCGAATAGTCCAGAGTCTTGCGGAGCATCCGCATCGGCTCCCCACTGACAGTCACTGCGAGTGCCGTCCAGCGCTAAAATCGCGTTATTAGTGAGTGAACGCACCACAGCATTAATGCCGACAATACACTCCTCCATTTTTTTCTCGGTCACATTGGGAATAGCCGAAATTTCTCCGTAGAAAGCATCGCCATTGCGGTCAGCGGCCAAGGAGTGGAACAACGGGTTACCTATCACTTTAAGTGCATCGGCAAACTCTCCGACAGTGGAGGATTTGCCCACATTCACCCACATTTCAATGCCTCGGAGATTTTCCAAATTAGCATCCCGCAATGCATACACAGTGCCCTGGGGTGTGGGCCAACCGTCAAACAGGCTGGCGAACTCGGGGGCGATGCCCCCTGCCGTTGAGGCCAGACTCACAATCAGACCATATTCCCAGTGGTAAAACGTATGTGTTCTCTCTTCGAAGCTACCATCGGGCATTGCGACTTTGATGGTCACTTCCTCAGGCACAATATCCTTGAACTCCCCGTCTACTTCGTACTGCAAAGGATCGTCAGGATTGAGTTTCAACTCAAACAGGGTAAACCGGCTAGCAAAGCTCACGGTATGGGTCCAGGCCATATCCTTGTTAAAGCCAATTGCAATCTTGGGGAATCCCTTGAGTGCAGCGCCCATAGCATCATATTCACCAGGAATCGTCAGGTGTACCTGATACCACGAACCCACACCAAACCATGGTTGGTGTGGATTACCCAGCAGCATGCCACTGCCTGTCTGGGTCGCGTCTCGCCCCAGCGCAATTGCATTACTACCCTTGTCTGCATTGGCAAAAGCTCGCTGTAAATCGGCAGCAGACACAGGGGCTGGCATTGCAGAAGCGCCAGCTTGCCCGGGACCTTTAGCATCCAAAATGGCTGCTCTGACAATGCCCTGGTCGGTACTGCCCTGCAGCTGAATACGTCGAAAGTACTTCCAAAGATCGACCGCATTGATTTCCCGCACCCAGTCTGCACCGCGGCAGTCGGGGTCAGTTTCCGGCAAATTGTCTACTCCCGTTTCTCGCAGATAACGGTTGTAGCCGGCGGCATATCCCGCTACAAGATCAAGGATGTACTGAGGTTGTTGGCTGAGGTACCGCTCTTCCAGTTGTCCATCGGAATTATTGTTAACCAGGCTAAAAACAAAATCTGTACTCTCGCTGCCGCCCGCCTCGCCAAAAAATTCCAGAGACTGCCCGCTGGCACGAATAATTTCCTCCATCAGCATGCAGTAGTTATCCTCGGCGAAGACATAGCCATGGCCATAACCCAAACTGCCCCAATCCTCTGCAACGATGTGCGGTACACCATACTCGGTTCGGGTTAGCGTTGCGTCGTAGGAAAATTCCTCCACAGGGGGTTCAGTGATCGTATCGTCTGGCGACGTGTCCCTGTCACTGTCGCTGTCGCTGCAGCCCATCAAGCCAACGGATAGAACCAGTAAAAGCAACTGAAGTTGAGTTTTCATCATTATGGATCCACTCTTTACTCTATTTGATGGGGCCCTGTAAGCCGACCTGCATCGGCCCGACCCGTCCGATTGTATATTGCCATGCTAGCAGCGCACGGAACCACTAACTGATGACCAAATTACCTGAGAGATGCCCACCGCACACGCTATGTCCAAGTTAGTGCGATAGTTTAAACTCAGGTCTCGATTTCAAAGCACTGGCAATAACACCCGTATGAAACTATCCGTTCTAGACCAATCATTGGCAAGGCACGCCGATGACGCCGCAACCGCATTGCAAGAAACACTGACCATGGCCCGTTGGTGCGAGGAGCTGGGCTACGAACGTTTTTGGGTCTCGGAACACCATGCTTTTCGCACAGTCGCAGGTAGCGCTCCGGAAGTGCTCCTTGCCGCGATTGGCGCCGCCACCAACACTATTAGAATAGGCTCTGGCGGGATTATGCTCCCGCACTACAGCCCCTATAAAATTGCCGAAGTCTTTTCAGTACTGGCGAACCTCTACCCGGGCCGAATAGACCTGGGCATCGGGCGCGCACCCGGGGCAGATATGACCACCGCTATGGCCCTGGCCACCGATGGTAGGCCTAAATTTGACCGATTTCCCGAACTCACCACCAAACTGGAAGAATATCTCTGGAGCGAAAATACCCAACCCCTGGTCAGTCCCAAACCGCCACCCGGGCTGCCCCTTTGGATGCTGGGTTCCAGTCCCGACAGTGCTGTGTTGGCTGCCAGCAAAGGACTACCCTATAACCTGGGGCTTTTCATTAACCCGCAGGCAGACAGTCGATTGATTAGTCTGTACAAGCAGAGTTTTCAGCCCAACGAGCTACAACCCGCCCCTCATGCGATTCTCACAATCAGCGTTTTCTGCGCCGAGGATGAAGAGCGCGCCCTAGCATTACAGTTGGCATACGATCTGAACTTGTTCCGGTTTTTCAGCGGCCAGAGCGATGGCAAATCACTCACCCCACAAGAGGCCTGCGCCTACCCAGTAGGGCCGCGTGAAGAAGCGTTTATGAGGAGCCGCGCGCCCAGTAGGGCCGTAGGAACTCCTGAACAGGTTTGGCAACAAATCAGCCAACTGGCTCAGCAGCACGATGCGGATGAAATTATGGCGGTGACTAATATGTATTACTTCGAAGATCGCCGCCGTTCCTTTGAACTACTGATCAAACATCGTTGATACGGCAAAACACTGAGCATAAGCTCCCTCACCTGCAGCGATCACTGATCAGGGCTTGCGCGCTTTTTTTTGACATAGCGCAGGCGCTGGCTGCACCTGAAAAAAAACTAGTCGATATAAAGAGTGCCAGACACTATTGCACCTCCACTAACAATGCCGGTGGTTTTTTATACTCTTGCCGCTTACGCAGCCACTCAAGGGAAACTAACATCATCCATGCATAAATCGTCACTCCGAGAAAGAGCCCTATCCTGATTACTGACGCCTTGTAAGGGTCTTTACCATTTGCCGTATCCTCTACCGCAGGACCGATAAAAATAAACAAGGTGACCATCACATTTTGCCAAAAACTCTGGCTAAACCGACTTTCCAGAACCGCGTAGAACTTAGCGACAAAATACATGCTAAATACCAGCGTCCAAAGAAAATACATCCAGAGATTGGGCGCCAGCTTGAGGCAGCACCAAAAAAGGATTGCCATTATTCCCGCCATGCAGGTCGAACCCAGTAACTCTCTGCCTGCGTGCCTTGCATCGGTTTCGGTAGCCTGCTGCCCCAAGGCAACCGATTTCATAATAATGGGAGCGTAGGCGGTAGGGTTGTAAAGTACGAGTAAATAGCTGGGGAAAATAATCAGGGTAGCGCGCAACGCCAGCCAACTGGACTGCAGTCGTTCAGGAGGAGCAGGTGGCGCCGGAGCCACGTCATCTTCTGGAAATAAGGGATAGACAATCCATTGACAAATCACAGCAATGGCAACGTTGAGCAGAAGAGCGGATATCACCATCATCGCTATACCGTGACCTAGAAGGCCCAGCGCAGAAATCAAGGTAATTCCAACCGTAAGAAACACGCCCACCGGGCCTTTACCCATGTTGAGCGACAGGTAATTGGCAAAGAATAGCCCCATTAGCACCAGCATCAGTGCCGTCATGGGGTAATAGGTCAGCAGCGGAATCAACAACAGGCCAGTGCTAAGAATCATGCCCAGAATCAGAATCAAGCCTATTAAGCCCTTAAACCCCATCGGTGGCTTAGGAGCGGCACCCAACATGAAGGCAAAGAGCGGCGCTATGTAGGGCATGGTATTGGCCATGCCATAACTGACCGCCAGGGAAAGCGCCACGGTCAGGCTCAGCCTGAATACCCGCTTGGCACCGATATGCATGACCAGCGCTCCTCTGCCTAGTATGCGTAAGACATTATGCTCATGAAGCGGATGTAGACCTTACCCAATATCCGCGTTATCCAGGCGCCTTCAGCGTAAGCCATCACAGACGCCTGCCCACCCATTCTCAATTGAACCATCAAGTCTTCTTGCTTTACATCGAACGTAACGACGACAGGAAAACGTTGCGAGGCACGCAGCCAGTCTCGGTTATTATCAATCGTGGGCAGTGTGCCCGGTTGAGTTGAGCTTCCTGCGCTTACCCCCAACCCTATATTGTCTATTTTTCCATCAAACACCTGGCCGGGCAGTGAATCAAACAAGATTTCTACCGGCGTACCCGCCACGATATTACCGAGGTTATTCTCTGTAAATTCGGCCTGGACCCAAACATCGTTCAAGGATATCAGCGTTATGACAGCCTGCCCCGCGCCGGCAAAAGCGCCTACATCTGCGCGCAAGTCAGTAATTTCTCCGCGATCAGTGGCTGTCACTAGCGTGTTGTCGAGGTCTAACTGCGCCTTATTCACACCCGTGCGCGCAATCGCCAAAATGGTATTTTCTTCTTCGCTGGAGTCACCACCTTTGGCATCAATCGCCTGTTTGATCGCAGCCTCCGACGCTGACACTGCGGCTTTCGATTGATCCAGATTTGCCCTGGAAACCTCAAGGCGTCGCGTAGAAATTGTCCCCGGGTCTTCTTTGTACAGGCGTTCTAGTCGATTGGTATCTTTTTGCGCTTTCTCGAGGTTGGCCAGTGATGCACGTAAATTCGCTCTGGCAGCGTCGACCCCCGCATCGCCGGCCTCAACCTGTCTCAGGGCATTGTTATAGTCGGAGAGGGCCTTGGCCAAGGCAATCTCATACTGGGAGGTATCGACCTGAAAAAGTGCCGCCCCGGCTTCCACTCGCATATTGTTTTTCACATACACCTCGGTGATGACTCCCGAAACCTTGGGAGCAGCGCCAATCACATAACCCTGCACACGTGCCTGCGTTGTATAGGGGGTGTACCTGTCTGAAGCCAAATACCAGGTCAGACTTAGAATAATCACCAGACCGATCGCGAGTCCGCCCCGCTTAACCGCTTCGGGCGCTTGACTGGCGGAGACCTCGGCCTCCGGTTTCTCAGGGCTATCCGCTGTTACTTCTGAGTCGCTCATAGTATTTCAGCCTTTAAATTATTGTTCAGCAAGCGGTACGGGGTCATTGAGCATGCCATTCCAATCTGTGCGCTCTTGCATAATGTCGCGAATTTCCTGCGGTACAAGATCTTCGGGGCCCGCAGGCTGCCAGCCACCGCCCAGCGCTTTATAAAAGGCAATAACGCCACTGATGTGTGCACCCTGGTTTGCGACATAGGCAGAGGAGCGTGCTGCCCTCGCCTGCTGCGCCGACAACACCCGCTGAAAATCGGAGTAACCCTCCTGATAACGTTTGGTCGACAACACCAGGGAACGGTCAGCCGCTTTCAGCGCTTCAGCCAGTAATAACTGTTGTTCCTTGGTCTTAACCACGCTGATCGCAGCGTCATCAATTTCTGAGGCCGCCGCCAGTACCGTTAGCTGATAACCTTCAATAGCCTGCTGCAGGCGCGCGTCCTGCACTCGCACACTGTTCTCGATTCTGTCGTAGTTAAACAGGTTCCAGCTAAAACTGGGGCCGATGCCAGTCGATAGGGTATCAGTGGTGGCATTGAGAGAATTACCCGACCACCCGATAGTGCCAAACAAGGAAACTGAGGGGTAAAGGTCAGCCTTGGCAACACCGATCTGGGCCGACTGGGCCGCTACACTCCAGGCCGCCGTCCGCACATCGGGGCGGCGCATTAACAAAGCTGCCGGAAATGCATCAATAAACACAGGGTTCAAAGTCGGCAAGCCTTGCGCGACACCCTCCAACTCTGGCATATCTCCGGGGGAGCGGCCCAAAAGCACACTAAGTGCATTCTCAACCTGGCGCAAACTAATCTCCAGGTTCGGTATGCTCGACAAGGTGGCCAGGTACTGGGTGCGCGCTTGCTGTACGTCCAGTTCTGCCGACTGCCCGCTTTCAAACAAATTGTTGGTAATCTCCAGGCTACGCTCTTGCAGCTCGGCGTTTTCTTTGGAAATTTCAATCTGATTGGCGATGGTAAGGTAACTGTAGTAAGCCTGTGCAACCTGTGCCGCCATGAGAACCTGGGCGTTTTGTTGGTTAGTTAACGAGGCGAAGAAGGCAGCATCAGCAGACTCTATGCTGCGACGATAGCGCCCCCAGAAATCCATCTCCCAGCCCACGTTGAAGCCCACGTTGTAGCTATTGAGATCGGAATGGTCGCCAGAACTGCGACCCTCGGTGGGCCAATTGTCAACGCGGGCCCAGGAGCCATTAGCTTGCTGAACTTGAGGGTATTGACTGCCGGTAGCGATGCCCAACAATGCCCTGCTTTCCAGAACAGCCAGGCCAGCAAGGCGGAGAGTAGGGTTCTCTGTGCGCGCCGTATCTATAAGGCCGTTGAGTGTAGTGTCGTTAAACGCCTGCCACCAAAACTGGAGATCCTCCTCTTCTGTGGGAGAAGACAGCACCTGACCGTAGAGATCAGTTTCCCAGTCTTGCAGCCAACTGACCTCAGGCTCCTGGTAATCTGGGCCAAGATTAGTACATGCCTGCAAGGCAAGCGTGGCGCAAGTGGCCGCCAACGCCCTCCTCAGGCAGGTCATTCCGCAGCGTCGTCTGCGACTGGCATAGTTTCCAATTCTTCTTCATGCTCGGCAACCCATTGCATGAATATCTGGTAACCGACGGCGAGCACAACTGCACCAATGAACAAGCCGATGAAACCGGCCGAAATCATGCCACCCAATGCGCCGATTAGAATCACCGGCATTGGTGCATCGACACCCCGACCGAGGAGCAATGGCTTTAAAACATTGTCAGCCAGACCCGAAACCAAAATCACCACCGTCCAGAATGTATTCATTGTGGCTCCCGCGTCACCTCCGTTCCATACCCAGATAATCACCGGGATTCCAACCAACATAGCGGGCAGCTGCACGATCGCCAGCATCATAATGATGAGCGCCAAAAGGCCTGCAGCCGGGACACCAATTAGAATAAATATCAGGCCCATCAAAACGGCCTGAATAACCGCTACGCCAAGCACGCCAACGGCGACCGAACGCGTCGTCATGGTCGCAAGGTTGTGCATTTTAGGGCCCTGTTCAGGGCCGGCAATGCGACTAAAAATAGTCAGCGTCGCTCCACTACCGCCATGACCAAAAGCCATCATAATGCCCGCCAGGATAAACGCAGCCATGAACAAACCAATACCGCCGGCAGTACTTTTGGCAACAGCCAATCCAGATTTGATGACGGATTCGATAGTCGCCTTATTATCCGCCAAAAATTCCGGAAGATTATTGGCAGCTTCCTGCCAGGCGCTGTAAACGTTTTTTCCAATAACAGGCCAATTCTCTACCGATGCATTAGGCTCGGGAAGCGCAAGCGTACCCGCCTCGTAGGCGTGGTGGATATCAGTGAGTTGACTCGCTAAAGATGAGCTCAGCTTCACCGCGGGGTAGCCCAGAAGCAGCAAGCCTGCCAGCACCATAACCGTTGCAGCTCGCCCCTGATTGCCACCAAATTTTGATGCCAGTTTCTGGTGCAGAGGAAAAAGAGTCATTCCCAAAATCAATGCCCACAGCATCAAATTCAAAAACGGGTTGAACACTCGGAAGCAAAGCACGACCAAGATAAGGACAATACCGACACGTATCATTACATCAGTAAATTCATTCGCGGTCATTGCATGTGACTCGCTCGTATTATTATTCATAGTGACCCCAAAATTCGATTGCTGAACCAACGGCTTGCGACCGAAAGAGTAGCACAATGATGTGCATTTGTTAGCTTTTGCTAGTGCGTTAGCAGCGCTGGAGTTGCAATGGCTTATCTGCTTCCAATCAATAACTCTATACCGGAGCTCTTTCGTCCAGCCACAAAAAAAGGCCTTACCCGCCGACCGGTAAGACCTTTGCGCATTTCACCACTCGCTAGAGAGTGCCGCGCTCCCTGGCCATGTCGAGCGCCAGGTCTTCGATCATATCTTCCTGACCGCCTACGGTCCGCCGACGTCCCAGTTCCACCAAAATATCCCGGCTCGACAAGTTGTATTTCTCCGCGGACCGTTTCGCAAACAACAAAAATGAAGAGTAGACCCCCGCGTAACCCAGAGTCAGGGCATCGCGGTCGATTCTCACCACGTGATCCATCATGGGTGTGATCAAATCCTCGGCTATATCCATTGCCTTGAAAGTGTCAACACCGGTTTCGATGCCCATGCGGTCGCAGACAGCAATAAAAACTTCCAGCGGCGTATTCCCAGCACCGGCCCCCAAACCTGCCATCGAACCATCAATGCGATTTGCGCCCGCTGCAACTGCAGCAACAGAGTTGGCCACACCCATCGCCATGTTGTGATGACCGTGAAAACCAAGTTCTGTTTCAGGCTTTAACTCGGCGCGAGCCAGTGCAACCCTGGCGGTGACATCTTCAGGCAGCATGTAGCCAGCCGAGTCAGTGATGTACACGCAGTTTGCGCCGAACTCCTCCATCAATTTCAGCTGAATAAGCAACTCTTCAGGCTCGATCATATGAGCCATCATCAAAAAACCCACTGTATCCAGGCCATTCATAGTGGTGGCCATCTTGATATGCTGCTCGGAGACGTCCGCTTCAGTGCAGTGCGTTGCCACACGAATGGTGGAAATTCCGCAGTCTACCGCCATTTTCAAATGATCGACTGTTCCAATACCAGGCAATAGCAGCGCAGAAATCTTACTGTTTTTCATTTCTTTGCAAACAGCGGTCAGGTACTCCTCGTCTGAAGCTGCAGGAAAACCATAGTTCACAGAAGCACCGCCCAGGCCATCGCCATGTGTCACTTCGATCAGCGGCACGCCAGCCGCGTCCAACGCCTTTGATACGTTGACCATTTCATCGACACTGATCTGGTGCATTTTTGGGTGCATGCCATCACGCAGACACATATCGTGGACGGTGATTTTTTTGCCTTTAAGATTCATTATTTTTCTCTCGTTTTTGCTCGACGTCATTCCCGTTAACAAAGAAACAACTGATGGCGTTAGGCCGCAGTGGGCACGAAATTACCAGCTAATATCTCTTCGGCATACATTTCTGCCGTGCGCAATCCGGCTGCAGTCATAATATCCAGATTGCCAGCATACTTTGGCAAAAAGTCACCCAGGCCTTCCACCTCCATATAAATGGACACGCGTTTACCGTCGAATACTGGACCGTTTTTCAAGGTGTAACCCGGCACATATTTTTGCACTTCTACAATCATGTCGTGGACAGATTGAGTAATCGCCGCCTGGTCCGGCTCATCCACGGTCAGGCAGTGCACGGTATCGCGCATGATCAAAGGAGGCTCTGCCGGGTTGATAACAATTATGGCTTTGCCACTATCGGCACCACCGACACTTTCAATGCCATTGGAGGTTGTGCGGGTGAATTCATCGATATTTTTACGCGTGCCCGGACCTGCGGACTTTGAGCTCACAGTAGCGACGATTTCACCGTAAGAGACTTTTTGCACCCGGCTAACAGCAGCTACCAGGGGTATAGTCGCCTGACCGCCGCAGGTGACCATATTCACATTCATCGCCTTTTCGGCAACCGCTTCGCGCAGATTCACTGGAGGCACACAAAATGGACCAATGGCGGCTGGAGTCAGGTCAATCATCACGGCTCCCTGCTCGTTAACCTTGCGGCTGTTCTCTGCGTGAACATAGGCTGAAGTCGCGTCAAAACAGATTTGTACACCATCCTCTCTCATCGTAGGCAGCATGCCATCCACGCCATCGGAAGTGGTTTTCAAACCCAGCTCAGTGGCCCGCGCAAGTCCGGGAGAATCGGGGTCGACTCCAACCATCCAAACAGGTTCCACCCAATCGCTGCGCATTGCCTTTACCAACAGGTCAGTGCCTATATTCCCGGGGCCGATAATAGCCACCTTGATCTTGTCGTTCATATTACTCCTTGATCACTCTCACTTTGTGAGAGCAACTGGCTATTAAACAAATGTACAGCTGCAACCACCCACACCTTCGATTTCCAAACTCATCCTGTCACCGGCGACCACCGGAATCAGAGGCGCCAGAGAACCGGAGAGAATCAATTCGCCAGCCTTGAATGGAATACCAAACTCGCCCAGGGTGTTAGCCAGCCAGGCAACGGCGGTCAAGGGGTTTCCCTGCACTGCGCTACCCAGGCCCTCGGCATGCAGTTCATCGTTCTTGTAAATTCTCATTTTCAGGTTAGGCAGATCATAGTCTCTCGGATCGACTTCATTTTTGCCCAATACGTAAACACCACAGGAAGCGTTATCAGCCACAGTGTCCTGAATTTTGATTTTCCAATCTTCAATACGGGAGTCGACAATTTCAAAGCAGGGGATAATCGTTTCTGTGGCATCCAGCACATCGGCTTCAGTCACACCCGGGCCCACAAGATCTTTCTTCAGTCGAAACGCAATCTCACCCTCGGCACGCGGGGAAATCAAATGACCGGCAATCGGGATATCGGCCATGTCCGGATAGGCCATGGCGTCGGTGAGAAAGCCGAAATCAGGCTGAAATACGCCCAACATTTCCTGCACAGGCTTGCTCGTTACGCCAATTTTTTTGCCGACCACCTGCTCACCATCGCCTTCCACCCGACGGCTCAGCATTCTCAAACTGATATGGTAGGCATCTTCTATAGTGATGCCAATTTCGCGGTCGGTGAGCGGTGTAAGAGTGCGGAAGTCACGCAATGCCTGGTACAACTCATCGCCGAGGCGCTCTATTAGCTGAGAATCCATCATAGTGGTACATACCCGAAGGGAGAGGCGTAATTTTACACCCCTGCAGCCATTTTATGGTTTAAATTACTGGTTGATCAGCCGTTCTGCAGGAAATCCACACAGGCCCGATTGAACATCGCCTCATGTTCGACCATGACCCAATGGCCGCATTCATTAACCAAAATGGTGCGCATATGCTTGATATTCTTGACCATGGCCATGATCCCTTCCTCAGGCATCATCTTTTCATCCATACCCCAAAAGCCCAGCGTGGGGCATTGAATCTCGGGCAACCGATCTACCAGCACTGGCACCTGCATGGTAGCCATTACATGACCATTCATGATCTGCATGATTTGCATACGTTCCGCCACCAACTCCTCAGTGGCGTGCTCGGGGTTGAACATCAAGCCCGTCGCAAACAGGTCTTTCATCACTTGGGGTGTCACTGGCTCGCCAGAGCCGAATACCTGAAACACCTTCTGCATGCCCGGCATTTTCTGGTACTCAGCAAGCTCACTGAGACCACCTGGGGCCATTAAAATCAATTTCTCAACCAGATCGGGGTAATCCAGAGCCAGGCCAAATGCGATCGCGCCACCCAGGGAATTACCAACAAGGGTGCATCTTTCGACCCCCGCACAATCGAGCGTTTGCTTGATACATTCCACAAAAAACGAAAGCGGATGATCGACGTCATCAGGCTTATCCGAAAACCCATAACCCACGTGATCAGGAACGATACAGCGATAACCCGCTGCTACAAGCGCGGGGTAGTTACCCTTGAAGTTTGAGTGGCCGCTGGCGCCGGGGCCTGATCCATGAAGAAAAACCACAACCTCGCCATGACCCTCGTCGAGATAGTGCATTTTGTAACCGTTAGCACAGTTAGCATAGTTGCCTTCGGGCAGCAGACCGACCTTTCCCATCGTCATTCTTCCTTAATTTTCCACGTTGACAGTCCTCCGTGCAGGCTTACTCCTGCACGGCGCCGATCTCCAGTCGCACGGGCTGTTATACAGCGTAGTCCAGGTTCTCCTCGCCGAACATCATTCCGCCCATATTATTGGCGAACGGCACGGAGTTATTTGCCACGTGTGCCTGGCTGGCAAGCATATCCAAATGGAAATCCAGTAATTCACTGCCCTTGCGAATGCCACCGCTGCCGGAAGCCTTCAGCATGCGACTGGAAAGTTCAAGACAGCGGTCGGCAACCACAGCAGAGTCATAACGATAACGCACCCGGCTATCCACCGGAATCGCTTCTCCAGAGCGACAGCTCTCCATCATGGCGTCAAAATTACGGACCATAGTCAGTTTCATCTCTTCAATCGAAGCGCGGACTTCCGCAGCTAGCTGACGAGCATAGGGGTCGTTACTCATTTTATTTGGACCAACCTGACGAGTTTTTGCGACCTCAATGAAAGCCTGCAATGCGCCCTCACAGGCTCCCAGCGTAGCCGTGCACACCGCACGCACGAAAACTTGCATGAATGGCATTCGGTAAAGAGGGGCGTCGTTTACTGCATTGCCGGGATTATCGCAGAGGAAGCCGTCCATTGACTTGTGGGTGCGGTGCTCGGGTACAAATACATCGTCTACAACGATGTCGTGGGAGCCCGTGCCCTGCAGGCCGACAACGTCCCAATTGTCCGCTATCTCATAGTCATCGATCGGCACCAAAAAAGTACGATAGTTGGCCATGTCGAACGGTGCTTCTGGTGTCGGCACCACCGCTCCCAGAAACGCCCACTTGCAGTGTTCAGATCCGCTGGAAAAACTCCATCGGCCGCTTAAGCGAAAACCGCCATCGACGACTTTAACCTTGCCAACGGGAGCATAAGACGAGGAGATCAACACGCTGGGGTCATCTGTCCAAACATCCTGCGCTGCCTGGTCATCGAACACAGCTAACTGCCAATTGTGAACGGCAATCACGCCCAGTATCCAGGCACTGGAGGGACAGAACTGGGCCACTTCGTAGCCCACCATATAGAAAACCTGGGGATCCATGGCGTATCCACCCCACTGTTCGGGCTGCAAAATCTTGAAAAAGCCGGCCTTTTCAAAATCAGCCACTGTGGCGTCCGAGACTCGCCGGTCTGTTTTACATTGCGAGCGTCTTTGAGTCAGTGCAGGTCCCATAGCGCGGGCCGCATCAATCAACTCCTGGGCGCGAGGGGATTCCAGTCCGTAATCATTCATGGCTTCACCTATTGTTTTGTTATGTGCTGTTTTATGACATAGGCCGCTTCATTAGCGGAAGAATCGCTATTACACCCGCCCAGATCAGCAATTGCATCCTCCATTTGGGCTATTTTCTACTCTACTACGGCATCGCCGTAGGTCGTAGTTTCACCAAAAAAAGCCCGATGCGAGGGCGGCTGCCGACCATTGATATCAGTGACACCGTACTCTTCGCCCAATTCTGCCCCTATCCAAACCTTACCGCTGCGCTCCATTAACGTCGGATCTCGATAAAGAGCTTCAATCACTCGACCGGTGAACTGAGGGGTCTCACAGGTATCGACCAAATCTGCATACATTTCCGGCTCTGCCTCGAAAACCAGCCGAGTCCTTTCGGTTAGCAACAAGCCCATCCAGATAGAAACAACCGCCACATTGTGGGGTCTGAAGTCCACCGCCATATCGTGGGCCAATTTATCTACCGCGGCCTTTCCTGCACCGTAGGCGGGACCGTGCATGTAAATTCTTCCACCAAAGGACGACGTATTAACGATCAGCCCCCTATCGCTGGCCAACAGTAGAGGAGCAGCATAGTAACTGGCGGTATAGTGGGATCGCATACCCACATCCCAGAGTTGGGTCAGACCCAGTGGCTTTTCCCAGAAAGGACCTTTCACCGTTAGTGCATCGTGAAGATTGGTCGCATTATTGACCAAAATATCGATTTTGCCCTGCTGCGCCTCTACCCGTTCAAAAGCGGTCTTTACCTGATCGTCGTCACTGTGGTCACAATACAGGGGAATGCCTGTGCCACCTGCCTCGGTAACCGCTTGAGCCGTTGCCTGGACCGTGCCCGGAAGTGCTGCATCGCCCTCATTGCGAGTGCGACCGGTCACATAAACTGTTGCGCCAGCTGCCCCCAGTGCAATGGCGATACCTTTCCCTGCGCCGCGGCTCGCACCGGTGACAACGGCTACCTTATCGCTGATCTGCATGCACTCTCCAATTCTGATGGGCAAATTCAGCACCCATCCTAATGTGGGTGACGGCGGACGCCAAGCTGATTACCATGACCACTGGTTAAAAAGTTAAGCCTTAAATATAAATTTATGCCAACGATCATTCGATTACTGCTGTCCACCACGTTGCTGGTTGCTAGTGCCCAAGCTGAACAACGTCAGGCCTATAACAGCCAGTCTCCAGACTGGTTACAAGCGGTGGGGAAACTGAATGTCCCCGGCGTTCAATACAAAAACGGTTACGGTCGACATCAACTGGAGAATTGCAGCGGCACTCTGGTGGCTCCTCGCAATAGCAGCCATGCAGATACCGTGGTCACCGCATGGCATTGTCTGGAGTATTACCGAGACCTCAGCAAACCGATTACGTTTACCCTCACCCCTGTGGCTGGGAAGACCCTGAGTAGAGAAGCTTACCGGGTGGCCGATGGTGGCGGTATGTATGCTGATTGGGCTGTGTTGAAACTCTATGACTCGGTGAGTACCCGCCAGGTCGCGGCGCTGGAAATTCACCCCCAGCGCGCAGATATGCAACGCCCAGTCACTATGGCGGGCTTCTCCGGGGACGCGGGAGTAGGCGCTGACGGCGCAGTGCTTACCTACCATGCAAGCTGCAATATTACCCGGCAGGCATCTGCCCAAAGCGAAAGTGATTGCAGCGCTTACAAAGGCGCTTCTGGCGGCGCGGTGATTCAGCTATCAGCAGAAGGCCGCGCGCAGCTGAGTGGCGTAATATCGCAAGGTAATAATCAAACAGTCAGCATTTACGTGCCAGTTTCAGGATTCAGGCGTCTTTTGAAACAACACTTGAACTAGCGCCTTGCTGGTGCTCCGGTGCAGCAGCTCCCACATGATTCTCACCGCGAGCGTTCGCGAGTTCAATTTGCTTTTGCCGTTCGCTAAAGCGGGCGATCTGGTCGGGAGTCAGTTTATCGTAGCAATGGGGGCAGCAGATCCCCTTTTGGTATTTATCTGACTGCTTTTCCTCTTCGGTAATGGGCATCCGGCAGCCATAGCACTGATCGTACTGGCCTTTTTCAAGCTGATGATTAACCGCCACTCGGTTATCAAAGACAAAACATTCGCCCTCCCAGGTGCTGCGCTCTTGGGGCACCTCTTCCAAATACTTGAGGATACCGCCCTGCAGGTGATAGACCTCATCAAATCCTTCCTGCAGCATGTAGGCTGACGCTTTTTCGCAGCGAATACCGCCAGTACAGAACATAGCCACTTTTTTTTGCTTGTCAGGATTCAGCTGACTGCGCACATACTCAGGGAATTCACGAAAGCTGGTGGTGTGTGGGTCAACCGCACCCTTAAACGAGCCTATGCTGCACTCGTAGTCGTTTCGAGTGTCAATCAATAACACATCAGGATCGTTGACCAGCTGGTCCCAATCTTGTGCTTTGACATAGGTGCCCACAACCAGATTGGGATCGATTCCCTCAACTCCCATGGTGACAATCTCACGCTTGAGCTTCACCTTCATCCGATAAAACGGCATGCTTTCATCGAAGGATTCTTTATGGTCCAGTTGCGCCAGGCGCGGATCACCCTTTAAGTAGCCAAGCACCCGGTCTATCCCTTTACGGGTTCCCGCGATGGTGCCGTTAATTCCCTCACTGGCCAGCAACAAGGTCCCCTTCACTTCGGCGGCTAAACACTCGTCCAGCAGCGGCTCACGCATTTCTCGATAATTATCCAGAGCAACAAATCGATACAGGGCAGCAACAACGACTCCAGACATAACTCAGCTGTCCTTGCTTTTCGATCCACCCAGGCAATCCGGTGAATCCGGTGCCGCCTGCTGGCGCTGTGCCCACTCGCCTGGGGAATAAGTATGCAGTGCAAGCGCGTGAACAGGCCCTTCGAGCTGATCCGCGAGCACCTGATAAACCTGCTGATGACGGGCCACTTTGCGTTTACCGTCAAACTGAGCTGCAACAACAACCACTTTGAAATGGGTTTCAGAGTTCGGGGGAACACTGTGCATGTGACTCTCATTGCTGACTTCAAGTAAATCGGGCTGAAGTTCGGTGCTGAGGTTCTGTTCTATTTCAGTTTGTACGTTCATGGTGCGCCTCGAAAAGGGGGCTTTATTGTACGCTACTGCAACACTCAAATGTCAGCTGAGCTGCAATGAATGATTCTTCGATGTTGGCATTTGCGGCACTGGCAACGAGACAGCCCTGCCACTCGTTGAGTGCCTCGATGTTATTAGAAGAGGCCACTGAGGCTTATTACTGCGTGTTTTTCGATCTCCAAACCTTGTTCAATCCCGCCTTAGCTGGCTGCGGAATTGCCCCGGTGTTTGTCCAGTCCATTTTTTGAATGATCGGTGAAAGGCGCTGGGGTCAGTAAAGCCCATCTGCATTGCAACTTCGTTAATCGAGAGATCGTGGCGGTTCAGACAAAGTTTAGCTGCCTCGCAACGGGAGTCGTCTTTAATCTGTTGAAACGTTGTTCCCTCTCTTTTCAGTCGACGCCTCAGGGTAGGCGCTGACATGCTCAGAGCACTGCTGATCATTTCAAAGCTGGGAAAGCCCTCGCTGAAATCATGGCCAATCATAGCCTTGACCTGGGCGGACAGATTGTTCCCTGCGGGATCATTTTCCATGATTAGCATCTGGTAGGGTGCCGTGCGCAAAAACTCGCGCAAAGAGTGCTGGGTGTGAACCACAGACCAGGCCAGGCAAGTACTATCAAAATACAGCAGATCATTAGTCTGGTTAAAATAGAGCGGACAGCGAAAGAGGTCTTCGTATTTTTCAATATTAGCGGGGGGCGCGCCGGTGAAATCGACGCGCTTTAGTTCGATAGGGCGACCGCAAAGCCAGCCAAAAAAACGATGCCAAACAGAGAGTCCGTAAGCATCTGCGGGACCAACCTGTGGACGACATTCCCTGTCAATGGTGCGATAACCTACCCGGGCAAACTCCTGGCTGAAGTTTGCGTATAACTGACTGCGTTCATCAAAAAAAGTGCGATAAAATTCAGAAGCTCTCTGTATCGCCTGCCCCAGGTTTTCGCAGGAAATGACGCAATAACACATCATTCGAAACGCACCAGGCGCAACCAGCTCACTGCCAGTAACGCCAAAGGTTTCATCCTGCAGCAAACTCAGCACATTTTGGTAAACGCGCGAGTACTGCATGGCACTCACCTCCGAGCGATAGCCCGGGGATTGTTCGTCCAGTGGGTCAAAATCCAGACCTGCCTCAGCAAGAATACCGGAGAAATCATAGCCTCTCTCACCCACCATCTTAAGCAGGGTCTTCATAAAACGTGTGGGAACGCGGTCGCTCATTAATTCAACACTTCAAATCTATGTCGCGAATATTACCAGACTTGGCGCTGGAGCAAAGGTGCTCCCATGGGCGTATACTGTGACTGCGAAAGCTAGGGAGAAGAGCCATGGAATCGCTCTACAATATCTACTACTCGGGAGAGTTACTGGAGGGACAACAGCTTGATCAAGTAAGAGCCAAGCTAGCGGCCCTGTTCAAAGCAAATGATGCGACCCTGGATAAACTATTCAGCGGTAACCCACAGCTGGTCAAGCGAGGGTGCGATAAGCCCACCGCGCTTAAATATAAGCAGGCAATGGAAAATGCCGGCGCTAAACCCCTGATCAAAGCGGTGGAGGTTGCCAGTGCTCATGAAGCCACCCCTGCTCCCAAACCGGCAAAGCAGCAAACCGCGGCCGAACGCATCGCCGCCTTGGCGTCTGCGCCCGATATCGGTGCCTATGGTGATTCTCAGGCGTCCATCGAGCCCGCCACTAACGCCGCAAATAGTGCTCCCGAAGGGGACTCAGGTCTGAATCTGAGCCCGCAAGGCACTGAAGTACTCAAACCTGATGAACGCAGTGAGCAAATAGTTGCGGATATCGATACTTCTGGGCTGGATCTTGACGCAGCGAGTCAGCGGCTATCTGAAGAAGCGCCCTCGCCTCCCCCAGCCCCCGATACCAGCCACCTTGCCATGAGTGAGGCGGGTGAGAGCATTCCAAACCTGGTTACCAATCAGGCGACAACCGTACCTGATTCTGAGACTCTTGACCTGTCGCCGCAAGGGACAGACTTTTCCGACTGCCATGCACCCGAACCGGAGATCCCAAACCTGGATTTATCAGCGATCAGCCTGGCTCCCGAGGGCAGTGAAGTACTTGAGGAAAAGGACCGCAATCGGCCAAAACCGCCCCCTCCTGCCACAGATCATATTAGTCTGCAGAGCTCAAACGGGCAGGAGTAGTCGAACAAACTACGGCAGGTTGATGAGTACCCTCAGACCGGGCTGATTGTCTTCCAGGTCTACTGTCCCACCATGATAGTGGGCAATTGCCTGGGCCATGCTGAGACCTAGCCCATGTCCAGGCTGGGAAGATCGACTGGGTTCTACCCTATAGAAACGCCTGAATACATCTTCCCAGTGTTCCGCCGATATACCCGGCCCCGTGTCTGAGATCACAACCCTGTATCCAGAATCTTCGTTAGATGAATTATGAGCCAGCTCAACTCTCACCGAGCCTTGCTGTTGCGTGTATTTAATCGCGTTGTCCAGAACATTGGCAAACATCTGGAACAATAGATCCGCTTCTCCCTGGCAACTCGCATTAGGTACTGTTACCCAATTCAGCTCAATCTCACTTTCCTGGGCCACTGGCTCGTAAAGTTCTACGACATCGCTTAACAGCTGGCGCAGGTCGACTTCGCCGCCACCGGCGTGGCGATTACCTGACTCCATCGTAGAGATGCGCAATACCGCATTGAAAGATGCCAGCAAACTATCGCAGTCATTGAGCAAGCGTTCTACATCTTCACTTTTCTCTGCCGGCAAGCTGTGGTGCAACTCACTCAATTGGTTACGCAAGCGGCTCAAAGGGGTGCGCAGATCGTGAGCAATATTGTCGGACACGCTTCGCACCCCGTGCATCAGGGATTCAGTCTGGTCCAGCAAGTGATTGAGAATAATCGCAAGTTCGCCCACCTGGCCTCTTTCAGCACTGGCGTCGAGTCGCTGGGAGGGATCACCCCTGATGATTCGCGACATCTCCCTGCCCAGCATTTCCACTCGCCGTAAACTTCGGGCCGCAGCAAAATACCCGCCGATCAAACCCAATAAAATAGTAATGATCATGGTGCGGGCCAGAGTGGCAAAAACCAGGCGCGCCTGATGAACTGCCTGCTCATAACTGCGCGCTACAATCACGCTGTATTCATCACCCAGGGTTACTTCGCGGGCAATGAAATCGACTTCAATTGACTCTCCCCATTCCAGCAGTGCAAGCTCGAAACCTACCCAGCCATCGTCGAATTCCCTGTAGCCTGTAGACTCGGGGAGATCCCCCGCCATCTTATCTCCCGCTCTGTCACTCACGAGATAATGAAAGCGATCCAGTATCTGGGTGTCGCGTTGATCCTGCAGATAACGGCGAACCCCCACAAGTGACTGGCCCTCGTAAACAATCTGCAGGGTCTCCTGCTCTTCGATGATGCTCTGCGAAAAGTCGCGAAAATAGTTGTAACTGAAGAAAGCGTAAAGCCCAACCACTACCAGAAAAACCGTGGCACTCAGTACCAGCAGGTACTTGGCGATGTAACGGAAGGTCAAGCTACCAATGACCTTTTGCATTATTGGGCCTCAGGGCCGAGTCGGTAACCCGCGCCTCTCACTGTCAGCAACAGTGAAGTATCAAAATCCTTATCAATCTTCTGGCGCAGACGCGATACATGCACATCAATCACATTGGTCTGCGGGTCAAAATTGTAGCCCCATACATGCTCTAACAGCATCGTGCGTGTCACTACCTGACCGGCATGGCGCATCAGGTATTCCAGCAGTTTATACTCGCGTGGTTGCAATAAAACAGCCAGCCCTCTGCGGCTAACATTCTGCTTCAGTAGATCCATCACCAGGTCTTGCACCTGAAGCCGGGTAGTGCCGTCCTGGTTGTTGACACCGCGCCGCGAAAGCGCCTGCAGCCGGGCCAACAACTCATCCATAGCGAATGGCTTCACCAGGTAATCGTCGGCGCCGCTGCGCAAGCCCTTCACTCTATCGTCAACCTCGCCCAGTGCACTAAGCACCAGCGCAGGGGTTTCATTGCCGATTTCCCGCAGATCCTGAATCAGCTGCAGACCATCTCTGCCCGGCAACATGCGATCGACAATCCACACATCAAAGGCTTGATCCCGGGCTGTGTCATAAGCCAGATCACCTTCAGTGCAGTGCACAGACCGGTGCCCGACACGCTCCAACTCCGAGCAAATAAATTTTGCCACGGACTGATCGTCTTCAACCAATAATACGTTCATGTTGTCACCCACTTATACCGGCAATGTAGCACGGGGGTGAGTGCCGACCAACGTGGCGATGACACTAAGGAGGCATCATTACCAATCCTTAATCTGGCGCAATTAATGATAGACTTATCACCTATGGATGATACTCAGGAAAAGCAGCCCTCCCCTTCGCTACTGCGCCACCTTATAGCCATGGTTTATGACGCGTTACTGGTGATAGCACTGGTATTCGTAGTGAATGGCCTGGCACTAGGTCTATCTGTACGGTTGACTAATGGTGCACAGGAGGTCTTGAACCCGCATATCGGCCAGGCTCTCATCGTAATTTGCCTGGTCGGTTTCTACAGCGCGTTCTGGTTGAAAAGTGGCCAAACACTGGGAATGCAGGCCTGGCGAATTAAGCTGGTGAGTATTGGCGGCGAAAATCCGACATTTACCCAGGCACTATTGCGCTGCGCGGGTGCCGTGGTGTCCGTCGGGTGCCTGGGTCTTGGCTACTGGTGGAAACTCATTGATCGCAACGGCCGCTACTGGCATGACTACTTATCAGGTACTGAATTGGTACTGTTGCCCAAAAGTAGCCGTAACTCTGACCGCTAACGCGCTCTGAGTAACAGCAACATGCCTGCCGCCCCACAGAGTAAAATTGGTACCAAAGCCGCGTAAATCGGTGCAAAGCCAAACACCAGACTAGCCGGGCCGAGCAAGTCCTGACTGGTGCGAAACACAATCCCCACAATCACGCCGGCAAAGATTCGAAAACCCATAGTGCCCTCGCGCAAGGGTCCAAAGATAAACGATATCGCCACCAACACCAGCGCACCAATCGCCGCCGGTTGCAATATCTTGCCCCACAACGCGAGCTGGTAGTCATCGGAATCCAGCCCCTGGGATTGCAAGTAGCGACTGAAACGATAGAGATCAGAAATGGGCAAATACTCGGGCTCTACTGCCATTACAGTCAGGAGTTCAGGTGTAATCCCTGTATCCCAGCGCATTACCTCATGGGTTTCCCGGGTGGTCTGCCAGCTGCTGAAGTTGGTCAGCACTGCATCCTCCATGGTCCAGTAGCCGCCCTCAAAACTAGCCCGACGAGCCCGCAGGGAATACTCCATTAGCAAGTCTTCATCAAACTCCAGCATGGTAATACCGTGAACTACACCGCCGGCTTCCACCGCGTTAAAGTGCAGAAAGGTATTACCCTCCCTGTTCCAGATGCCGTAACGTCCTCCAAAACTCTCACCCGGATTTTGGGCGAGCGCACGCTGCGTTTCGGCCATCTGCTCAGTCTCTGGGGCGACAAATTCGCCCAGGGAAAAACCCATTATCGCTATCAGCAGCGCCGGCTTCATGGCCACCCAAACCAAACGACCTGTTGAGACGCCGGCAGCTCGCATAACCACCAACTCGCTGGACGTAGCCAGTTGACCCAAACCCAACATGCAGCCAATAAGGGCGGCAAAAGGAATAAATTCATAGAGGCGACCAGGCAATGTCAGCAAAATATAAAGTCCGACCTGACCAAAGGTATAGGTCTTGGAAATGTCGTCCGCCTCGTCAATAAAAGCAGCAATCGCGTCCAGGCCAACGATGATTGCCAATACCAATAAAATCGCAACGAATACTGTCCACCCGACGTGTCGATCAAGCTTTCGCATTGAGATACCTCCGGTGCTTGAGCCGGCCCAACACCGCCGGCCCGTAAAGCATCGCCAGTGCCACCGCTAGAAACAGTGCGTGCACCGCCCAAATATTGACTGTCCCGCCTTCTCCCGACGCAATGCCAGATCTCGCATTGGCCAGCAGAGTCAGGTAACCCAAATAAAGAATAAACGCCGGTGCCATCTTGATATAGCGGCCACGCCGGTGATTTGTATGGCTCATACACATGGCAATAATGGCGACAATCGGCACCATCACGGGGATAGAGAGACGCCAGTGCAAAGCGGCTTTATCTTCGAGCAGCTCTGAGCTCAAAAGATGGGCAGTCGTGCGGCCATCGACTGGGTCAGCCGTACGGACCCCCCCCTCTGGCTCAGGAATAAGCTCCCCGAACTGTTCAAAACTAACGACCTGGTAGTCCAGGTCACCCGGATAGCCCACGTAGCGCACGCCGTTACGCAGTTCCAGGTAGCGAGCCCCTGTTGCGGAGTCAAATTTCACTTCACCTTCACTGGCAATGGTCAGCAGCATAGTCAGCTCTCCATCATCTTCCCTCTCTGCCTGGGAGAGGAAAACGGAATGCATAACTCCATTCGCATCGACAGCTTGTGCGTAGCTCACCATGTCATTACTTCGTCGGGTCTGGAAACGACCAGCTGCCAATGCGTTGATGCCCTGAGAGGACTCCGGAGCGTGGAGCAAAGCTTCAGAGCGCGCGGCACCCAGCGGAGAGATGAACAAGCTGAGGCCACCGACAATCACCATGACCAGCAGGGCGGGCACCAGGGTGTAGCCAGCCAAGCGCTGGGGACTGATACCTGTGGCGGTGAAAATCACCATCTCACTTTCTACGTAAAGACGGCCGTAGGACATTAGAATCCCTATAAAAAGGCCAAGTGGAATAATCAGCTCCATAAATCCCGGCAGGCGATACAACAGCACCGGGACGAGAATACCGGCGGCCAAATCACCCACGGCAGCTTCAGCCAGGTATTTAACAAATCGACCACTGATAATAATCACCAATAAGACAAAGCTCACGGCGACCATGTGCACCAGCACATCCAGTGCGAGATAGCGGAGAATTTTCATAGCCTACTCAGTTCGAAATCTGCATATTCTGGTTGGGTTTACTGGCGCAACATCATACACTAGCGCTTGCCAAAACAGCGAGATTATTAGCCATGACTGCGATCAAGTTTTCTGCCCGAAAAGTCAACGACCCCACCACCGCCACCACCGAATGTGCTGTTGTGTACATTTTCAGTGACAGTAAGTTATCCGGCACTGCCTCAGCCCTGAACAAAGCGTCAGGAGGGGCGATAAAAGCAGTTCTTGATTTGGGCGACTTTACTGGCAAAAGCGGCCAGTGCTCAACACTGCCGGGCACCGGGAAAATTAAAAGACTACTACTCGTAGGATGCGGAGAAAAAAAGCAGTTCGATCGCTCCGCTGCCAGAGATTTCGCCCAGGCGGTTTACAGTGGGATTAACGGTACCAGCGCCAAAAGTGCGCTGTTACTGCTGGACGACATGAAGGTCAAGGGCGCGGACGACCACTGGCTGCTGGAAATGCTCTCTCGCACGCTGGAAAGCAAAAGCTACCGCTACACCGAGACCGTTTCCAAGCCAAAACCTGCGTTAAGCCTTCAGCGTGTAGTGATTAGCTGCGCTGCGCCAAAAGCGGCTGCACAGCGCGCGCTGGACCAGGGCAGCGCTACTGGTAATGGCATTAATACCGCCCGCAACATGGCCAACTTGCCGGGCAATATTTGCACCCCCAGTTACCTAGCACAGCAGGCTCGTAAAATGGGCCGCAGCAGTAATGCACTGAGTGTACAAATCCTCGAAGAAAAGAAAATGCGCGAGTTGGGCATGGGTTCATTGCTATCGGTCACTGCTGGCACCGATCAACCCGCCAAACTAATCGTTATGAATTACCAGGGCGGCAAAAAGAACGACAGCCCCCATGTTCTGGTCGGCAAAGGGATTACCTTCGACAGTGGAGGCATTTCCCTCAAGCCCGGCGCTAAAATGGATGAGATGAAGTACGACATGGGTGGCGCCGCAGGTGTATTTGGTACCATGGACGCAATTACCGCTATGAAGCTTCCGCTCAACGTCATTGCTGTTATTGCAGCGGCCGAAAACATGCCCAGCGGCGGGGCCACGAAGCCCGGTGATGTCGTCACCAGCATGGCGGGCAAGACCATTGAAGTCCTCAATACAGATGCAGAGGGCCGACTGGTCCTTTGCGACGCGCTTACCTACGTGGAGCGTTTTAAGCCTGCCTCGGTGATCGATATTGCAACCCTCACCGGCGCCTGTGTCGTCGCCTTGGGCTCACATGCCACAGGGCTCTACGCCAACAAGGAGCAACTGGCGCAGCAATTACTTGCCGCGGGTACAGAAAGTCACGACCGCGCCTGGCACATGCCCTTGTGGCACGAGTACACCAAACAACTCAGGAGCAACTTTGCCGACCTGGGCAATATCGGCGGCGGTGGCGGCGGCAGCGTCACAGCAGCCTGCTTCCTGGCAGAGTTCGCCAAAAGTTATGATTGGGCCCACCTGGATATCGCTGGTACCGCCTGGGACAGCGCGCCCAAAGGCGCCACAGGGCGTCCGGTAGGCTTACTGACTCGCTACCTGATGGATCGCGCCGGGCAGTGACTCGCGTAGGCTTTTACGTGGTACAAGCTGCTGCCGCTGGCCAACGCCTGGAGGTAGCAGCCAGACTCGCGGATAAAGCCTATGCTCAGGGTCACAACATTTATATCAACGCCACTGACAAACCCCAGGCCCAGGCACTGAACGAATTACTGTGGAGCTTTCGGCCAGCCAGTTTCATGCCACACGCTCTCGCTGGCGAAGAGCAATCAGAGCAAATAGCCATTGGCTGGGGGCAGGATCCGGGTAAACACTCAGACCTGCTGATCAACTTGCAACTGGAAATCCCTTCTTTCTTTTCCCGCTTTGCCAGGGTCGCCGAAGTCGTCACCCAGGACGAAGACAGTCTCGCCGCGCTCCGCAAGTCCTGGCTCTTTTATAAAGAACGGGGCTACCACCTGGAAAAACACGACCTCTAGGCCAATTGTTCACTCCTACACAGCCTTTAACGCATGGCGTATAATCGCGCTCCTTGCATGACTACCCCTGGACCTCCCGACTGATGGAAAAGACATTCCAACCCGCCGACATCGAAACCCGCTGGTACCAAGAATGGGAATCCAAGGGCTATTTTGCTCCTCAAGGAGGAGACCAAGCGTACAGCATCATGATCCCACCGCCGAATGTGACCGGCAGCCTGCACATGGGCCACGGGTTCCAGGAAGCAATCATGGACGCCCTGATTCGCTATCACCGCATGGCTGGTTACAACACGCTATGGCAAGTGGGTACCGATCACGCTGGCATTGCGACTCAGATGGTGGTTGAACGTCAACTGGAAGCCAAAGGCATTAGTCGCCACGACCTGGGACGTGAGGAGTTCATCAAAAAAGTCTGGGAATGGAAAGAAGAATCCGGCGGCACCATCACCCGCCAACTGCGTCGCCTCGGATCCTCTCTGGACTGGTCCAGAGAACGCTTCACTATGGACGAAGGTCTTTCCAATGCAGTGCAGGAAGTGTTTATTCGCCTTTATAAAGAAGGCCTGATCTATCGCGGCAAACGCCTGGTGAACTGGGACCCGGTGCTGCATACCGCCATCTCTGATCTTGAAGTTATCTCTGAGGAAGAGCAGGGGCACCTGTGGCACTTTGACTATCCTTTAGTGGGTGGCGAAGGCCATCTCACCGTGGCGACAACCCGCCCTGAAACTATGTTGGGAGATTCTGCGGTAGCAGTTCACCCCGAAGACGAGCGCTATGCCCACTTGATTGGTCGCATGGTAAAACTGCCGCTTACCGGCCGCGAGATTCCCATCATCGCCGACGACTACGTCGATAAGGAATTTGGTACTGGCTGCGTAAAAATTACCCCAGCTCACGATTTCAATGATTATGAAATGGGCAAGCGTCACGGCCTGCCACTGCTGAATATTCTTGATGACAACGCTGCGATCGGCTCAGATGCACCAGAGGCATACTTTGGTATGGACCGCTTCGAGGCTCGCAAGAAAATCGTTGCCGATCTGGATGCGCTGGGACTGCTGAATAAAATTGACGACCATACACTCAAGGTGCCACGCGGCGATCGCTCTGGGGTAGTCATCGAGCCATACCTCACGGACCAATGGTATGTTGATGCTCGCGAACTGGCCAAGCCAGCCATTGCCGCGGTAGAAAATGGTGACATTCAGTTCGTCCCTAAACAGTGGGAGAACACTTACTTCGCCTGGATGCGTGACATTCAGGACTGGTGCATCAGTCGCCAGCTATGGTGGGGACATCGAATCCCAGCCTGGTACGACGACGACGGCCATATCTACGTAGGCGAGTCAGAAGAGGCCGTACGTGCTGAACACAAATTGGCGGACTCAATAAGCTTAAGCCAGGACAACGACGTGTTGGACACGTGGTTTTCCTCTGCGCTTTGGACTTTTTCTACCCTCGGCTGGCCGGAAGAAACCGAAGACCTGAAAATCTTTCATCCCAGTTCAGTGTTGGTCACGGGCTTTGACATTATTTTCTTCTGGGTTGCCAGAATGATTATGATGACGCTGCATTTTCGCAAAGAGGTACCCTTTGATACGGTTTATGTGCATGGACTGGTGCGCGATGCCGAGGGGCAGAAAATGTCCAAGTCGAAAGGCAACGTGCTGGACCCGATTGACCTGATTGACGGAATCGAACTCGAACCACTGGTCAGCAAGCGCACGGCAGGAATGATGCAGCCAAAACTGGCTGCGAAAATTGAAAAGGCAACCCGCAAGCAATTTCCAGATGGTATCGCGGCCTACGGCACCGACGCACTTCGCTTTACTTATTTTTCTCTGGCTTCAACCGGGCGCGATGTGCAGTTCGATATCGGCCGCATCGAAGGCTACAAGAATTTTTGCAACAAAATCTGGAATGCAGCTCGCTATGTGATGATGAATTGCGATGGCGAAGACTGCGGTCAGGACGAATCACTGCCGTTTGACCGCAGCCTGGCTGATCGCTGGATTGTCAGCAGACTGCAGGAAATAGAAAGCGATGTTGCACGTTGCGTTGCGTCCTACCGCTTCGACCTGGCATCCCAGGCGCTGTACGAATTCATATGGAACGAGTACTGCGACTGGTACCTCGAACTGTCCAAACCCGTGCTCTGGGATGACAACGCCAGTCCGGAGGCAAAACGAGGCACCCGGCGCACCCTGATCCGCGTTCTGGAAACCTGGCTTCGGCTACTGCATCCCCTGATGCCCTTCATTACCGAGGAAATCTGGCAAACTGTGGCGCCATTGGCCGGAAAATCTGGCCCAACCATTATGCTACAACCCTATCCGGTAGCAGATGACAGCGCTGTGGACAGCGCCGCAAACGCGGATATAGAATGGCTGAAGGGCGTTATCGTGGGTGTCCGTAACATTCGCGGGGAAATGAATATTCCTCCCGGTAAGGAACTCACAGTCCTGATGAAGAACGGCGGCGAAGAGGATCAAAGACGACTGACGCAGAACGCCCCCTTCCTCAGAAAGCTTGCGAAACTGGACGAAGTCACCTGGTTGGACACGACAGAAGAAGCACCAGTAGCTGCTACTGCCCTTGTTGGTGACTTGGAAATTCTCGTCCCCATGGCGGGCTTGATTGATACGGAAGCAGAACTGGCCCGGTTGGCCAAAGAGACCGAAAAATTGGAGAAAGACCTGAAACGTCTTCAGGGTAAGCTGGGCAATAGCTCCTTCATCGACAAAGCACCCGCCGAGGTGGTAGAAAAAGAACGAGATAAAATGCAGGCACAAGAACAGGCACTGCAGAAGTTAAAAGAGCAGGAGCAACGTATCCGCAATATCTAGTAGCTCCGGAATCTCTCCGGCACCAAAGGTTTCACGTCTGCGTCACTCCCAGTGAGTGGCGTAGCATAATAAAAGCAATACGCTAGAACCGAGGTAAGAGGTATGAGTGATCGTGTAAGCGGCACGGTAAAGTGGTTTAACAATGCCAAGGGTTTTGGCTTTATCACCCGGGAAGAAGAAGATGCTGATGTCTTCGTGCATTTCCGTTCCATCGAGGGTGATGGTTACCGCACCCTGAATGAGGGACAAGAGGTGGAGTTCAGTCTGATAGAGGGCCCCAAAGGCCTGCAAGCGGAAGACGTCCACAAGGTGTAGCCTGTTCGTCGGATTTAATACTCCGGAACAAAAGCGCAACTCAAAGCCCAGCCGGCGACGCCTCCAGCGCCGTCAGTGATTTCTATTTGCACTATTTTTGCGTTATTAGCCGCGTTAGGTGGTAGACTGCCGCCGCCTTCGGGCTTCACTAACAGGGGTATACATGAATTTTTTCGGAAAAATTGTCATCAGCGTCCTGGCCGCAACCGCTGCCTGGGCCCTACTTACATTTGTAACAGTGGCTCAACCGGCCCTGGTCTTCCTAGTCTTAGTCATCGCCACACTTGCCACTGCTTTTCTGGTAACAATTCCAGTGAGCAAAGCAGCAGTCACAGCCAGCAAGCCCTCCAATGGCAGCAGCAAGAAGCAAACAACCAAAGCCTCCGTTACTGAAGGCCCGAGGGAGGAAGGCGAGGTAAAATGGTTTAATGTATCAAAAGGCTTTGGCTTCATTACCAAAGACGATGGCGAAGAAATTTTCGTTCATTTCCGGTCAATTATTGGCGAGGGTCGCCGCGGCCTTAAAGACGGTCAAAGAGTGAGCTTTGTAGAGGCCAATACAGACAAAGGCCCGCAAGCTGAGGATGTAGAGCCTCTTTAAGAGGCCCCTTGCTCTACGACCGCAATTAAACTGGTCTCCAGCATCGCAGCTCCCCGCCGTAGCGCTTGTTCCGCAGGCAGGGCCTTATCCTCCAGTGCCATCTCAACCAGGCAGTAACCTAACTCCACAGTAATTCGTGACTGTAGAATCACTGCCTCGTCCACGGGGCGATGAAACCACTCAGCAATAAAGTTCGCCAATTGCCGCGCCAACAACTGATGTGAGGTCAACCTCAGCTCTCGCAGGGGCTCCACAGCGCGCAGCGCCTGAGCTATTTCCAAACCACCGACCTGCTTCAGCGTCACTTCATAGGTGAGCCAGAGCACCTCATAAAAATTAGCGAGCAGCCGCTCGGGTTCACCCTCTACGTAGTTATGATCCACCCACTTCTGGAACGCGTCATTTTGACGGTCCATCAGCACAGCGCCCAAGGTGTTTATTACCGCATACTTATTTGGGAAATAGCGATAGAGGGCAGGAACTGTTATTCCAGCTCTCTCAGCGATCAGATTAGTCGATATACGCTCAACACCCACTTCTACAAGCAGTTCGGCGGCGGCGGCGAGAATCGACTCATAGGTACGTTTCGCCCGCTCTTGCCGTGGGCGATTTTTCTCCAGCAATTCAACCTGCCGTCGGGGTGCAGTCGTCATCTAATGTGTCCTTGTCCGCTGCGTTTGCATTCGAAGTCACTTCACAGGAGAGTAACAGAGAACTCCGTTAGCGCACAGCATGCTGGCGGAATATTAAATGTGTGAGAGACTTCAATATAGTTGGGCACTGACTTGGCTAGGTTATTTCCTCGCAATTCAGGTTATGGGAAAAGAGGGTGATGTAAGGTCTGCAGACTCAGTTTAATAGCATTGGATGCAAGCTATGAACTTCACCTCCCCTCTTATTACCCACCGGTGCATGCCAATGGTTCTTTTATACAATCTTATCCCAATCGTGCCATTTTAACCACCGTGACCATCGCCTGCTTTAAACGCGAAAGCCAAGAGATGCAGACTCGGCTAATATACCGACCTGATTTGACTCCGCATGGCAGGAACAATGACCGCCTACAAGAGAACGGTATTACTAAAGAGAGCGATACTCGCCAGCACAATCACGCTCGTCTGCAGCCAGGTTGTTTCGGGCTTTGAGCGTACAGAGCAACGAGAGCCCTGCGCGGACTACAGTGAAACTCGCAAACCCATGTTCGGGGACTTGCACGTGCACACCAGTTTTTCGTTTGATAGCTATGTATCCAGTCAGCGCAACGGACCCGGTGCGGCGTACAGTTATGCCAAAGGTAATCCCATTATTCTTTCGGATGCTGATGGTGAACAAACCTTAAAGGCCCAGATTCAGCGGCCACTGGACTTTACCGCAATTACAGATCACGCTGAATTTCTTGGTCCGATAAACCTTTGCACGCAGGATTCATCAAAAGCCGCTTACTGGTTTCCGGCCTGTATCGCCGGACGCAGCAGTTGGTTCATCGCGCAGCTACTGGCAGCTAATTATTGGGCCAAAATCGGTGTAGTCGGCGACACCTCAGAAAAAAACATTTCTCTTATCTGCTCAATGGGAAATTGTGATGCTGCGCACAGCGAGGCGTGGCAGGGAATTCAGGACGCCGCAGAACAGCACTATGATCGCAGTTCAGAGTGCAGCTTCACCACCTTCATCGGTTATGAATACACCGATGCTCCGAACTACTCGAATCTCCACCGCAATGTGATATTCCGCAATGCGCATGTCACTGACTCGGCCATCTCCACTTATGACACTGGTTCGAAGAACGTGCCAGAACTCTGGCGCAGGCTGCGCGATCAGTGCATAGACGCTGAGACAGGCTGTGATGTGCTGGCCATTCCTCACAATTCCAACCTCAGTCGGGGTTTGATGTTTCCTGATCCGCGCAACGAGCAGGAAGCGCTCGACAGGTCCTTCTTCGAGCCTCTGGTGGAACTGGTTCAGCACAAAGCGGCCAGCGAATGCCGCTTTGACCGCCTCGCCGGTACTGGCCTGGATACCGAGGACGAACTGTGTGACTTCGAGCAGGTGGAAGCAGACAACCTTTCCATGTTGGGAACGCTTTACGGTGAAGTGCGCACCGATGAAGCCAGGGCGGTGCCGCTTGAAGAATTTGGCCGCCGAAATATGGTTCGTAATACGCTCAAAGACGGTCTGGCCCTGCAAGCCAGCACTGGCATTAATCCGTTTATGTTGGGATTCATTGGCAGCACCGACACCCATAGCGCCTCCCCCGGTGGTGCCGAAGAAAACAACTACACTGGCCATCTGGGTCGCAGAGACGCTGGCTACCGCAACGTGCAAGATCATTTTTTCGATAACCCCGGCGGCCTCGCCGTGGTTTGGGCAGAGGAGAATTCACGCGATGCTATTTTTGCAGGCATGCGCCGCAGGGAATCCTATGCCACCAGCGGAACGCGCCCGGTCGTGCGCTTCTTTGCCGGGACGGAAATAGCCGATGATCTCTGTGCTGACCCGCAAATGGTGACAAAGGCCTATCAGGCTGGCATTCCAATGGGGGGCCAATTGACAGCACCTGAAACGTCTCCTGGGTTTTTGGTAAGCGCTGCCAGGGACCCGGGCAGCCCGGGCAACCCCGGCCTGGATTTACAGAAAGTGCAAATCATTAAAGGCTGGCTAGACAGTGAGGGTGTTACCCATGAAGAGGTATTTAACGTGGCTGGCAGCACCGACAACACTGCCGGCGTTGACACTGAAAGCTGCTTACCGACCGGCACAGGGCATAAAAATCTTTGCACCGTTTGGCGCGATCCACAGTACAATAGCAACGAGTCCGCATTCTATTATGCTCGAGTTTTGGAAAACCCTTCTTGCCGATGGAGCACGCTGCAGTGTCAGGCTGCAGGCGTAAACCCTTTCGCCGAGAACTGTGCTGAGCAGGCGGAGCACCAGACTGCAAAACTTCAGGAAAAAGGAGCCATTGGCGACGTGTTTGGTCGCTGCTGCCTGGATCCCGCAACAGAACCGTTTTACTCACCAACAATTCAGGAACGGGCATGGACCTCGCCCATCTGGATCAATGCCAACAAGGAGTAAGCTTGGCCACCAAATCACGCACAGAGCGACGTTTTCGCGGTGTCGTTATGCCCACCGGATCTCACCCCGCAATCCGCAAGGTCAAGCGCCAGGGGCTCGAGCCCTCTATTCATGGCAACAAGCTGTGGAAATCCAGCTGCCTGCTGATCGACTACCTGAAGAAAAATCCGCCTGAACACAGTCGATACATCCTCGATGTGGGTTGCGGATGGGGCATTTCGGGTATCTGGTGCGCCAAGAATTTCAACTCCAGTGTTACCTCTGTAGACGCTGATCCAGATGTATTTCCGTTCCTGCAGGCCACCGCCGAAATCAACGGCGTACAGACAGAGCATTTAGTATCGCGCTTCGAGGACCTGAGCACCAAACAACTATCTCGTTATGACATGTTGATTGCAGCCGATATCTGTTTCTGGGACGAACTGGTAAAGCCAGTGACCAAAATGGTCGACCGAGCAGTCAAGGCCGGGGTTAAACAAATTCTGATCGCTGATCCTGAACGTGCACCGTTTTTTGAAGTGGCAGAACGCTGCGCCGACAAGCACTATGCAGAAGTTCTGGAATGGAACACCCAGGGTGCCATAGAAGCTTCCGGTGCCATTATGGTCCTGGAGAACGCGTAAGTTCAGTTTAGGATCTGATAATCACGCTGCAGTCCCGTGACCGCCTCAGGCTCACCGTTGACCCATCGCGGGCGAAATAAAACAGCCGACAGTTTACGCCGAAAACTATTGAGAGACGTGTCCTCGCTCCCACTGATCAAAGTGGTTTGTAATTGACTCAACCTGCCGCGGGAAGAGACATCATAACTGGCACGAACCACCGGACCTTCATCCACCCCTATCAACTGAGGCACCCAAAAAACGCCATTGTCCGGCAGTTCCACCGGCGTACCCAACCACTGTTCCAGCAGTCCGCTCTCACCGGCGCCCTGCAGTTCTGCGACGACTGCCGCATAGGCCTCGGATGACCGCTGCTTGCTGCCGCACCAGAGGTACCAGTCGCCCAACGCCAGCTCCACCGATGCATGCTCCGCCGGCCCCCGCATTCGTGCCGCACTCATCAATTGCTTTAACAGATCAGCGCCTTTCGCCGGCGCTGATCGCAGGAGCGAGTTCATACGCTGCTCCTCCAATTCAGCAACTGCCGGCTTTGCTCCCATATACTGGCTGGCAGTCAACACTTGACTCTCCTGCAGCAAGGGAGAATGGCGCTGCAATAAGAGGTATAAGTTTTTCAATTGGCTGAACGCCATCTCCCTGCGCCAAAGGTAATCGACCTCAACATCCTGTTGCAGTCCCAGCAACAGTTCCTCGTTGGCATTGATCAGATCCAGTAAGCGTCGTGAATTCTTTCCCACATCCCGGCGCAATGCCTCGCGTTGCCAGCGGAAGTACTCCCGGGCTGCACGCAGCCGCAACTCGGTAAATGGCGGCTGACCGCCGCCATAAAGCCGAAAGAAATAATCGTAACGCTGATCCAGAGACTTCAGGTCTCCTGCTTCACGGTAAGAAACCAGCAGTTCTCGCAACAGGGGAATCTGTCTGTCACTGTATAGCCCGTCATTAATACGAACCACGTGCATGGCTCGACGATAAAGGTTTACTGCTTCCTGATATTCACCCTGTCGTCGATAATAGCGACCCAGGGCCGCCAGTGGCTCGGCAAGACCGTCGGCATAAGGGCCGTCACGTAATTCCAGCGCTTCTAACTGTTTCATGTAGGGCTTGGCTTCAGCGGGTCCCGGTGTGGCGCCAGCAAGCTCCTGCCAGCGTTCACCGCCCTCTTCCCAGGAGGCACCAAATCGAATGAAGTCTTCTCCATAAAAAGTGGGCGCACAGAGGCCAGCGAACGACTGCAGACAGAGCGTCACAGACAGCGTCCAACGTAGGGGCCAACTATTCAGATTAATGGACAAACTTTGATCACCTTTATGGCACGCTTGCGGCAACAATGATATAACGGCGCCTCATTTTGGCAGACCCATCGGTTCCCTGCACAGGGCTCGGAAAGAATATGAAACAGTTAGGCATTCTAGACTCCGCTTTTATCAATCTGGAACAAACCAATACGCCCCAACACGTTGGGGGGCTGGGCATTTATGACCCCTCCAGCGCCCCGGACGGATTCGTCCGTTTCAAGGATGTTATATCAGGCTTTGAGCGACGTCTCTCCAAACAGCCCCTGTTCAGAACACGTCTCATCGAAGTACCCGGTGGTCTGGATAGACCCTACTGGGTAAAGGACGCAAACTTCGATGTAGAGTTCCACCTGCGTCATATCGCTCTGCCGGAGCCGGGCGACTGGCGCCAGCTATGCATTCAGGTTGCCCGCCTGCACGCCCGCCCATTGGACATGTCCCGCCCGCTTTGGGAAGCCTATATTATCGAAGGACTGGATAATATTCCCGGTCTTCCCAAAGGCTGTTTCGCCATTTACACCAAGATGCACCACTCCCTCGTCGATGGCGCCGGGGGCTCTTCTTTCATGGCACTGATTCATGATCTTGTGCCAAACCCCTCGCCTGCCGATGAAGAAGTGGAAGAACCTCGCCTGGTAGACATCGAGCCCAGCATGGCCGAGTTACTATCCAAAGCTTCAGTTAACAGCATTAAAAACACGGCAAGCCTACTGCGTGGCACGGTAAAAAACAGCATCGGGTTGGGCAAGTATGCACTCAACGTTGCTCGCGACCAGATTCCCGCACCGGACATATCCGCACCCAAAACTATTCTTAACAGGGCGGTGGGGCCGCACCGGGTCTTTGATGCAGCAGAATTTCCGCTAGAGGGATTCAAAGACATCAAAAACGCCGCCGGAGTCACCATCAACGACGTGGCCCTTTCCATAGTCGGTGGCGCGCTACAGAGCTACCTGACAAAAAAAGACGAAGCGCCGTCTGAGGGGTCGCTTGCAGCTGGCATTCCTTTGAACATGCGTACCCGTCGTGGGGTAACCGACGACAACAATCAGGTGGGATCAGTTTATTCATCGCTGCATACGGATATTATCGATCCACTGGAAAGGCTGATGGCTGTTACCCAGTCTACAGCTGAGGCCAAGGAAAGCGGCGAAAAGAGCCCTCTGGTTGATGTGCTGAAAATTGCGGGCGCATTCTCCCCGGCCGTCACCAAAGCGGCCGCAGGTATCTGGTCACGCAACCAGCTCTCCTCACTACTGCCGGTAAATATTTCCACTGTTGTGACCAACGTAATGGGGCCCGATTTTCCCCTCTACTGCTCTGGCGCCAAGATGGTCGATTACTACGGTCTTGGTGTGCTGACGCCAGGCATGGGCCTGTTTCACGCGGTTTTCAGCTACGCCGGCAAGGTCACTCTTTCGGTATTGGGTGATCGCACCATCATGCCAGACCCCGAGCTTTATCACACTTGCCTGGTCGAGTCTTACGAGGCTCTTTATGCTGCCGCAACCCGCGCGGATGGTAAAGGCGCCACCAAGAAGAAAGCCAAGGTAGACGCTTCTCGCCGTGCGCGCGCGGCGGAATCAAAACCGAAAACCAAAACCAAAACCAAAACTAAGGCCAAAACCAGTCAGTCTGCTTCCGCAGATAAAGCATCGGCAAAAGCCAAGACTTCAGCGAGCAAGAAAGCGGTGGCTAAAGCGCCGGTGAAGAAGAAGGCGCCGGTGAAGAAGGCTGCAGCCAAAAAGAAAGCCTCGACAAAAACGGCCCCCAAGAAAGCGACGGCCAAAAAAGCACCCGTAAAAAAGAAGGCCCCTGCCAAACGCAAGGCAACGGCCAGGCCCAAGGTAAAGCCAAAGCTGCAAAACTAAGCACACCCCAAGCGGAAGGCCGGGGCTCAGTGCAATAGAGCCCTGGGGTATTCCTGTCCCCCCAAAAACCCCATCCACGCTGTCGCCGGCATATGCCATGCGCACACCCATAAAAAAACCCGCCATAAAGGCGGGTTCGAAAATAACTCTTGTTGGACCTGGATGGGTTGCCATCTGCAACGCCCCGCGGGGCCTATTGCCAGCCCCGGCATTTGGGGCTTCTGTTTCGAGTTGAGATTAGCTTAATAGGGGGCTTGATATTCATCAAATGTATTATTATTATGCTTGGTATGAACTAAAATCATATCACTATTATGAATACTAAAGAACTCGCAAAAATAGATCTTAACTTATTGATTTCATTGCAGGTATTACTAGAAGAAAGAAACGTCTCCAGAGCAGCAGAGCGCTTGTTTATCACTCAGCCCGCTATGTCAAAGACCCTTTCTAGGCTAAGGGCGGTATTTGATGACGCTCTATTCACCCGCTCCAGTCACGGCATGCAGCCCACACCCAGAGCCCTCGAGTTGACTGACAGGCTCACCGAAATACTCTCCGGCATTGGCCAGCTGGTCTCTAAGCAGGCATTCAACCCCGCCCTGATTGATACTGAAATTACCTTGGCCTTGTCGGAGTACATCGGTGTCGCCCTGCTGCCGACTCTGGCAAAACGCCTTCAGATGCAAGCGCCAAACCTACACCTGCGCATTGTCACCCGGGTAGAAAATCAGCTAGAGCAGCTCGCCCTGGGCAAGCTTGATTTCGCTGTACACATTCGACATCAGCATTACAGTCCAGACTTTCGCACCATAGACCTGGGGAGTAGCCCACCGGTGTTGCTAATCCGCGAAAACCACCCGTTACAAGCCGGTAATATCAGTCTGGCAGACTTGGCTAACTACCCGGTGGTGCGCCTTTACGTTTCTGACCGGGAGCAGTTGCAAGTGAAGGCTGGTGAAGACTTATTTGACGGCCTTGGCACCAACACTCGAGGATCGTTGGAAATATCGCACCTGATGACCGCGATGGAGGTACTGCGTAACACCGATTATTATATGCTGGGTCCGGCTTTTCTGACCCAGAACGAAAGTATCAGTCACGGCATTACAGCACTGCCAGTGCCGCGCACAGGAAATAGCAGCGTGAATTATGTTCTTGCGGCCCATCAAAGAACAGAAAACTCTCCCTTACACAACTGGCTATGGGAAGAGATCACCTGTACCATCCGCGAGCTGCGTCCAACCCAACCCCGCAAGCTCCGACAGCGAGTTGCGGCCGGCGCGGCGCAGCACCGGTAAACGATCCAACCGAGCCAGCCATGAGCAAGAAAAAACGTCGCGAAATCCCCCGTTTTAAAACGCCTATCATCGAGACTCACTGCCACCTGGACTACTTGCAAGGTGATCAACTAACGGAGACCCTCGATAAAGCCAGGGATGTAGGCGTTGAAAAAATCATTACCATCGCCGTCTCTCCCGACAATCTGGACACTGTCAAGGCGCTGGCCAATAGCGCCACAGATATCTGGGGCACCCAGGGCATACATCCGCACGAGGCAGAGCACTACGATGACGGTGTTGAAAGCCGCATTCGAGAAAACCTGAAAACCGACGCGCGACTGCTGGCAGTTGGCGAGATTGGCCTGGACTATTTCTATGATCACGCTGACCGCGCGGTGCAGTGCAAAGTATTTGAGCAACAGCTTCAGATTGCAGTGGATTTGCAGCTTCCCGTTGTTATTCATACGCGCGATGCCGATGAAGACACCCGCGCCATTCTAGCCAACTTCAGCGGTCGCTTGCCTAACAAGGGCGTCATACACAGCTTTACCTCGGGCATGAAGTTGGCCCAATACTGTTTAGGCGAAGGTTTTATGCTGGGCTTCAACGGCATTTCCACTTTCAACAGGGCTGACAACGTGCGTGAAGTCATCGCAGCCACCCCCGTAAAGCAGGCGCTATTGGAAACGGACGCGCCTTATCTCACCCCCGTGCCTTACCGCGGCCGTCCTAACGCCTCATACTATCTTCCTTTTATTGCTGAGCAGGTAGCTGAAACAATGCAGATGGAAGTGGAAGAACTGCTGGGACAGGTCTACCGTAATAGTCAGACTTTATTTTTCGGGAACGCTTAATGGAATACCTGGTAGGACAGCGCTGGGTCAGCCACGCTGACGCACAACTGGGGCTGGGCATCGTCGTCGATGTCGAGCCGCGCAGAATTACACTCAGTTTTCCCGCGGTTGGCGAGGAGCGAACCTACGCCAGCGAAAATGCGCCCTTGACTCGATTGCGGTTTAAAGAAGGAGATCATATCAGCACCGTTGAAGGTGTGGAGCTCACTGTTTCTGCAATCAACGAGCATCATGGCCTGCTCATGTACACTGGCACTGACCACCACGATCAGCAGCTTGTGGTCTCTGAACTAGAGCTGGACGCTTTTGTTCAACTCACCACCCCACAGCAGCGCTTACTCAATGGCCACTTCGACAAGAACCAGGATTTCGCCCTACGAGTTGCGACCTTGCAGCACACCAACCGATTGCAGGGTAGCGCAGCCCGCGGACTGATGGGCTCGCGCACCAGCCTGCTCCACCACCAGCTTTATATCGCCAATGAAGTAGGCCAACGGCACGCTCCAAGAGTGCTGCTGGCAGATGAGGTCGGCCTGGGCAAGACCATCGAGGCTGGCATGATAATTCACCAGCAGCTACTCACTGGGCGAGCCACACGGGCGCTTATATTAGTACCTCCCAGCCTGTTGCATCAGTGGCTGGTGGAGATGTTACGGCGCTTTAACCTGCACTTTTCACTGTTCGACGCAGATCGCCTGGCAGAGATGTCCGAAGGCAATCCCTTTGAAGCCGAACAACTCGTTCTATGCAGTCTTGATCTGTTTGAAGGCAGGGACGAACTTCAGCAAATGGCGTTGGCAGCGGGCTGGGATCTGGTTGTGGTCGACGAGGCCCATCATCTGCACTGGTCTGAGGATGAAGCGGGTGAGGACTACGGGTTCGTTGAAGCACTGTCTACTTGCAGCGCAGGCTTGTTACTGCTCACCGCAACGCCTGAGCAGATCGGTCAGGCCAGCCACTTCGCCAGGCTGCGCTTGCTTGATCCCTCTCGCTTCCACGACCTGGAAAGCTTTCGTGAAGAAGAGACCCAATTTCGTGCGCTCAGTGAAATGACTGATGCCCTGGATCGCGGAGAAATGCCCAGCAACTTACCGGAAGATCTCGACGCCAGCCAACCACCGGCGCAACTAATCGAGCAATTACTGGACCGCCACGGCACCGGAAGAGTGTTGTTTCGCAACACTCGCGCCGCAGTAGAAGGGTTCCCTCAACGCCACCTACACCGTTATCCGTTGCCACAGCCTGAGCAATACGAGCACGCTGTGGTCGAATTAGAAGAACGCCTGCACCCGGAGCTACCTTACTTTGACGACAGCTGGCTGGACTTCGATCCGCGGGTAGACTGGCTGGAAACAACGCTCAAGGCACTGCGCCCGGAAAAAGTGCTGATCATTTGCGCTCATGCCAGCACCGCTGTTGCACTGGAGCATCACTTGCATATGCGCGCGGGCATTCGTTCGGCGGCTTTCTATGAGGCTCTGTCTATTATTGAACGGGACCGCGCGGCCGCCTACTTTGCGGACGAAACCGGAGGCGCTCAAACCCTGGTGTGCTCGGAAATCGGCAGTGAGGGTCGTAATTTTCAGTTCGCTCATCACCTTATCCTGTTCGATCTGCCGCTGAATCCAGACCTGCTGGAACAGCGAATCGGTCGCCTGGACCGCATCGGCCAAGACCATGACGTCGAAATCCACGTGCCCTACCTCCAGGGTAGTGCCCAGGAAACCCTGTTGGACTGGTATGACAGGGGTTTAGACCTGTTCCGCGATTCCTGCTCGGCTGGCTACATGATTTTTCAGAACTTTCAACAGCGCTTGTTGCCCCAGCTGGAGCAGCGAACGGCAGCATTTGATGAACTGCTAACTGACTCCGCTGAATTCACCCTGCGCACCAGAGACGAGCTACGTGAAGGCCGCGACCGGCTGCTCGAAAGAAACTCATGCAAGCGTGAAGTTGCCGATACTCTGATAGAGGAAATCGAGTCCCTGGAGTCGGGGGACACACTGGAAAACTATCTGGAAGCACTGTGCGAGGCTTTTGGTGTTGACCAGGAATTTCATTCCGAGCATACGCTGATCCTGCGTCCCTCGGAGCACATGCTAACCGGACACTTTCCCTATGTAGGCGAAGAAGGCACGACTGTCACCTTCAGCCGGGAAAAAGGCCTGTCCCGGGAAGATATGGAGTTTGTTACCTGGGAGCACCCGATGATCCAGGAAGCCATGGAAATGGTGTACTCCACTGAGCTGGGTAATGCCGCCATCGGAACGCTGAAATTGAAGGGTGTTCCCGCGGGTACCATGTTGCTCGAGGCCGTGTTCACCATCAACTGTGTAGCGCCAAAAGCGCTGCAGGTAGAACGCTTCCTGCCCCTGTCGCCAATCCGACTGCTGGTAGATGCTCGCGGCAAGCAACTGGCTGAGCTGGTGCCTCATGAGCGTTTGAATGCGCTGGTAGAAAAGGTCAAAAAAGCCACGGCCTTGGCCATCATTAAACAGGTTCACAAGGAAGTGGATGCCAAGATGAGCCTTGCCAATGCCCAGGCAGAGGCAAAGCTTAAAGCAGTGTTAACGGAAGCCGAGGATCGGATGCGCAATGATCTGGGCGCAGAATTGGCACGACTCGAAGCGCTGCGACAACTCAACCCCGCGATCCGGGAGGAAGAACTGGAGCACCTGCGCTATCGCATCGAGGAATGTGCGATTCACATACAACACGCCAGTCTGCAGCTGCAGGCTTTGCGCCTGGTTATAACGACTTGAGCGATTTGTGGGTGGCATGACTCACTGCCTGCCAGTGTACTTTTGTGCCTGAATACCTCAGCCTTTGCTCTATCAGTGGCCTCAGCACTAGGGTAAACACCACCTCCGTGGTTTACATTATTGAGTCCCAAAAAAATGACTTCGATATTTGATCAAGGCTCAAATCGGCAACGGCATAAACACCGAACCTGCGGCGTGAACCACCTTAGTCACACGTCTATCATCGGCATCACCGGCGATTCGAGCCATCATTTCCTGCAAAACAATCAATTTTCCAAACAGGCGCTCGAAGCTCAAGTTATCCGTTACGCCCTGGTATTCACTACTAATTAACCAGGGAGCACCGTTGTCCATACGATTATTACGCAGCTTCCAGGCCAATACTTCCACGTTGTGAGCACTTGTCCATAGGGGTTCTGGCTCTAGCGAGTCAAATAGAAAGGACTCGTCGTTGTAGCCATAAGCGTGACGTAGCATTCCGCCCAAACCAACTGCCAGGGCAAATACTCGATCACCATCGAAATCAGGGTTGAACACCAGTTCCAGTGCTTCTGTTTCCTGACGTCCCGCCAACTCCACGAAATTAAGTTCGCCAGCAGAATTCTGCAGTAGCGTCAGGCGCTTCTCAATCGTCATGCCCGGAGTTTTGTGCAGCTGAGAAGGGTTGCGCTTATACAACTTTACCGTCAGTTCTCGCACCAGGCGCCGCGATTCGTCAATGAACTCATCGGTGACCAGGTCTACATCAGACTTGGCAAGATTTTTAAATTCATACCCGCTGCAGCCGGCAACAGACAATGAAACAAGAATAACTAACAGCAGGCGCATTGGATCAGTTTACCGCACACTGCACGTCTGGGCCGGTGAAAGCGCGATGATTATCAACGTCGTATATTGAGCTGCGCATCCAACAATATCTCTCTGTCTAATTGTTCGCCGATCATACGTTTGAGTTCATCCAGATGGGTGTTTTCCAATCTTTCAGCTGAACTCACGACCACCGATACCAGAAGAGGATTGGCCAGTGTTACCGTCACCTCACCGACTTGAACCTTCTGGTCCAACAACTGGAATTCGCCGGCAGGCACCCGTTCTTGCAAGCGGCTGCGTTCGATAAGGTGATCATAAGCAATATATAAGGGCACACTGACTATGGCCGCGATCATCAGAGAGACTGCCAGACCGCGACTCGCCCGTGTAAACGGCGCAAAGCCCAGTACAAGAAAAGTAGCGCTGGCTGCCAGAGAAATACCTACCAGGTTTGTGGTCAGTAGCAATAATGCCCCCCGCGCCATATCCCAGTCTCCCCAGCCAAGACCGATGCCGGCCACACTCAGCGGAGGCACCAGGGCGACAGCTATGGCGACACCAGCAAGGCTTTTCGCTATTTCGTCCTTGGCGTGAGCGTACGCACCGGCGACACCCGATATTACTGCAATAAACAAGTCCAACAGGTTGGGTGACATGCGCGATTTCATTTCGTCGGTCGCGATGTCAAAGGGCATGAGCCAGGCCAGCAACACCGCGCAGCCCAGGCCCCAGGCAGTGCCAACTGCCAGCGTTTTAACCGAACCCCGAATAAGATTAGGCTCAGAGCGCGCCAGCCCCATCGCAAGAGAAACAATGGGCGCCATCAGCGGTGCCAGGATCATCGCACCAATGATCACTGGAGCAGAGTTCGCGTACATGCCTGCCAGGGCCAACATTACCGACAGCACCATCAGCACCTGAAATGAGGATGAAGGCGTCGCGTTATCGCGAAGTGACACAAAAAGCTCACGATACTCATCTTCGCTGGCGTGATTAAACAACGGCAGGTGCTTGCCGATCAGAGCACGGGCGGCGCTATCTACGGGCACATGATTCAGGCGCAGAGTCTCTTTATTACTCACGCTGGCGTCTTCCCGGGTTACCAGCGCGGGGCCAGGCAGCAGGCAAAGCCGTTCTGGCTGAACGACAAGCTCCAGTTCGGCAGCATGAACAGGCTTGCCGTCGAGCAGGTATTCAAAACCGCTTTGCGCTTCCAGGTGCAGTCTTTGGCTTTGTACCAGTGCCAGGGAGCCTGGCAACGCCGACAAACTAATTCTGCCGGGCATGATCAGGTGCAACATAAACCATAGGTAAGCAAGAATGCTGCGAGGCGCAATGGCAAGCAAGGAAACGCGTCCATCGGCGATACTCAGATTTTCGTCGAAACGCCTGCCCACCAGAGAACTCTGGGTATGAGCAACCGCCACCATTCCCAGCGCTGCTAGACTGACCCCCTGGTCTTTGGCAGTGGTCAATTTATAGCTGCCCAGGCTCAGTTGCCCCAAGCCCTTGAGGGCGCCGCGTAAAAGGCTCCAGGTAGTTTGTGGCCGGTTAATATCGTAGGGCCGTAATGACAGTACCGAGCCGATAACCACTGAGGAAAATACCAGCTCACCATTACAAAAGAGCGCATCTGCACCGATAGGTTCTACCGCGGCGTAGTGCGCCAACAGCTGTGCAGGGTCGCCCTTGGCGCCCAGCGCGGCGCAGGCTTGCCGCGCATCCGGATGGGGTAACAAACCAATTTGCCATTGTCGTTGCAGCGCCAACGTTGCCAGGTCACGAATCTGTTCATCCCCTAACCAGAGAAGCACGCGACTGTTGTCGGCTAACTTGTCCCTATCGGAAAACGGTACTAGCGAAATTGACGAATCCTGCAGCCACGACGACGCTCTTTCTGTTTCAAAGCTGGAATCATGCAGCAGGAAAAATGCTTCGGTTTCTATTGCACTCAATCAAGGTCTCCCAATAGTGCTTCCAGGGTAGCAAACAAGCGCTGCAGATCACGGGGGCGAGAAAGCCGGTGGTCACCGTCCTTGATAAGCTGCAGCTCGACGTTTTCACTCGCAAGTTTTTCTGCCAACAACAGGGAACGATTCCAGGGCACATCCTCATCTCGCTGACCATGCAGCAATCTTACCGGCGAATCGATTGCGATAAGTTCCCGCTCTAGCAGGCAGTGTTCCCTGCCCTCATCCAACAGGGCTTTACTAATCAGGTAAGAGTCTCCGTCATCATAACAATTATCAATGGCACAAGACCCCGAAAGCTCAAGCTGCAGCATTTGCTCTGGCAAAAGACCACCATGAGCCAACGCCTCGGTAAAGTCTGGCGCGGCGGCGATACCCACCAAGCCGATAACACGGTCAGGCCTGGCCAGCGCCACCTGCAGCATGATCCAACCGCCCATGGAAGAACCGACCAGCACCAGCGGACCGCTGGCGACCTCATCCAGCACAGCCAGAGCATCATCAATCCAACGACCAATACTGCCATCTTCAAACTTTCCGCTGGAGTCACCATGCCCCTGATAATCGAAACGTGTGAACTGCCTACCCGATTGCCGGCACCAGGCGTCAAGCGCAACCGCCTTGTCACCCTGCATGTTTGAATTGAAGCCGCTCAGAAAGACAATGCCGGGACCGGCGCCTTCGAAATGCTCATAAGCAATATGCTCGTCATTACCTCGTTCAAGTTTCATGCCGACTCCTTTTGCAGCCACACAATTAATCCCTTGGCATTAAGTTGGGCGTCGGGAAAAAAATGTTCACGCATGAAGCTCATGTCCTGCCCCGGATTCAAAGCCTGCACCCGCCCAAGCGAATAATCGACAATCGCCGTTTCCAGATACTCAGGATTTGCCTCGTGTTGGCGCGCCAACGTTAAATAATCGTCTATCTGCTCCAGCAATGACGCCTGCAATTGCGTCGAATATCGCAGCTCACAGAAATGGGTAAGGTAAATTCGCTGCGGGTTGCGCTCGGCAAGAACGGCAAGAGAAGCTTTCAGCGCCTCAGGCCGAAACTGGCTGGGCGTTGTCGCTGGCATCGAAAAATCTCCACCCGGGGTTCGGAACCAGCGGTACGAGGTGCCAAAAACATCGCCACTGAACCAACCTTGGCTAATCTCATCCCAAATGCAAAAGTGATGGTCAGCATGTCCGGGAGTATCGCGAAACAGCAGAATACGCTCGCCAAACTGAAAACTTTCTCCGTCTGCCACTTCAGTCACTCTTTGCACTGGCACTGGCACAATCTCACCATAGAGTTGCTCAAACAGGCTATCACCATAAACTTGGCGCGACGCGGCCACCAGTTTCGACGGATCGACCAGATGGCGAGCGCCCCGTTGATGGACCAACAACTGCGCCTCTGGGAAGCGCTGTATCATCAAACCGGCGCCGCCGGCATGATCAAGATGCACGTGAGTAGGAATGACATAGCGAACCTGATCCCTGCTGATATCGCGTGCCTGTAGCACCTGCTCCAGCATATCCACGCTGTGCACAGTACCGGTCTCTATGACTGCAAACTGCCCTGCGCTCTCGAGCAGGTAAAAACACGCGAAACCGGGCTTCACGTAACCTGCGTCAATTCGAGTGATACCGAAGCCCAAATCTTCGGTGAGGCGTTGTTCCATGTGCTGCTCTCCTGAGAAGCTCTACCGCGGCACCAACGGCGGCAACACTAGCATTATGACTCACAATGAGCCGGGATTTGAACAAAACCTCAATGAAAGATCTCTTCCTCTCAACTCACTTGCTTGCCTGCGCTGTCTTTGTGTTGTGGGCCCTGTCCTCTAATTTACCGACCAACGGGCCTGCTTTGTGTGCGGCTGGAATAGATGACGTCCCAGCGATAGACACCCCCGATAGTTGACCTGGCGATAGCGCACTCTGCGATCGACAGTTGAACGATCCTGTAGCGGATAAGCCGGATTTCTGCACGCTTATCTTTCCTGAGAGTCGCCTTCAGGAAATCTAAAGCCAGGTTGCGCTTGCTACCCTAACAAGAGAATCGCCGGGTGGACGCTTACGTGAATCCTGTCTCAGACTCGATGTAAGGCCACATTGAATGAGCAAGAAAGCCCACAGGCAGAGGTAATGGGTGAGTCTGCTACCAGTCAGGTCAATGCGCTAGAAAGAGCGGAACCAGCAGCCGCCAGAAGGGCCGCTGCAGTTAGGGATAAGTCATTCGGACAAACCCGAGCCCGCTTGAACAGTGGGCGACGGTCTCGCTATCGCCCTTTCCAGACCGGCTCACGTTTTTGCAGAAACGCAGCGCCGCCCTCCTGCGAATCTTCACTGGCAACGCATATACTTTGTAGCGCTGCCTCATCTGATATTGTCTGGGCCAGACTTGCTTCCGCCGCCTGATTAACTGCCTGTTTGGCATAGCGCAATGAAAGCGGAGCCTTCGCCGCCAACTCTTCGGCCCAGGCCAGCGTCGCATCAAGCAATTCATCAGCGGCGACAACCCGGTTACAAAGCCCCCACTCAAGGCACTTTGCTGCACTCAATTTCTCGCCTGTAGCAATCACTTCGTAAGCCCGCTTGCTGCCCAGAGTGCGCACCAAATGCCAGGTGGCACCGCCGTCTGGCACCAGTCCGATCGCGGCAAACGCCTGGTAGATATAAGCAGTTTCAGCCATCACCATCAGGTCACACGCCATCGCAAAGGCGCTTGAAACACCCGCAGCAGGGCCCGCAACTGCGCTGATCCAGGGCTTAGGGGCATTCGTGATTTCCATCAACAATGGCTTATATTCCAGGTTCAGTTCATCCTCAACCCGCCAGTGTTCCTGTTTAGATTCCGCAAGATCGGCACCGGCACCAAAACCTCTGCCAGCGCCAGTAAGAATGACAACGCGCACTGTGTCATCATCGTTCACTTCACGGGCAGCCAGCAGCAAATTACGACGCAAAACCTGATCAAAGGCGTTCAATACCTGTGGTCGGTTCATCGTAACTATGGCCACTGAACCACGTCGTTCAATCGTTACCGTTTCATAGCTACTCATTTGTTTACTCCCTTAACTGATAGCGCCAGCATTCTTGAGTTCATCAACTTCATTTTCAGAAAAGCCCATCTCCGCGAGTATCGTCTCTGTGTCTGCGCCAGCAGCGGAACCTCCGTTGCGGACTTCGGAAGGTGTGCGAGAGAAACGAGGAGCCGGCGCAGGCTGGGTGACACCATCCACTTCAATATAGGCATTGCGCGCAACGTTTGCAGGGTGACTGGGTGCATCAATAAAATTGAGAACAGGGGCAAAACAGACATCGGTTCCCTCCATGATTTCGCACCATTGGGCCTGAGTCTTCTGCTTAAATACCTCTGTGATCTTTGCCTTCATCTCTGGCCATTTTTCGGCATTATTTTGATCGCCAAAGTCTTCCTCAGACAAGCCAGCATGCTGTTTAAGCAGTGCATAGAACTGGGGCTCTATAGACCCAATAGAAATATACTCGCCATCGGCGCATTCATAGCTATCGTAGAAATGCGCAGCCCCGTCGAGCAAATTGGATTCCCGCTGGCTTGCATCCCACATGCCCATAGCTTCGAAGCCATGAAACATCCACATGAGCTGCGCAGCACCGTCGACCATGGCCGCATCGATCACTTGCCCCTTGCCAGAGTTGGCTGACTCAAGCAGAGCTGCTAATACACCGTTGACCAGCAACATACCGCCGCCGCCCATATCACCCACCAAATTCAGTGGCGGCACCGGCTTTTCGCCCTTTCTGCCCATGGCGTAAAGTGCGCCGGTGATTGATATATAGTTGATATCGTGGCCTGCAGCCTGCGCCAGCGGTCCGTTCTGCCCCCAACCGGTCATGCGAGCAAAAACAAGTTTGGGGTTGCGTTCCAGACACACATCCGGACCAATACCCAGCTTTTCACAGACGCCAGGCCGGAATGGATCGATGACCACGTCAGCGTTCTCGACCATGCGCAGCAGAGTTTCTATGCCCGCAGGGTCCTTGAGGTTGAGCGCTACAGACTTCTTGCCTCTGGTGCTGACGTCTTTCATGTGCAGCCCAGGAGCATTTCCAGCACGATCGATGCGAATCACTTCCGCGCCCATGTCAGCCAAAATCATGCCGCCCATAGGAGCGGGACCGATGCCCGCCAGTTCCAAAACCGTGTAGCCGTTCAAGGGTCCCATAGGCTTCTCCTTAGCGAGGCTGCATACGGATTGCACCATCGAGACGGATACACTCAGCATTGAGGTAATCGTTCTCAGCGATGAACACCGACAGATGTGCAATTTCAGAGGGCTGACCCAGGCGCGGTGGGTAACACACTGATGACTCCAGCGACTGATAGGCCTGCTCAGGCAAAGCTTCAAACAGTGGCGTATGAATCAGACCGGGTACGATGGTATTGACCCGAATGCCATAGCTGGCCAGGTCTCGTGCCATAGGCACCGTCATACCAATAACGCCGCCTTTTGAAGCCGAGTAAGCGACCTGCCCTACCTGTCCTTCATAGCCTGCCACCGATGCGGTATTGATAATCACTCCGCGACCGCCGTCGGCATTAAACGCTTCGTTCTTGCTCATCGCTTCTGCAGCAAAACGAGACACATTGAATGTGCCGACCAGGTTTACATTGATAACAAACTGATACTGGTCCAGGGGGAAAACCCCTTTTTTGCCAAACGTTTTACAAGCGTTGCCAATACCGGCAAAGTTATTGCAAATATGCAGTGCACCGAACTTTTCTACTACGCCCGCCACTGCATCTTTGACCGAGTCTTCATCGGCGACATTCACCTTCCAAAACGCCACATTGTCGGCACCCAGCTGGTCGATGACTTCTTTGGCGTTGTCTTCGTTCATATCGAAGATTGCGACTTTGGCGCCCTTGGCGACATAAGCCTCTGCGGTGCCGCGTCCCAAACCCGATGCGCCCCCGGTGACTATTGCTACTTTGCCTTGCAGATCCATGATGGTTTTCCTCCAGTATTAAACGTCGTATTAAAAGTTTCGCGTATTAAAGGGAACGTAGTCATCCCCCAGGCAGTCCCGGCCAATAATCAGTTTCATGATCTCGGAACTACCAGCATAAATCGTCGATATTTTCGCATCAGTGTACTGACGGCTGATCGGGTACTCGTCCATATAGCCATGACCGCCGTGAAGCTGCACGCCCAGCTCGGCCACTTTCACCTGCAATTCGCTGGTGTAAAGCTTGGCTTTGGCTGCATCGACCGCCGTGAAACTGCCCCCGTTAAACGACTTTACGCACTGATCGACATAAACCTGAGCAATGTCCAGCTCGGTTCGCATTTCGGCCAATTTGAATTGGGTATTTTGGAATACAGCGACGGGCTTACCGAAAGCTTTGCGATCTTTTACATAGTCAGCCGTCAGATCCCAGGACAGTTGGGCACCTGCCAGATAGCCCGCCGCGCCTAACAGACGCTCTTCGGCCAGGCCCATCATCAGGTAATAGAAACCCTTGCCCGGTTCACCAAGCACATTATCTTTGGGTATTTTCACGTCGTTAAAGAAAAGCTCTGCAGTGTCCTGAGCCTTCATCCCCATTTTCTTCAGGTTGCGGCCCCGCTCAAAACCTTCCATTCCCCGCTCCACTAGAAACAAAGTCATGTGATGGGGATCATTTTCAGGGTCGGTCTTGGCCGCTACAACGACCAGGTCAGCGTTAATGCCATTGGAAATAAAAGTCTTGGAGCCATTCAGCACCCAATGGTCGTCTTGCTCGTTCGCTGACGCTCTCATACCGGCAAGATCAGAACCGGCATCGGGCTCAGTCATCGCCACTGCAAGCACACACTCACCACTGGCGCACTTGGGCAGGAAACGTGCGCACTGCTCTTCGCTGCCAAAGCGAGTCAAGTAGGGGCCTACGAGGCGACTGTGTAAACTGTTAAACCAGTCACCTACCCGCGCATAATTAGTCTCTTCGATGATAATCTGCTCGAAGCGAAAATCGTCGTCTCCCATGCCTCCGTAGCGCTCCTCTGGCCAAATCATAAGGAAACCCTGCTCACCCGCTTTTCGAAAAGCTTCACGATCTACAATTCCAGCCTCACGCCAATCCTCCATATGTGGCACAATCTCTGCTGCGAGGAATTTGCGATAGGCATCGCGGAACATATTTTGCTCTTCGGTAAAATCTCTGGACAGCATAATGGGGGACCTCAAAAATCGCTGTGGAATTCGGCGAATAGTATGGTGAGCCACCATTCGGTCAACAATGACCGCCCCCGACAAATTAATTGACTGGAACTAACAGCGATTTGAGCTGACACAGGCATGGAACAAATTTTTCCTGAAAACTGGGCTGTACTGCATCTGGGACTGATTTTTTCGATCACTCTGGCGCAGATGTTAGTTGTCTATGTACTGAGCGATTCAAGCAATCCGCCGGCAGGACTGGGGTTGTTTACCGTTTATTTCATGGCAGCTCTGCTGGGCTGGATTGCGTTTACCCTGCAGCAAGAAGCTGCCGCGCCGCTGGCAGTAGATGTTCCTGCCGTCGCAGCAATACTTAACAGCTACATTCTGTTCATGGCCGCGGGGCAGCGTTCAGGAAACCAGCGAGGTCGTATTTTGTTGGGCATAGTCTGCCTGCTCGGATGCCTCAGCGTCTTCTTCCTGCCCGCCCAACTCATGTTCGCAACCCAGATATCGCTGGCAACACTGTTTTTTGCCGCTGCCGGAATATTAAGCGCCTTGCGGAGCCTGCGAGAAAAAAATGTCGGCGACATGATCATCGCCTATGCGGCACTGCTGATGGTCGTAGGCACACCCATCGCGCTCTATCAGGTCGCAATAGGCGGCGACAGTCATCTAGGTCAGATCATCGCTTTTGGTGCCCACAGCTGGGCTTATGTGCTGGTGGCAGTTGGCTTTCTAGCCAGCGTGCTGATCGAATACCAACAGCATCTGTCTCACCTTGCCACTGAAGACCCCCTAACCAGGCTGCTCAACAGGCGAGGCCTGCAAGATGCGCTGCGAATAAGCATCGCCCATGCCCGCCGCCATGGCCTGCCCACCTCAGCCATTATGATTGACATCGATTATTTCAAGAGGGTGAATGACAGTTTTGGTCATGAGACGGGCGATCATGTTATCCAGCTGGTCGCGAGCATGATTGAGCGATTATGTCGTGAGAGCGACGTGGTGGCGCGCACCGGAGGCGAAGAATTCCTGATCATTCTTGCCAATACTGACTCGGCATCCGCTCGCATACTGGCAGAGCGGGTTCGTCAGGCAGTAGGTGAACGTCCCTTGGTCGTCGACCAACATCGTATCCCGGTGACTATCAGCCTGGGCGTCGCCAGTGCGAGTGGCGAGTTTAATCTCGACGAGCTTTCCCAAGAGGCAGATCAGGCCATGTACATCGCCAAACGTGGTGGCCGCAATAGAGTGGCATCTGTCGAGAATAAACCCGTACATCTCAGTAACGACAGTACGGGAATCTAGCCCTTGCCATTACGCGACTTCTCAGTATCGGTTTATTTTGCCAGGGCAGTCTTAAAAAACGCCGTCTCACAGGGACTGGACCCCGTTAGCCTGTTGCGAAAAACTCGAATCTCGCCGCGACTATTGCTCGAGGATGATGCACGAATTTCCGCTGAGCGTTTCGCCGACTTACAAGTCAACACTATGCTTGCTATGGGCGACGAAGCCTTGGGTTACGTTTCCAGGCGCATGCCTATTGGCTGCTGGACAATGATGTGTCATGCGGTTCTCGGCTGCGAAACACTTGGCCAGGCGATGGCACGCTACTGCCGCTTTTACCAGTTGTTCGAGTTTGGGGTTAATCCCCACCTCATCATCGAGGCAAATGAAGCGCGCTTGCGAGTGGAAAACACTGAGCAACAAGCTAAACATGACCCTTACATGATCGAACTGCTCATGTTCAACGCCCATCGCTTTGCCAGCTGGCTAATACAGGAGCACGTTCCCCTGCAACAGGTGGACCTCGCCTATCCGGCCGCGGCACAATTGAAGGACTACCGCGCCATGTTCCTGGGTAATCCGGTGGTTTTTGAACAAGATTACTCACAGCTGGTAATGTCATCTGCGATGCTGGATCGAAGAATTAAACAGACAGAGCAATCTCTGCGCCATTTTTTACGCCATCCTGTGCTGATGCTGTTAACCCAAACCTACGACCAGAACAGCTGGACATCGCAGGTCAGGGAACTGGTTCACCAAAACCTGGTGGACATGCCAGAGCTAAACGACGTGGCTGCCATGCTGGAGGTTCATCCGCAAACCCTGCGCCGAAGATTGTCTGCTGAGGGCACGACCTTTAAGGAGGTAAAAAGTCAGGTGCGCCGGGATACCGCCCTGCACTTCCTCGGCAAACAGGGTCTGTCCATTGAAGAAATTGCCCACCGCGCCGGATTTTCCGAATCCTCCGCTTTTATCCGTGCTTTTAAAGGATGGACGGGGGTCACTCCCTACACTTATCGCAAAGGACTCTAGTCAAAAGTTGTACTCAAGCTAGAGATTACCTCTAGATTGGCTATAGTTATTCTCTAAGTCTGTGGCGGAGTCACTCGGTGCTAAAAATCTTTACCCGCGCGCTGGCAGCGAGCTATATAGCCTATGTTGCAGCCATCATTTTTATCCTGCTTCCCGCTGTCAATTTTTTGGCACCCTGGTACGTTAAAGAACAGTATGGGCGCGATTTAAGTACTGACATTATTTTAGTCAACCCCTTTTCGCTGAGCCTCCAGATTAAAGGAGCCAGCCTGCAGGAGTTGGATGGACGGCCCTTTGCCAGCGTAGACAAAGCAGCCGTCAATCTTTCGCTGCAAAGCCTGCTAGGGAACGGCCTGATGTTGGATGAGGTTTCCGTGCAGGGGCTTGACGTTCACATCCGTCATCTAGGCGATAGCGCATTCAATTTTTCTGACCTGCTACCACCCGACAATGCAGAACCGGAGCCCACGCCCAGCGGCGAAATTCCGCGTATCACAATCAAACAGTTGATTTTCTCAGCAGATCAAATTCGTCTGACTGACGAAGCCAGGGAAGAACCCTTTTCGACTCATTACGATGGCATTCACATTGCGGTAACTGACCTAACCACGATACAGGGAGAAGGCAAGCCCTATAGCATTGAGGCGGTGGCAGAGTCTGGTGGTGCGCTGCACTGGGAGGGCAGCGTTTCTCTGCCCGGAGCACACAGCGCAGGCACGCTTACAATTTCAGATCTCAGCTTACGGAACGTCTGGCGATTTGCGAAACCCTGGCTTAACTTCGAGCTCGCCTCCGGGCAATTATCACTGGGCGGTCAATACCGTATCTCCTGGGCCGAGGGTTTCAGCTATCAGCTCAGTGAAGCTGCCGTTGAAGTTAACGATCTTGATCTGCGCCCGCTGGCTGCAAGCCAGCTAACCGATACCTCTGTTTCACTCAACAGCTTTGCGATCGCCGGCATTGATGTCGATGGCGATCGCCAACATATCAGTGTTTCAGAAGTGCTGGCCGACAGCGCCGTCATCGCCGGTTGGAGCGAAGGCGAGCAGGTCAGCCTCGTCGAGCTATTTGCTGTAGATGCACCCTCCTCTGATCCTGAAGAAGCGCCCGAGACTGAAGAATCAGCCACGCCATGGACTGCAGAAGTCGCCGATATTCGCCTCGAAAATAGCGCGATTCAATGGCGATCAGCGTACACCGCGCCTCCCCAACTGACGATCAATCCGCTGTCCGCGAGAGCGCAATCGATTACTTGGCCGCTGGCGGGCGATTCGCCCCTGCAGCTGAAGTTTACCCTCAATGGAGATACGGAATTTAAACTCGACGGAGCACTGGCCCTGGGCAGTGGTGCTGGAGAAGTTCAGTACCAGCTCAGCGAACTTTCATTACCCCTGTTTAATCCCAACCTACCCAGCGCACTGAAAGCCAGCCTGACCGACGGCAGGGTCAACCTGCAAGGCGGCGTAGTTCTCAATGAATTCCTGCCAGTAGAAGTCGTTATGGATGGCGAGATATCCGACTTTTCAGCGACATTTGAAGAAACAGAAGAGGCGCTTACCCGCTGGGACAGCGTGCGCTGGCAACAACTAAAAGTGAATCTGGAAAAACAAACGGTCTATTTAGAACAGTTGTTGATTCACGACTACCAGGGACGTCTTCACATCCGCGAAGACGGCAGCGTTAATGCGTCCAATGTATGGCAGGAAGAGGTCGGGGAAAGGGCTGGAGAAATCGCTCAGGACCTTGACTTCAATGAGCCCTGGACAGTGGAAGTGCCTGAAGTTTTCATCTCCGACAGTGCTATCGACTTTCAGGATGAATCGTTACCGATTCCATTTCGCACCGTCATTGGCGATGTTAATGGCGAAATCCTCAACATCAGCTCGGCTGCCGGGGCCAGCACCAACGTGGATGTGAAGGGAACCGTAGACGGTTACGCTCCGGTGGTACTCAAAGGATCGGCCGCGCCATTCGATGAACTGCCCGGCCTGAACCTGAACCTCACCTTTACAGGTGTAGACCTGGTGTTATTGACCCCCTACTCCGGGACCTACGCCGGCTATGCGATTGAACGAGGACTGCTTAGCCTAGACCTGGACTACGAACTGGAAAACAACCAGTTAAAAGGCAATAACGACATTGTTATTGAGCAATTGAAGCTGGGAGATAAGGTAGATAGCGACAAGGCTCTGAATCTTCCTCTGGAGTTGGCCCTGGCACTATTGACCGACATCAATGGCGTCATCGACCTTAAAGTTCCCGTAGCCGGCGATGTCGATGATCCCAAGTTCGCCATTGGTGGAGTCATTGCCAGCGCGGTGGTTAACCTGATTACCAAAGCCGTAACGGCGCCCTTCTCTCTGCTGGCCAGCCTGGTGGGCGCGGAAGAAGACCTGCAACGGGTGCCCTACCCTGTCGGCAGCGCAAAACTTAATGAGCAGACCATCGCCAGACTTGATCAGCTCTACGAGGCGCTGGGCCAGCGCCCCGGCTTAACCCTGATTATTTCTGGACGACTTAATCTGGAATCGGATCTGAGTCACCTGCGCAGAAAGCAACTGGATGCAGAGCTACTCGCCCAAGGTATTGCCCAGGAAGACATCGCCCAACGCGGACCGGACTATATGAGTGCCGTCAGTAAACGCTACCTAACGCTGACCAAAGACAGTTCTGAGGAGGTGAGTTTCAGCGAGCATTTGGATACGGTCACAGCCAACGTGGAAATAAGTCAGGAGCAACTGCGTGACCTCGCCCAGGACCGCGCCGTGGCGACCAAGGAATATCTGGTCAATAAACTCGGGCTCAACGCAAACCGAGCGGTCATCAATCAGGTGGGCGAATTACTGGCAGAAGACAATACCTACAGCGGAATAGAACTGGAGCTCGATATCTGAACCGATTCAGGCACAGTAGACCAAACCGCCGTTACAGTAACGACAGAGGTAGCTCCCTTTGCCACTCAGCATTCGATTGTGCCTGGTAGTTGAAACCTCATGATCGCGGCAATCGCATCGATAAGCGTGCGTTCGTTGCCGGCGCTGGGGGATATCCTCAAGGTCGGCCTTGAAGGTGACCGTCGGGTCGGCGTCAAAATAATGCATCAAAGCCTGCCACTCTTCCCCATGTGGCTTCACCTTTTGGAAACCATAGACTTCGTGGACGATATAGTGCGCCACTTCGTGAGGCACTGTTTCTTGAAAGTTGACGTCCCAGTATTTAGAGAAAATCCACGGGTTGTAGCGCAGCTCCCTTTGCCGTCCATGGGCCCTGAACATACCGGCGGTAGTTCCACTCAGGTCAAACAGCACCGGGATACGGTCAAAGCCCCGCTCCAGGGCTTCTTCTGCGGTAACAATAAAGTGCTCGGTTCGCGCCAGCACCTGCCTTTGTTGGCTGTTATCAATGGGTTCTATCACGGGATGGTAAGTCTTCCAGGCATCATCTTAAAATCATACCAGAGAGTCGCCTGACAGGCTGTCACCTATGGTCTATTTTTTTGTTGTACTGCGTCATTGTTAGCCATCCCTGCAAGCCACAGACTTTGGCTCGGTTAATTTCCAGTAAGGAGCTCACTGGCACCGCCAGCCGGGCCCCTCGATCCCATCGGCAAAAGAGATGTTATGAGCACACAAGATCTGGACACATCCACACTGGATGAATACCTGACAGCGCACATTCCAGGCTTCAGCGGGCCCGTCAGCGCAGAGAAATTTGCTGGCGGGCAATCCAACCCCACCTTCAAATTAACCGCCGGAGACACCTCCTACGTCCTCAGGCGCAAGCCCCCGGGAGAGCTTCTCAAGTCCGCGCACGCGGTGGATCGCGAATATCGGGTGATTTCTGCCCTACAAAACACCGAAGTACCAGTCCCGAATACCTTTTTATTGTGTGAGGACGAATCCGTCATAGGTTCCATGTTTTACGTGATGGAATACCTTGAGGGCCGTATCCTTTGGGATCCGTCGCTGCCAGAGGCCAAAGACAAGAAAGAACGAGGCGCTGTTTTCGACAGCATGAATGCGACGATGGCTGCCTTACATAACGTCAATATCGAAGCAGTCGGCCTAACCGATTACGGTAAGCCCGGAAACTACTTTGAACGTCAGACCGGCCGCTGGAGCAAGCAATATCGGGCCTCCAAGACTCAGGAAATTCCCGAAATGGAGCGCCTTATGGACTACCTGGTGTCCAATATGCCTGAGGATGACGGCCAGGTGAGCCTGGTGCACGGCGACTACCGTCTCGACAACCTGATGTACCACTCCACTGAACCCAGGGTAATCGCGCTGCTCGACTGGGAGCTGTCTACCCTGGGCAACCCACTTGCCGACCTTGCAAACCAGTGTATGGCCTGGATGCTGCCTGGCGGTGGTGGCATTGCCGGTATGGCAGGGGTCGATCGCGGAGCGCTCGGTATTCCCACCGATGAAGAGTACATCGCCAGATATTGCGAACGCACCGGGCGCCAAAGCATTGAGAACTGGAATTTCTATCTTGTGTTTTCAATGTTTCGCCTCGCCGCAATTTTGCAGGGCGTTGCCATGCGCGCGGAGCTTGGTAACGCCTCAAGCCCCGAGGCGAAGGCCAGGGGCGAACTGGTGAAGCCACTTGCGCAAGGCGCTGTCGCCTTAATCGATTAACTGATACACACTTTCACTAATGCCCGATATGGGCTGAATTAACGCGGAGAAAAAGATATGACTGAAGAGCAACCTGTACTGGTAGATGTTACCGATGGTGTGATGACCATTACCCTCAATCGCCCAAAGGCAAAAAATGCCGTCAACCTCGCCGTAGCAACCGCAGTGGCGGCGGCTCTGGAAGAATTGGATAGTAACGACGACATCCGCGTCGCCATCCTGACTGGCGCCGGTGGCTCATTCTGCGCGGGGATGGACCTGAAGGCTTTTGTCACCGGTGAAATGCCGGTGATACCGGGGCGTGGTTTTGGTGGACTGGCGGAATGCTCGCCCAAGAAGCCGCTGATTGCTGCGGTGGAGGGCTATGCTCTTGCAGGCGGTCTGGAATTGATGATTTCCTGCGACCTCATTGTTGCTGCCGAGGATGCTCAGTTTGGTATTACCGAAGTCAAGCGCGGGCTTGTCGCCGGCGCCGGCGGCCTGATGAAGCTTCCACGTCAAATACCCCCCCGCCTGGCAATGGAAATGGCGCTCACAGGAGAATTTTCCGGTGCCCAGCGCGCCATGGACATGGGTTTGATTAATCGCGTCGTGCCCTCCGGCACTGCGTTGGATACCGCACGGGAACTGGCCGTGCAAATTGGCGCCAACGGTCCTCTGGCCGTGCGCGTCAGCAAACAGGTCATGATGGAGCAGGAAGACTGGTCCACTGACGAAATGTGGGCCAAGCAGCAGGAACTGGTAAACCCCGTGTTTGTCAGCGCCGATGCGATCGAAGGCGCCACCGCCTTTGCCGAGAAGCGCGCACCCAACTGGACCGGTAAATAAGGAATATAACGATGAATGAAGCATGGATTATTGATGCCTGTCGCACACCTCGCGGCATCGGCAAAAAAGGCAAAGGCTCACTGGCCGAGCAGCACCCACAGCACCTTGGCGCCGTGGTACTCGAAGCCCTGGCCAAACGCAACAACCTGAACACTGCCGACGTGGGCGACATCATTTTTGGCACCAGTTCACAACGTGGCCGCCAATCCGGCGACCTGGCACGCATGGCGGCTCTGGAGGCAGGCTACGACATACGATCCTCTGGCATGACCCTGGATCGCTTTTGCGGCTCAGGTATTACTTCGGTCAATCTGGCCGCTATGCATATCATGTCCGGCACTGAGGACGTGGTTATTGGTGGCGGCGCTGAAATGATGTCCGTCTATGGAGAGGAAGGTGCCACTCCATCGATGTTCATGGACAATGGCAACCTGAAGCTTCGCTCAATGCATCCCCAGCCTCACCAGGGTGTGTGTGCAGACGCTATTGCCACCATGGAAGGCATCACCCGTGAAGACCTGGACAAACAGGCCTACGAAACCCAGATGAAGGCAGCACAGGCTATCGCCGAGGGCCGCTTCGACAAGAGCCTGGTGCCGGTGCATGACATCGACGGCAACCTGATGCTGGACAAAGAGGAGTTTCCACGCCCCCAAACCACGCTTGAAGGCTTGGCTGGCCTGCAGGCATCTTTCGCTCCAGTTGCCGATTATCCGCTGGATGAGTCCGGTATTACCTACCGCCAGATGCTCAACCAGAAATATCCGGAAATCGATATTCAGCACATGCACCATGCGGGTAATTCATCCGGTGTAGTCGACGGCGCAGGCGCGATCCTGTTGGCCTCTCCTGACTATGCAAAGGCACAGGACTGGACGCCCCGAGGCCGCATCGTTGCCATGGCTAACCAAGGCGACTGCCCTACCCTGATGCTCAATGCACCCGTTCCTGCTGCTCGCAAGGTACTGGCCAAGGCGGGCCTAACCATCGACGACATCGATGTCTGGGAGATCAACGAGGCTTTTGCGGTGGTTTCCGAAAAATTCATGCGCGACCTGGGCATGGACCGTTCCAAGGTGAACATCAATGGCGGCGCCATGGCCCTGGGTCACCCCATCGGCGCCACTGGCTCACTGCTGATCAACACCGCTCTGGACGAACTGGAACGGCAGGGCAAGCAGTTTGGCCTGGTCACCATGTGTGCCGCCGGCGGTATGGCGCCTGCCATCATCATCGAGCGGGTTTAATCCACTCCAATGCGCGAGTATCACCTTGACGTCGGTGACGTGGAACTAGCCGTTGTGGAATGGCCGGGGAGCGATAGCGCTGCCCCGGCCTCTCCAGTGCTGCTGTTGCACGCTACCGGGTTTCACAGTCGCTGCTGGAACCAGGTGGTTAAACACCTTTCAGGCAGACATGTATTCGCCGTCGACCTTCGCTACCACGGCAACAGCGGTAGCACAGGCGAAGCTGACTGGAACGTGCTGGCCAACGATATCAGTGTGCTGGTGGAGCGCTTGGATTTACATAACATTATCGGCGTCGGCCATTCTGTAGGTGGCTATATGATCGCTCGGGCAGCTGCGGCCCATCGTGATCGCTTCAAGCAGTTGGTGCTGATAGACCCGGTTATTACCGCACCGGAAACCTATGAATTTAGCCGGGAAATGGCGGCCAAAATCAACGCGGAGGATCATCCAGTGGCTCGCCGCAGGAACCGTTGGCGGGATGCAAATGAAATGTATCTGCACTTTAAAGACAGAGAGCCCTTTAGTACCTGGCAGACCGATGTCTTACGAGATTATTGTGACTATGCGCTACAACCCGCAACGGGAGGTGATTTGCGGCAACTGCTTTGCGATCCCGCAAACGAAGCATCGGTATACACCAGCCAGGCCTACAGTGACGCGGTGCTGCAGGATTTACCCCGGCTACATTTGCCCATTGCCCTGCTGCGGGCGAAATACACCGGCATCCATACCGGCGACTTTTCAAACTCTCCCACCTGGCCCGAACTGGCCTCGGCACTACCGGACTGCGAAGACCACTACCTACCGCAGCTCAATCACTTCATTCCAATGCAGGACCCTGCGCTGGTCGCTAAATTTATAGAGCAGGCACTTATCAGGTGATTAAACACCTCTTAATCTCTTTTTTTACCGTAATAGTCGTCCTGGCCTTAGCGATCGCTGCATGGGTCGGTTATCGCTATGCGTCTTTCGAACAGTTGGATGACAACACTCATCTGCAAGCCAAAGCCGATTATCTGGAGCACCTTGCCAGCTCAGCAACGAGCGTCAATACTGCCCCTAATATCCTATTTATCCTCTACGATGATATGGGCTACGGTGATATCGGCGCGGGTGAAACCAACCCTGATGTGATTGCCACACCCAACATCGATGCTCTGGCCGCCGCCGGACTGGTGCTGAGCGACTTTCACTCACCCGCACCCGTGTGCACCCCCTCGCGCGCTGGTTACCTCACCGGGCGACTGGCGCCTCGTGCTGGACTACCTGACGTCGTATTCCCCAGTGGCAGTACCAAGGCGTTTATCTCCAGCCTGCTATTGAAGTCTGGCAGTCCTGTACGTTTGCCCGCCGAGGAAATTACTGTTGCTGAAGTACTGAGAGCCGCGGGCTACCGCACAGGAATGGTGGGCAAATGGCACCTGGGTGACAGCCGTCCGTCTCTGCCCAACGATTTAGGCTTCGAACACTACTATGGCGCGCTGTACAGCAACGATATGGAGCCCTTTGCCCTCTACCGGAATCGAGTAGTTGAGGTACCGGCACCGGTCGACCAGCGCTACCTGAGTGAACGTTACACCGAAGAAGCACTTGCGTTTCTGCGCGCCAGCGATGAAAGATTTTTCCTCTATTTTGCGCACAATTTTCCCCACGACCCTCTGCATTCGCGGGATGGGCGATTAGGCACCTCTGATGGCGGTCTCTATGGTGATGTGCTGGAAGAAATTGATGATGGCGTTGGCATCCTGGTGGAGGAACTGCGATATTCCGGCAAGCTAGACAACACCCTCATTATTATCACATCCGATAATGGACCCTGGTTTCTGGGCAACGCCGGAGACCAGCGTGGGCGCAAGGGAAATACTTTCGAGGGCGGCATGCGCGTTCCTTTTATTGCCCACTGGCCTGCAGAAATCCCGCAGGGTCGCTCCGAACCGGCCATGGCCATGGGCATCGACTTGCTGCCGACTGTTTTGGATATATTGGCGCTACCCGCGCCTAATGATCGCATACTGGACGGTCGCAGTATGTTGCCGACATTGACGAAAGGCGCAGCCAGCCCGCATCAATACCTCCATTACTACGACGGCGAGACTTTATTTGCGGTTCGCGACCAGCGATTCAAGTATCGCGGTCCAGCCGGCGTTTTCTACGGCACAGATCAAATGCTGATCAGTGGCTCAATCCCGCAAAAAGAATGGTTATTTGACCTGCAATCGGACCCTGGCGAATCCTATGATGTGTCGGCTCGTCATCCGCAAAAACTGGCGGAGTTGCGAGCGGAGTTCAACCGCAAGAATGCCGAGATGCAGTCAAATTTACGAGGCTGGACTCCCTAACTCGCCCCCGGGCCTGACTTCGGCTAGGCACTGGCTACAGCGCTTCCAAATCAACGGTACAATCGTAGTAACAGGCGCCGCCAGCAAGATCTGCCTTGTGCCCGGGAATCAGTCCATTCGCTGTAAGGCCCGTGCTGCTGTCGCGGATCCACGCGCCTTTGGGCACATATAAAGTACCGCGGCGAATTCGCTCGCTGATCAGAATTGGTAGCTCTATCGCACCCGCATCATTGACCACGCGCACCGGCTGACCATTAATAAAACCATGGTCCTTGGCATCGCCTGGGTTGATTTGGACCTCCAGATCACTATCGTGTCCCGCAACGCCTCCAAACGTGGAATTAATTCTCTTTTCTGAGGCGGGGGTTACCAATACAAACTGGTGAGCACGCTGCAGTGCCCGGTACTGGGGCAGCCCCATACCGCACTCTTGTTCAAGCGTTTCACTGTAAAGCTCAATTTTTCCGCTGGGTGTAGTGGCCTCACCGCCTCGCAAAATACTATCGGGGTGATTTATCTCCATATTAAGGGCACTGCCAACGGGAATGGCACTAGCTCGATCAATATCGGGTCCCAGATATTTTGCATCGATTGCCTGATCCATCAACTGTTCATCAGAATCAGTGAAACAGGGTTCACTGAAACCAAATCGTTGGGCCAGACGGCGAAACAGCTCCATGTTGGCAATTGCCTCTCCCTGGGGTTGCAGCACCGGCGCAGAACGCTGCAGGTATTGATGCCCGTAAGACTTATACAAGTCGCCGATTTCCAGATGACTGGCCGCCGGCAAAATGACGTCGGCGCAGGCCATGGAGTCGGTCATGCTGATTTCAGAGCCGACAACAAATAAGCCTTCACTGCACAATGCAGCTTTTAGCTTGCCTTGCTGCGGCGTCACGGCCAATGGATTGTGGTTGTAAATAAACACGCCCTTGAGAGGCAGTTCGTCGCCCGGGTCGAGGATATGTGACGCCAGGTCAAGGGTATTGAATTCCCGCACCTCAGTTTCGAGCAGGTCGGGTCGGGAAAGCTCATCCCCATTGATAGGGAAATAACCGGAAACATCGCAAATACCCGCGCCCAAAGCGCCAAAGTTACCCGTCAGGGCAGGCAGTGCGAAGGCCGCCCGCAGGCCTGAGCCTCCATTACGGTTGCGCTCAGGCGCCACACCCACAGAAATGGCTGCAGGGCTCAGGTCTCGCCACATACGTGCAAACTCACGTATATCCTCAGCGTCTATACCGCAAATAGCGGCGGCTTCTTCCACAGAGTACTTCTGGGCCTCATCAAGGTAGGCTTCAGCACCGTGCACCTGCTGATCAATGAAGGCCTGGTCCAGGCCGCCAATTCGCTTTAGCTCTGCCGCTACTGCATAGGCCAGAACCACATCGGTGCCCGGCATTAAGCCAAGATGCAGATCTGCCTCGTCAGCAATACGAATGCGCTTGGGGTCAACAACAACCAGCTTCGCACCCTCTTTGCGCGCCCTGCGCAGCAGGGTAATCATATGCAGGTTGCAGGCGGTAATATTATTACCCCAGATGACAATCAACTTTGAATGCTGTAATTCTTCGTAGGAAATTCCGGCGGCATCACCAAAAACGCTGTCCCAGGCTGCGCTGGAAGTGGCAGTGCACAATGTTGTGGTATCAATTTTGCTGGAGCCCAGGCGATTGAAAAAGCGCTCTGCCATCGACCCTCCTGCCAACATGCCCATCGGGCCTCCGTAGGTCAAAGCGGCAATCGCTTGAGAGCCATACTCGTCCATAATTGAGGTGAAGCGCTGGTGAATGGTATCCAGGGCCTCGTCCCAACTCGCTCGACGATAAGCGCCAGCGCCTTTAGGCCCATCACGCAGCAGTGGTGAAAGCAAACGATCCGGACCATGAACCTGGTGCGGCAGCCCGGTCGCAACCTTGGCGCAAATCTTGCCGCGGGTAAACGGGTTCGCATCGCTGCCCCTGACTTTTTCTATTTTGCCTTCGGCCACCTCGATCGAAAGACTGCAGGTGTCGGCGCAATCAAGAGGGCAAACGGCATCGTGCGTGCCGTTGGGAAACTGTGGTTGGTTCATGTGAAAACCTCAGTGGTCTTATCTCGCCAAGTATAGTCCATACCTACAGGGCAGTATCAATGATATCTAGACCCTATTCGGCGAGACAGAGACACCTGAAGTAGGCAGATAACGCTGACGAATCACCCGTGATGCCAGCAACCCCAGGGGCACAAACAGACACGGTATGGCGATGACAATTAATGCCTCGCCCTGGCCCCAATTGACGCCTCCGCTAGCCGCTAGCTCTCCCGTCCCCTGTTGATAAGGAATAACGTAGTAGTAAAGTAACAGCAAGGGCATAACACAGCCATAAACAATCAACAGACGAGGCCCCCAGAGGGTAAGGCGGGTCTTTCCCGTGGCCAAGTCTTCAGCGGGAGTGTGATGTAGCGCCTCCCGGTAGGATTGCTCCTGGGGCGTCACTTCGCCCATCCGTGACACTAATAAAATTGTGATAATACTGGCACTAGCGCCTATCACCGCCGGACTCCAGTAAACAGGCCAGTTAACCATCCCCAGATACTCCAGCGCTGCAGGCACTACGTTAAATCCGAAGCCAGTGACGATTCCCCAGAAAGCGGCGTCCGCTGTGATGCGTTTACTCCAGATACTCATGAAGCCGACCGGGCCCCAGGACGAGGCAAACACGGTGCCAATAAACAACATCAGCCAGAAAATATTGGGCGGGAAGTAGAAACTGGCCAGCAATACCACCAGCCCTGTAACCAGCATGACCAGTCGCGTACCCCAGAGGGTCGGTGAGTGCCGCTTCACCATATCATTGCTTACGCTGAATCCCACCAAAGACAAAAATGTTGAGGCCGATGACAACGCCGCTGCGACAATACCAGCCAACAACAGTGCCCCCAGAAATTCAGGGACCAGGTTTTTAGCCGCCCAAATCATGACGGTTTCAGAAGGATTAATATTCGGATTCGCCAGGTTAATCAGGCCGCCCAGGCCATAGATAAGAATCTGGATCAGAATAACCGCAAAGCAAGCATAGATCGCGGAACGGATGACAACATGTTCATCCCTAGCCATCAAATGACGACTGGCTTGCCATGGACTCACCGCGTAGACGATGCCCCAGGACATATCAATAATTACTGTCCAGATCAAAAATTCGGTCGGGGTTGCCCACTCGGTTCCCGGACCTACCGTGCCGTGCCAGGAAGCAATATCGGGTTTTTCTTCTAACTGTGCCATATTTTCAACTGCCGTCCGTAAACCTTCCATGTCAGCAACAATGAACGCTGCGAAAAACAGGGTCGCACCGGTAAACAACATAAACATCAGGGTATCGGTAATGATCACACCGCGAGATCCGGAATACAGGGTGAACAGGGTATAACTCATCCAGGCGCAAACAATGGCTTGTCCATAACTCAAACCAGTGAGGTCAGAAAGGAGAATCGCGGCTCCCTGAGTCACCACCAGGAGGTATCCCCCCAGACCCAGGATAATGGTCACGCCCGCCGCCTGCTGCACCCGGTGACTGTTAAAGCGCTGACCCAGGAAGTCGGCAACAGTGGGTGCGCGACTGCGCCGTAAGTAAGTGCCAAACAGTAAAGCACCGTAGACGTAACCGACCACCGCTATTCCGGGAAACAGAATGTAGGGGCCCATCTGACCATCATAGGTAAAGCCCGCTTCGCCAAGAAAAATGGAAGTGCTGAAAACGCTGGCCACCAGGGTGCCCACGATTAACAGGGTGGGTGCTTTACGCCCGGCGACGAAATAGTCGTCCAGTTGCTTTACGCGTCTGCCGCTGTAACTGCCGATGAAGACGAATAGCAGCACGCTCAATGCGATGGTGACGGTGTAAATGTCTATATTGTTGTCTCCGGCCGTGCGCTGCGCTCGAATTTTACTGCGCTGTTTTGCATGACTGTAGTCACTTACTGTGACTGATTATAGACGCTGCTGCATTGCGACCGGGCAGCCCGCTCACCCCACCCCCGGGATGTGCGCCGGAACCACAAAGGTAAACACCATCCACTGGCATTTTATAATCCGCATAGCCTGGCAGCGGTCTCAACGAATAGAACTGATCAAGGTGCAAAGCCCCATGAAAAATATCGCCGCCGACCATGTTGAGATCTCGTTCAATATCCAGCGGCGACTTGATCTGGCGCCCTACTACAGAGGCTTTAAAGTTGGGCGCGTAGTTATCGATGGTATCAATAATCATGTCCGCCACTTCGTGTTTCACCTCATCCCAGCTGCGACCATCAGGCAAATGGCGCTGGAAATGTTGACAGAACAGACTGGCGACATGGCCTCCTTCTGGCGCCAGTGATTTGTCCTGAGTACTGGGCACCTGCATTGAGATTACCGGTTTTTTTGCCCAGCCCTGCTGTCGGGCGTCATAGTAGGCATTTTGTATATATTGCAACGAGGGGCTAACCTCAATGGCGCCCATGAAATGCTCCTCGCCCCTGCCCGCCATACTCGTGAATTGTGGTAATTCCGACAACGCAACATTCATCCGGAAAGTGGCAGAGTGACTGCGATAGCCCTCAATTCTCCTTTGCTCTGGCGGCTCCAGCATTTTTTCATCCAGCAGCTTTTGCAGGAGTATTTGCGGATGTACGTTAGCCGCCACGCACTTGGCGGTTATCTCGCGACCGTCAGCAGTCAGGACTCCGCGCGCACGTCCGCCTTCGGTAATAATTTTTTGAACCGGTGTATCCGTTTCAATTTCAACACCCTGTGCGCGCGCAAATGACGCCATCGACTCGCTAATCGCACCCATGCCGCCACGAGCAATGCCCCAGGCCCCCGCCTTGCCTTTCACCTCGCCAAAGGCATGGTGCAGCAGAACATAAGCAGTACCTGCCTGGTAGGGCTCGGCAAAGTTGCCAATCACCCCCTCCAGCCCCAGCACACCTTTAAGAGCTTCACCTTCAAACCAGGCATCAAGATAGTCGCCCAGGGATTTAGTCATCAATTCAGCCAGAACGATCTGATGCTGCTTTGATAGCTTGCGAAAAACATTGCCCGCCTTTACCAAGGTCCATGCATCAGCCCAGCCACCACCGAAGTTCGGCGGAGCTTGAATCGCCAGCGCTCGCAGAGCCATTGCCACCTCGGCAATTTCATTATCAAACTCTGCTATGCGTTGCGCATCCCGCGAGGAAAAGCGGGCGATCTCGGCCTGCGCCTGAGCGTCATCACGAGTCAGCAGTAGATGATCGTTGTCCAGCAAGCTGAGTGTTCCCGCCGGTCGCTCCATGATCTCCAGTCCGTGCTGTTCCAGTTGTAAGTCGGTAATCACCTGCGGGTGCAGCAAGCTGACCGAATAGGAATAAACTGAGTTACGAAAACCGGGATGGAACTCTTCAGTAACCGCGGCGCCGCCTACCACCGAACGAGCCTCCAGCATTTTTACTTTGAGCCCAGCCCTGGCCAGATAGCCTGCACAGGTCAGGCCATTGTGGCCTGCGCCGATGACGATTACGTCTGTTTCTTGTTTCATTTTCCCGGTTTACTCCCGAGTGAAGGGCATCAGGTCTAACTGTATTGCAGTATAGACAGCCTACGCTCATAAGAGCCTCCGTGCCGATGGGCTAGGAAGATTGGTCTACCAAGCTATGCTGTACTCGCCTTCCTGCAATGTTTCATTGCTATCACAACAGGAGAACAACGATGCCCGAAATCAGCATCCAGAAGCAATGCGCTGGTCTCACCGACCTGGTTAATGTCGAGTCGTTCGGCGAGCCAATTGGAGACTTGCCCCTACAAACCGATAATGGATTTTACTCAGAAGGAAATATGATCTGTGGCACCTGGGAATGTGACCCCGGCAAGCTGCAGCTCGATCTCGACGTCACCGAATTCTGCCACCTACTGGAGGGGCACTGGAAGTTCGTTTCCGAATCAGGTCAGGTATCAGAGGTAAAGGCAGGTGATAGCTGGGTATTTCCTCGCGGCTGGAAGGGAACAGCAGAAGTCATCGAGAAAGTCCGCAAAGTCTACATGATGATCACTGACTAAAAGTTCGAGCAATACGATGCTGACCCCAAGGTCTAATCCTCGGGGTCCGTGTCGAATTGCAAAAGGTCATCTGTAATGCTGTGCCAGCTTGCCTTAGAGCCCACATAAATGTGATAGCCAGCAGGCAGGCTTAGCTCGCCATCCATGGTTCCCATTGCGATATATAAATCATTTGGCTCAGACGTGAGTTCAACCATAATATTGGAACCGCAGTTGGGGCAGAACACCCGCGAGTGTGTTGAGGATGAAGCGTAGCTTGCAATACGATCCTTACCGGGTAGGTAACTGAATGTATCCCGCACCACGCCGGCGAACGAAGCAAAGGCAGCGCCATGCAAGCGCCTGCATTGACTGCAGTGACAGTGGCTGTAGTCGTGAATTTCCCCATCGACCCTGTAGGCCACCCCACCGCATTCACATTTGCCTGAGATCATTTCACTCTCCCGCTCTTAACGCGATCGCATCAGAGTTCATCCAGTAATTTGAAATAAAGCATACCAATAGCCAGACCTGGGCGACGCAGCAATTTCCCGCCGGGAAACGGCCAGTGGTTGATCTTGGAGAAGTAATCGAACCGTGTCGGCGATCCGGCAATCATTTCTGCAGTGATACGCGCCATGATGTGAGTGGGCGCTACGCCATGACCCGAGTACGCTTGGATGTAGCTGATATTATCGCCGATGTGGCCAAGCTGAGGCATTCGGTTCAGCCCAATACCCATGTGGCCGCTCCAACCGTAATCAATTTGGACCGATTCCAACTCTGGATAAACCATTGTCATCTTCTTGCGCAGCGTACTGACAAGGTCCTTGGGTTCCAGCCCTGTATAGTTAGACAGGCCACCAAACAGCATGCGTCTATCCGCAGACAAGCGAAAGTAATCCAGTGCGGTGCGGGGATCACACACTGCTACGTCGCCGGGCAGTAACTGCTTGACCATTTCTTCTGACAGGGGCTCAGTTGCAATGACCGAACTGCATGAGGGTAATACTCGTTTAGCAAGCTTCGGCATCAGGTCGCCCATATAGGCATTACCGGCCAGCACCACTCGCTTGGCGGAAACACTACCCTGCTCGGTGCGCACAACAGGGCGCGCACCCTGGTCAATGCCAACAACCCGTGATTGTTCGTAGATTCGGGTGCCCATTTTTTCAGCGGCACGGGCCTCACCAATACACAGGTTGAGTGGGTGTAGGTGACCATTGCCACCATTGTAGAGGCCACCCAGGTATTTCTTGGCACCCACGTACTGCTGGAGTTCATCTTTTTCCAACAGGCGCAGGTCATTGGTATTACCCTGGTCCTGCTCCCATTGCTTCCACTGGGCAAACTGTTTCATGTGGCGCGGCTTGATCGCCACATCGCAATATCCCCACTTGATATCACAATCTATCTGGTACTTGGCTACTCGCTCACGAATAATTTCAGGGCCTTCGAGTCCCATCTTGTAAATGGCTTCAACCCCATCGCGGGATATCTTTTTCTCAAAGCGGTCCGCATCATGCCCAACGCCGCCAATAATCTGGCCACCGTTGCGACCAGAAGCGCCCCAACTGATGCGATTAGCTTCCAGCAGCACAACGTCATAGCCTCGTTCAGCTAACTCCACGGCGGTATTTACGCCAGTGAAGCCGCCACCGACAATCACAATATCGGCGCTCACATCATCCACCAACGAGGCGTAGTTGGTCTGCCAGTTAGCAGTGGCAGCATAGTAAGAACTAGCGTGTTCTGAAGTCTCGGCGATTTTTTTCAATCCAAACATAGTCTCTCTCCAAACGGCAATACGGCATCACCCCGCAGGGCTAGCAGCTGAGTGTAATGGTCAGAAACTTATGAACGGATCGGCGTCCTCACCGCGAAAGAAGTTTTGCCAGGCCGAGGATGTACAGGCCCAGTGACTCCAGGCTATAAATGGCATCTTGTACGCTGATAAAATCATAGCGCCCGGCAAAATAAATTTGAATGGAACTGCTTTTTTGTACTCCTCTAATTCAGCCCGATGAAGCTCTGGAAGTCAATCCCCGGAGACCCCGCGAAAGACACTCCCGCCCTATACGACAGGTAGACAGTCGCTATTTCGATTACTATGTTCGATGGGTAATCAGAACAGGACGAAAATCTCTTGCAGTGGATCAGCGCCCAGTCCCATACCGGCTCTTACTACGCCGCTAGTGTTAATCATAAAACTGATTATCCGCAGCTGCGCGGTGAGCACAGTGCCGACGTATGCGTCATCGGCGCAGGGTTCACCGGGGTTTCAACTGCCCTGCACCTTGCGGAGAAAGGCTACAAGGTTCATATCATAGAAGCCAACCGAGTCGGCTGGGGTGCCTCCGGTCGCAATGGCGGCCAAATCATAGGCGGCATTTCCGGCGAACAAAAAATGGCTCAGGAACTGGGCAAACAGGGCGAAAAGATCATGTGGGATCTGCGCTGGCGGGGCCATGACATCATTCGCCAACGCGTCGAGAAATACCAGATAGACTGTGACCTGAAGTGGGGCTACCTGGACGTTGCCATTAAACCCCGGCATTTGCGCAGTCAGCAGAACGAAAAAAACTACCTGGAAAGCCATCAGTTTCCACACGAGGTACGCCATCTTTCTGCAGCTGAAACAGCTGAACTTATTGGCACAGAAAGCTACATTGGCTCATTGCTAAACATGGGTAATGGCCACTTGCACCCACTCAACCTGTGTATTGGTGAAGCACTGGCCGCCTGCTCTCTCGGTGCCACAATTTCTGAACAGACACCGGTGCTTCGCATTGAACGCGGAGCAAAAGCCAGGGTCATTAGCGAACAAGGATCGGTAATCGCAGACAGCGTTGTTCTGGCGGGTAATGCCTACCACCTCATAGAGCCCGAATTGCGAAACCATTTGGCGCCAGTAAACAGTTTTATTATTGCCACCGAGCCACTTAACGATGCCCAGGTTGAACGCTATAACCGCGAGGACCTCGCGGTTTGCGACCCGAATTTTATACTGGAGTACTTCCGCCTTACAGCCGACAAGCGATTGCTATTCGGTGGCAGAAAAACCTATTTCGGCTCAGACCCCGAGCACATCAAAGGCATGCTATTGCCCAAGCTACGCAAGCATTACCCTGAGCTCGCCAAACTGAATATTGACTATGCATGGGGAGGCACGATTGGTGTCACAGTCAACCGCGTCCCGCAGCTGGGAAAACTGGATGACAATATTTTTTTCTCACAAGGTTACTCGGGTCACGGTGTTAACGTCACTCATCTGGCGGGCCAAATTATGGCCGATGCGGTCAGCGGCACACTGGAGACAATGGACATATTCGCTCAAGTCAAACCCATATCCATCCCGGGTCTCAGGCGCCTGCACAAACCGGCGGTCTCGCTCGGTATGCTGTACTATCGATTAAAAGATCGATTATAAAAAACGACTCTGTCAGATTAGAACCAGAACCATCAACACGACCACGGAGCGAGTGATGAACGTCGCCGATAAATCGGAGCTGGAACAGTTCCTGCAAAAAAATCCCGACATTGAAATGTTGGAACTCATGATGCCTGATATGAATGGTATTCTGCGCTGCAAGCGCATCCAGAAAAAAGAATTCGACGGTCTTTTTTCGAGTAACTTGAAAGGCCCCATAAGCATTCCATTTTTGGGCATTATGGGTACATTTTACGACGACGACACACCTGATGTATTTGAAGGCGATCCGGACGGCATAATACAACCCCAGTCTGGCACACTCTCCAGAATTCCCTGGCTTAAGTCGGCCACAGCGCAGGTGCTCACCAGTTTTTCCGACCTTGATGGTAGCCCCTCATGGACCGACTCGCGCAATGTACTGGCCAGCACTCTTGAGCGCTTCACCAGCGACGGCTTACACCCAACAGTTGCCACTGAGCTGGAGTTCTACCTGATAGAAACGGGTGATGACGGCGTTGCCAGGCCTTTACTGGGCCGGGTTCCCTGCAGCGACAGGCCACAACAAGGCATTCAATACTGCATGGCTGACGATCTTTTCGATCAGGACGCTTTCCTGGACGACGTGCGCAGAGCCTGCGATATTCAGAACGTTCCACTGACCGCAATACACTCCGAGTTCTCTCCGGGTCAGTGGGAAATCAATACACAGCATACTAGTGATCCGCTGCTAGCCTGTGATCACGCCATGCTGCTGAAACGCATTGTAAAGGGGGTCGCCCGCCAGCATGGAATGGCAGCCACATTTATGGCCAAACCTTTCGGAGAAATCGCAGGCAGTGGTCTCCATATTCACGCCAGCGTCTACGATAGCGACGGCAACAATATATTCAGTGAACCTAACAACACTAAAGGCGTCGACTCGCCAGCGATCTCTACCACCTTACGCCACGCCATAGGAGGCCTTGCAAAGGCCATGGCCGAATCCATGGTAATTTTCGCACCCAACGTCAATTCCTATCGCCGTTTCAAACCTGGTGCGTATGCACCAGTCAGCCCAACCTGGGGCTATAACCATCGCGATGTAGCCCTGCGAATCCCGGTCTCTTCTGACGATAACCGCAGGGTTGAGCACAGAGTTGCAGGTGCCGATGCTAATCCCTACCTGACAATGGCCGCCTTGCTCGCAGGAATGCACTACGGCATCACCCATCAATGCGAGCCGGGACCCGAAACCCGGATGGGCACGGCACTGGAAAGCGATGAAGTTTTACTACCCAAACGCTGGGACGCCGCTTTGGCGCTGTTTCGCGATGCAAAAATACTTCCCGAATACCTGGGCGAACAATACTGCACCTACTTCCAGAAAGTGCGCCAGGGTGAGTGCGATGACTATCACGCTCAAGTTCCTAGCTTGGATCACGACTGGTACCTGCGAGCACTTTAAAGTACCGCGTATTATTTTTCCTTGCGGGTGCGGCGATATTGAGCAGGAGTTTGTCCGGTGCTTTTTTTAAACGCCGCATAAAATGTTGAGGTAGAGTTAAAGCCCACGCTTAATGCAATGTCGAGTATGGCGCCCTTGCGACCACCATGTGCAGAAAGCTGTTGTTCTGCTGCGTTAACCCGATACTGATTTACATAGTCGAAGAAGCTCATGCCAAAGCCCGAGTTGATCGCCTGCGATAAATGATTAACGCTGCAATTCAACTCTGTAGCAAGCTGCGGTAGCGACAAGTTAGAGTCCAGAAACATCCGGTCCTCTTGCATCAGCTCAGCCAAACGTTCCATGACTCGCTTCAGGCCAGACTCGTCCAACCCGGACTTAGCGTAGCGGCGAGTGACAATGCCCCGTCCTGCCTGCATAGCGTCAGCGTCCTGATAATAGTCCTTGATCTTGCCTGCAGCATCGCCTTCCATGGTGATAAATTCTGCCCCCATCCAATCCAGGGAATCATCATCGGAGTCAATGGGTGATGCGCGATATTGAAAGGCGATCGAATTTTTTGCAGTGTGAATCTCGCCTAACAGGCTGTAGCGATTTCTGTCTTGAGCAAAAAAAGAATTCAGGTGTTCAATGAATTCGTCGCGATTCCATTCCTGCTGCACGGGGATATCGCAGTATTTTCCACTGTGGGACAAATGTTCTGCAACACCACCCGCATCATGCTGGTTCCATGCCTCGAAATAACTGGTAACAAAATCTTTTGAAGTCATTGCATAAAACCACCGCCATCAACATCAGGCGACCGCTGTACTCCTTATAGCATTTGCATCATTTAGCCCGGAAAGTTCAAGCGCTGCTGGTTTGCACCCCATGCTTTATGGAGGAAGATCACAACCACCTGCCGCAAACGCTCCGGCGCTGAAGCTTCGAGCTCCTCGAAAAACAGGGCGACGTCCTCGTCCTACACCCTGTCAGAGTTGTTCACAGACTATCACCGGCTATTACAACATGCCATAAGACGAGTTGTATCCGGGCACAGAGCCAGTCAGGCATCAATTAATTACCGGGCCTGGGGGGAACTCAGCGATAGGGATATCTCGCAAATAATTTTCAGCATCAGGATTATCCAAGCCACGAGACCAGGCGTGCCCTGAGTGCACCGCATGCACCAGAGCGCCCGCAGCAAACGCATCTCCAATTCGCTCAACGGACTCAATGCCAGCGCCTTGCCATTGGGCCTCGCGATCACATAAGGACTGATACAGATCATCCGCAGGCAGCCTAAGCCCCACGATCACCACTGAACTCACCTCTAACGTTGATAATTCCCCAGTAAAAATATTACTGAGGGTAGCCAGCCCCGCTTCAAAGCCGTCCAGCAACGCCTGGGTAGTGATATCTACTCCCAGTTTGTGCAGATTCTGATGAACGAACGGCTGTTCGTTAGTCATGATTGTCCATGCTGACGCATGCCCAGCGGGCGTAGCATAAGTCACTGACATGCCCTGACCGGCCAGGGATTCTGCAATCGCCCCCCCCAGATAATAGTTGTCGAAGTCATAAACCAGTATCGGACCCCGGGGCACTTTACCTGCCGCCAGGTCGTCAGGCGTGTACACACCCGGCCCCTTTAACTCGCCTTTAGGGATTTCCAAAGAAGAATAGAGGGCTTGCGTCCAGCGGGCTCCGGTGGCAATAGCGACCCGCTGATGGCCCAGCCCCAGCACTTCATCCACACCCATCTCACTGTTACTGTAAAGGTTCACATTGCCCATTTTCTGTAGCGCATAGAGTCGGTAATCGCGCACTCTGCCCCAGGTGGCCAGGCCAGGAAGACTGGTTTCAAAACGCAGTCGGCCACCGAATTCAGGCGCCTTTTCAGCGAGCGTCACCTGATATCCGCGCCGAGCGGCGATAAGCGCGGCCTCCAGCCCCGCAGGACCACCGCCTACAATTAAAATGTTGTCATTGCTGGCTGCCGGGGAAACTTTTTCAGGATGCCAGCCACGGCGCCATTCTTCTCCTGCTGTGGCGTTCTGGGTACAGCGTACCGGCACCCCATCGTGCCAGCTGGAAATGCAGATGTTACAGCCTATGCATTCACGTATTTCATCTTCCCTGCCCTCACGTATTTTATTAGGCAGAAATGGATCAGCGATCGAGGGTCTTGCACCCCCTATTAAGTCCAGCACACCTCGCTTGATTTGCGACACCATAGTATCGGGGGAAGTAAAGCGCCCTACCCCCACAACGGGCTTGTCAGTGACCGTGCGTACAAAATCAATGACCGGCTCGTGCGCCCCTTCCGGGCGGAAGCGAGAGGCTCCGCAGTCTGTGGGGCTGGAGTCCATTTTAACGTCCCACAGATCCGGCAGGTCGGAGAGCAGGCTTACTACTTCGTGCGCCTGTGAAGCGAAATTATCACTGGCCTTGCCACGCAGCTCTTCCAGGCTGATACGCAGCGCCACGCCACAATCCTGGCCCACGGCGTCCTTGGTAGACTCGATTAATTCGCGCACAAACCTCACCCGGTTTTCCACACTGCCACCGTAGGCGTCGGTGCGATGGTTGTAGTCATCCAACAGAAACTCGTAGCCGAGGTAACCCATGCCCGCATAAATATAAACAATATCAAAACCGGCACTGCGAGCACGCCGAGCGGCAGCCACCTGCCAGCCAATAACATCACGAATGTCTTGTTGATCCATCACCCGCGGCCGTAATTGCCCCATAAAACCCACATGAGTGGCAGCCCAGGGAATACCCGAAGGAGAGTAAGGCGCAATACGCGAACTACGATTCATCACCGCTGCGCCGCCGTGCCATAACTCTACAGCGGCAAGAGCGTCGTGCTGATGGATTGCATCGCAGGTCAACGCGTGAGAGCGAATGTCATTATCGTCCCATAGCCTCGCAAAAGGCAGCGGACTATCGTCGGACGAGGGATGGGTAGAGACCGCTCCCGTAGTGACGACGCCCCAGCCACCCTCAGCCTTGGTAGCCCGGAAAGCGGCACGGACCCGTGGATTGGCCTCGGTCATGCCACTGGCATGCGGCACCTGGTAAAAGCGGTTAGGTGCCGTGACGGGACCAATTTTTACTGGCTCAAACAATATCTCATAGTTAGGGTTCATTCACTTTCTCCCGGTAACTGCGCTGGCATTGATCAAGCCGAAAGCTTATTCAGTAAGATCCGAAACATGAGCGCCGATACGATCAGTAACATAGCGCCTGATATCCAGATTCCAATCCTCCATGGGTGAAAATATACCGGCTCGATGCACCCTCGAATTCATACCTTGTTGCACTCGCTCACAAATAGCCCAGTCCTGGCAGTTGACCTTGTGCCAGAAATCAACAGCGTCTGAAGGGTCAAAACCGGGCTTGCTCATTTCATGGGACTCGAACAAAAAATGGCAATCGATGGTCGTAAGATTGGCAGATTTTGCCTGCAATACGAACACCGCAACATGGTCACTGGAGGCACTCAAAAACAGGTTGGGGTAAACCAGATCGCCCTTGTGGCGAATCCGCTCATCAGCATTGAGTCCAGGGAACATTCTTCTTTCGGTAGTACCAGAAGCAGTAAACGTGACCGCACCCTCCCGATGAGGGACACCCCGGTCCCAGTCGAGTTCAGCGCCCCCTCGCTGCTTGAATACCGGAACCACTTCGCAAAGTTCCGGGTGCACAGGACCACAGTGATAACACTCATTATAATTTTCGCAGATCACTTTCCAGTTCGCGGCCACCTCATAGGAAATGCTGTGGCCAATTCCAAGTTCCGCAAGAGGATAACGCTGGAACTGAGTGTCGGTGGTTGCGATCTGGGCAGGAAAATCTGGCGCTTCATCTGGAGTCAGATGAACGAATACAAAGCCGCCCCAGCTTGCCACAGCAACCGGATGGAGACTCAAATTCGCTAAATCTATCTCAGTCTCAGCTTTCAGGTGCGGCGCTCTCAGCAATTCTCCGTCAAGACTATACGTCCATGCGTGATAGGGACACCTTATAGAGCGGCCTTCCATTACGCCGCCGCTCAAGGTGACTCCATGGCTACCCAAAGCATCGTGTGCATCGGGACAAAGGCGCGCACCTCGATGTCTGCAAACATTATAAAAAGCGCGCAATTGGCCGTCGCTGTTACGCAGCAGCAAAACACTCTCTCCGTACAAATCGAGTACTCGGTGAGTGCCCGGATTGGGAGTTTGATCTTTCCTGCCTACACATAACCACTCGCGCATGAAAATATGTTCACGCTCTATCTGAAAAACATCGTTATTCAGATACCAAAAACTCGGCAGCGTAGATTCAAGCATGGGCGGCATGAAGCTGAAACCGTTTCTTGGTATTACGCATAATTTGCCAACTTGCCAAGGCCCCAGCCGCACAGAAAATCGCTATCGCGAAGTAGAAGTAGCGATAGCCCTCTGCACCAGGATAAGCATCAAGCAGAACACCGCCTAGCAACGGCATGAAAACATCAGGTGTAAAGCCAACCGCCGATATAACACCTGCAGCAGTGCCGGTGACTGCTGCATCGACCCCGCCTTCTTCAAGAAGCGCGAAGTAAATACCCCTTAAAGCAAAAATTGCCGCAGAAACAATCGCCGCATTGATTAGCATGACAATCAGCCAAGACTGACCACCCGGTAAAATACCAAACACAATGAACCCTGCAGTGACGATTATAAATGAAACAAAAACGGTTTTGGATACACCAAAGCGGTCGGCGATGAAGCCTGCACCAGCCGCTGCAAAAGGTTTAAGCCACATTTTTCCAACCGCTATGGCACCGCCCAAAACAACACTCAAACCGAACACATCTGTTGCGTAGGGAGTCAAGTAGTAGGCACCCCAATAGGCACTGTAAGCGGTCATTACCACGATAGCGATCAGCCAGACGGCGGGCATCCTTAAAACTTCAAGAACCTCCTGTACGCCAACCTTGGTGGGAGCATCGCCCTGCCGCCGAACCTCATCATCGAGAATAAGCCAGGCCATCACAGCAAGCAGTATATTTGTAGCCGCGAACAGATTAATCACTTGGGACAGAGCAGTCGCATTACTGCCCAGCCAGGCGAATATTGCCAAAAATATACTCGAACTCATGAGTTCAGCAATGCCCCGGCCACTTTCAAGAATGCCGAAAGCTCGACCCTGTTGACCGGTTTGAGCCCAACTCCTTGTGGCCTTAATCATCGCCGCCCAGAACATCAGAGAGATGCTCACTCCCCAGAAGGCATGGATCGCAATGCCAATTTCATAAGACGGAAAACTCGCGAAGTAAAATCCGCCCACGCCCGTTGCTATCAGACTGCTGGTCATCAGTTTGCGTGGGGAGAATCGATCAGCCATCCAGCCGCCGGGAAAATAGCTGAGCAGCGATGTGAATCCAAACACGCTCATCTGCACGCCCATCTGGGTATTGCTGTAGCCAAAGGCTTCCTGCATGGGTATGTAATACACTTCACGCAGAAAGGGCAGCAGAAAAATGATACCGCCGGAAAAACACAGTATGGCCATCACCAGCCAGCGTTTTAGACTTTGCATTAAGGGATAAGCTCTGGGAGGCCAACGCTATAAAACACTACCCAGCACCCTGGCCAATATTTTGTGGAGGCACGTAATCAAAGATAAAATTGATACGCCCGGCATCGCCCTTGTTCATGACACTGTGCTTTTTCTGGTTGTTGATTTCGTAAACTTTGCCTACCTCAAACCGGTAGGGTCTTCCGTCTAGCATGAAGCGGACCCGTGGGTTACTGACAATTGGTATGTGAATACGATGCCCGTAGTGAAACGATGGATGGCTATCTCGATGCGGCTTGATCACCCCACCGGGCACTAATTTTGCCGCCATAGCTCTAATTATGGTGCCTCCGGGCGGATAATACTGCTCAAGAATCGCATGCATCAAGGGCACAGCCTGCTCTGAAAGCATGTCCCAACCGGCCTCCTTGCGCACCTCTATATCGGGCCAACCGGATCCATCAGTGAACACCAGCACGACTGACTGGGTTTGCTCATGAACCTCATAGGTCTCCTGGCGATACTCGTTACCATGCCAGACACTCTCGTCCAGACCCAAAATAGCCTGTTTCAGTGGCTCAATATCGAACTCGCCTAATTCCCGCAGCGGGACTCCTATATCCATAACTAGCTCTCTTTCATGACACCTGAACGCAGAAAAACACTGGCATCTGTGTCACTATATTACTATGCTTTAACGCCTAATTCAGGCTGCTATTTTTTGCATAGAGGTCGTCTGATCACCAACGCCCTTGAATGCACCATGAAGCCGCCACCCCTATATTTTTGGATTTTCAGTGACCGACCCAATGAACTTGAAAGATCTATTCAAACGCGCCGTAGACCTGATGAAGGAAAATGCCAACCAGGAGGCAGAGTCTGTCTGCCTGCAGGCGCTTGAAACTAATCCCTCGGATGTCAACTTCATTGCATTACTGGGCACCAGCCTTATGCGTCAGGGCAAGTTGAATGAGGCAGAGCAAACTCTACGTCGCGTGGTAAAAATTGCTCCCGGCTTTCCGCGCGCACAGGAGGACTTGGGTACCGCTCTGCTAAACCTGAAAAAGCCCTCAGAAGCGATTCCGTTTCTTGTAAAGGCTGTTGAACTCAACCCACAAAGCGCCGAGAGTTTCTTCAAGCTTGGCGGCGCATTGAAAGCGACGGGGCATGACGATAAAGCGGAAGAAGCGTTTGCGCGATCGCGTGCTCTATCACCACAGAAAGGACAAATAGAGCAGGCATCTGTTTTGTTTGCCCAGGGCAAGTACAGAGAAGCTGAGACTGTCGCTAAAGAACTGGTCAGACAGAACCCGCAGGATGTTAACGCCGCCGCATTACTAGCAAGAATAGCAATACAAGCCCAGTGCTACGATGATGCTGAGGCACTGCTACGCAGGGTTGTGCAGATTGCTCCTCCGTTTATTCAGGCCTGGCATGACCTGAGCACCGCTTTGAAAGAACAAAGTAAATTTACCGAAGCCATTGAAGCCCTGAAAAAGGCACGTGAAATTGAGCCCGACAATGCGATAACGCATTATTTTCTTGGTGCTGCACTGGCAATGGACTCCAGCCCCGAGCTAGCTGAAGCAGCTTACCAGAAGGCCTTGCAGATCGACTCTTCGTTATCAGGCGCTCACCTGGGGCTTGGTCACGTGCTAAAAACGCTGGGCAAGCAGGAAGAAGGCATCGCCGCCTATAGGGCAGCCATGAAGCTCAGGCCCAACTTTGGCGAAATTCACTATAGCCTCTCGAACCTGAAGACATTCGTTTTCGATGACGCCGAGATTGAGGATATGACCCGTCGTCTTCAAAGCGAACAACTCAGCAAGGAATCCGTGGTGCATTTTTGCTTCGCCCTTGGCAAAGCTTTTGAAGATGCCAAGGATTACGACAAGGCATTTGAGTATTACAGCAGAGCAAACGAAACGCATCGCGAGACTATTGCTTACGACCCAGTACAAACAGAGGTTATCCATAACAAGATTCGCGATGTGTTTAGCGCTGAACTGTTCGAACAATTTGCCTCACAAACATATGGCTGTGAAGACGCAGCGCCAATTTTCATTCTGGGCTTACCGCGCTCAGGCTCTACACTGCTAGAGCAAATTCTGGCCAGTCACAGCCAGGTCGACGGCACCAGTGAGCTTGCCGATCTCAGCCTGGTTTCTCAATCACTCACCGACAGAACTCGCGGAGTCGCTTATCCTGGAGTCATTTCAGAGTTGAGCGGCGAGCAGTTGCGCGCACTGGGCGAAAAGTACATTTCTCAAACTCAGCGTTACCGATCTGGTGGCGTTTACTTCACCGACAAAATGCCAAACAATTTTCCCCACATCGGGTTCATAAGTCTGATTCTGCCCAACGCAAAAATCATTGATGCCAGACGACACCCCATGGACAGTTGCCTGGGTTGTTTTAAACAGCATTTTGCGAAGGGTCAGACATTTACTTACGATTTATTTGAGCTGGGTGAATTCTATCTTGAGTACCAATCGATGATGGATCACTGGGATTCAGTGCTACCGGGTAAGGTACTCCATGTACAGTATGAGGACGTGGTCTCAGATCTGGATAATCAGGTCAGGAGAATACTCGACTACTGTGATCTCCCGTTTGAAGAGGGCTGCGTTAACTTTCACAATACCGATAGGGCCGTAAGAACGGCAAGCTCTGAACAAGTCAGGCAACCTATCTACGCACGGTCCGTCAACACCTGGAAGCGGTTTGGCACCAACATGGACCCTCTAATTGACGTACTATCCCCGATTCTTCCCGCCGAGAAAGGAGATGTCTCTAATGGCAGCTGATCTCTCACAGCTTCCCAAACTTGTGACCACATCTGTTGTGAGAGGTAGCGAAAAGGGCCAAAGCCATGGCGGCCTTTACATTGTTGATTTTGCCGAGGGAAAAGTAGAACAACGTCTGGATTGGAATACGAGTGAAATAGACTTCACGGGGCGAGGCTGGGACCGAGGATTGCGTGGCATTGAGTTCAATAGTGATCAGGTGTTTGTAGCCGCCAGTGACGAACTATTCTGTTACACGCCCGATTTCAAGCTTGAGGCGTCCTATACCAACCCTTACCTACGTCACTGTCATGAAATTAGCCGCCGCGATGACAAACTCTTCTTAACCTCCACCGGTTACGACAGTGTGCTCGCTTTTGACCTGATCAAACGCAAGTTTACCTGGGGCGTGTATTTGAGTCGCAACGGCAAGCAATGGGTAGCGCAAGCTTTTGACCCTGAGTCCTCGGGAGGCCCGTCTCTCAGCAATAACTACCATATCAATATGATACATGTTGCCCGTTCAGGCATTTTTATCAGCGGTCTGAATACGCGCGCCCTGTTGCAACTCACAGGCGAAATGAAAGTCGATGAAGTCTGTAACCTGCCCCAGGGCTGCCACAACGCCCAACCATTTAACGGCGGCGTGCTGTTTAATGATACCGGCAGCGATGTGATTCGCTACGTCTCCAGAGAGGGCCGTCAGTGCGCCTTGCCAGTGCTTACCTACGACCGGGAAGCGTTAGATTTTGTCGGCGTCGATGACTCGAGAATCGCTCGCCAGGGCTTTGGTCGCGGGCTTTGTTCATTGAACGAGAGGTTTGTGGTGGGCGGGTCTTCGCCTTCCACTCTCAGCATTTACGATTTGCAGGAAGGTCAACGCGTCGCTGCCGTCAATCTGACCATGGATATTCGCAATGCCATTCACGGGCTTGAAGTGTGGCCGTATTAGAATATCGAGCAGACACAAAAAAGGGCACGTTAATACGTGCCCTTTTTTTATTCCAAGGAGCTTATCCAGTGGTCAAAACTTATACCTGAAGCTGAGACCTGCGTTCCTAGGCCTGATGATATTGACACTACTTCGCCCAAAGAATGGATCAAAGTCGCTGGAGTCGTAATAAGTTACGCCCCTCTCATCATCAAGATTGTTGACATAAATCCTCGCCATCCAACTGTCCGTCGACAGCCCCATGCTTATGTCAGTTTGGGAATAATCTTCCTGCAACACGCGTGGGGATGAGCTAGCGTCGAACAACTGGTTGTAGGACTCGCCGGTATAACTATGTTGCAGCCTTATGTAGATATCCGATCCACCGAACATTCCCATTTCCCAGCCATACTCAGCGTAACCAGACCAGGATTGGTCTGCAAACAAGGGTAAGTCCGAGGTTGGTTCAAGGCCCAGTGTGGCCTCGCCTCCCGGAAAGCGATCATCAGGATAACTTGAGGGAGCTTCAACTTCAGCCTTGTCGATATAGGTCATGTTAAAGCCGATTTGGAAATTCTTGGTAATGACAGCCTTTAAATCCATGTCAATACCCTGAACCTCGGCATCGCCAAGGTTTGCTACAACAACCTGGAACGGTTCGCCCACATTGAAGCTCGGATCAGTTGCCTCTAACTGAACATCTTTCCACTCCATATTGTAGGCCGTCGCGTTAAATTGGAAACGACCATCCCACCAGACGGACTTGATACCAATTTCCATATTTTCGAGCGTATCGGATTCATATTCGAACGGCAGGGTAGGATCGCCACGGCCTCGGTTAACACCTCCCACCCGATAACCTTCAGAATAAAGACCATAAACCATCACGTCATCGGTGAAGTTATATTGCAGGCCAGCCTTGGGCACAAAGCCATCATCGTCACCGCCAGCCTTAAGATCCTGCTCAAGCCTTGTTTGTGGGCGATACACCTGATAGTCCCGGTCAATATCGACATCAAACCAGCGACCGCCAAGAATCAGAGAAAGCTTTTCAGTCAGGTTGTAGTCGACTTCACCAAATACTGCCATATCAGTCCTGGTACTCTCCTGTATCGACAGCCACCAACCGTCCGTGGGCGCAATACCTGGGTAGTAATACGACCAGTAGTCGAAGGCCGGTGAATTGCGATAATTGTCAAGATAGGAAATAAAGTCCCAACGCTCTTCCGTTTCCTGATAGAAAACGCCCGCCGTCCACTGCATCTTTTCTGTTGCACCACTCAGGCGAAATTCCTGAGAAAAGGCTTCGTTGGATTGGTCATTCGACTGAGCACCGATAGGGTCAAGCCCGAAATTATAAGCCTGGTAACCCGCGTAGATGCCTAGCGTATAGTGAAAGTACGCTGAGTAGGCCTGTGTGTCCGTTTCATAATAGATCTCACGGTCGTAATACGATGTCGCCGAGACCAGCTGTGCGAAGCCCAAATCGCCCTCTATAACAAGGCTAATCTGGTACCATTCGTCCTCGCGAGTCTCTTTATTAAACTTGATCGTCTCCAGATCACCAACCGTTTCGTCGTAATCGTTCCAACCATCAGCTTCGATTTTCTGATAATTGATACCAACCGTGGCAGCCCAGTCGTCGTTCATAAGCCAACGCACCTGAGCGCGAGCACCCAGCCAATCTACGCTATTAATATCGTCATCAACGGCGGAAGCGTTGGTTTTTTTACCTCCAAAGCCAGATCCATTTTGGTTTGGACCATCAACTACAGTTGTACCCAACACATTGTCGATGTAACCACCTTCGGTGGCACTAAAGCCCGTTAAACGAATCGCCAGTTTATCTTCGATAATGGGAATGTTGACAGTGGCGTCAAAGTCATAGCCCTCCTCGCCATCCTTGGTGGTGTTAACTTCTGCACCGACCACCGCACTGAAGGCAGAGGCATCTGGCTTGTTGGTGATGTAGCGCACGGTTCCGGATTGTGAACTTGCGCCATAGAGTGTTGATTGCGGGCCAGCCAACGCCTCAATACGAGCGATATCTGCGGGATAGATATCAGGCGCTTGCGATGTGACGGTCATGGGTTGCTCGTCGAGATAGATAGCGGCTGTAGGATCTACCAGGAAGCCACCGCCATCACTCACGCCACGGAAGGTGATGGTATTCTGCCCGGGCGAGGTACTCGATACACTCAAGCTAGGAACAAAACGGCTAAAATCTTCCAGGGTAACGAGGCCCTGCTTCTTCATTTGATCGCCGGTGAGCGACAGAATGTGCATGGGCACATCCTGCGTACTTTCCGTGCGTTTTCGTGCGGTAACAACGACCTCTTCAAGCGCCAAGCTTTGCTCATCCTGGCCACTGGCAATGCTTGCACCTGTCATGCCCATTGCTGCAGCTACGGATCGAGCAATTATTGTCATCGAAAAATGTTTGGGTAGGTTCGCGCCACTTTGTTTAATCGACATACGCTATCGTCTCTTTGTTAGTTATTTTGCGGTACTTCCCAATGCCATCAAGCGTCTATGTGCTGCGAATGACAAAGCGCAGGATGCATTAACCTACTCCTATACTCCAATAAATTTTGATCCAGATCAAGCGATCTTGGACGGGAGTTATTAAAAAGTTAGCGAAAACAATC
>ERZ1049444.74-NODE-74-length-108241-cov-46.946213_pt1 | contig 108241 bp, 95 predicted proteins | sample MGYA00383101_ERZ1049444 | MGnify/ENA primary metagenome ERZ1049444 (study PRJEB29581, sample SAMEA5548371) | metagenome | biome: marine; feature: coastal; material: water | depth 50 m | study: Short-term variability in the microbial, nano- and picoplankton... | reverse complement strand
TCTCGACATGCGCGCTCACGCAGGCCATTAAAAAAGTGAAATGAGGTATGCCAGGTTTTGCTTCTTCTAATGAAAGCCATCGGTTTCGGGAGGGTTAGCTTGCTGCAACCGCTGGATTGTTCAGCTTTCTATAAAGTGGCAAGTTTATTCTAATGGTAACGCCATTGCCGCTCAGAAGGTTCGCTGCGCTGACGCTGCCCCCATGATGCTCCGCAATAACTCTGACGACATAAAGGCCCATGCCAAAATGTAATCGATTGTCGGGATTCGATTTGCGTACAGAAACCATCGAGTCGAAAATACTTTCGACCGCTTCAGCCGGTATTATAGGGCCCTGATTGGTCACAAACAGAGTAAGGTTGTTGGCATCAACGGTAAGGCCTACTGTGATTGTGCTGCCGGTGTCAGAAAAATCTAATGCGTTATCGATAAGTTTGTCCAACAACTGTTCAATGCGATAGTCAGAAACGTTGCTGAGCACCTGTCGTTGGGTGCCTCGATACTCAAAGGTGCGATTGTCATGGGTCGTGCGGCAATTTGCGAGATAGTTCTGCACGAGGTTATGTAGGTCGATGACCTCAAATTCTTCGGCTTCTAGCGCATCCTCAAGGCTAGCTGCGTCCGCTAGATTCTGGACGATCATACCAATTCGGTTTACACCGCGTTTGGCACTTTCTAGATATTTTTCCCTTCCGGACTCTGACTCCTCATTTTCCAGATTCTGTAAGGACGTGCTGAGTGTGTTAAGCGGATTGTTAATCTCATGTCTAAGGGTTCTGGGCATGTTTTCGAGAAATTGATTGTGCTGATGCAGTCGGGCCAACATCCCTGAAATGCTCCGAGCAAGGTCACCTATCTCATCTCCAGAACTTGTTTCACTGCGAATCTGATTGGTCTGCAGTCGACCATAAATATCAATGGCGTTTGTAGTTTCAACGCCTAGCTTCCGGATTCGACTCGCTAAACGCACAGAAAAGGCAAGAATGAGTAACACAAAAATAAACAGCGATAGAACTGAAAAGTTGATAATTCGTTCTAGCGCATCACGCCGTAGTTGTAGAATACGTTTTGTGTTTTGTTTTAGCTGCACTGTACCGATGATTCTGTCCTCAGAAATAATCGGATGAGCGGCAATAATGACTTCCCCGTCTTCTTCGGAATACCGCCTCTGATAGCTTGGTTTGCCAGCAAGAGAATCAAGAATGACTTGTCCCTCAGGCACAGCAAGTTCCTCGCGTAGTGCTTGGTCGATAAAGCCATAAGCATAATCGACCAGAGCACTGAAAAACGAAAACCACGATTCCCCCACTGACTGCTCTTCTTGCGTTAATGGCTTTTCCTGAGAAGTGGTATACGAGCCGACCTCTGCTCGAACTCTCCGCTGGGCATCGATAACCTGAATATTCGCCCCTGAATAACCCAGTCCCTCGACGATTTTGAGGACTTCAGGGGATTTGAGCAGCACCAACCCAAATGCTTCCTGGCCTGCGGAAGGCAGAGTGCCGGTAATAGACTGAATTGCTCTGCTTTCTGCGCTGTCGACATCGGCTACGGCCAGACCAAAATGTTTCGTTGAGCCTACCAGTGAAAGCGGTATGCGAAATTCTATCGCATAACCCGTATCAGTTTCGGACATGAAACCCTGTATTCTATTTTCAGCTTCGCCCTGAGTTGCGTAACGCCACTCACTATCCATCTCATAAGCAGTTGTCACTCCGGGTTCGGTCATTGTAAGCACCAACTGAACCGTATCTCCCGACTTCCCGGTAAATGTAATTCTGACGTGGTCCGAGAGATCCAGTCGAAGAATATTTCGATCCCGAAAAACAAGCTTGTCGTCCTGAACTTGTATGAAAGCGTAAACCTGATCTTTGTGCTCGCCGAGAACGAGATAAAACTGGTTCGGTGAGATTTCGGGGGACGCAGAGGTTTTTGACTGCCCAAAACTTACGTTATAGTTGAGGACATCTTCCCAGTCGTTACTTTTGCCATCAATTCGAACAGGCGTGGTAAGTGGATGCGCGTAGAGTTGTTCGTAGCCCTCTGGGGACAAGGGTAATTCGTTGAACAGATCGGATCGCCCGTTCAGCAGAGTTGAAATACCCTCGGCGGTGAGTAGCTGCGCGTTTGCCTGGCTGTCAACGAGAAAGTCCTCCATCTCTTGTAGATAGAGGTAGCTGAACCAGGGTAATACCACAAGGGCCAGACTCATCAATATGAATAATTTCGTCGCAAGCCTGGGCCCGCGAATTCTGTTTTTCTTCATCTGATGGTTGCCTTCACAGAAATGGACTTACTTGGTGGACCACCGATAACCGAACCCGTACTCACTCTTAATACAATCAAAACTCTTGTCGATACTTTCAAACTTTTTACGAATATTTCGCATGTGAGTATTGATCGTGTTGTTAGTAACAAGGCTCTGCATCGTCGCGTTCATGAGAGTATCGTAGGAAACTGCGTGCCCCGGCGCGCGAACTAACTTGGCGAGCATGCGAAATTCGGTGCCTGAAAGGTTGATGGGTTCATTCTTCCAGGAAACTAAAAGCGCCTCTTGATCAATTGACATGTCGCCGACTAATTTTGCTGAAGCTGAACCAGCGCTTGATTGACCGCGAGCTTCATGAATCCGCAAAAGTGAGCTGATACGCTCTGCAAGATAGTCGAGAGAAATAGGCTTGGGTAGATAATCCCAGGCGCCCAATCTTAGGCCGCTGATTTTATCTATTTCTGCGATACGCTCTGTTAAAAATATGACGGGTAGAGAAGCCGATTTCGAAAGAAGATCCCGGCAAATCTCGAAGCCAGCATCAACTTCGTCTCCAAGGATGATATCGAGAATGGCGAGTTCAGGAAGTTCTCGTTCGAATCCTGCAAGTGCTTCGGCGCGGCTGCTATAAGCAGTAACGTCGTAGCCCTTTTTTGTAATGGCATCAACGTAGTTGCTCCTTTGATCCGGATCATCCTCTACGATGGCAATTTTCTTAGCCATGCGCTTTCCTCTGGTTGGTTTAGCTGTATGTTATGACAATGCAGGAAAGAAGTATTTCCCTGTAGCGCACTTTACCCCAAAAATATTTTTACGCACGTGGGAAATTGTCATGTTGCTGCTAGATTTGGGTACTGCGTTGTGCATAACGTCGAATTCATTGTTTCTCCACTCTAATTCAGTGAACTTTCACTTTCCCTCAAGGGGGTGTTACTGGTTATAGGGTTTACTGTGCAACACGAAGTTAATTTAGCAGTGGAAGAAAGAATGAAAGTGTTTGTACCCATGTCTGACAAATTGCAAGATATTAATGGCCGCCTTTCGGAGAAAATGGTTCCATTTGATCCCGCGTTTTTAGTCAAAGCAGAAATGCCCCCCAAAGGTCGGAAACCTGCGAACTGGATTGGACAATCAGGGTACCGTTCGGCTCGAGAGCCAATCCGGATTGTGGAAATGGTATAAGCAGTTCCTCTGTTTGCTGTTTGCTGGGCGATTTCGTTTCCTCGCTTTGACTGGCTGATTTGACTGGCTGAGTATTTGATCGGTTACCCCCATCAGAAGTTAACCTGCTCGCCGACTCAAAGTTTTACTAGCGCATCTATTTCTCCGCATTCGCCCGCCTTTGGCTTTTTCTGTAAAGCCTGTGGAATATTCTGTTTCTCTGATTATCCAACTTTTTATGCCTGATGGAATATTCAGGTCCATTGGCGCGCAAGATTTGCCGTGTAGCTGATTCGGATAATCAAACATACGCTTAATGCAAAAAGCGTCTCCGTATGTTCGCTTGCGCCTTCGGGCAAAACAGACAATTAGAAGTTGACATAATATGTCATAAAGGTTCAAATCACGCCATGACTTCAATAACTGATCCGCTCATATGGATTGCGCTCGCTGTACTGCTTGCCTTGGCAGAGATAATCGTCCCTGGGGGCGTGGTCTTTTTTCTTGGTGCGTCGAGTGCAATCGTTGCGATCTCTCTCTGGTTAGGTTTCGTCACGACCTGGGTAAATGCCCTTTCCCTTTTTTTTATTTCTTCACTTGTTTTGATCGTTAGCTTCAGAGCTGTTGTTAGTCGATTTGCAGAGGGCGATTCACATATGGCGAATACAGAAGAAATTCTAGATGAAATTGATGAGATCGTTGAGGTTCTCGATACCATCGGACCAGGAGAATCTGTTGGCACAATTACCTTTAGAGGGACAACCTGGCGTGCGTTAGGTGATGGTAGAGAAATTATCGAAGGATCGCGGGCACGAATAGTGAGCAGGGAAAATACGACGTACATTGTGGATCCAGTGGCCTAGTAAAATGTCAGTTCGTTGGGGCTTGGATCGAATTCGTTTAGCTGAATTCTCCCAGATGACAGGGATAGAGATTTAAAGGAGTAAAAACTATGGAACAATTCACAGGCTTCTTCACGATCCTGATGCTGATCGTCGCGCTTGTAGCCTATAACCTGATCCTTATCGTGCCCATGCGAGAACTTTGCGTTATAGAACGATTAGGTAAGTTCAGATCAATTCTAGAGCCCGGGCTTCACTTCCTCATCCCTTTTGTAGACCGCGTTGCCTACAGACATGAGACCCGTGAACTTTGTATCAACATTCCACACCAGAGTTGTATCTCCAGAGATAATATCCAGATAGATGTCGATGCTTTGCTCTACATAAAGGTGATGGATGCTTACAAGGCGAGCTATGGCATCGAAGACTACTTGATCGCAGCGATAAACCTTGCTCAGACGACGGTGCGTTCGGAAGTGGGAAAATTGCGTTTGAGTCAAACGTTCTCCGAACGGGATGCACTGAACGAAACGATCGTTCGGGAAATCGATAATGCATCGGAGCCCTGGGGTATCAAAGTGATGCGTTATGAAGTAATGAATATCACGCCATCCAGCAATGTCATCGATGTCCTCGAAAAACAGATGGAAGCCGAGCGCCAAAAACGCGCTGAAATTACGTTAGCGAATGCTGAGAGGGATTCGACAATTAATCTTTCCGAAGGTGAAAGACAGGAAGCCATTAACCTTTCCGAAGGTGAGCGCCAAAAGCGAATTAATGAAGCCAATGGTCGCGCTCAGGAAATCTCGATTCTTGCAACCGCAACGGCTAATGGTATGACGGCGATCGCGCGTGCGATAAAGCAACCTGGCGGTTACCAGGCAATGAATGTCAGGCTTGTTGAGTCATATATTGATCAGGTCGATAGTCTCTACGCGCGCAGTGATGTCTCTATCGTGCCTTCCGAGCTCGCGAATATAGAAGGTATGTTTGAAGGTTTTGATCGTGTTGCGACGACGATCAACCGTACCAACAGGAAAGGGAGTTAACAGATGGGCATGGACATTTTTGTGATGGTGACATGGGGAATAATCTTCCTCGTCCTAATTGTTAAGTTCTTTCAGTCAATCAGGCTTGTTTCTACTCAAACAGCACACATTGTCGAACGCTTGGGGCGTTATCACAAGACTCTCGAGGCCGGTTTTCATGCGTTAATCCCGTTTGTTGACAAGGTCACTTTTATCCAGGATCTGCGTGAAGAGGCAATAGACGTTCCGCCGCAGGAGTGTTTCACCGGAGATGAAGTTCAGGTCACTGTGGATGGCGTCATTTATATGTCGGTTTGGGACCCAGTAAAAGCCAGCTACGGTATCGTCGACTATCGATATGCTGCGGTTCAGCTCGCAAAAACAACAACTCGATCCGTCATAGGTACGCTTGATCTTGATCGAACATTTGAAGAACGCGATGTTATTAGCGCGAAGGTGGTAGAAGTTCTTGATCAGGCTGGACAGGCCTGGGGAACCAAGGTGCATCGCTATGAAATTAAGAACATTACGCCACCAGATACCGTGAGAAACGCCATGGAAAAACAGGTGAGTGCAGAGCGCGAGCGTCGGGCAATTCTAGCCTCAAGTGAGGGTGATAAACAAAGCCGTATAAACCGATCCGAAGGTCTGAAAACCGAGTTGATCAACAGATCCGAAGGTGAGATGCAGCGAAGAATCAATGAGGCTGAGGGTCAAGCAGAAGAAATTCTTGCGATAGCTGCTGCCACAGCTGAGTCAATAGAAAAGATTGGTGGTGTGATTAATCAAAACGGTGGCCCCGAGTCTTTAAAACTTCAGTTGAGCGAACGATATATCAAGACGCTGGATAAGCTAGAGGACACTCGAATTGTGCTGCCGGGTAATATCGCGGATTACAATTCCTGGTTGGATAACCTAAAATTAGATGAGCTGATTGACAATAAAGAGCCCAAAACTCCCTAACAGACCCTTGTCGCGCATGACGGGTTGAAACCGTTTTGTCTAGCCCAAACTGTGCTGAGAAAAAACGGTTCGCAACAACCCGTCGACCCTTCTTGCTGACCTTTTCTCTACTGCACGCATGGGATCGCTTTCGCGTACTGTCTTGAGTCCAAGCACCTCCGGATGAACCTATCGATGAATAATTCCACGAAAAACCCCTCAATTCCGCGCCGCGGTTTTCTCCAGCTGTCCGCTGTATCAGGTGCTGGCGCTCTCACCGGTTGCGCTGCACCAACAGTCAGCTTTGGGCCGCAGCGACCGGTTATGCAATATGGGGTTCAGTCTGGTGATGCAGATCATCACTCCTGTGTGGTTTGGTCCTCGACCGACCGTCCTGGTTTCATGCATGTGGAGGCCTCGGTAGACCAAGCTTTTAACGAGGTGATCCGTTTTGCACCTGTGTTAGCTAACGAAGAATCTGGTCTTGCGGCTAAATGTTTGCTTACTGGGCTACCTGAAGGTCGTGAAATTTATTATCGCGTTTACTTCTCAGCTTTGGATCAGCCGAAGGCAAAGTCACCAATAATGACCGGCAGCTGCCGAACCGCGCCCGCGGCTGCAAGCGAGGAAAAGAAGGACGTGCGTTTCGCGTGGTCCGGAGACACAGCGGGGCAGGGATGGGGGATTGATCCGGCACATGGCGGCATGGCAACCTATTCGACTATCGCTCGTCACTCGCCGGACTTTATGATTCACAGCGGCGATACGATCTATGCTGATGGACCTATTCAAAAAGAACAGAAAATGCCTGACGGCTCCGTCTGGCGAAATGTCGTCTCAGACGGTGTGCACAAAGTCGCAGAATCCCTGGAGGAATACCGGGGCCGTTGGCGCTACAATTTACGTGATACACACTTGCGGTCGTTCAATAGTCAGATTCCGGTTTACTACCAATGGGATGACCACGAGGTGACGGATAATTGGTCATCTTCAAAAGATCTCTCTAATGATCCACGCTACACCGAGAAATCAATAGAAATACTCGCTCGCCGCGGGAAACGGGCTTTTCACGAAATGCTGCCCACAAGAACCCATTCGTTAGAAGCAGGGCGTATCTACCGAAAAATAAGCTATGGCCCGATGCTGGATGTGTTTATGTTGGATTTACGGTCTTATCGCGGCCCGAATACTGACGGTGATCAGACCCAGCTTGATGATCAGTCAAGTGTGCTCGGCGCAACTCAAATGGCATGGTTTAAACAGGCGCTGATGGACAGTCAGGCGACCTGGAAAGTCATTGCATCTGACATGCCAATCGGGCTCGTGATCTGGGATGACTACAGTTCCTCAAGCGGTGTCGAGGGAATTGCTAACGGCATTAAAGGTGCGCCACTAGGCCGGGAGCTTGAGTTGGCGGGTTTACTCCGTTCTTTGAAACAACATGATGTCAAAAACACGCTCTGGATTACCGCTGATGTGCACTACACTGCTGCGCATCACTATCATCCGGACAGGGCTGCATTTAAAGAGTTTTTGCCTTTTTGGGAATTCGTTTCAGGCCCGATTCACGCTGGAACTTTTGGTCTCTTGCAGCTAGATGATACCTTTGGACCGGAAGTAAAATTCTCAAAAGTACCAACGACCGCGCAGGGGGTGAATCTGCCTCCCAGCGCCGGGTTGCAATTTTTTGGTTTGGTGGACATTGAGCAGTCGAGTCAGGAACTTACTGTTCGACTGATGGATCGCAATGATCAGGAGCTGTATCGCAAAGTGCTAAAGCCATCCACATAGATCTGTCTAGCGACTTTTAGATCAATTGTTAGGGGAGAGAAACAGTATGAGCCAAGCAAAAGTATCAGATTTGTTGTTATATCCCATTAAAGGTTGTCGTGGTTACAGTGTCGATCAGGCTACGGTAACCCCCATGGGTTTGGTGGGTGATCGTGAATTTGCCGTCATCAAAGATGGAGAGCGAATCAATCAGAAACAGCTATCGAGCATGATGTATTTGTCGGCTGTCTGGAAATCTGCGGAGTATCTTGAGCTGAGCTTTCCTGGAACCTCGAATTTTGAGCTTAACTGCGCGGTGAGTTCGAAACAGACATTGGGCAAAATTCAGGTATATGGAAGTGACCTGTCGATTCAGGATATGGGAGACGACGTTGCCTTATGGCTGACTGAAAGGCTAGGAGCTGAAGTCAGACTAGCACGCACGAATGGTGCCGCGCCCTGGTTTTTGCCGGTGCCCGAGTTTGCAAGTGTTCACGGTAAACCTCAGACGAAATTTGTAGATGCCGCACCGATATTGCTCACAAACACTGAGTCACTCGATGATCTGAATGCGAGACTCTCGGATGAACTGCCAATGAATCGTTTCAGACCAAACATTGTTGTGGATCTTCTCGAGGCCTATAAAGAAGATAGTTTAGAGATTTTCAATTTCCCTAGCCTTAATTTGGAGAGCGTCGCCATTTGCGAGCGTTGCACTGTGACGACTACGGATCAAGAAACAGGAGAAGTGGCTAAAGAGCCATTGCGCACCCTTAGCAAATATCGAAAAAGAGCAGATGGCTATGCAGGGGGAATCATGTTTGGTATTTATGTAACAGCAATAGCTGATGGCAAACTGGCCATCGGCGATAACCTGGAGTAGATAATCATGCCTGTTCCTGTCACAAGAAGAACACTTGTAAAAAACACCCTCATCACAGGTCTGATGGCCGGCGCGCCAGCGTTGGGCAAGGCCGGCGGTAAACCAGCCAATGCCAAGGGTATTGGAGATGCACGGGTTAAGCTCGCGGAGGCCGGCCCAATGATTCCACCGGTGCCTGCCATAATGCTAACGGTCAATGGGTTAGAGCCCGGTAAAGATGAAATATCGGTAGTCTGGACATTTGTTATCAATGGCAAGCCGCCGCAAATCGGTATTAGCGTAGAGAACGTCCATGTAGCTTTGCCCATGATACGCAAACACGGAGAGTTTGTGCTTAACGTTCCAACGGTTGATATTATGGAGTCCTTCGATCGAGTCGATATGAATTCGACCAAAATTGACGACAAATTCAGATTGTCGGGCTTGACTCGAGAATCAGCAACCAGAGTCGATGCGCCGGCAATTAAAGAATCTCCAATTCATGTCGAGTGTAAGGTCTTCAATACGATAGAAGTGCCGCCCATTCGAACAATTTTCCTTGCGGAAGTGGTCGCCACGAGCGTACTTGAGGGCGTGTGTGATCGAGACGGAAAGTTGCTTGTTGAAAGTGTTCCCTTTTTTGGTATGACCGCAGGGAGTGGAGAGTTCTATACGATGGGTGAGAAGGTTGGGCACATTGGCAAGAGCGTTGGACGCTCCGATATAAAGTATTAAGCTTTAGTACTCGCGATTAATTGAGTAACGCGCGAGGTCATGCATAGCATCTTTGTAAACAGAAGAAGGCAGTTTTTCGAGGCAGGCGGTGGCCTTGTCGATCTCCGCGACCGCCAATGCCTCCGTGTACTGTAGCCCACCGGTGGCTTTGACTGTTTTCAGTAAATTATCGATGTCAGCTACTTCACCGGTAAGTATTGCCTGTCTCACAGTGGAGGCTTGCTCAGGGGAGCCGTTGCGCATGGCGACGATCAATGGCAGCGTAACTTTGCCTTCGGCGAAATCATCACCAACATTTTTGCCTAGTTGTTCGGTTGAACCCTCATAGTCAAGAATGTCATCGATGAGCTGGAATGCCACACCAAGGTGGCAGCCGTATTGTTGAAGCGACAACTCTTGCTCCGGCGAAGCGCCCGCGAGCACGGCGCCTGAATGCGATGCGGCCTCAAATAGCATGGCGGTTTTGCGATTTATCACTTCAATATAACTTTGTTCCGTTGCGTCCGGGTTTCTGATGTTACCGAGTTGTTGTACCTCTCCTTCGGCGATGGTGTTCGTCGCGTGGGACAAAATTTCCATGACTCTTAAATCACCAATTTCTACCATCATCTCAAAAGCGCGAGAGTGTAGAAAATCGCCAACTAGTACGCTAGCCGGGTTACCCCAGGCAGCGTTGACTGTCTTTCGCCCGCGACGAAGATCTGACTCATCAACCACATCATCGTGCAGCAACATAGCCGTGTGTAGAAACTCGATAATTGTTGCTAGATTGATATGCTGATGCTGCTGGTAATTGCAGGCTTTTGCGGCCAATAGGACAAGCAGCGGTCGTAGGCGTTTTCCGCCAGCTTCGATCAGATAGGTTGATATCTCCTCTACAAGAGGCACTCGGGTCACCAAGCTGGACTTAATGAGCACGTCTACAGCGCTAAAGTCCGTTTTGACGGTGGTGTAAAATGGGTGATCCATGAAAAAACTCGAGTAAAATCGATAACGCGCTAAGCGTCCAAGCAGTTTGCCAAGATGTGGCATGCTAGGGCTGTGCATCAACGGTGTCAAGGCATCAGCAGACCTGAGAAGTGAAGTGCTAAAATCGAGCTTGATTGGCAAGACGGCTTACCGTAGAATTGCGCACCCTGAAACAGGGTCTGGCAGCGATCATTGGTCTACATCGAGCATTTCGGCTCACGAAAGACCATGTGCAAAGCGCTGAGGAACACGACGTTTCAGGAACTCGCATTTCTAATTATATAAACAGTCAATCTGACAGAGTGAAGAAACAATGTACGCTGTAATAAAAACTGGCGGTAAGCAACATCGCGTCGAGCCTGGTGAAGTGCTCAAGCTTGAAAAATTGAGTGTCGAAGCCGGCGAGACCGTCGACTTTGATGAAGTGATGATGATTGGAGAAGGCGACGACGTTAAAGTTGGAGCGCCATTCGTCGAGGGTGGAAAAGTCTCTGCAGAAGTCATCTCTCATGGTCGTGACAAGAAAGTCACCATCATCAAGATGCGTCGCAGAAAGCACTATCGCAGACAGGCGGGACATCGCCAGTGGTTCACCGAAGTTAAGATAACTGATATTTCTGGAGGCTAGACAATGGCGCATAAAAAAGCAGGCGGTAGTACGCGTAATGGTCGCGATTCGGAATCGAAACGGCTTGGCATTAAAATATACGGTGGTCAGGCTGCAAGCCCTGGTAACATTCTCGTTCGACAGCGTGGCACTAGATTCCACCCGGGTTTGAACGTCGGTTGCGGAAAGGACCACACGCTGTTCGCTAAAGCCGAGGGTGTTGTAGAATTCACCGTGAAAGGACCAAAGCAGAGAAAGTATATCAATGTGGTTTCTGCTGAGGCCGCTTCGCAAGCCTAGGGGCTTGGAGGTCGAAAGATTTAAAAAAAGCCCTGTCAGAGACGGGGCTTTTTTTTGCCTTCCGAAAATACAATTAATTTGCGCGTAGCATCCCAAAGAAACCGATTATGAAATTTGTAGATGAAGCCAGTATCAGAGTAGAGGCCGGCAAGGGTGGCAACGGTTGTCTGAGCTTTCGCCGGGAAAAATATATCGCCAAAGGTGGGCCCGACGGCGGTGATGGTGGTGATGGCGGCAGTATCTACCTTGTTGGCGACGCCGACTTGAATACGTTGGTGGACTATCGGTTCCAACCTCGCTACAGAGCAAAGAGCGGGGAGTCGGGGAAAGGCAAAGATCAAACCGGCGCCAAAGGTGATGATATTTATCTGCGTGTGCCCCTTGGGACCAGTATTTTTGACGATGAGACCGGTGAGTACCTGGGGGATGTAAGTGACGAAAAAGAAGAAATCTTGGTTGCGCAGGGCGGCTTTCACGGACTGGGCAATGTGCGTTTCAAGTCCAGCACCAACCGGGCGCCTCGACAGACTAAGCCCGGTTCTCCCGGCGAACTCAAAAACCTAAGGCTAGAATTAAAACTGCTAGCTGACGTGGGGTTGCTTGGCTTGCCTAACGCGGGCAAATCCACATTAATTAGTGCGGTGTCTGCAGCTAGACCTAAGATCGCTGATTACCCTTTCACAACGCTTGTACCGAATCTCGGGGTAGTGACAGTAGGAGATGATCACAGTTTTGTTATCGCAGATATACCAGGATTGATTGAAGGTGCGGCCGATGGTGCTGGTCTTGGTGTTCAGTTTCTCAAGCACCTGTCCCGAACTCGTTTGCTTTTACATCTGATTGATCTGGCACCCATGGATGGCAGTGATCCGGTTGAAAACTTCAAAATTATCGAGCGTGAGTTGGCGAAGTACAGCGAGGGAATTGCGAATAAGGAACGCTGGCTAGTATTGACAAAAACTGACTTGATACCCAAGGGCGATCTTGAAACGCGTGTGGCCGAAATCAAGGCAGCACTCAAGGTAGATGCATTGGCGATTGAGACGCTTGATCTTGAAAAAACTGAGCTTGATGATCATGAGTATAGAATCTCAGCTGTGACCGGGGATGGAACCCGGCAGTTGATGAATGATATTCAGATGCACCTGACCGAACTCAAAGCCCGTTTGGCGGAAGAAGCTGCCTCTGGCGCAGACAAACACGAGCTCGAGATTGTAAAAGAGGTGCATCAGTACTCTCTCGATCAGAGGGAAAAGCGCCGCGCTAGAAGACTTGGGCGCGAAGTTGCCAATGAAGATGACGATGAGGATGGTGACGACTATGACGTCGAAGTACACTACGAGCCATGACATTAGTTCCTAAGGGCGAAAGCAGATCCAACAGTGACTCCTCGGATAACTATTCGCCGGGTGCTATCTGGGTGGTGAAAATTGGGAGTTCAATATTGACTGCCAATGGAAAAGGCCTTGATGTTGCGCTTATCGGTGATCTGGTTGACCAGATGGTCGAAGTCAGGAAATCAGGCGTTCAGATTGTGCTGGTTTCGTCTGGCGCTGTTGCGGAAGGCATGACGCGATTGGGGTTGAAGGTTCGTCCTGCTTCTTTGCATATGCTCCAAGCTGCTGCTGCCGTTGGTCAAATGGGATTGATTCAGGTGTACGAGTCCCATTTTCAAAGACACAATATGCATACGGCTCAGGTTCTGCTAACCCACGATGACCTCCGCTCGCGAGAACGTTATCTCAATGCTAGAAACACGCTGAAAAACCTGCTTTCTCTTGGGGTGATGCCGGTGGTGAATGAAAATGACACCGTGGTGACTGATGAGATCAGGTTCGGAGACAACGATACGCTTGCTGCGCTGGTTGCAAATCTGATTGGTGCCAGCACGGTCGTGTTGCTAACGGATCAAAAAGGGCTGTTTACGTCAAATCCCGACAAGGATGCTGACGCGAAGCTCATTCCTTCCGCGATGTCGGCAGATCAGCTGCTGGATGAAGTCGCGGGTGATGGAGGCGTATTAGGGCAAGGTGGCATGTTCACCAAGGTTAATGCCGCAAGGATGGCAGCCAGAAGTGGTGCCAGTACGGTGATAGCCTCGGGGCGTGAAGCGCGTTGTATTTCACAACTGACTCAGGGTCTGGTAACAGGCACTTTGATTAAATCGGAGAGTGACCTGCTCGTTGCCCGTAAACAATGGTTGGCGGCGTTGCCCGCGCTAGGCGTCTTGCATCTTGATCCCGGTGCCGCGCGCGTCATCAGAGAGCACGGACGCAGCGTGCTCGCGGTGGGAGTCGAAGCGGTGAGCGGTGAGTTCACCCGAGGAGATGTAGTTTCCTGTGTGGATGAGTCTGGTATCGAGCTCGGCAGGGGGTTGATTAATTATAGTTCTGAGGAAGCAGAAGTTCTGCGTGGTCAGCCAAGCTCAGAGATCGAGGCAATACTTGGATATATTGGTGATGATGAGCTCATTCACCGCGATAACTTGGTGATGCTTGCCTGACAGAGAATGCAGCGGCAGCGTGTTGCTGAGGGGAAGAGCGAGAGGGTAGGCGTTAGTGCCCGTCGAGATCTGGCAGACTGCCAGATCCTAGTATCAATGCTCTAAGAAGCTGCAAGTGCCTTAACGTGGTTGTTTAGGCGAGATTTATGTCTTGCTGCTTTGTTTTTGTGAATGATGCCGTGAGTAACAGCCCGGTCAAGTACAGGAACCGCCGCTTGATAAGCCGCTTGAGCAGCGGAGTGGTCACCGCCTTCAACTGCGGCGATAGCCTTTTTAATTGCGGTTCGCATTGCAGACCGTTGGCTGGCGTTGTGCTTGCGACGAACTTCAGATTGTCTGGCGCGTTTCTTTGCTTGGGGTGTATTTGCCACGTTCGGTGTTCCTTTTTCATTTACCCGTTATGGGCGAATATTTATGAATATTTGTCTGTAGGCCCTTTTTTAGCGCAACTTTTGAGCTAGGGCTTCGATCAGCAGCAGAAAAAGCCCGGAGGGTTTGACTGCAGGGTCTCGAAAATTAGACGCGGCACTATGCCCATTAATACCCTTAAAGTCAATCAAAAGGTGGCGTCTAGCGTGTGATTTCCGCGTATGATGGGTACCCGAGCGGGCCGCCCCTCGCCGGACATATAGAGATTGGCTCAGGTAACAACAAAGGAATTCAACAGGAAAAGATGTCGAATCAGGATACTGAAGAACCCCGTCGAGTTGGGTTGCTGAGATCAAGTGGTTTGGTCTCGTTACTCACAATGCTGTCGAGGATACTGGGCTTGGTTCGGGATATGGTGATTGCGAATTTTTTTGGTGCCGGAGCTGGGGCCGACGTCTTCTTTTTAGCCTTCAAAATCCCGAATTTCTTTCGGCGTCTTTTCGCCGAAGGTGCATTTTCACAAGCATTTGTGCCAGTGCTCACTGAATATCGAGAGCTGAAGAGCTCAACAGATGTTAGAGACCTGGTGAATAAGGTCAGTGGGACGCTCGGCACCACTCTGCTATTTATTACGATTCTTGGTGTGCTCGGTGCCTCGGTTGTTGTGAGTGTTTTTGCCGCGGGTTTTGTCTACAACGGTGAGTTCGAGAAGATTGCACTGGCCACGGAGATGTTAAGGCTTACATTCCCATACCTTTTCTTTATCTCCATGACGGCTTTTGTTGGTGCTGTGCTAAATAGCGCAGGCAAGTTTGGACCGCCAGCGTTTACCCCGGTGTTGCTCAATGTCTGTCTGATCGGCAGTGCTATTTTTCTGCGACCGTTGCTTGAAGTGCCTGTAATGTCGCTGGCTTGGGCTGTCCTGTTGGCTGGTATCGCGCAGTTGTGTTTTTTACTACCATTCGTTGCTAGAGAGGGGTTGTTTCCGCGCCCGCAGCTAGGGTTTAAAGACGAAGGGGTCAAGCGGATATTGACCCTGATGGTTCCGGCGATGTTTGGTGTCTCCGTAGGTCAGATCAACCTGTTGCTGGATACCGTGCTGGCCTCATTTTTGGAAACCGGAAGCCTGTCCTGGCTTTACTACTCGGATCGGTTGTTGGAGCTTCCGCTCGCATTGTTCGGCATCACTATCGCAACTGTTATCTTGCCTGGTTTATCTCGTGAGCATGCAACGGGTTCCGCGGTTGAGTTTTCCAACACGCTGAACTGGGCCTTGCGGATGGTGCTAGCGATCGGGGTTCCATCGTCAATCGCGCTGATTATCTTGTCAGAAGAGCTGATCACAACGCTGTTTTTCATGGGTGAAATGACGGAGAGAGACGTCGAAATGGCAGCCCTGAGTCTTAAGGCTTATGGTGTCGGTCTGCTCGGGCATATGATCGTGAAGGTGATGGCACCGGGTTACTTTTCCCGGCAAGACACCAAGACGCCGGTAAAATATGGCATCATTGCCTTAACCTCAAATATGGTGCTGAATTTAATACTTGTCTGGTATTTGAAGCATGCTGGTCTTGCGTTGGCCACTTCCTTGTCAGCGTTTATCAATGCTGGATTGCTCTGGTACGGGTTAAAAAAATCAGGCGTTTTGTTGGTCGACGATGGTTGGGTTAGATTTTTCTTGCAAGTGGTATTCGCAAATACAATTTTGTGTATGATGCTGATCTTTTTTGTTCCATCATTGAGCGTATGGTTTGAACTGGGATTTTGGCATCGAGTAGGATTGATGCTGCTGGTGAGTGGGATCGGTGTTGGTGTCTATTGTATTTCGCTTTTACTCACGGGTTTTAGATTTCGACAAATGCTGAAATAAAAAATGTCACAGGGTGATTGGGCCTGAATCTTTGTTTGAAGAGTGAGTTAAGCGTGGAAATTACTAGGGGAATGGTAAACCTAAGTCCGCAGCCAAAGGGTTGCGTTGTGACGCTGGGAAACTTTGATGGAGTTCACAAGGGCCATCAGGCGGTACTCGCCAACGTCAGGGCGAAGTCGAAGGAGCTTGGCCTGCCATCAGTGCTTGTGTGTTTCGAACCGCAACCCATGGAATATTTCGATGAGTTCAACGCGCCAGCCCGCCTGACTCGATTCAGGGAAAAAATTGAATTACTCTCTGCTCAAGGGGTCGACAGGGTACTCTGTTTGCGGTTTAACGAAGCAACCCGGTCTATGACTGCCACCGAATTCATTCGGCTGCTTGTGGAAAAGCTGAATACGAAAGCCTTGTTTGTGGGCGACGATGCAAAATTTGGAGCAGACAGGTCGGGCAACTTTTCGCTGCTTGTTGAAGCCGGCGAGGAATTTGGTTTTGAGGTGACCAATTTACGTACGTTAACCTTTGGCGAAACCCGGGTGAGTAGCAGTCGCATAAGGCAGTGTCTTGCACAGGGAGATTTGAAGCAGGCAAAGGAATTGCTCGGTTATCCCTACTCAATTAAAGGTAAGGTGGTTTACGGCCGTCAGTTGGGACGAACACTTGATGCACCAACAGCCAATGTCCAGCTACATCGATACAGAGCGCCTATCGATGGCGTGTTTGCGGTAGATGTCTCGATAGATGCGGGTGCAGGTGAAAAGGTTTATCAGGGCGTTGCGAATGTTGGTGTTAGGCCAACGCTTGAAGAAGAAAGTCTAAAACCAATTCTCGAAGTCTTTTTGTTTGATTTTGACGGTGATCTCTACGGTAGTTGTGTAAAAGTGGTTTTTTGTTCCAAGTTGCGCAATGAGAAAAAATTTGATGGCTTGGAAGAACTGAAACAGGCTATAGCCGCAGATGTAACCCAGGCAAAGTTGTTTTTTGCTGAACGCAACAAGCGCAGCGGCTTGTAGCAGGAAGAGAAGGATTAATTGAGTGATTTTTTATTTTGTCGCACTGATCATCGTCGTTCTGGATCAATGGTCCAAGCGATATATGAGTGAGCTATTGGACTTGTGTCGACCAGGCCTCTGCGAAACCATCGAGATATTGCCCGTTTTCAAACTGATTTTGCTCCATAACTCCGGTGCAGCTTTTAGTTTTCTTGACGACGCAGGGGGTTGGCAGCGATGGTTTTTAGTCACTGTCTCCACCGTTGTTAGCGCGATCATTGGCGTTTGGTTGTTTCGAATTAGATCAACTGAGAAGCTTTTAGCGTTTGCGCTGTGTCTCATTTTGGGAGGCGCTGTGGGTAATTTGATAGATCGTGTCGCAGCCGGTTTTGTTGTTGATTTTTTGCTGGTCCATTGGGATGAACATTATTTTCCGGCATTTAATGTTGCTGACGCGGCCATATCAGTGGGCGCCGGATGCCTGATCCTAGATATGTTCCTTAAACCTAAGTTGGAGAAAGTAAATGACTAACAATACACCTGTGGGGCCGGGTACACGGGTGACCCTGCTTTTTTCAATAGAACTGGAGTCCGGTGAACAGATTGATTCGACAGAGCAAAAACCTGCCGAGTTTTCGGTAGGTGATGGCAAGCTGCTGCCAGGCTTCGAAAATGCAATGTTTGGCATGAAGTCAGGAGACAAGGGCAAGCTGTTGATTCCGGCAGAAAGCGCCTTCGGTCTGCATAACGAAGAGAATGTGCAGCGGCTGCGCAGAGGTCAATTTCAGGCCAATATGGAACTTGCTGTTGGATTAATGATGTCTTTTTCCGACCCTCAGGATGCTGAGTTGCCAGGCGTGATCACCAAAATTCAGGGAGAAAGTATCGAAGTTGATTTCAATCATCCACTTGCCGGAAACGATATTGTTTTTGATGTTGAAATAATTTCAGTAGAGCAGGTGTCGAACGAGATCCTTCGAGTGAAAAGTTGATGGTTGTTAAAGTTAAACTCGCGCAACCCAGGGGGTTCTGCGCTGGCGTTGATAGAGCCATTGAAATTGTCAATCGAGCCATTGAACGTTTTGGCGCACCGATATATGTCCGGCACGAGGTGGTGCACAATCGCACGGTTGTTGAAGAACTAATAAGTAAAGGCGCTATTTTTGTCGATGAGATTGCTGAAGTGCCTGAAGGCGCGACAGTGATTTTCAGTGCCCATGGAGTGTCGCAGCAGGTCAGGAAGGAAGCCGAAGCGAGGAAAGTGTTGGTGTTTGATGCAACCTGTCCACTGGTTACCAAGGTACACAATGAAATCTCCGTGTTCTCTAAAAGGAATCAGGAAGCCATTCTTATTGGCCATGCGGGACATCCTGAAGTGGAAGGGACCATGGGTCAATACGAAGACCCGAACCTGATATACCTCGTGGAAGATGAGAGTGATGTGGACGTTCTTGAGTTGAAAGACCCGGAGAACGTCGCTTATGTGACCCAAACGACTTTGTCCGTTGATGACACAGCCAGGGTGATTGATCAATTGCGGCATAAATTTCCCAAAATTCAAGGACCAAGAAAGGATGACATCTGCTATGCCACCCAGAACAGGCAGGATGCTGTTAAGCAACTGGCTGGTGAATGTGATCGAATTTTGGTCGTGGGTTCAGCCAATAGTTCCAATTCAAACCGATTGAGAGAGTTGGCAGAGCGTTTGGGTGTGGCCGCCTATCTTATTGATACCGCAGACGATATAGAGCCTAAATGGCTGGTTGGGGCCAAGAGCATAGGCGTAACATCTGGCGCCAGTGCGCCGGAACATCTTGTTCAGGAAGTTGTTCAGTTTATAAAAGAGCGGGTATCCGTCGAAGTAGAACAGTTGGTAACGAGAGAAGAGCTCATCGAGTTTTCTCTGCCTAAGGCATTGCGCTAGTTTTGCTCCGACGGGGTTGACTTGCGATGACTAAAGGCCAGTTCGCTAACCTGTTGTCGGTTTTTCTTGTAGACTAAGTCGAAGCCGTTTTATGGTTTAGCGTACGGAGAATAAAGTTTTGTTTGCCAAAGGTTACACATTAGTCGAGTTGATGGTGGTTGTTGCTATCATTGGTATTTTGGGTTCCATAGCTTATCCCAGTTATCAGAGTTACACCTGTGATACCTATAAAGCACAGGCTGTAGCGGATTTACGCGTTTGCGCGATGCAAATGGACAGGTACTACAGTAATTCCTTTAGCTATCTCGGCGCGGTTATCGACGCGACGACGGCAAGCACCTGCAAGAACAGGTCGCCGGCAGAAGGGGCGAAAAAATTCGATATCACGCTAGCATCAGTATCAGCACAGGACTTCACCATTCAAGCTGCGCCCGCAGCGGGAGAATCCTGCGGATCAGCCATTCAGATAAATGCGGTCGGAGCGCTGACCGAGTTGTGAAGCAAAAATTCAATGCCGATAGGTTGATCACTATCTAATTCGCTCCGAAAAGCCATTTTCAGTGTGTTTTAGCAAGTGTTGATAGACGGGTGATGTCGGTGCCAAACCAGCGATTTATCGACCGCTTGTCCTATATTCGCTCCAGTTTATCTCGCCGCCCCCTCTTAGGATGAACCTTAACTTACAATGACAGGTTAACAGTGAAGGATACGCAAGTGAAAAAGCCCCACCGGCCAGATTGTCGTACCCAAGGGAGAAGCGGATTTGCGCTCATTGAACTGATGATCGGATTAGTGATTGTTGGTGTAGGTTTGACCCTCGCTGTGCCAAGCTTTCAGGGGATGACAGCGAGAAATCGGATAGCAACTCAGGTCAATGAATTTCTCGTTGCGGTCAACCTGGCGAGAAGTGAGGCGAGTCGAAGAGGAAGCAATGTTTGTATCCGTGCGGTGGGAACCAATTCAGTTGATCAATTTGGTGATGGCTGGCAAGTTGTTGATGTAAACAACGGGAATTGCACCGGTCATGTGATTCGCAGTTTTAGTGCGCTGACTGGAGAATCTACCCTAGATATCGTTGGGTCAAAGACCGAAATTCAATTTTCTTCTCTGGGCGCTCTGGATAGCTCAACACCGATCAGCGTCGATCTCTGCCACTTGGGACAGGATGGCCGAAGGGTACATATCAACCTAGTGGGGCGTTCTAAGTCACACCGTCCCGATGACGCTGATTCATCCAGAAGACCGTCATGCCCATGAACCCAACGGCCTCCAAGAAACTTATCGTCAATGTAAAACACAGCCGGCAGCTTGGCTTTTCTCTTGTTGAGGTGCTCGTCGCTGTTTTGATCGTTGGCGTAGGAATTTTGGGTGTTGCCGGTCTTCAGGTTGTCAGTTTGCAACAAAACCGCAGTGCATTGCTCCGTGCCGAAGCTTTGCAAATAGGCAATGATATTCTTGATCGGATGCGCGCGAATCCGCTGACCGATTATGCACCGGTTGCGCTTGATGATGCGCCACCGGATGCGACGAACTGCGTGACCAACGCCTGTGACCGTTCAGCAATGGCTGAATATGATATTGCTCAATGGAAATGCAGTGTCAATTCAAATGACGACTCGGATGTTCCCTATGAAATTTGCACATCTTTTGGCATCGCAGGTTCACTGCCCGGCGGTGCTGCATCAATAAGTAAGTCTAACGGCGTACACGAGGTGATAGTTGAATGGGCTAGTGACCGAGCGGGAAAAAAATCCGCCATCACGCTGCGTACGCGAACGGACAATGATTAAGATGAAACACGTAGCAGGTTTTTCGCTTGTAGAACTGATGATTTCCCTTGCGCTGGGCTCCGTTGTCACGATGGGGGTTGTGCAGCTATTTGTTGCAAACGCGGAAACTCATCGTCTCTTGCAGGGTCAGTCAAGAATGCAGGAGTCAGCAAGATTTGCGCTGGATTTTATTGGCAGGGATGTGCGCAAGGCAGGATATCGTGGTTGTTTTTCGTCAAATGATGATTTGCACACCACGCTTCTCAGCATGGCCAGTGTGCCTTACGAGTACGATCTTACAAGCGGCATCGCGGGTTTTGAGGCAACCGGTGAGGGTGAATGGACGCCAGCAATTACGAACGTGCTGCCCTATACAAATGCGAGTGGAACAGACACCAACGTATTTTCTCTTGCTGCAGATGACTACGGTGTTGGTAACGGTATTAATCTCGATAAAATAGTTTCTGGCACAGACATTGTTACGCTCCGAAATTTATCCTCTGTGGAGCGCAGAATTGCTGCGCCGTTGAATACGCCGCTTATTGATCCGGTGATCAATATTGGTATTGGTTGGAACGAATTTCGTAAAGATCAACTCGTCATGATCCACGATTGTGCCCAAGCGACAATTTTCAGGGTGACAAGTATGACGCCAAACTTGGCCGGTACTGCCTCCACCGTTGTGCAGGATTTGGCAATCGGTCACCAAACTGTCGATACCGATGCAACGGCGAATATCTCTTCCCAACTGAATAGAGGTAATGTCTTTCAGGTCGATGCGGCTATTTCAGCGATTGATTCGAACACTTACTACATTCAACCGGGTGTAGGGCTCAATAGTCGTGGACAACACCCTTTGTCCCTGTGGAAAAAGACCAGTCTGGAAGCGCCGGTTGAATTGATTGAAGGGGTAGAGGACCTTCAGCTTCTTTACGGTGAGGATACGGATGAAGACGGCGTGCCAAATCAATATGTTGCTGCCCACTTCGTCTCTGATTGGTTAGCGGTCATCACCGTCAGGGTGACGGTTGTGGTTAACAGTATTGATGATGTGGGGGGCAGTTCTGTGCCAACCCACGGGTGCACCGTTCAGCATTGTAATGATAACGAGGCGACCGACGGGTTGTTACGTAGGGCTTTCACGCAGACTATTCAATTGAGAAATCACAGTTAAATCAATATGAGCGATAGTAAGTTGCAGACAGCAAACTTGAAGCGCAGTTACGTAGGCCAGCAAAAACGCCAATCGGGTGTCGCCTTGTTTATTAGCCTCGTGATGTTGCTAATACTCACTGTGCTTGGTTTGTCATCGGTGCAAACCACCAGCTTGCAGGAACGCATGGCGCGAAATGCTCGTGATACTAACCTGGCGTTTCAGGCGGCCGAGTCCGCTGTCAAAGATGCGGAAGCCTTAATCGAAACCTTCAATTCCCTAGTATTGTTTGAGGACTCGGGCGCGAATGATGCTGGGTATTATCTCGAAGGTGATTATGACGGAGCAGCCAACTGGAGCAACCGAGACTGGATGAGCGGTAATGGCTATATAGTCGCGCCGACTGTCATCGACGGCGTAGCGGAGCAACCTAAATATATTATTGAACACTTGAAAACAGTGGTGTCGGATAACGACTCGCTCAATCTTGACAATATTGGTCAGGATTCTGGCTCAGGCCGAACGCAGATATTTCGAATTACCGTTTTTGGAACCGGCGGTACCTCAACAGCACACGTAATGATTCAAAGCACTTATGGTAAGCGCTTTTGAGTTGGGTAATATAATGATCTCCATGGTATTTTTTAGAACCTTGATTGCGCAAACGATATTGATCGTTTTTTTGCAGCTGGTTTACGGTGTGACGATTGCTGCTACCGATGTCAATGATCAAGCGTTCTCTATCGATGAAAATTCTCCGAATGGGACAGTGGTAGGAACCGCATCAGCTTTCAATGTTGATACGGATGGAACCATATCTTATAGCCTATCGGGTACTGCCTTTGCGATTAGCAGTACCGGTGTGATCAGCGTTGCGGATGTTGATCAATTGGATTTTGAAACAACCACAACTTTTGCTCTGACCCTGACCGTGTCGGTTACGGATGATGGAGGACCCACTGCTGTTGATACTGCGACGATAAATATTGACCTCAATGCTGTGAGTGATTCAGCGCCTGTTGGTGTCTCAGACACAGCAAATGTCGATGAACTCAACACAGTGGTCTTCAACGTGCTGACAAATGATTCTGACGCTGATGTTCCGGCGGAGACCTTAACGGTAAGTGAAGTAAACGGGGATGCAGGACTTGTTGGGGTGCCAGTGGATCTTTCTGAGGATGGTGTTGTTATAGGAGCAATAACAATTAGGTCAGACGGCGAAGCAACATTTGTGTCTACTTCAGACACGACTGTAGAATTATTTGAAACAACCGCGGAATATACCGTCAGCGATGGTGTCAGTGATGATGAAGAGACTGTTGTCACCATTTCGTTAAACCCAATCAACGATAACTCACCGACACTAAGCGCCGCAGGCGCAGCACTAGTCACTGGTGGCATTCAATTTAGTGAAGATAAGTATACAAGCGCAGGTTTGTCTCGTGTTGTTGCGCTGAATGATCTTTTTGTCGATTTGGATATTAACGAAGATGGTGTATTGGATGGAAGCGTGGGTGCTGATAACGATTCGCTTAACTTCTCCATCATAAGCAATTCAAACAGTGCACTGATGAGTGCGACGATAGCCAGTGATAACCTTGGACTCTATAGCCCAAGCCACCAATACGGTTCCTCAGACATTGTGATCGAGGCAACGGATGTCGCAGCGCCAATTAGCAGTATATCTTCGGTAACGCTTGCCTTTACCGTTGACGTACTCTCGGTGAATGATCCGCCGATTTATAACCTAAGTTATTCGAGCGCCAATCAGGATGAAGATTCCGGCGACATCATGGTTGCCTTGAGTGGCGCTTTTTCAGATGCGGATCTCACCGATGGCGATCCCAGTGATGAATTGCTGACCTACACAGTAACCGTGGACGATGTACCAAACGAATTTGTGACCACGACGGTTATCGATACAAGTGGGTTTACGCTTGAGAGTGAAACGATTGATGTGCCGTCAATTGGTGCAAGGCGGTTTGTGTTTACGACAACCGATGCAGAGACCTTGTTGCCAGTTAACGAAGATGCCCACGGCTACGTGGATATAACTGTTACAGCGACAGACCTCGGACGGCCTCCGAAATTACCAACTACCGCGGTTCCACTATTTGACGATGGTACTTTCAGGGTAACAATAAACGGCATTGGCGATGACACACCCGTGGCTGTTGATGACCATTATAATGATTTCCCTGAGTTGGTGATCAATGAAGACAGCGACCCGATTACATTTAATGTCACTTCGAATGATGACCAAGGTGATGCGCCGGTTCGGGTTATCAGCGCGGGCCAGCGAGTTGTTGACTCTTTTGGCGGTCAGCATAGCTGGCGTACTACCAGTCGCTTGGCTGACCCTAACGATACCGGTGATTTTATTATCGTGATTAACGGCGAAGTTTCGTGTGCTGATGTTGGCTGTTTAGGCGCAGAGACTTCGGATACGACGATCGATGGCTCCACCGCCAGTAATTTCGATATTGTTTACAAGCCGGCGGTAGATTTCAGTGGCGAAGACAGTTTTGTCTATTGTATTCAAGACAGCTCTCCAGAATCTGAAGCGCCATTTACGCCGCCGACTGACCCGCGGTGCGCAACGGTAACGATTAATGTTTTGCCGGTAAATGACAAACCGGTCGCTTTGGAGCCGATTCTTTATGTGATGGAACAAGCTGATGACCTGATCGTGCCAGCGGACGAGGGTTTGAGAACGAAGATTCGTGATCTCGACAACACGCACGTTGATGGCGTTGGATGTGATCCTGCCGATCCTGCCTGCACGCCGGAGGCAAGCGATCCACAGCCTGACACGCTGTACTTTCAGCTGACCTCAGCACTGACTGCGCACGGACAGTTATTACCACCATTTACAAATGATGGCAGTTTCTCTTATAGACCTGACGCGACTTTTGCAGGAGATGACTCATTCACGTTTAACGTCTGCGATGTGCCATTACCTGGCGACGCCGATCATTGCCTTTACGGTGTGACGGCATCTGTTGTTATTAAGCCGATTGAAGGTGCGCCAACAGGTTCGAGTGGTGATGCGGTAGAGTTCGACTATCAGCTTGCAGAAATCCCTCTTGAATTGCCCGTTGGCCCTGAACCAAATGTGCTGCTGGTAAACGACGATTCGGGCTCAATGTCTTGGGATATGCTAACGGACCAAGACAGTGGTTTGTATTATTTCTCAACGGGAAATTACATTCAGTACACATTGAAGGCAACGGCAGGTAGTTCTACCAGCGTTGCACCTAGCGAGGAGGCTGCGCCAAATGCAGGTTTATGGCGGCTAAGAAATTCAGCTTACAATAGAATTTATTACGATCCCGATAACCAGTATCTTCCCTGGGATGGTCTCGATACCAGTGACAACGAGTTTCCTGACAGTTCTCCATCGGCAGCTCGCCATCACCCATTGTTCGGTGCTACCAAAACTAATCTTACGATACCTCAGAGTTACACGGGTAAAGCCGTCGTGAGCGAGTATAGCTGCCAGCTTCAGTGTGTCAGCTATAGCTGGAGTGGTTGTCAATCCTTCGAAACAGTCTGTGGCACAACGTCCGGATTCCAGGACGTCAGTGTCACAAACTACTATATTCCGCGGTATTATACCTGGGATGATAAGGATGGTGATGGCCTGCTAAATGATTTGCCTTCACCGGCTAATGACCCTGTGAATTCAGAGGGCACTCTGGTTGAAATTAAACCGGCTTCAGCAGGAGGCTCTGACCTATATCCCAAGTCAGCTGATCGAACGGATTGTATGACTAATGAGAATTCTTGTACTTATGCAGAGGAAATACAGAACTTTGCCAACTGGTTCACCTATGCGAGAAATCGTGAATTCACTGCAAAGTCTGCGCTAGGTAAAGTTGTATCGTCTGCAGAAAATATACGCATAGGTTATGCGAAGCTTAATAGTAGCAGTGGCCTGAAAAAAATCGTTTCGATGAATACCTCAGAGCGAACAGGTGCCAAAGCTGAGCTGCTTGATGCGATTTATCAGACGAACTCTAGTGGTGGTACTCCGTTACGGAGATCTTTGCGAGATGCCGGCCGTTATTACGAATGTCGTAAGAATGACATTTTTAACAGTGGTTCGAATTCGAGCCCAGGAGATGCGAATTGTCCTGTGTTGCCTTCTCCTGAAGGTAACTGTCAGCAAAATTTCACACTTCTAATTACCGATGGCACCTGGAACGGTAGAGAACCCAATGTGGGTGACGCCGACCAAGACAATAACACTAATTTTGATGGCGGGGCCTATGCTGAGGGCACCGACAACACGCTCGCAGATGTGGCGATGTATTACTACGAACGTGATTTACATTCACTGATTAACGAGGTGCCCACCACAGCCAGAGACCGGTCTGGGACGTCGCCAACAGCATTTGAAGGGGGTGGCAACGAGGTTATGCATCAACATATGTCGACCTATACTGTCGGTTTTGGTGTGAGTGGATTAATCAATACTGACCCGACGGACTTCTCTGCTGGTTTTGCCTGGGGTGACCCAAGTAGCTCAAGTGCTAAGAAAATCGATGATCTACGCCATGCCGCGTATAACGGTCGTGGTGAATATCTTGATGCGGCAAGTGCGAAGGAACTTTCGGATGCATTGATATCGGCATTCGAAGAGTTTTCTCAGGGCAGTGGTGCAGCATCCGCTGTAAGTTTTAACTCCCAAGAAATTCAGGAAGATACACTAATATTTCGGGCTTTCTATAACACAAAGATCAATACTGGAAATCTGATTGCCCAATCACTGACGGATGAGGGGCTCGTTGAAGAACCAGTCTGGGAGTCAGCAGTGCAGATGGATAATGTAGACCCAAACGATCGTGAAATTTTTACATATGATGCAGATCTTGGTGTTGGTATTCCCTTCCGTCCTGACGCATATCCTCTGGGTTTAACGGCGAAACAAAGAGCTGTATTCATTGACAGTTTAAGCGCTTCAGCAGCCCAAAAAAACACAGAAGTAATACAGCGAGTGAATTACCTTCGGGGTGATTCCAGCTTCGAAAGGCCCGTCGGAAACTTCAGAGAGCGGCCGACAGTGGGAGGTAGGCTCGGTGATATTGTGCACTCAACCCCAGTGTTTGTTGGGGGGCCAAGCCGATTGGGCCGAAATGGTGAGCCGTATCCTCAAGATGCTGACTCGTATGCAACATTTGCCGCTGACTCGGATAATGCAAACCGCAGAGACATGATTTATGTTGAAGCAAACGACGGCATGTTGCATGGCTTCGATGCTTCCAATGGCAATGAGATGTTCGGTTTTATTCCCAATAATCTGATGCTGGGTGCGCTAAGCAGAAAAATCACTGATCTATTGGACTACGAATATAGCCATAGATTTTTTGTAGATCTGACTCCAGCCATTAACGATGTCTTTATTCGACTAGATGGGTCAAGTGCAAGAGAGTGGGCGACGGTGTTGGTCGGCGGTCAGGGTGCTGGCGCTAAAGCCTATTTTGCCCTTGATGTTACTGACCCGGAGAAGCTAAATGAATCGGATGCTACTGACGTGGTTTTGTGGGAGTTTACTGAGGCAGATGATTCGTATCCAACTAATTTGACGATTGAACCTGATCAGACAATAGCCGATGCGGGTATGTTTCAGCCACCCTTGCTGACCGCCGGTGCCTTGAGGACTGACCTCCAAGATACGCCACAAACAGTCCGCGATTTGGGCAACACATTTAGTGTCCCCACGCTGGCGATGAGTAATGTTGTGACCGATGGCGAAAATGAATGGATAGCGGTCTTTGGCAATGGCTATAACAGCACAGCAGGTATTGCGAAACTCTTTGTGCTCTTTATTGAGCGTGGAGCCGACGGAAATTGGTGTCATCCATCAAAAATCCACAATGTGGTAAAAGACGGAACGGCTTTGCCGTCAGGGTGCCTTCCTACCGATACCGACTTTATCAAAATCAATACCGGGTTTGGCGTCCAGGATGGACTCCCCAACGGTCTCGGCACGCCTCGAGGCATTGATGTCGATAGTAATGGTACCATCGACTACGCCTACGCCGGAGACACATTTGGAAACCTCTTCAGGTTTGATTTGAGTGATAGTGATTGGTCGAACTGGTCATTTACCAAAATATTTGAGGCAGCGTATGACGATGGGCTTGGAAATGTAACGCCTCAGCCCATTACAACCCAACCCATCGTGACTCAGCATCCAACAGAAGCCGATGGATTTATCGTTATTTTCGCAACCGGTAGTTACATTACGGTTCCAGATGGAACAGCAGATGACATCCAATCACTATACGGAATTTGGGATAGGTTAAGTCCGGAGCTCATCGATGTAGACGATCTGGTACAGCAACGTTACACAAACGAATATAACGCTACCTTTGGTAATGTCAGAAGTCTTAGCAATGAAGAAGTTGAATACTCGACCTCAGGTGGGAAAAAGGGTTGGTATAACCACCTTGACGTGCCTGGCGTGGGCTTGCCACTCACTGCGTCGGCAGAATTCCCGGGCGAAAGAGCAGTGCGAAATATCCAGTTACGAGGCGGCTTGGCTTTCGTCAATAGCATCGTCCCGAGAAGTCCTAACAGCTGTGTTGATGTGGCCGGCGGTTTTGCGCTTTCTTTCTGTCCCGGGACTGGCGGTACGGTTTGTCTTGGAGAGCGAGGTGTTTTTGACCTGAATAACGACGGCGCGTTTGATGATAGTGACAAGGTGAACGATAAGGTTGTTGCCGGAACTCGTTTCGAAGATGCCGTTCCGACCGACTCGTCGTTCATCGAAGATAAACGTATCACCCAGTTGAGTGACAAAACATTGGATGCGACCTCTACGAATACCAGTCGAGGCAGAAACACTGGTCGCCTGTCATGGAAACAAAGAGACTCTGTTAACTAACGGGAAGCGAAGCGTCCGAGAATTCAAATATGAAACTACACATTCGTCTGTTCCTTTTCGTCGGGCTGTCGTTGTCATTGCTAGCAAAGGGCAAGGATGAAGAGGCGGTCGACTTTATGGAGATTGTCGGAAATGTGAAGGAATCCATTGCGGCCCGGGAAGATAGGGGTGAGTTGCAAATGCTGAATTTGTCTCATCGTAAAGGCACGATCAATGGTTACACCTATTTGTTTGGCCCAGCAGTAGATCCGATAAGGGTTAAAATGCTGGGCTCAGAAGGAGGGGCGCTGGAGTTACTCGCTGAGGGCATGTATGTCAGAGTGGCCTACTTTGAGACGCAGGGTTACAGGATAGCGCTCAGCCTGGAACAAATTCCTGTTGACCCAAGTCTGAATCACTAGCTTATCGTCGTGAAGTGGGCGACCAGTCCAATGTGCCTTCACGCCCTTCCTATTCGCTACAATATGCTTGCATTTAGCATTTAAGGGGCTTGTTTCGCCTGTCGACATTAACGCCTTCTTCGTTTCTTTTGTGCACCAGCCTGACTCTGCCCTGAACATTGATGACCAGTTGCCTAGCGAGTTTTGCATCTCGAGAATCGGTGCAGTAAACAAAATTACCATTCTGGTAGTTGGTGTATCCGAATTCTGTCAGCTGCAGATACTTTTTGTTTTTGAATGACCTCCATTTCAATGTGCCGTTTTTAACAGAGGGGGTAAAGCTGCTTAAGATTTTATCTCTGCCATTAATTTTTGCGTCTCGGTTGTGGTCAAGAAATACAATAACGCCATTGTGCCATTCACCGCCGCATCCAATGCTCACGTTAACGGAGGGGCAAAGCGTGGCTGTTGTGCCGTAGTTTACCGCTGCGTGTCTAGTGAAGTGTATAGTGCCAACTAACCAGTTGATCATGGCGGTCGCCTGACTTCGATGATAGATTTTTGTTACAGAAGGAACGGCTAAGTTCATCATAATGCTGGCAATCGCCATTACGATGATGATTTCGATCAGTGAGTAACCGGTAAATGCATTAAACGCAGATGGTTGAGTACTTTTGATCATTCTCCACTCTCAATCAAGCCAGAAGCCCCGATGGGTTCGACGCTTTTTATGTTGAGATTATGGTGTGTGCCTGTTCAGGCTTTATGAGGCGTTGGCTGAAACTTGTGTAGGATAAAGCTGAAACTATTCTAGTCCGAGCTTCTTGAGTCTGTAACGCAGCGCGCGAAATGTGATCCCCAATTTTTTAGCTGCCGCCGTTTTGTTCCAGCGTGTGGTCTCCAGCGCGTCAACAATGACATTCTTTTCAATGCCCTCGAGGTAGGACTCTAGGGAGTCTTCATTCTCAGGAAGTGCCGAACCCGGTAGTGCAGGCGCTGATTCGGTTGCCCGCGCCTCGTTATCATGTGCGGCCCTTTCCTCAGTGGCTGTGGACGAGGATTGGGTTGCCTTGATGCCATCTGACTTAGCCAGTGAGGGCGCCGCTATATTGCGGGCATTGTGATTGAGTCCAAGATCTTTGGGTTCAATGGTATCGTTTTCGCATAATGTGAATGCACGCTCAAGGGTGTTCTCAAGCTCTCGGACATTGCCTGGGAAGTGATAGCGCTGAAGTGTGTCCAACGCCTCCATACTTAAACCGGGAGGTTTCATTTGATACTCATTGCCGATTTTTGTTAGGAGATATTGTGCAAGCTCTGGAATATCCTCCCGGCGGTCACGCAGATTGGGTACTTCCAGTTCAATAACGTTGATGCGATAGTAAAGGTCCTGTCGGAAAGTATTTCGCTCGACCTCTTTAGCCAGTTCCTTGTGGGTGGCGCTCAGTATGCGTACATCTACGGGCATCTCTTGTTGCGACCCTACTGGTCTCACAGCTTTTTCTTGTATGCCCCTCAGCAACTTGACTTGCATTGCCAGTGGTAAGTCTGCCACCTCATCTAGGAACAGCGTGCCCCCATTGGCAGCCTGAAACAAACCTTCCTTGTCATTAACCGCACCGGTGAAGCTTCCCTTTGTATGGCCAAAAAATTCGCTTTCCATTAGCTCGCTAGGGATAGCGCCACAGTTGACTGGAATAAACGGGGCATCGGCGTGTGGTCCTTGTTCATGAATTAATCTCGCGACTAGTTCTTTGCCGCTTCCCGACTCGCCACTGATATAAATAGGTGCCTGACTGCGAGCCAATTTTGCTATTTGCTTTCTCAGCTGATCCATCACAGGTGAGGTACCAAGCAACGCGCTATCTGCAATCTCTGGCTTTTCCGCGCTTAGTGGTTCTAGGTTTAGTGCTGTATCAACCAGTTTTCTAAGTAGCTCAAGGTTTACCGGCTTTGAAACAAAGTCGAACGCACCGGCTTTTAATGCTTCAACAGCAAATTCCATATTCCCGTGGGCTGTGATCATCGCGACGGGAATGTGTGGATAGTTGTTTTGTATGTGCTGAACAAGTTCGATGCCACTTCCATCAGGTAATTTCATATCAGTAAGGCAAAAATCAAATTCGTGACGGCCTAAGAACTCTTTTGCCGATTTAACATTTTCGGCGCTCTTGGTATTGATACTCATTCGACCGAGAGTGATTTCAAGCAACTCTCTGATGTCCGGCTCGTCGTCAATGATTAGTGCATTTTTTTGAGTCATCTTGTGTTCGTGTCTACCAGCTTGTTGTCGAGTTTGTTTCATGGTTCTTGAGGAATGTGACCTTAAAGCAGCTACCGCCGTGGGTAGTTCGAGAATAGGTCAGTCGGGATTCGTTGGCCTCGCAGAGTTCTTTTGATAAATAGAGTCCAAGACCAACGCCGGATGTTTCTGTGGTAAAGAAAGGTTCAAACAGATTGGGTACCAGTTCCGCGGCTACGCCCTCGCCATAATCAATGACAGAGACATAAGGGTTTTTCGTCAAAGGATCGATGCCACATTCTATCAGTAGTTTGTCTTCACCGGTCTTCTTTTCACTGTATCGTAGACCGTTTTGGCAGAGGTTTCCAAGTACTTGTGATAAGTGAAGAGGGTCTACATTGATTTTTATCCCCTCTGCTTGTATGTCGGTTTGGATATTGGGTGTGCCTGCTCTTCCCACAGAAAAATCTTCGATGAAGCTACCTAACCAGTTAGCTACGGCTAATTCTGTTATTTCTGCCGAATGTCGGCGAGACATTTGCAAAACGTTTTCAATGACGTCGTTCATTCGAACACAATGGTTTTGAATGATTTCAGTGAGTCGAATGTCACCTTTATCTAATTTCGTTGATTCGCCGAGAAGTTGTGCTGCATGACTGATCGCCCCGAGTGGGTTTCTGATTTCGTGAGATATACTCGCAGAAAGCCTCCCCAAGGCGACTAGCTTGAGTTGTTGTGCTTGTCGCTGGACGCCCGTACTGTCTTCAATAAAGATGAGTGTGTCAGGATCCTTGTCTGTCTCATCAATGACGGAGAAAGTGGCGATCAACTCAGGTGATGAGTCCTGAGTATGGAATATAACGGGATCGTTGGTTTTGTTCGCTGACCACTCTGCCAATTCGTCTAATAACCTGTCAGGAAGGTGTTCGTCTGAAGTATCAGGTGTAGTGGGGATGACAAGTAGTTTTTTGCCTGCGTTATTGATGCGCTTAATCATGCCGTTACTGGAAACGACAATAACCCCAATACGCATTCTGTCAACGACCAACTGGTTGATCTGTTCCAGCTTGAAAACTTCCTGATCTCTTTTGCGGAGTTGTTGTGAAGCTCTTTGAAAGAACAGATTTGCGCCAAAATAGGCGATGCCCAAAACGCCCGCTTGAAAAAAATTCTGCAAATCCGTCTTCTCAAGAAATAACAAGTAAAATTCGACATAGATCGTCAATATAAATGCTATAGCCGGCAAGACGGTAGAGCTGCGTCCGTAGATCAAAGAGCCACCGAAAGCGCAGGTGAAAATCAGAAAAGTGCCCAGTCCTGAGCTAACACCGCCGCTAGCTGACATCATCAGAGTAAAGGCAAATATGTCGAACAGTAGGATGGTAAATAGCAGAGTAGGTTTTGCGAACGCATCCAGTGGGGCAAATAACGACATTAGCCCGATGAGGATATTGACAAAGAGGTAGACCAGAATAGTTTGACGAAACAATGCTGGGTTAACGGCACCAACAAATTCGCCAAACGACTCTTTGAGAAAAAGAAACAAAAAGCCAAAAGAAATAAGAATTCGGTAGTAGTTATAAACCCGGAGTAACGCAGCCCTTTGGCGAAGTTGTGGCTGTCCCAGCAGGTCCTGATCGAATACCATACCTGCGGTTTATCCAAGCAAACCAAATGAAATGATGTTCAACCAAGATTTTTCCGAGCTTTTTACTGATTTAGATGCATCGAGCTTTCCGGCGCGCCCAAGTGATTGATGGTCTGGAAAGTTTTCGCTCAGCACCATCAGCGCCTCGCTGGCAAGCGTCTCCATGTTCAGTAGCGTGTAAGCTTCAACCATGATGGCGAGACCGTCCGGAACCGAGGGTGTTTCCTGAAAATTTTCGAACACGTGGCGTCCACGGTTTGCAGCAGCAATGTAAGCGCCGCGATAGATATAGTACCTGGCCACGTTTATCTCGTACTCTGCAAGCAGGTTTCGAAGATAAATCATTCGGTATTGCGCGTCCGGCGCATATTGGCTGTTAGGAAAACGCTTGATCAATTGTGAAAAATCGTTGAATGAGTCTCTTGCTGCTCCGGGGTCGCGCGTAGCTGCATTCATAGGAATGAATTTTTCGAGAAAATTGGTATCTTCATCAAACGAAGCCATGCCGCGAAGGTAATAAGCGTAGTCAACATTTGGATGCTGCGGGTGAAGTCGAATAAAACGGTCTGCCGCTGCACGCGCCGATTCTGACTGTGCACTTTTATAGTAGGCGTAGATGATTTCGAGTTGCGCCTGCTCCGCATATCTCCCAAAGGGGAATCGGGCCTCCAGAAACTGGAGCCGTTCGACGGCCGTTTGATAGTTGCCCGAACGAAGGGCAGATTGAGACATTTTATAATACTCAAGTTCGGTTGCGTCTATATCCTCTTCTCCTTGCTCTGCCTTGTCGCTTGAACAACCGGCAAGAAAAATGAGAGATAAAAGCGATAACATCGCGATAGAATTGGTTACAGTGGTTGAGCGCATAGATAGGTTCTACTTTGTCAGTCTTGGTTGTGTTTCGAGGCTATAGTCGATCAAATCAAATCTGTAGCTTTTCCCGAGTAGGCTTGAAAACAGCGCTATTTAACCATAGCCTCAAGCCTTTCCCAAGCTACACCTAATGACCTCAGTAGGATGGCCCGTAGATGCCTCTCAATATTAATCATCAGGAAATAGTGCCTGAGGATCTAGCATTCAACAGATTAGATCACGTGGCTTCCGCATTGTTCCCACAATATTCGCGTTCGAGACTCCAAACCTGGATAAAAAACGGCGAGCTGGTTGTCGATGGGCAGAAAAGGAAGTCAAAAGATAAAGTGACCGGGGGAGAGCTTGTTGCTATTCAGTCAAGCGCAATCGAAACAACCTACGAAGCCCAGGCGATACCACTCAATGTCGTTTATGAAGATGAACACCTACTCGTAGTGAACAAACCTTCGGGATTAGTCGTTCACCCTGGCGCCGGGAACTTTGATGGCACGCTGCTCAACGGGTTGTTGCATCACGCGGAGCAACTTAACGGGATTCCGAGAGCTGGTATTGTGCATCGTTTGGATAAGGACACAACTGGATTATTGGTTGTTGCCAAGACGTTAACCACTCAGCACCATTTAGTGCAGCAATTGCAGGCTCGTTCGGTAAGCAGGATCTACGATGCAGCGGTTTATGGTTCGCTGACGCGCAGTGGCAAGGTTGACCAGCCAATTGGTCGTCATACTACCCAACGAACAAAAATGGCAATACGCCCTGGCGGCAAGCCGGCAATTACCCACTATAAAGTGGTTCAAAATTTTGGCGAGCATTCACATATTGAGCTTGCTCTGGAAACGGGCAGAACCCATCAGATAAGAGTACACATGCAATCGATCTCCCATCCCCTAATTGGGGACAATACCTATGGCGGGGGTTTTAAAGAACCGGCACACAAAGACTCAGGGTTGCTGAAGGCGCTTCGAGAATTCAAGCGACCTGCGCTGCACGCGCGCGAGTTAAAGCTCATTCATCCGGCGACCGAAGAAGAAATGCATTGGTGTGCAGAAATCCCCGTCGACATGCAGACGTTGCTCGACGACCTGATGCTGTATTCCAGTGAGGGCGAATGATGTGTGAACTGAAAAAGCCAAATTACCCGGAAGAAGAAATATGGTGCAGCAAGCACTAATTACTCCCGAATGGCGCTGCGCGAAGGGAATCGAGCTCAGACTTAGCTCTCGTCTCTTTGGCCGAAGTGCCGGCCAGTATGCGAGTCTGAATTTGGGTTTGCATGTAGACGATGTGCCGGAAACAGTGCAACAGAACCGCGCGCGAGTCGCTCGAGAGCTTCCGGCGCAACCTCTGTGGCTGGATCAGGTTCATGGCGACCATGTGGTCGAGGTAGGGGCACCGACTTTTTCGCACAAGTCATTGCAACCCCCCGTCGCCGATGCCAGTTTCACTCGGCAAGTGGGTGTCGTGCTAGCTATTATGGTCGCTGACTGTTTACCGATCGTATTGGCTAGTTGCGATGGCAAGGAGATTGCTGTAGTCCATGCCGGATGGCGGGGGCTGGCAAACGGTATCCTTGAAAGGGTTGTCGACAAGTTTAATTCGACTGAGCTTCAGGCTTGGCTAGGCCCGGCAATAGGGCCGTGTCACTATGAAGTGGATCATAAGGTGAGAGATGCTTTCCAGAACGATCAAGGTTTCCTTAAAGGAAGGGACTCACAGCACTGGATGTTGGACCTTTGCGAACAGGCTCGTAGTCAGTTATTAGTTCAGGGAGTGTCGTCAGTCACAGCATCAGGTATTTGCACGGCGTGTGATGATCGCTTTTACTCTCACCGAGAGATGTCACCAACCGGACGCTTTGGTATATTTCTGTGGAAAACGAACTAGATGGCGGTTGGCTCGCCGTGCAAAAGCACCCGAGCGGTGCCGCCTTGCTCATTAACCCTTACACTTGAAAAGGCTAGCAGACGGGGCAGATTCTTTGTACTTTTCGCTCAGTTGGGTCTCTTGGTTCGGGCCTCTGCAGCAACTCGTTCTGCTAATAGCGCATCAGAATCGATTTCCGAGGGTGCAGGGGTTGAGGGTGTGATTGCCGGACGTTTTTCCAAAAATATCTGCTCCCCAAACTTGTGGGTCTTGCTGACCCTTCGCGCCTTATAGCCCCGGGGATTTCGTTGGGCATAGTTTTTTACGCCATTTTCATCGATCCACGTGTAGTAGTCCTGTGCAGCGAGAGTCCCATCGGCCCCGAACAGTGATGCAGTCGCCGAGATAACGATGATCAAAATGTACTTTAGGTTGTTCATCTAAAGCGCTACCAATGAAGGTTTTTTGAATGGTACTGTAACAATAGGCATATTTCGAGCGGTTCGCTGCCAAGCGAAGGCGTTCCAGCATTAAAAAACAGACAAAAATTACGGAGCTACAGCTTGTGTAAGCGCCGAATAAGAGTCTGAGACGTTGACGTAGCAATCGCTTTGATTGAGAATGCCCGCCCTTATCTGCCTTGTAAACAGGGGAAATTGGTGGAAATGCTATCAGGCGGGGATATCCTTATTCGATGTCTCCAAGAAGAAAATGTTGATCATGTATTCGGTTACCCGGGTGGTACCGTGCTACATATATACGATGCTTTGTTCAAACAAAATCGGTTGAAACACGTCCTTGTGAGGCACGAGCAAGCTGCAACGCACATGGCGGATGGCTATGCGCGCAGCACTGGGCGCCCTGGAGTCGTTTTAGTGACTTCTGGCCCCGGTGCAACCAACGCGATCACCGGTATCGCTACCGCTTATATGGACTCAATACCGATGGTTGTGATTTCCGGTCAGGTGCAGAGTCACCTGATTGGCAGTGATTCGTTTCAGGAAACAGATATGGTGGGGATCTCCAGACCCATTGTTAAGCACAGTTTCTTAGTGAAAAGCGCGAAGGATATCCCGGAGACGATAAAAAAAGCTTTTTTCATCGCGACCTCCGGTAGACCCGGCCCTGTTGTAGTGGATATTCCAAAAGACATTACAAACCCGACTGACCTAGTGGAATACGAGTACCCTGAGCAGTTGACCATGCGTTCTTATAGCCCTGCAACGAAGGGTCATACGGGGCAAATAAAGAAAGCAGTGTCTATGTTGCTGGAAGCTGAGAGACCCGTAATCTATGCCGGCGGCGGCGTTATTTTGGGTGAAGCTTCATCGGAACTGATAGAGTTGGTTCAAATGTTAGGTTATCCCGTCACGAACACGCTGATGGGTTTGGGTGGGTACCCAGGTACTGATCCACAGAATCTTGGCATGTTGGGCATGCATGGCACCTACGAGGCCAACATGGCCATGCATCATTGCGATGTGTTGCTAGCCGTAGGCGCGAGATTTGATGATAGAGTGACAAATACGGTAGCGAAATTTTGCCCGCACGCAGAAATCATTCATATCGATATCGATCCGGCGTCGATATCGAAAAATGTTGTTGTCGATGTGCCTATTGTGGGCCCGGTAAAAACCGTGCTTAACGACATGGTTTCTATTCTTCGAGACAAATCGAAAAAGGACGAAGCCCGACCGAGTGAGCACATCGCAGAGTGGCTTGATCAGATTCAGGGCTGGAGAAACGTCGATTGTTTGTCGGTTACGCCCCACGAGAATGGTCAAACAATTATGCCGCAGCAGGTTGTTCAAGCGGTTTACAAAGTGACAGGGGGATCTTCTTTCGTAACGTCTGATGTAGGACAGCACCAGATGTTTGCTGCGCAATACTACCCTTTCGATGAGCCTCGAAAGTGGATCAACTCGGGAGGTTTGGGGACGATGGGCTTTGGTTTGCCCGCGGCAATGGGCGTGCAAACTGCATTTCCGGATGAGGTTGTGACCTGCATTACCGGGGAGGGAAGTATTCAAATGAATATTCAGGAGCTGTCGACCTGTGCCCAATATGGTTTGCCCGTGAAAATCATTAACATTAACAACGGCACGCTGGGTATGGTCAAGCAATGGCAAGACATGCAATACGAAGGTCGGTACTCTCAGAGTTATATGGAGTCGCTCCCGGACTTTGTTGCGTTGGTAGAGTCATATGGCCACGTTGGTTTTAAAGTTCAAACATTAGATGAGCTAGAGCCAGTGTTGAAAGAGGCCTATGCGATCAAGAACAAGCTTGTCTTTCTGGATATCCTGGTGGATCCCCATGAACACGTTTATCCAATGCATATCGCGCCAAATGGCTCAATGAGAGATATGTGGTTGAAAAAGGGGGTACGAACGTGATGCGTAGAATCATTTCCGTATTGTTGGAAAATGAAGCAGGCGCTCTTTCACGAGTCATTGGCTTATTCGCTCAGCGAAGCTACAATATTGAAACATTAACGGTAGCGCCAACAGACGATGCGACGTTGTCTCGCCTGACGTTGACGACGTCCGCGAGTGACTCGCAGGTTGAGCAAATCACAAAGCAGCTTAATAAATTGATCGAGGTCGTCAAGCTGGTGGACCTAACCGAGGGAGAGCACGTGGAACGTGAGCTCATGCTCGTCAAGGTCAAGGCGACAGGCGCCCAGCGAGCTGAGATCAAAAGAACCGCGGATATTTTTCGAGGTCAAATCGTTGATGTCACCAGTAGCGCTTATACAATTCAGCTTGCCGGTACCTCGGAGAAGCTTGATGCCTTCTTGCGAGCCCTTGCAGATGCTATTGTCCTTGAGGTTGTTAGATCTGGTGTTTCCGGCATGAGTCGTGGAGAAAAGATTCTTAGCGTCTAGCGCGCTATTGCGCATGTTCTAATGATCTTTAGACTGAATCCCATGGAAATTTGAGAGATATTGAAATGGCAGATCCGAACCAGCCTGCAGACCAGCACAAAGACCAGCGAGGAAATAGTCACGAGGGGCCCGTCGGCGGTGATGAGAACGTCACACCGATATCGGAAAAGATGGGTGAGCGTGCCGGTTTACGGCGAGGCATTTTTTTATTGCCTAACCTAATTACAACCGGGGCGCTCTTCTCTGGTTTTTACGCAATTATTGGTGCAATGAGCGGTGCTTTGGAAAAAGCTGCTATCGCGATCATCATTGCAGGCTTTCTGGACGCACTTGATGGTCGTATTGCGCGTATGACGAATACCCAGAGTGAGTTTGGTGTTCAGTATGACAGTTTGTCTGACCTCGTCGCTTTCGGCGTTGCGCCCGCAGTCCTCATGTTCAGCTGGGTGCTTTCTGACTTGGGTAATCTTGGATGGGCGATCGCTTTCCTTTACATGGCTTGTGCGGCATTAAGATTAGCCAGATTCAACACTAACCCAGACAGCAGTGTTTTCTATGGGCTTGCAAGTCCAATGGCTGCTGGCGTGCTAGCGACGAGCGTTTGGGTTTGGATCGAAAAGGAAGTGCAGATCCCCCTGACGTTGGAGCTGGTGATGCCAATATCCGCGGTGACTGTCGGCATAGCGATACTGATGGTTAGCAACATTCGCTATTACAACCCTAAACAAATAGACATGCACCATGTGCCTTTTCGCTTCTTTTTTGTCGTAGTGATGCTATTTGCGCTGATATTTATAGATCCGCCTGTCGTGCTGATGATTATGGCGATTGTCTACGCGGTCTCTGGTCCGGTCATGGCATTAGTGCGTAAGTCGCGTGCAAAAAAGGCGATGGAGTAGTTCCAATTACCTTGTGCTCGAATTATTTCAGTTTTTTCAGGCGCCCCGTAGTGACTATTTAAAAACCCTGCTGTATAGTGCGCCGCTCTTGTTACTTGGGAGCTTCTTAAGAGAAGCAATCACCGAAAAATTTCGTTTCTGGCTAGCTTGTTTTACCAGGACGAAACGGAGTAGATGCCGAGTCTTTTGACTGATCTCCAATACTGCTTAAGTGTTGATTTGTAAGGAAAAATACAAGAATGGAAAGGAAGTGAAAAAAACTTCAAAGTTTTTTCATTAAAGGCTTGTAAAGCGTCGAAAAAGACGTATTATACGCCTCCTCGATCAAGCGATCGGGTCGGCCAAGCAGCATCGGCCAAACTTTAGAAAGTCAGATTCAGCGGCCCTGAATCGATCGGTTAATACATACTTATAGTATTAGAAACCCACTGAAGAAAAGCTTACTCAGAGGCTTCGGTGAGGATTTTTTGACGCTAAAAGCGACCGAAAAGCTCTATAACAATTTGGAAACATGCAATAGGTGTGGGTACTTGTTGGTTAGGATATGACATATATCCAGTAACAAATTACCGGCATCTTATTGAGTAATTACTCAAACAAATTTATTGGTAATCTTGTATTACTGGGCAATTGGGTAACTGTCATGAAGCGGAATTTATTCTGCTGATCGAAAAGTGCTTAATTAAATGATTTGCGGACATTAACCGCTACTAACGTCCTGAGGGAGCTCCAAAAGAGTGTAACAAGGGAGGTTAGAGATATAACTCTTAAATTGAAGAGTTTGATCATGGCTCAGATTGAACGTTGGCGGCAGGCCTAATACATGCAAGTCGAGCGGAAACGATGGGAGCTTGCTCTCAGGCGTCGAGCGGCGGACGGGTGAGTAACGCGTAGGAATCTACCCAGTAGCGGGGGATAGCCCGAGGAAACTCGGATTAATACCGCATACGCCCCACGGGGGAAAGGCCGGGATCTTCGGACCGGTCACTATTGGAGGAGCCTGCGTAGGATTAGCTTGTTGGTGAGGTAAAGGCTCACCAAGGCTACGATCCTTAGCTGGTCTGAGAGGACGATCAGCCACACTGGAACTGAGACACGGTCCAGACTCCTACGGGAGGCAGCAGTAGGGAATATTGTGCAATGGGCGAAAGCCTGACACAGCCATGCCGCGTGTGTGAAGAAGGCCCTAGGGTTGTAAAGCACTTTCAGTAGGGAGGAATTAGTAGGGTTAATAACTCTGCGAAATGACGTTACCTACAGAAGAAGCACCGGCAAACTCCGTGCCAGCAGCCGCGGTAATACGGAGGGTGCGAACGTTAATCGGAATTACTGGGCGTAAAGCGCGCGTAGGTGGTTTATTAAGTGGGATGTGAAAGCCCCGGGCTTAACCTGGGAACTGCATTCCAAACTGATGAACTAGAGTACGATAGAGGGGGGTAGAATTCAGAGTGTAGCGGTGAAATGCGTAGATATTCTGAGGAATACCGGTGGCGAAGGCGGCCCCCTGGATTGATACTGACACTGAGGTGCGAAAGCGTGGGGAGCAAACAGGATTAGATACCCTGGTAGTCCACGCCGTAAACGATGTCTACTAGCCGTTGGGAGACTTGACCTCTTAGTGGCGAAGCTAACGCGATAAGTAGACCGCCTGGGGAGTACGGTCGCAAGATTAAAACTCAAATGAATTGACGGGGGCCCGCACAAGCGGTGGAGCATGTGGTTTAATTCGATGCAACGCGAAAAACCTTACCAGGCCTTGACATCCTGAGAATTCGGTAGAGATACCTTAGTGCCTTCGGGAACTCAGTGACAGGTGTTGCATGGCTGTCGTCAGCTCGTGTCGTGAGATGTTGGGTTAAGTCCCGTAACGAGCGCAACCCTTGTCCTTATTTGCCAGCACGTAATGGTGGGAACTCTAAGGAGACTGCCGGTGACAAACCGGAGGAAGGTGGGGACGACGTCAAGTCATCATGGCCCTTACGACCTGGGCTACACACGTGCTACAATGGAACGCACAGAGGGCAGCAAACCCGCGAGGGGGAGCGAATCCCACAAAACGGTTCGTAGTCCGGATCGGAGTCTGCAACTCGACTCCGTGAAGTCGGAATCGCTAGTAATCGCGAATCAGCATGTCGCGGTGAATACGTTCCCGGGCCTTGTACACACCGCCCGTCACATCATGGGAGTGGGCTGCAAAAGAAGTGGCTAGTCTAACCTTCGGGAGGACGGTCACCACTTTGTGGTTCATGACTGGGATGAAGTCGTAACAAGGTAGCCGTAGGGGAACCTGCGGCTGGATCACCTCCTTAACGAAAGTATCCGCTGATGAGTACTCACAACCTATTGTATGTTTCCGCTGTCTTTGTTCTTAGCAACCGCTACAAGCGTTTGTTCTAAGGGAACATTTAGACAGCAATTAGAGCTAGTAATGAGAAACTAGAAGTCAGAAGAAAGCCGGCAATTGCCAGAGCAGTCTTCTGACTTCTAGTCTCTGGACTAGAAAGAAAACAGTTGGAAGCCCCAACTGGTGTTTCGTCCTTAGGGATCGAAGCCGCTCTTTAAAAATTTGGAAAGTGATAAAGTAAGATTTCTAAGTAAAATTAGAAATCGTCTGTAAAGACATCCGCAAATGAGATTGTGTTCTTATTCCAATCCTAGCGAGCTCAAACGCGCAAAGGTTGGTCCGTCTAAGAATACTAATTCACATTTGTTCAATTTATATAAATTTCAAGCGTTATCCGGTGAAAAACATGTAGTTTGAGAAGACTCTTTCGAGTTTGCTCAAGTTATATGGTCAAGCGAATAAGCGCATATGGTGGATGCCTAGGCAGTTGGAGGCGATGAAGGACGTTGTAGTCTGCGAAAAGCTTGGGGGAGGTGACAAACAACCGTTATATCCCAAGATGTCCGAATGGGGAAACCCGGCCACTTTAGTGGTCATCTGCACCTGAATACATAGGGTGTAGAAGCGAACCTGGAGAACTGAACCATCTAAGTACCCAGAGGAAAAGAAATCAACCGAGATTCCCTTAGTAGCGGCGAGCGAAAGGGGACTAGCCAGTAATCTTTATCTTAGACGTCAGAGGAACGGTCTGGAAAGTCCGGCAATACAAGGTGATAGCCCTGTACTCGAAAGCGTTTTTGAAGAACTAAGTTTACAACAAGTAGGTCGGAGCACGTGAAACTTTGACTGAAGACGGGGGGACCATCCTCCAAGGCTAAATACTCCCAACTGACCGATAGTGAACTAGTACCGTGAGGGAAAGGCGAAAAGAACCCCGGTGAGGGGAGTGAAATAGATCCTGAAACCGTATGCGTACAAGCAGTAGGAGCAGACTTGTTCTGTGACTGCGTACCTTTTGTATAATGGGTCAGCGACTTACTTTTAGTAGCAAGCTTAACCGAATAGGGGAGGCGTAGGGAAACCGAGTCTTAATAGGGCGTTTAGTTGCTAGGATTAGACCCGAAACCAGGCGATCTATCCATGGCCAGGGTGAAGGTTGAGTAACATCAACTGGAGGCCCGAACCCACTTATGTTGAAAAATGAGGGGATGAGCTGTGGATCGGAGTGAAAGGCTAATCAAGCCCGGAGATAGCTGGTTCTCCTCGAAAGCTATTTAGGTAGCGCCTCGTGTCTCACCCTTGGGGGTAGAGCACTGTTTCGGCTAGGGGGTCATCCCGACTTACCAACCCGATGCAAACTCCGAATACCGATGAGTGCAATCATGGCAGACAGACGGCGGGTGCTAACGTCCGTCGTCAAGAGGGAAACAACCCAGACCGCCAGCTAAGGTCCCAAAATCACAGTTAAGTGGGAAACGATGTGGGAAGGCATAGACAGCTAGGAGGTTGGCTTAGAAGCAGCCACCCTTTAAAGAAAGCGTAATAGCTCACTAGTCGAGTCGGCCCGCGCGGAAGATGTAACGGGGCTAAAACTGTGTACCGAAGCTGCGGATGCTAATACGCTCATGTGTATTAGCATGGTAGCGGAGCGTTCTGTAGGCCGTTGAAGGTGAATCGTAAGGTTTGCTGGAGGTATCAGAAGTGCGAATGCTGACATGAGTAACGATAAGGGGGGTGAAAAACCCCCCCGCCGGAAGACCAAGGTTTCCTGAGCAACGCTAATCGGCTCAGGGTAAGTCGGCCCCTAAGGCGAGGGCGAAAGCCGTAGTCGATGGGAAGCAGGTTAATATTCCTGCACTTATATTTATTGCGATGGAGAGACGGAGAAGGCTAGGCTAGCGCGGCGATGGTTGTCCGCGTTTAAGCAAGTAGGCTGGGGGATTAGGCAAATCCGGTCCCCTAAGGCTGAGATGTGATGACGAAGAGGGTCTTTGTACCCTTGAAGTAGTTGATGCCATACTTCCAGGAAAATCTTCTAAGCTTCAGATAAATATGAACCGTACCCCAAACCGACACAGGTGGTCAGGTAGAGAATACCAAGGCGCTTGAGAGAACTCGGGTGAAGGAACTAGGCAAAATGGCACCGTAACTTCGGGAGAAGGTGCGCCGGTTTTGGTGATGGGACTTGCTCCCTAAGCCGAGGCCGGTCGAAGATACCAGGCCGCTGCGACTGTTTATTAAAAACACAGCACTCTGCAAACACGTAAGTGGACGTATAGGGTGTGACGCCTGCCCGGTGCCGGAAGGTTAATTGATGGGGTTAGCTTCGGCGAAGCTCTTGATCGAAGCCCCGGTAAACGGCGGCCGTAACTATAACGGTCCTAAGGTAGCGAAATTCCTTGTCGGGTAAGTTCCGACCTGCACGAATGGCGTAACGATGGCCACACTGTCTCCACCCGAGACTCAGTGAAATTGAAATTGCGGTTAAGATGCCGTATACCCGCGGCTAGACGGAAAGACCCCGTGAACCTTTACTACAGCTTTGCACTGGACTTTGAATTTATCTGTGTAGGATAGGTGGGAGACTTTGAAGCGTAAACGCCAGTTTGCGTGGAGTCGACCTTGAAATACCACCCTGATGACTTTGAGGTTCTAACTTAGGCCCGTAATCCGGGTTGAGGACAGTGTATGGTGGGTAGTTTGACTGGGGCGGTCTCCTCCCAAAGAGTAACGGAGGAGCGCGAAGGTACCCTCAGCATGGTCGGAAATCATGCAATGAGTGCAATAGCATAAGGGTGCTTGACTGCGAGACAGACACGTCGAGCAGGTACGAAAGTAGGTTATAGTGATCCGGTGGTTCTGTATGGAAGGGCCATCGCTCAACGGATAAAAGGTACTCCGGGGATAACAGGCTGATACCGCCCAAGAGTTCATATCGACGGCGGTGTTTGGCACCTCGATGTCGGCTCATCACATCCTGGGGCTGGAGCAGGTCCCAAGGGTATGGCTGTTCGCCATTTAAAGTGGTACGCGAGCTGGGTTTAGAACGTCGTGAGACAGTTCGGTCCCTATCTGCCGTGGGCGTTTGAGAATTGAGAGGAGCTGCTCCTAGTACGAGAGGACCGGAGTGGACGAACCTCTGGTGTTCCGGTTGTGATGCCAATTGCATTGCCGGGTAGCTACGTTCGGAAAGGATAACCGCTGAAAGCATCTAAGTGGGAAGCCCCCCTCAAGATTAGTTCTCACTGGAACTTTAAGTTCCCTAAAGGACCCTCGAAGACTACGAGGTTGATAGGCAAGGTGTGTAAGCGCTGTGAGGCGTTGAGCTAACTTGTACTAATTGTCCGTGAGGCTTGACCATATAACTTGAGTGAATTCACTCACGTTCTCTGCTAAAGAGAAGGTGGAAGTGATGCAGCAAAAATCAAGGTATATGTTTGAAACAACTGTCTTAAAAGACAGTAGATAAGGCTTGAAATCAAATATTTTGAGCAGGATGTTGAAACAGACTATCACTTTTCATCTTTTTGAAAGCTTTTTAACAGAAAGCGAAAGAATTTGTTGTCTAGCGCCAAGCGCTAAATGACATACCAGTTTGTCTGACGACAATAGCGTGTAGGAACCACCTGATCCCATCTCGAACTCAGAAGTGAAACTGCTCAGCGCCGATGGTAGTGTGGGAGTTCCCATGTGAGAGTAGGACATTGTCAGGCATTTAAAAAATAACCTCATCCGCGAAAGCGGGTGGGGTTTTTTTTTGAGTATTCCACTCAGCGGCTAGATGCTGTATCCGAGCGCTATTTTGAGCGCATCCAGATCAGCACCGTATTTTTGAGATAACAATACTGATTTCGAGTAGATCGGTTTCCTGACCTGAACAGCGCTTGCTGTTTGAACCGAACGCTTGGATTCGTGAAAATCGAGGCAGGCAGGCTCAAAATCCAGCCTACATAATTCGAGTAGTCCCCTGATACCGGCTGCTGGGTCCTGAACTAATCGCTCATAACTTACGTCATAAACAAAGCCTGGCAACACCGACTGCCAATGACGCATTAAGCGTTGATATCCCAAGTAATATTGCCCTAACTCGCGCTGGTTATAACTGTAAAAAGGTCCTCTTTCAGAGAAGTGGTTTTTGAAAAGTGAAAGGCAAGTGTCGAGCGGGTCGCGGCAACAGTGAATCACTCTGGCCCTAGGGAACATCAATTTAATCATACCAATCAGTTTAAAATTGTCTGGTTTCTTGTCAGAGACCACAGCAGGTTTTTCACCGATGTTAGATAGTGAGTCAAGATATTGCGTTGCCATCAACGCAAGCTGTTGTGGATCCAGTTTCGAAATGTTCTGGGGATAACCCCGCACATCCATATTCGCCATGATTGCAATGTTCAAATTCTGCAACTCACCGCCGCCATAAACCTTGGAATGACTGGCCAGTATCTGTTCAACGAGCGAAGTACCGGAGCGAGGCATGCCTAGAATAAACAGCGGCTCTGCTTTCGTATTTGGGCTTTCTGCAGCCTGCGCAAAGAGTTCGGGCGTAAAGGAAGCAATAATGTGATCAACTTCTTTGTCCCACTGATTGATGTCAAATCTGAGCTGGTCTCGCATCAAGCGGTTAGCCGAATTGAAGTATGTCATGGCCCGTTCGAATAATCCGAGGTCTTCAAAACACTTTCCAAGACCAAAGGCGAGATGCATCTTTGCATTGCTGGGCGTGCTCGGCGCTGTTATCAGCGCTTCCATTGCTTGAATATCATCATCAACCGAAAGGTGATCAATCAATCTAGCAAGTTGGCGATGGGCCGGCGCATAGCTCGGGCTGAGTTCAATCGTCTTACGATATAACTGTTCACTCTCAGCAAGGGTCCCCTTCGCCTTTAGCACATTAGCGAGGCTAAAAACGGTATCGGCGTTGGATGGCATAAGCGCATGAGCGCGCCTGTAGTTCTTCTCCGCCGCGTCAAGGTCATGCTCTGCTTCGTCTAGCCGAGCGAGATTGTGAAAAGCGTCGCCATAATTTTCATCAAGCTTAATCGCCGCGTCAAATGACTCGCGAGCTAGAGCAAAGCGATTAAGTTGTAAATAACAAGCCCCCAGTAGCTGGATTGCAACTGAATTTGTGGGTGCGAGACTAATCACCCGTTGATATTCTGGAATGGCCGCTTTGATATCCCCGCGACGATGGGCTTGTATTGCAGTGTCTAATAATTGAGAAACCTGACTTGAGGACATGTCATGACAGCCAAGAAGGTGATTTATATAACTAGGAGTTTAGTGTGAAAGTGGGTTCGGGCAAAAGAGTGCATCTTCAATTTCGAGCAAAAGATTGCCGGTTGAGCTGAATCTGATCGCCCATCTATCTCACTTCAACCCCCCGCAGGACAATCTTCACCAGTTCATCGAGGAAACTGGGTGCTTTTCGCTGCATCTCCTTTCTCAATTTAGGCGGGGTGGTCAAAACATGGTTGTTGACAGCGCCGACGACGAGGTCCATCAGTAATCCATGGTTTAAAGAGGATGGAACCTCACCTCGTGCTGCTGCGCGTCGAATAATTGCGCGCGCCTGCAGTACGGTCTCTTCCATATAGGGCGACGACACCTCCCTGAGCTCAGGAAACCTGGCAGCGTCAATCAACAAGCGATTCGACATGTTTGCATAGTGACCGGTTCGGTTATCAAAGATCATCTGAGCGAGTTCCCTGAGATCGCTGTGTAATGAACCCGTGTCGATATTATGAACAGGTAACCAACGTGCCTTCATCGCGGCGTGCAGCAGTGTTTGTTGGCTATCCCAACGCCTGTAAAGAGATGACTTACCCACGCCAGATTCGCGTGCAACGGCCTCAAAGGTAAGTGCCGACCACCCACCGTGTGCATAAATTTGCATGACAGCGTCGAAGACGCGCCCTTCAAGTTCTGGGTCTCGAGGGCGTCCCCGTAATGGTCTGTCTTTTGAAGTGCTACTCATTGTTTTATTGTCTAATTTTTATAGTTTCGGTATATTGGGACGCATATCGTCCGTTAATTAAAGCATAGGATATTAATTTTGAACACACTTTCCAGTGAAGAGCGGAATGCCCTTAAAGATTCCGTTAGTAAGCTCATGAGTGACGCGAGTACGGAGGCTGAGGTCAGGCGCGTCATGGAAACGGCACAGGGTTTTGACTCGGATCTATGGCGCGCATTGTCCGAAATGGGCGTGATCGGATTGATCACTGATGAAAAGTTTGGCGGCTCTGGCGTCGGTCCAATGGAGCTCGAAGCGGTGATGGAAGAGACAGGTGCGGCGCTTCTCTGTTCGCCGTTGCTCGCTAGCGGTGTGATCGCGGCCGAGTTATTGCAGGCGCTGGGCGATGAAACGCTGAACGCCGACTTAATGCCCAGAGTAGCAACAGGAGAAACCATTGCGAGTGCCGTGATCACGGGGGATAAAGGTTGTTGGACTGAGTCCGGTGTTGATATCTCTGCCACGGCTTTCGAAGGGGGCTGGCAACTAGAAGGACGTGGCAACTACGTATTGCACGCGCAAAATGCCGATGTTCTTATCGTGATCGCAAATACGGAAAGCGGCCTGGCCGCTTATACAGTCGATCCGTCGGATGACGCCGTTCAGATAGAGGCACTGCCAACGTTGGACCGCACGCTCCGCATCGCGAGTGTGCGTTTTAGCGGCGCTGGCGCAAAACAAATCAATGCCACGCGTCCCGTTTGGGAGGCTGTCAGTCAGGCGCTCAATCTAGCGCTGGTTGCTCTCGCGGGTGAACAAGCCGGTGGCGCAAAAAAGGTCCTAGATTTTACTGTTGAATACGCTAAGACCCGCATACAGTTCGGCCGCCAAATTGGCAGTTTTCAAGCGATAAAACATATGGCCGCCGACCTGCTCGTTGAAACAGAGTCGGCGATTTCGGCGGCGAGACATGCAGCCAGCTCACTTGCGGATCCGTCATCGCACACCCATGAGGCAATCAGTCTTGCGGCTTTCGCCTGCGCAGATGCATTTGTGCGAACAGCCGCAGACGGCGTGCAGATGCATGGTGGTATCGCCTTTACTTGGGAGCATCCCGCGCATCTTTATTTGAAGCGAGCACGCGCAAATGCGCAATTATTTGGCAGCTCCGACTTTCATCGCGAAAACTATCTTAAGGCACTTGGAGGCTAGTATGACGACAACATCAAATACAAATGACGAGAGCCTGCGACAGGAAGTGAAAGCCTGGTTAGCAGAGAATTGGACGCAAGATATTTCCAAGGAATTGCTAAATGAGCAAATCTATTGGGAAGTCTCTGCGGCGCGCAAGAACTGGTTGAAGAAAGTCGTTGAAGCACGATGGGCCGTACCCAGTTGGCCAGAGGAGTGGCACGGACGCGCAATCGCAAACGAGCAAGCAAGCATCATTGAACGCGAGTTTGCGAAGGTACGCGCACCAGGTGCAGGTCAGGATCGAAATAACCTTTGGGCAAATACGTTGCTTGCACAGGGTCAACAAGGTTTGAAGGAAAAGCTAATTGGTCCTTTGCTCAGGAGTGAGGTCAATATGTGCCTGCTGTACAGTGAGCCAGGTGCCGGGTCTGATCTCGCGGGAATCCGTACACGCGCGGATAAACAAGGTGACCATTATCTGGTGAACGGTCAGAAAGTATGGACATCGGGAGCGGCGACAGCGGAATATGGCATGTTAGTCGCTCGTACAAATTGGGATGTTCCCAAACACCAGGGCATTAGTTTTTTCTTCTGTCCTATGAAGCAGTCTGGTATTGAAGTACGGCCCCTGAAACAGATTACCAACGAGAGCCATTTCAACGAGGTATTTATTACGGATGCGACGGTACCCGCGGAAAACATTCTTGGCGCACCGGGTATGGGTTGGCAAGTGTTGAATATGGCGCTTGCCTATGAACGTTCGTCGATGGGGGAAGGCGCCAGAGGACCACGAAGTGGTGTGAAACAGACCAACAAGGAAGAACCCTTGATCAATCTGGCCAGGGAAGCCAGTCGACTCGATGAGCCGCACCTTCGTCAGCAGATCGCTCAGGCTATCGCCTACAAAAAGTTGAATGCACTGAACACCGCGCGGGCAAAAGCTGATCTTTCCCAGGGCACATCGTCTTCAATCATGAGTCTGGGCAAGTTAGCCATGTCTCGAATCCTGCATGAGGAGGGCAGGCTACGCACTGAAATTCTTGGTGCTGAAAGCCTTCTCGAGGGTGCAGACCATCCGCGTGCAGAAGATGCTAACTTTCTTAGCCTAAACGCTTACTTCACTTCGATCGGCGGAGGAACCGACCAGGTTCAGCGAAATATCATCGGTGAACGGGTATTGGGTTTACCAAAAGAACCCGAGGTAGATAAGACGATTGCGTTCCGGGATGTGCGCACAAGTTAGTTCATGCCGCGAAGAGACAGATAAGCGCTTCGAGTGAACCGATTCGGAGCCTTATGTGGAGAAAAACCGCATATTCAGATAGTGTCTGCAGGACTCAACAAAGAGATCTCACATGACACCCGAAGAGAGAGCTGCATTACGTTTTGACAGTAAAACGGTTTATTACCCCGAAGATGACGCGACTCAATCGATAGCAGCGCCGTTGGTGATGTCCTCAAGCTTTCAATACGACGCTGAGATCTATCAGCGTGTTGTTGAAGGGGAACGTAAAGATGTCAATATATATGGCCGTTGCGGTAATCCTACCGAGTATCAATTTGAAGAACAGATGATGCAGATAGAAAGTGCAGACGCCTGTCTTGCGACTGCGTCAGGCATGGCAGCTATTTCTGTTGTTTTGTTTGGATTGTTAAAGAGTGGTGATCATATTGTTTGTGACTGGACCACCTATAGCTCTACTCATGAGATGCTTGATCATCGACTGACCGACTTTGGTATCACCACCACGTTTGTTGATACTGCTGACATTGAAAGTGTGAAGGCAGCGATCCAAGAAAACACACGACTTATTTATTTCGAGTCCATCGCGAACCCGACCATGAAAGTTGCGGATATGAATGCGTTGGTTGAAGTCGCGCGGCAACAAGAGGTTTTAACAGTTTGCGATAATACCTTTGCCAGCCCCTGCGTTATTCGACCGCTTGAGTGGGGTGTCGATCTCGTTGTTGAAAGCGCTACGAAGTTTATCAGTGGCCACAGTGACGTTATCGGTGGCGCCATTTGTATGAAGTCCGAGAAACTTCCAGCTGATTTTCTAGAACAAATTCGCTGGGATACGATGGTGAAGTGGGGTTCCCCTTTGGCGCCTTTTAACGCGTGGTTACTGTTGCGCAGTATTCAAACCCTGTCTATACGTGTCGAGCGGCAGTGTCAGTCGGCAATGAAACTGGCGAACCACTTTGCACAACACGAAAAAGTAAATCGTGTTTGGTACCCGGGGCTCGCTTCCCATGCTCAACATGCGCTGGCTAAAATGCAGATGCCAACTTTTGGCGGTATGTTGAGTTTTGACGTGGGAAATGCAAACAAAGCATTGAAGGTACTTGATAGTTTGAAGCTTGCCTGTTTCGCCGCAAGTCTGGGCGGGGTGCGCACGACCACTCAGATTCCTGCTTCGATGGCTTTTCTCGATATTCCAGAAGCGGAACGCCGCCAAATGGGAATTTCTGATGGCATGATCAGGGTATCGGTAGGTATCGAAGATATCGACGATCTGATTCATGACTTCGATCGCGCCTTAGCACTTGTTTAGCAACGATCTTCGGATTTAATTATGCAGCTAAATCGATCTCTGGGTTTCTGGGATGTGTTCGCTATTGCGCTTGGGCAGGTAATCGGTTCCGGCATTATGGTGCTTGTAGGCATAGGTATTGGTTTTACCGGTTACGGGATTGTCTTTGCTTTCATGTTGTCCGCATTATTATCGATCATCAAGCAGATTCCTGTCGCGTTCATGGGCTCCGCGATGCCGGCAACCGGTGGTTTGTATGTCTATTGCAAGCGAGTGCTAGGTCCTAAAATCGGTTTCTTCTATCTAGCCATCTTGCTAGTGACACATATTCTCATCGCGTTGTTTGCGCTCGGCTTTGCCGAATACGCAATGTCATTGATGCCTGAGTTAGATGGCCAAAGTGTTGCCCTAGGTATTCTCTTCGTGTTCTATCTGATCAACCTGATAGGGGTGAAGGAAGCGGCGTTCGTGCAAAAATTTATGATCGTGTTTTTGCTCTTAGGTTTATCCACGTTGATATTTTTCGGCATAGGAGAGGTCAACTATGAAAATTTTGAGTCTCCTGAAAAGCTTTTCCCCGATGGCTGGTACGGTTTTGGTCTCGCCTGTGTTGTGTTGTCCTTTTCAACCGGCGGAGCACAGTTTATTTCAGAGCTCGGTGGCGAAATGAAAAACCCACAGCGTGACCTGCCGCGAGCGATGATATTCAGCACGTTGCTGGCAGCCGTCTTTTTTACCTTGGTTTCGGTTGTCGCTGTTGGCATTCTGCCGCTTGAGCAAACCGCCGGAAAGTCCCTCGCTGAAGTGGCCAGTGCAATTTTACCCGCGCCGGTATACGTCGCGTTTATCATTGGCGCGGGACTATTTGCGTTGGCAACGAGTATCAACTCAACCTTTACCTGGGCAACGAAGTCTGTGCTTATTGCCTGTGAAGACGGCTGGCTTCCTCGTGGCATAGCGGTTGTAAATAAGCGTTTTAATACTCCTCATATTCTACTGACGGTTTTGCTGGTGGTGGGTGCTGCGCCCATTCTTGCAGGGAAAGACCTGAGGTACATCATCATGCTGGGTGGTGGGTTGGTTTTTCTGTACGACCTGATCCCTTTGGCCGCTGCCTTCTTGTTAGCCCAGCGTCTACCCGAGGTGTTTGCGGGGGCGAGCGTAAAGATGTCTGAGTCGCTCCTTCGAATTGTCAGCGTGCTTGGTGTGCTTGTGCTTCTGGGCCAGATGGCGCTTTCATTCTCGGATATTGATCGTGAGGGATGGATGCTGGTTTTCAGTTATATCGTGCTGGTGATCATCTATATTCACTTTCGCGCACCCTATAATTTAGCAGCGACAAACGAAAGGCCTTGCTGAAGATATCAACTTAAAGCGGTCACAGTCCGGGTTAGAAAACCTGATCCGCTTCATTCCTGAGAATTTGTTTGAGTGAAATACCTTTTTTGCTGAGATGATTCTCCCTCAGCAAATAGTAGGCGGCGCCAATCATGATGAGTATCGCGTAAATACCGGCGGGACCCAGGTTGTTCACTATTCCGACATACAGGAAACCAACTGAAATCGTGATTTTGATAATCGCGGCGACCCAGATAGTGGGAATGTTCAATTTGAATTCGGCATTCGCGTAGTGCTCGGGTAAAACCTTCGGTAAACGTATCAAGCCGATTGACCAGACAATACCGTAGAACATCAGGCCAATGACATTAGCCGAAGCGTACTGGATGATGTTGCCTTTTAGTGCAATCCCGCCCATTGTCAGCAGCCCCACCAGCAGGAGTGCGATCACCGGTTCGTTCGTGCGGGAGTTTAGATGACTGAGTATCTCTGGATAGATTTTATGTCTTGCAAGGGCAAAAAAGCTGCGTGATGCTGTGATCAAAGCAACGTTTGCCGAGGTTGCCGCCGCCAATAGTGCACTGAGGGTAATAACGATGGCAAACCAGTCTGGCAGAAAGATCTTTGAAGCACTGGTCATTGGGGCCACGATCTTTCCAAGCTCTTGCCAGGGAATGATGCCGGGCAGTACGAGGGTCACAAGGGTATAAATCGTTGCGACGAAGAAGAAGGTGATTGCCAGTGTTAAAGGAATGTTTTTGCCTGGGTTTTTAATCTCCTCACCTATTGCGGTAATAGTGATAAAACCGGAGTAAGAATAGAAGGCGGGCACAGCGGCGTTGAGAATAGACTCGATACCGTTAGGCGCCACTGGCGTTAATAAATCCCAGTCCAGATAAAATAACCCTCCGATGCCGAAGCTGAGCAAAGACACCACAAAAATCACAACCAGGATCATTTGCAACCGGATGCTCGCGTGGATGCCAGCGAGGTTGATAAGCATCAGGCTTATGACCAATCCAATTGCGATTGTGAATCGGTCAGCTTGAGGTAAGAAGTAGGCCATGTAGTCCGCAAAGCCATAGCCCAGTAAAGGCACGCTAACCATAATACCGAGTATGCCGACCCACTCTTTCAGAAAACCGAGGAAGGGATGCAAAACAACACTCGAGAAAACATATCCTGCGGCGCTGACAGGTAGTATTGCACCAACTTGGGCTGCGATCAGACAATTGATGATCGCCGGTACGGCGGCGATGAAGTACGCAATAACAACGCCAGGGCCAGCAAGTCCTGCAAGTTGCCCCGGTAAAATAAAAATAGAAGCCCCAACGATATTGCCAATGAGAAGGAACACGGCGCCCCAAAGCCCAATCTTTCGGTCCAGCCGGTTGCTTGTCATGGTGAACCCCGCTTAATGCGTGAACGACAGCTGTACTTAGAGCGCCTTGAGTGCTTTGTGCAATGCGTCGCAAAAAGGTGCGACGTCGTCTTCGTCCATGGCCGTGGAGATGGTCCCATGCATGCCGGCTGAAATGAAATAGCCGTCATTGATCAGGTCTGCTTCTGGACCAGAAATATGTCGCATTGAGCCTCGTGTTTGGGTGTCTGGAGAAGTTTTGGGTTCCAATATCTCTAATGCGAAAACAGAATCCTGACCCAGAATGTTCGCTTTTACATTAACCTGAGAGAGTACTTCCTTGATACCTGCTCTGAATTGATCACCGAGATTGTTGATTCTCTTAAATTCTGATTCAGTCATCATCTCCATTGCGGTGTAACCTGCCACCATAGTGACGGGGTTAGCGTTGAAGGTACCCCCATGGGGCAGTTTAGCTTTTTCTGCGCCGCTCTCGAACACTGACATTACGTCGTGGGGACCCGCAACTGCGCCGACCGGAAAACCACCACCAATGATTTTGCCCAGACACGTCAGATCGGCGCGCACGTTGTACTTGTCCATGCATCCACGGAATCCCGACCTGAAAGCGACAACCTCGTCTGCAATCAGCTTAAGACCGTACTTGGTTCGCATTTCGGCGAAAAGGTCGATGAAGGCCTGAGATGGTGGTGTCCTGCCCATATTTGCGCCGAATGGGTCAAATAATATCCCCGCGAGATCTGACCCGTGCGCCTCGAGGATACGACGGCTGTTTTCGACATCATTAAAGGGAATGATGACAATATCGTCCAGCACACCTTGTGGCGTACCAAAGCTGTAAGCCTTTGCAACCGGGTCGCCGTGGTCAAGATTTGTTGGGGTCACAGCGAGACTGATTTCAGCTGCATCATATGAACCGTGATAGGCATTTTCGCATTTGGCTATTTTGGCTTTACCCGTTGCGGCGCGTGCGGCTTTTATACCATTCATGACGGCTTCTGTGCCGGAATTCATAAAACGTATCTGCTCAAACTCGGGCACACGCTCACAAAGTAGTTCTGCAAGTTCAACCTCAGCCGAGCTACCAAAGGCGAAGGCCGACCCCTTTGCAATTTGCCGGGTAGTTGCTTCGACGATTTTTGGGTGGCAATGACCGTGAATGAGAGACGTGTAGTTATTGTTGAAATCAACGTATTTATTGCCGTCGACATCGACAATGTGTTTCCCGCGACAGGCATCCAGAAAGATCGTATAGGGCGCCGACTGGATGCTGCTTCGACTGCCACCATTGGGCAAAACCTTTCTTCCCCTGACATTGAGCTGGTTAGATGTAGATCCTAAATCCGGATATAACATGGCAGTCAAACCTCCTGTATGAAAATGCTGCTTGGAAGATGAGGGGCTGCTGATACCCTAACCCAGCAAATTGTCCTGAACAAGACCGGGGTTATTCTCGCGTGAAATAACCATAGCCAAGTCTCTGCTCCCCTGATAGCCTGATTCCTCCAATTAGCGTAAGTAGAAATAGCAATGCATCTGGATAACGACTTCCATCAGGAAGTAGAACTATTGACTTTCTTTAATCTGAGCACTTCGCAGGAAGGGATCAAAATCCACCATGAGGCATCTTCAGAGCGGATCAGCGCTGCTGAGCGATTGTTTGCCAAGGGACTCATCACACAACAAGACGGTGGCTATTTAACGCCCTTGGGTCAGCAGGCAGCGGAGCATGTGCAGGCTTTAGTGCGGCTTCTCAGTGCTGCTGATAACGCAGACTAAATCTCTTTTTGTTGTGCCTGGAATATCGTGCCTACTTTTGTCGGAGGGACAAGACAGGGGCGCGGGTCGTGCCTAGCCCAGCGTGAAACCTTCCCTCTAATAATATGTTCACCGTGTTTTGTTTTCCTGACGAGATCAGTGTAGGCAAAAGCATCTGCCGCAGAGTAAGTTTGGAGCAGCAACGGCCTTCGATGTGATGAATGGTTAGGATATGAGCCATGAATTGTTCGGCAGTTGTGAATTGTTACTGTTCCTGCTTTTCCCGTCGGGAAAATGGCGGTTTCAGCCTGTATATCGGGAAGGTCGGCTGACTGAATATAACCTCGCCAAATGTCTTTTTCGTATTGGTCAAATAAAGGACCGCTGTGACTTCGAGGAATAAACCCCATTTCGCCCTGTCCCTCAACTACATCTTCCAAATAAACGCCGATGGTGATCAAGTCGTAGTTGGTGTGAGGCCAGAATTGAATGTCCTGATGCCACTTTACTTCTTCGCCTCCGTGAGGAAATTTAAAATTTAATTTGCTGTGATGGAACTTGATGTCTGGGCCCAGAATATCCTCGGCGAGATCAACAATTTCTGATTGTGATGAAAATTCCCAGTAGGTTTCATCTTGATCCGATGGGTTATTCAATCGACGAAGTCTTGGATTGTCGTTCGTGTGATCAGGTTCAACGTCGAAAACTTTATCGGAATGTTCTACCTTACGGCTCTCCTCAACAAACGCCTCTGTCGTTTGGCGTAATCTTAGAAGCCATGTCGGGGATAGAAATTCCTCCAGGACGAGAAAACCATCACGGTGATATTGTTCAATTTGTGTCTGATTCAAGTGGTTTTTCATGAGTCCGCTCGAGAAAAGTTAATAGCAGTTAGTTAATAAGGTTGCCTTTGGAGATAACGAGTTCAATTTTTCTGGTATTGCCAATATCCTCGAGTGGGTTCGCTGACAAGAGCACAAGGTCTGCGACCTTGCCAACTTCAATTGTACCCATTTGATTCTCAAGATTAAGAAACTCAGCAGGACGAATTGTCGCCGATTTCAGAGCCTCTAACGGAGTGAGACCTGCGCGAACTAAAAACGCCAATTCATTGTGGAGGCTATAGCCGGGTATTGCCATACCTATTGGTGTGTCCGTGCCGGCACCAATCGGTACGCCTGCTTTGTGCATACGACCCACCATTTCAATTGAGTATTTTTGAAACCGAACCTCACGTTTAGCCATGTCCGGTTCAAACCATGACGGAGGTGTCAGCCATTCGGATTGAACTTCTGGTACCATATCTTGTAGAGCCGCTTGCCAATCGTTGCGTTCAAATGGAGGAATCAGTGCCATGGCATTTAAGCGCAGGGTGGGTACTTGTGTGGTTGACTTGAGCGCGCTTAATACCGCGGCGCATCTCTCCTCATTGAAAGCCTCAACAGCCGGAATGCGTTGTGAATTGTGTAATGATGATCGTAGCTCGTGTCCTGAACCGGGGACATAATCCAGCAATGCCTGCACGCGAGCGCGGTGCAGCTCGGCATGATTGTTAGCGCAGTCTAGCTCTACATTCCTCAAATGCTCCATTGAACCAACATGAGGTCCCGCTGTTGATGCGGTCATGGAGAGTGGTACGTGCGAAGCTATCGGCATGTTTAGTGAGTTTGCTTCTTCAACCAGTGTGGCGAAGACGGCAGGAGAAACCAGTTCATATATTTTGATGAAGTCTGCACCTCTGGCCTTGAGTGCTTTGACGTTCTGTCTTGCGCGTGCCACGTCTTCGTTTCGAACGCCAATCTCTGGCCTTGAATTGCCGTCGTAAACGACATGTTCACCATCCAGCAATGGGCCGCTGAAATATACTCTTGGTGCAATGGCGCCGGGTTTTCGCATTTCCTCAACTACCGGGATTATCTTGCTAAGTAGACCGCCTGTATCACGAACGCTGGTGATGCCGTAGGAAAGAAAAGTTGCCGGCATTACCCCTGTAAATCGGTCGTCGTAAGTGAGATGGACATGCATGTCCCAAAGTCCTGGGATGAGAAACTTGCCCGTGCCATCGATCGTTTTTGACGCTGCGGGAGCAGACAGAGAAGGTGAAACGTGGCGTATTTCATCTGCTTCAAATATGACGGTCATATCTTCTTGCAGCCCATGTTTTGCGTCGATAATCGTCACGTGCTCAATTGCGATAGTTGAGTTCAAGTCATCAGGCTGCGAACCCTTTGGGCTGCAGGAAACCAGAAACATGAATAAAAGCAGTATAAAAATTTTGTTGCCCGTTTGTATTAGCGCTTCAGTCATTATCTTCACCCTTAGCATTCTTGTGGCTATTTGTGGTTTTTTGCTCGCCCCAACGGTTATAAAAAGTCACATCCTTTGCGGACAAACGATCAGCTGGTTTCAGGACAGCATTCTTTGTGTAGGCGACGGGTAGCATCACTGTGTGGGTCACGTTGTCCGGAATGCTGAGAAGTGCCGATATTTCTTTTTGTCTTGCCGAGAGCAAGGTTGTCCAAGTGGTGCCAAGATCGCGAGCCCGCAGCGACAGCATAAGTGACCATGCAGCGGGTAGAATTGAGCCATAAAATGCAATTTGCTGCGGTATGGTTTGCTGCGGCTCACCGATAGCAAAAATGAGTATCAGGCAAGGCATATCGTGTAAATTGCGCATCAAAGATTTGTGGGTTGATTTGATTTCAATGCCACGTTCGTGAGCGAGATCCTGCATAATATCTGCGTAGTGGTTGGCGATCTCAGTTCGAATAGTCTGATCTTTGACGATAAGGAAGCGCCAATTTTCTCCCGCTAGACCAACCGGCGCTTGAACGGCAGCTTCAATGCAAGCCTCGATGATCTCATCTGGCACCTCTCGCTCAAGGTCTAGCCTTCGCCTGACCGAACGGGTTGTTTTCAGAAAGTGATCGAAGTCTTCGATCATATAAGTATCGTCCTGTGATTGTATAAATTAGGTGCCGGTGTAATTCGGCGCACGTTTCTCGAGAAATGCCTGCATACCTTCCTTTGCGTCGCGGGTTCTGGAGCACAAGACCTGGTTTCTGTTTTCGATCGCCATCACAGCTTCCAAACCGGCTGCGTCAATAGAAACATTTAGGCCTTCCTTGGTTAATCTCAAACCCATAGGAGAGGTGGTTAGCATGTCATTGATGTAGCTCTGAGCCGCATTTTGTAGCTCGGCATCCGGCACGACTTCGGAGACGAGGTTAGTCCGAAGTGCGCGCTGTGCGTCGATAAACCGCCCTGTGAGCATCAATTCAGACGCGATTGATGTACCAATCAGTCTGGGTAGAAAGTAGCTGGCGCCCATGTCACAGGCTGAGAGACCAATGCGAATAAATGCGGCATTCATTCTTGCGCTTTCGCCGGCGATTCGAATATCCGATGCCAGCGCAAAGGCAAAGCCGCCACCACACGCGGGTCCCTGAATGAGGGAAATAATGGGCTGAGGGCAGCGACGCATCCTGATGTACACCTCAGCAAGGTAACCCTGAAATCCCATTCCGCCACCGAAAGGAGGCTCGTGCCGCCCTGCTTGCGATGCCTTGATATCCAATCCTGCGCAGAATGCTTTGCCAGCGCCTTGCATGACAACGATCCTAGTATCACGATCCTCCTGCAGGTTGCCAAAGTAGTCTCGCAATTCCGTAACCATCGGTGTGTCGATCGCGTTCAACGCGTCCGGTCGATTCAAAGTCAGCCAGTCCACACCGTTTTTTTTCTCGACCTTGATGGTAGTGTAATCCGTCATATTTAAGATCCCTCTTTGTAATGTAGTTTGATTCTTACCATTGCACCCAGAAAGAGCGCATACCTCTGAATGTTGGAATCGCGTGGTATTCCAGACCTTTCAGGCTGTGTCTCAAGTTGGGAAACCGGGCGAGTAACGCGCTTATCGCCTCCTGCGCTTCCAGCCTTGCCAGATGTGAACCGAGACACAAGTGACGCCCCCCACCGAACGACTGGTGATGGGTATCCTTGCGTTCGATATCGAACTCTCCCGGGTTGGGGTAAATGTCGGGGTCGTGATTGGCAGCTGCCAAAGATGTACTCAATGATTCCCCCATTCCGACCGGACAACCGCCGATGTTGATATCCTTGTTAGCAATTCTGCCGGAATTAATCACAGGGGAGTCAAATCTGAGCGCCTCTTCGATAGTGTTTGTGATTAACGCTGGACGTGCCTGCAGCTTTTTCAGTTGGGCAGGGTTGTTTAACAGTGCTTTTGTACAGTTACCAATGAGATCGGTCGTGGTAACGTTACCAGCCACGAGTAGCAGGTTTGCTTGATTGATTATTTCCTGGTCGCTCAACGAGTCTCCCGATGCTTCGGCGTGGACCATGTCGGAAATGAGATCGTCCCCCGGGTTCTCTCGCCGCTTTGCTATTTCACCCTGAAATAACTGATTGAGCTTTTCATTCGCGATGACGCCCGCGGTTTTTTGTTCTTCGGTTGCAAATGGATTGAATGCGGTAACAACGCTGGTGTCAGACCAAGATTTAAAGTCACTATGCATGGAAGCATCGATACCTAACATTTCGGCGATGACCACTGTGGGTATCGGGCCGGCGAAATCTTTGATTAGGTCAAACTCACCACTAGGGTTTGCTTCAATGATTTTCATGAGTACACGCTCAACCACAGCCTTTGTGCGGGGTCGCCACTTTTCTACAGCAGCCGGTGTGAATGAGTGGCTAACGAGAGATCTTAGTCGACGGTGGCCGGGTTCATCCATTAAGAGCATTGATGGTTCTTCTTGTGCGCTTAGACTACCCCCCAGTATCTCGTAGGTAAATGTTCCTGGGTTTGCTTTGCGGGGATCACTCCAGTAATCCCGGTCTCGCAAAATCGCTTTCACGTCATCGTGTCTCGTGTAGATATAGCGCTTGAGGTCTGTATCAACATAGACCGGTGCATTTTTCCGCAGGGTTGCGAGCGCTTCATAGGGGTTTTGCTTAAAGGCATCATTAAGTGGCGTGAGCTCTATGCCGCTCGGAAGCTTTGTAACTGACATGGTGATGCCTTTAGCTAAAATCTGTTTCTTTCACGATGACGCGGCGTGGAGAGTTTCTAGCGTCAGCGAATGTTGATACGTCTTCAAAAATTCGCCGTTCCCCTTCTTTTGAATTGTAGAAGCGTTCTTTCAGGTCTTCCAGGCTGTCGAATCCGCACAACGCAATACCGTCAAGCTCAGTTCCCTTGAAACAGTGCAGGACACTGAGTTGCATGTAATGACTCATCGCTGTGTGAATCTCGAGTGCAAGCGGCGCGTGTTTGTCGCGCCAGTGCGCGTCTGATTCTTCATGCGTGAGGTTCGGATGTTTGACCATGCCAAATACGCCAATCGCGCCGGCACAGCGAACCACGGGGTCGGTGTGTTCCTTAACTTGTCTGCGAGCGACGAGATAAACCGCAACGTCAGCCGCCTGCATTAAAGCGGATAGATCATCTGTCTGTACACAAACCATGGCGGCAAAAGGCCGTTTGGCGTTGCTTGGCCGCTCATCTGTGTAGAGCCGGCCTTTTAATTCTTCTGCGATAGATCGAGCAGTTTCAGAATCGGTAAAAGTTGCACATAGCTCCAGGTGGCTCTTCAATTGCATGGCTCTATCTCGCTGTGTTTTCATAAAAGTTGGGTCGAGTATAGTCGCGTTTTCAGGGAATTGACAAAGGCTCTCTTTGTCTATTTCTCGTTGTTTTTGGTTTCAGCTCCGAAAGGGGGAAAAGCTAGCCTGTGTTCTCTGGGCGCACCAGGCACGAACAACCAATGCTGTTGAATGACTGATTTTTTTGCTAGCCCAAATTTGCTACTTTCCGATTTGAGCATAGGCGTCTTGCCATGGCAGGGTTTCTTCGTAAGCGAGCGCAAATTCAAGCAGTTTCTTATCTTCACCAATGGGAGCGATAAACTGAATGCCCATTGGGCGATGCTGATTGTCGAATCCGGCTGGTAGAGAAATAACCGGGCAACCGGACAACGTGCCGCCAATAACGACTTCCATCCATTGATGGTACGTTGCCATTTTGCGACCTTCTATTTTGGCAGGCCAATGTTGAGCAACATCGAAAGGAAAAACCTGGGCGGACGGCAGGGCCAGAAAGTCATGCTGCCCGAAAGCGTTGTTGATGGTTTGATACCAGCGGGATCGGGTGTCAAAAGCTTTCGCCAGTCTATCGGTGGTGATTGTTTCAGCCTGGTCGAGTTCCCATTGCACTTCCGCTTTTAATTGGATTCTCGTTTTTGGATTCTTGAACAACCGGTTGGGTGAATTGGTGAGGCCCCATTGGCGAAGCGTTATCCAGCAAGCCCATAGTTCTTCCATGTTAAAATCGAGGGTCGAGTGTTCGATGTGAATACCCGTCGAGCCAAGTGACTGAAGCGCCGCTTCGCATAACGGAATAAGTCCTGCTTCTGTCGAGAGGTGGCCTCCAAGATCAGCTAACCAGCCAATATTTTTGTGCTTGAGGGGTAGAGGGTTGTATTCCTCTGCCGAACCGGGGTTGCCACGCCAACTCAGCGGTGAACGGGTGTCAGGTCCAGACATTGTCAGAAACAGTTTAATGACGTCCTCAACGTGGCGGCCCATGGGTCCCTCGGTTGATAACGAGCCCGTAAACAGGTCTCCCTCGGATTTGGGTACGCGTCCTATACTCGGCCTGAACCCAACGACATTGTTGAAGGCCGCGGGGTTGCGTAAAGATCCCATCATGTCGCTGCCATCCGCAACGGGTAACAAGTCGAGCGCTAGCGCAACCGCAGCGCCTCCACTGCTTCCCCCGGCACACAGTGCCGGATTAAATGCATTCCGGGTCGCACCGTGAAGCGTGTTGTAGGATTGAGAGCCTAGACCAAATTCGGGCACGTTCGTTTTACCAATAAATATTGCGCCGGCTTCGCGAATCCGACGGGTAAAGATCGCATCACCTGCCGCAACATTGTTGGCTAGCAGCGGTGAGCCACAACTGGTCACATATCCCTCGCAGTTAGCCAGGTCCTTAATGGCATGGGGAAAACCGTGCATCCAGCCACGATATTCACCCTTTGCTAATGCTGTATCGGCTTCCTGTGCCTGTGTTAGCAGCATACTATGATCTGAGATTGACACTATCGCGTTGTATTCAGGATTTATCTGCCCGATGTGATCCAGCGTTTCCTGCATGAGTTCGGTACAGCTGATTTCCCTGTTGGCGATTTGTCGCGAGAGCGTCGATGCAGATGCATAGTTCATTTTGGGTGTTTCCTACCTTGATCAGTCGGCAACTCTGGCGACGACGCGTATCTCAACGTGCGCACCGGGCATGGCCAGTTCGGTTGTACCGATAGCGGTCCAGGCAGGCCATGGCGCGGAAACAAACTTGTCTCGTGCCACCATAAATGCCGCGATGTGGCTTTGCATGCCGATGTGATAACTCGTGTATTCGACGATGTTGCTATAGCTGGAACCACTCGCTTCAAGAATGTCACCAATGGATCGCCAAGCGTTTTCAAACTCTTCCTCAAGGGTTTCAGGCATTCTCCCTTTGGCGTTTGAGCCGACAACGCCGGAACAGTAAACCATTCCGTTACAAACCGTAGCCTGAGAAAAGTGAAAATTTTCGTAGCTGTATTTGCCTGATTCTGTCACGACAGACTTAATCGACATGCGAACTCCTCTGTTTTTTTGTCATTGTCGATGAAAACTACATTATCGATGGCTTATTGTCACATTAAGAGTTGATGGTTAGCGGGATGACCGGGCGCTCGTTCGAGGTTATCATATCGCCAACAGTGTGCTGCAAAAGCAGCAATGAGGAGAAGAGCATGGAGATTTCCAGATTGTCAGGGGTTGGTGCGGAGATCACTGGTGTGGATATTCGGCATCTTTCCGACAATGAGTATGAAGGTATCAAGTCCGCTTTTACCGAGAACGGACTGATTTTTTTTCGCGATCAGCATCTAACTGAAGAAGATCACATTGCGTTCGCCAAACGTTGGGGTGAAATCAACATTAATCGATTCTTCAAGGCGAATGACAAATACCCTGAAATTGCCATGGTCACGAAAGAGGGGCACCAGGAACAGAACATAGGTGGTGGCTGGCATACAGACCATAGCTATGATCAAGAACCGGCACTTGGTTCTATCCTGGTTGCAAAAGAACTTCCTGAATCAGGAGGAGATACATGGTTTACGAGTATGTATAAGGCTTACGACAGTCTTTCAGATGGCCTGAAAGAAACCCTTGAGCGGATGCGCGCGGTTCATTCTGCCCATTATGCGTTCGGGACAAAGTCAGGCGATAAGCAATCCGGAGGAACCGGTGGACGTATCGGTAATTCTGATGTAGCTGATGCGCTCGAAAACCCGGTCCATCCAGTTGTCATCACTCATCCACTGAGTGGCAGAAAAGCGCTTTATGTCAATCGCGCATTTACGCTTCATTTTGAAAACTGGTCTGTGGAAGACTCAGCGCCCTTACTCGAGTATCTATATGACATTGCCATCAGAGATGAGTTCGTCACCAAATTTCAATGGCGGCCCGGCTCGGTTGCATTCTGGGATAACAGAGCAACTTGGCACTATGCGCAGAATGACTATCAGGGCCAACGACGTGAGATGCATCGTATAACCCTAGAGGGGTGTGCGCTTAGCTAAGGCTAACCCGCAGCGTTTACGCAAGGCGGCGACAGCGTGCTTTATGGATTAGGTTCACAGTTAAAGTGTCTATCCATCGTAAAAGAATGGTTTGTGTAGGCCTATCAGCGTCTGCTCCCGCGTCGTCCTAGCTCTATCGATAGCCTGTTCTGAAAGGTGGTTGGTCGTCTCTGTTGTCTGAATTCTTTGCGCAATATCTCTACGGCCATAGTGCACCTGAAGGAAAAAGCGACCGCTGTCCCCTTCCATAGTAGACATTCGGCGGTGCCAAATATCTGAAACGAATAACCCAACATCTCCCGCATGAGCCAGCAGAGGAACAACCTGCTTGCCATTGTAAGCTAAATCGTCATTCATGGATTCATCAGGCGGGGGGAACTTACCTGACAATTGACTCCCTTCCAGAACCCCGGTGGGTCCATCTTCAAGCCTACAATCTTTCAGGTAAATGTGGACCCCGATAGCGAAAACAGGATGTGGGATGTCTGCCGGCCAGGTCACGCCTTCAGGTAACGGCACATGCGGCCCGGCGTCGATATGCCATGCTTGCCCACCATGCGAGCTGGTGTCATTAGGCGGGTTGCGCCAGGCTGTATTAGCAATGATGTGGCAATCTTCGCCTAATAAGGGCTCTATTGCCGCAAGGATTTTTGGATTTGCAGTCGCCTGTTGTGATAGTGCACTGTGGTTTAACATCGCGTAGCGAAAACACTCATCGTCGTCAGGCGTTCTGCCTGAACCAGCGCGGTTCGCTCTGGATTGGTCATCAAAGACTTGGTTGATTTCTGCTGCCAATGCCTCTATCTCGGAGGGCTCGAACACATTTGACAGCAGTGTAAAGCCTCTCGTCTCAATTTCACGTGCTGCCGAATGACTATCGTCGGCCTCACGAAATGCAAAGTACCCTCGAACACGTCTCAACATGGAATGCTCCTCTACGCTGGATTTAGTGCGCCGTTAACACCGTTATCAATAGCATGTGCAGATAAACTCCAGCGTTACATTTGTTTGTAAAAAACTGTTTGCAGCGCGAGCACAGGGGCACTGCCAGTCTGGATGCAAAGTGGTGGATGGACCCGACAAGTAATTGTCTTTATCGGCGCGCTATTGAACCTAGTCTCTCTATTGAACCTGGTCTCTCTATTGCTTCTCATGAAGTCGAACGGGCAAATGGGTGTAGCCTTTGACGAATGTTGATAACGTTCTGACCGGCTCACCGGTGACTTCGACCTTGTCGAATCTCTTCAAAATCTCTTCCCAGGCGATTTTTATCTGCATTTCTGCGAGTCGATTACCCATGCACCGGTGAATACCAAAGCCAAATGAAAGGTGGTGCCTTGGGTTTGCACGGTCGATGATAAAGTCATTAGGGTTGTCGATGACTTCCTCGTCACGATTTCCAGAGACATACCACATGAGTAACTTGTCGCCTTTCTTAATTTGTTTGCCACCGAGCTCCGTATCCTGTGCTGCGGTTCTTCGCATATAGGCTAGAGGCGTTTGCCAACGAATGATTTCAGGCACCAGTTTGGGTATCAGATCCGGGTTCTCTTTTAATTTCTGATATTGATCCGGATTCTGGTTCAGTGCCAGCACGCCACCAGTGAGTGAGTTTCTGGTCGTGTCATTACCGCCAACGATGAGTAAGATTAGGTTGCCGAGATACTCCATGGGGTCCATGTCGCGGGTGTTCTCACCATGCGCAAGCATCGAAATCAGATCAGTCCTTGGCGGCTCGTTAACTCTCTCGTTCCAGAGCCGGGTGAAGTATTCAAGACACTTCATGAGTTCTTGCTGCCGTACCCGATAATCAATGTCGCTGTCCGGTCCTGCTGTTGCGATGTCGGACCAATGGGTCAACAACCGTCGATCTTCAAAGGGGAAGTCAAACAGGGTCGCAAGCATCTGGGTGGTTAGTTCGATTGAAACGAGATCAACCCAGTTGAATTCTTTGTCTCGAGGCAAAGAGTCTAAAATATTGCAGACTCGCTCGCGTATCGTGCTTTCCATTAGTGCGAGATTACTTGGCTGTACTACCGGTGAAACGGTTGCCCGTTGGACATCGTGTTTAGGTGGGTCCATCGCAATGAAGTTGCTGGTCTGAAAGTTGGCTCGTTCATGCTGGCGACTGGTGGGTAATCCAAGCGTGATACCATCTTCTGAAGAAAACAGGTCGTGATGCTTATCAACATACATGATGTCGTTGAATTTTGTAATGGACCAATGCCGGCCCCAGTCTTCGTCGTCGTTCAGGTGCACCGGGTCTTCTTTTCTGAGTCTCTCAAAATATGCCCAGTGTGAATCAGTTTGGAACAGGCGAGCCTGTACAACACTGAGTGCATCAATCGGAAGAGAATATGGGTCAGGAATGATATCGTCAGCCTGCTTGATTGCTTCGCTCATCGGTTTGCCGGAAGTTTGTTGGTGAGACGGATAATGTACGGTGAATCAGGTGTCAATTGCAAGATTGGTTGTAAGCGGGTGAGCACATGGGTGATGTCCTCGCGAATTTGCTTTTGTAACCTTTGGATTAATTACTTGTTTCTGGTGGGGGGAAGCCCTATTCGGGGCGTCAAAGCAGCGATCAACAAAACCAGTAATGGCTTAGGCCGGCGCTGCAATTTTCAACTATAAATTCACAGGTTCAGGATTAATGCCGCCAGCAATGTTTTTTGCTCGGCTCAGCAGTAAATCATCAAAATCGGTGTGAGTAAGAATGTAAAGGCGATCAGCCTTGATGCCTTCGAAAACGATTTCTGCGAGCTGCTCAGGCTGCATGCCTTGTTCCAGAAATGTCTTGAACGCATTTCGCATTTCTAACTGCTCTGCTGTGGGGCCAGTGTCGCCCTCGTTTGTCACGCGATCCTGACGGTTTCGTCCGCTGTCGTGAATGTTGGTGTTAATGAAACCCGGACAAAGGACAGACGCGCCTACTTTGAGGTTTTGCTGGCGTAAATCAGAGTACAAATTTTCAGTCAGTGCAACGACGCCGTGCTTGGTCACAGAATAGCAGGCATTGGTTACGCCACCCAGTAGACCTGCCACCGAGGCTGTATTTACAATGTGGCAATCTGTATTTTGCTCAATCATGAGTGGTGTGAAAACACGAACGCCGTGAATGACGCTCCACAGGTTAACGCCGATGACCCATTCCCAGTCTTTGGCGGTACTTTCCCAAGCGTTACCACCGCCGCCAACACCGGCGTTGTTAAACAAAAGGTGAACTGCGCCGAAGTGATCCATCGACTTTTTAGCGAGGGTTTCAATCTCTTGCTGTAGGGACACATCTGTTCTTACCGCCAGGATATTGTTGTTGCCTGCCGCTTGTAAGTCGGCTGCCGCTTTGTCTAGCGCATCCTGTTGGATGTCCGCCATAACAACCTGCATGCCTTCCGCGAGACATTTTTTTGTGAGTGCCAATCCGATTCCACTGGCGGCACCTGTAATTACCGCGACCTTACCACTAAAATCCTTCATTTCGTGTCCTACGCTGGTGACTTAACGTGAGTAATTGAGAATTGATTAGCTGTTATGTGATCCATCGCAAAGAGGCGCATTGCGGGTCGCTTTGCAGCCGCAAAAATAGAGGGTTTTTGATACTTCTGCTGTGTATTTCAAAGGTAGGAATTCCGTGTCGGCATGCGAGCCGTCGCAGAAAGGTTGTTTCTGGCTTTTGCCGCAGGCGCACCAAAAATAAGATTTACCCTCTTCTACTTCAGTACCGAAAGGTGTGTCTGCTGCTCGAACAGGTTCTGACATGTTGATTCTCCTTAAAGTCTTCTTCGTGTGAGGAAATTTTGTTGTTAGTCTTTTCGCCAGACAGACACCTGACTGACGATATATTCATACTTTCTTCGGTGCTCTCTGATCATAAATGGTAGGTCTTCCTCATGCATCTGGGTGAAACCAGGCAAGAGTGATCCAAGCTTGGCCAGGGTTTCTTCACTTGAGCCACCATCCAAAAACAAATCGGGATCAGTGTATTGTTCCATCCAGGTGTTTGGGGAAGCAAATACTAATATGCCGCCTTTACCGATGTAGGTATCGTCAGCTGTAAATTGTGTCAGGCATGCGGCCGGAGTGGTAAGCCGACACATAAGATTACTTAGAAGTATCGCATCATACGGGCCGTTCTCCGCAAGGGCTGGAATATCAGCGAGGTCCATCGCGTCGCCAACGACAAAATCAATCTTGTCTCTGTCTATCTCGTCGGCGACGCTTGCGACCATTGGCGTTGAGAATTGACCCGTCTCTAATCGTTGATAGTCGAGCCTACCATTGGATTTAAGCACATTGGCGGCATCGATAAATGCCTGACTGAAGTCAAGCCCAGTGACCTGTGAAAAAGTTCTGCTGAGGTCAAAGGTTGTTCGACCCACAGCACAACCTAGGTCGAGTGCGCGACCTTTGGCGCTGGCATGTTCGTCCATTAGCTCGACGGTTCTTTCCATTAAATTCAAGTGACCCGGATGACCCATCCGCTCAGTGATGGCCTCGTCTCGCTGTTCTTCATCAGACCCCCAGTGGAATAACATATATTGATCAACCAGCTGAGATGTCTCGTATTTTTTTCCGCCGTCATTTTCTGTTCCGTCGCTGGTCACAAGGCGGAAACCTGCGTGTTGGAAAAAGTGCGGGCGAAAGTGAAAGCGCGACCAGATGCTGGCTTCATCGCCAGTACTGATGAATGAGCCGCCGAGTATCATCTGATGTTCATTGTCATAACAGGGAGTCGAGAAGTCCGTGTAATACGGATGAATTTTAAATTCGTTTAAGGGGTGAAATGCGTCTTCGCACCATTGCCAGACATTGCCCATGACGTCGTGAAACCCTGCCGAATTGGGCGCGTTGGCATCGACCGGGCTTTCACTGCCGAACCTCAAGTTCAGGTTGTATATTTTTGGCGTCGCAACATGCATAACAGCATCAGCTGCAGTCGACTTCTCTGCAGAGGCTTGCCACTGCTGCTGATCAGGTATGTCGATGTCGCGAATATTCAGATACTCAGCTTCATTGGGTAACCTAAATGTTTGGCCGGGGTTCTGCTCGTTCAGCCATTCACAATAGGCTTTGGCTTCGTAGTAGTTGACGACCGCAGGCCAGGTCCATTGCATTGGTTCAACTGAGAAAATGGTTCTCAGCTTGTATCGATGAGAGCCTGATGGGCCATCTTGCACCCAAAATGTTGGCCATTTGGCATTTCTGAATCGGCGCCATCCCCAGCCAGCTTCGCTCCAATAACTCTCGTTTTCGTAACCACCCGCTTTTACAAAGCGATGGTACTCTGCGTTGCTGACGAGAAATTTGCTCGCCTGCAGGCTGCTCGTTTCCCGGATGTCTTGCCCGTATTCGTTGTCCCAACCGAAACTTGGCCAATCTTTTGGTTTGCCCAGACTAACTTTATCGCTCGCCACCTGAATGAGCGGATTCTCATCGGGTATGGGTGCCGGGCGGCTCGCTTTTTCAATGCCCTGAAATTCCGGCCAGTGCGCAGGCTTTGTCACATGCTCGATAGGAAGCTCCCGAATAAGCACGCTGGAGGTTTCAAGATGAATACGTTCGTGTTCACAGCCCATCGCAATCGACCAAGCGGGTGAATCCATCGTGATCGCCTCATCCAATGCTGGATGGTGGCGTATAACATCTACAACCAAGTCGTATATGACTTGCCGATAATTGCGGACGTCGTCCATGCAGGGCCAAATGTCGGGTTGACCTTCGTGTAGATCATCCCAGCCCATTTCGTCCACGCCGGCTTCGAAAAGAAGCTCGTAAGCTTGGTTTACGGGTTCATCGATGAGTCCGCTAACCAGTAGCTTATTTGCGTAGAAACATGCGGGGTGCGCGTAGTAGAAAACCAGCGGGTGTCTTGTTTTGTGATAGGGAGGGAGAAAGTACACCTCGTCACCGTTCAGAGAGGAAAACAATAGTTCTGTTAGTGCCCAGGTGTTGTTGAAGTAATCGAGTACAGCCTGTCTGCCGGCGTTTAAGTTTAGCAATGGCAGTGATGGCGAGTCGGCTGTTACCGGATTTGAAACGCTATTGCCGCTGATCTTATCTATCGTGTTTTGTTCGGTCGTTGTAGCTTTCGTTCTTTCTGGCCGCATGGATTAGATGGCTCCGTGTTCTATCGCTTTTTATGCTTTGTAGTTACGATGAAGACAGTAACATTCCTGCCCTCATCAATAAACCTGATACCAGACAAAAGGGATGTAATGCGCTTTTTAAAATACACTGGCTATGTAGTGGCAGTCTTAACAGTCATTTTGGTGTTCCTGATGTACAAGGGAGACCTGCCATCGGAAGTCGTTGATGCAAAATATAGCAATGAACAGTCTCGCTTTCTTGATATTGCGTCCGGTGCGCGAATTCACTTTCGGGATGAAGGTAATCCGTCGGGACGAGCCCTTGTTCTCATCCACGGCTCAAATGCCTCACTCCATACTTGGGAGCCCTGGGTACAACGACTGGGAGATGAGTTTCGTATTATTACGCTTGATCTTCCCGGGCACGGCCTCACCGGCCGGGTACCCGGCGATGATTATTCTTCAACAGCTTTCGTTGAGACGATCAATGCGGTGGTCGAACACCTTGGCGTAAATACGTTTGCGCTCGGCGGTAATTCTATGGGCGGGGGTGCGACCTGGCGATACACGCTTGCCTATCCTGAAAAAGTGAGCGCAATGATTCTAATTGATGCATCCGGACTACCGCAGTGGTGGAGTGAGCGTGTTCAGTCGAGCGATGTTGACAACGAGCGACGACCTTTGGCTTTTACGCTGCTATCGAATTCGTGGTTTCGCGCCATCGCACGATATATTGATCCTTACCAACTCGCAGCGCAGGGTGCCCGGGCCTCTTACAATAACTCTCCTGTAGTCGATCAGGCGCTGATAGACAGATACTACGAGCTCGCTATTCGCGAGGGCACGCGAGACGCAACGCTCGCGAGATTTTCTGGTTATTCCCCGGGTAAAGCAGAGGTGATCAATCTTTCCATTCTCACCCAGCCAACACTCATTATGTGGGGCGTTGAAGATGGACTGATTCCGGTGAGTGTGGCCGATAAGTTCGAAATGGCGTTGCCGAACACAAGAAAAGTCCTTTACGAAGATGTGGGTCATGTCCCGATGGAGGAGCACCCAGACGAATCTGCGGATGATGTCAGAGCATTTCTGAAAACGCTGTAGGTTCTGCGCCCCATAGGGCGTCAAGCCTTCAGTGTTGCCGGGCCAAAGGCTGGTGAACGGTTTTCGAAGTTTGCCTTAATCGCTTCGAGCTGGTTTTCGGTGCCACTAAGCGTCGTTTGAAGTCTTGACTCCATTGCCAAGCCGGTGGCCTCGTCTGCGTGCCAAGATTCTTCAAACAACTGCTTGCCGAATCTAATCGCATCCGGATTTTTACCCGCGATCTCCTTTGCAAGCGCCATTGCCGCTTCAAGCGGATTCTCCGCTACCCGGGTGACAAGCCCCAAATCGCTGGCATCCTGACCGCTAAGAATGCGTCCGCTGAACGTAAGCTCTTTTGCGACATCAATGGGTATCAAATCCCTCAGGGTTTGAGTAATACTCATGTCAGGAATCAAGCCCCATTTAATTTCCATCACTGACAGCTTTGCATCCGGAGCAGCGATTCGAATATCAGCACCGAGCGCAATTTGTAAACCGCCGCCGAAGGAAACGCCATGTATCGCAGCGATAACGGGAACAGGTAATCGCTTCCAAGCGTATGCCGGGCGCTGGGCGTTGTTTGCTGGCCCATCATCGAATGATTGTAGGTTTCCCGCACTTTGATCACTTTTCTGGTCTGACATACTCTGAAAGCTGCCCATATCTAAGCCGGCGCAAAAGCCGCGACCATTACCGGAGAGTACAACTACCCGGAGTGAATCATCGGCGGCGAGTGTTTCTCCGGCTTCGATGATCGCGCTGAACATTTGCGGACTCAGTGCGTTGTACTTGTCTGGGCGGTTTAATCTTACATCCGCGATGCCCTCTGAAATTTCAATTGTGACAAGTTCGCTCATTATTAAGTCTCCATTAAAAATTTGTTTGCCCGCTCAGAAGCTATCGAGCTGTTTGGTTGCTCAAAGTCTAACGCAAGCAAGCATATGAATGGTATCGATGATGGTTGTCACTTAGCCTGTAAAAGATGTACTTTGCATGAAATGACACGTAAGGGAGTATTTGACAATGAGCAGAGAGTTTAATTCTACATCCTCCACCGCATCGATTAGCGCGGTTACGCCTGTTGCCGATGTAAAGGGGCAAATTGCCCACCCGGAGCATATTGCGCATTCAGAACGCCTAGAGCGCAAGCTTTATCAGGTGCGTGAGAACGTTTGGTGTATGGTGGGCAATGGCCTTTCTAATCAGTCTTTTGTCGAAGGACCCGAGGGTTTGATCTGTATCGATACCGGCGAGTGTGTGGAAGAGATGCAGAGTGCGTTAGATGAAGTCAGGAAGTTTACTCAGGCGCCGGTCGTTGCCTGTATCTACACACATTTTCATTACGTGAATGGTACCACGGCTTTGTTCAGCGAATTGCCGGAGGGTTTGAGTGCAGAAACTCTGCCTATATACGGCCATCAGGGTATCAAAGGGAATATTGCGCGTTACGGTGGGGAAGTTGGACCTCGAATCACACGGGGGCTGGTTTCGCAGTTTGCGATCTCTATGCCAACAGAGGAAGTCGACGGCTGTGTGAACGTCGGTTTGGGTAAATTTTTCAGGAATAGTGATCATGCGCCGTTCACTCCTGGACATGTTCCGGTGACTCATGAATTTAACTCCGAGTTGAGCGCAACCATTGCTGGTTTGCAGGTTGAATTTTCCCATGCACCATCAGATGCAAATGATTCGGCCACGATTTGGTTCCCCTCTCTGGGCGTATGCATTAATAATTTAGTATGGCCGGCGCTGTTTAATGTTTTTGCTATAAGGGGTGAAGAGTATCGCGACCCTAGGTTGTTGTTGGCGGGCTTAGATGACATGTCAGCGCTAAGTGCGGACTACCTCTTGTGTGCTCATGGGCCACCACTCAGCGGTCGGGATGAAATTGCTGAAGTCATTATCGATTATCACGATTCGATTCAATTGCTTTGGGATCAGACCGTCCGAGGTGTTAACAAAGGCTTAAGTTTGGATGAATTAACTCGGTTTGTTCAGTTGCCGGAGAGATTTAATCGGACCTACTTTACGCGCCAGTATTACGGTCTGGTGGAGCATCATGTCAAACAAATCCACGCCGGACTGTTCGGTTGGTTTGATGAGGATGTCGCTAATCTTTTCCCTTTGGCGCCCAAAGATCGGGCGAGCAGAATCGTCAAGGGATTTGGGGGTCCAGAAAAAGTGTTGTCGATGATGGACGGTGCGATGGATGAAGAGGACTATCGCTGGGCGCTGGAGTTAGGTAGCTGGCTTGAGAAAGCAACCGAAGATCAGCTGTATCGTGATGCGCTGGCAAATGTTGTGCGGCTTGTTGGTCAACGGACCATATCAGCAAATATTCGAAATTGGTGTCTGACCAAGGCGCTGGAGCTCGAGGGAACGCTAAACCTAGACCGTTTTCGCCAACACCGGTTCAGGGTTGGAGAAGTTTTAGCAAAACCACCCGTGACGTTTGTCAAAGTACTGCGGGTATTACTTGATCCTGAGAAAGCATCTGACATCGATATGGAATTAAGGCTTAGGTTTGACGATGGCTCCAGCACCGGGCTAAAGATCCGGCGTGGCGTTGCGATCCCTACCGATGGAAATGCTGCAGATATCGAAGTATCAGTTAACCACGAAGTCTGGGCGAACTTGTTGGGTGGCAAGTTGACTCTAGCGGCAGCAATTGCGGATGGGGAATTTCAGGTCAACGGCGAGCAGGCTGCAGTAACACGGTTTTTTAGTGCCTTCGATCACCCCTCTTTTGGCGGCGAGTGAGTTTCTCTCAAAGCGCGAAATATCTGTCCAAGCTTCTCGTAGGTGATTGGGCGGATTAAAAACCATGAACGCGTTTGCCTGTTTTTGGTAGGCTTGTCGAGAAATATTGAAGCTGGTGTGAATTTGTCAGTTTAAGTTCGTCCTGTAGAGAGTTTAGTGTCATGAAAGCTTTGGAAAGTGATTCGCGTCTTATTGTCTATGTTGATATCAAGAGCCCTTACGCATTTGTCGCATTAGAACCAACTTTTGCGATGGAGCAGCGGCTAGGTTTTCAATTTGACTGGAGACCTCTGACGCTCGATATACCGAGCTATGCTGGTTCGGCCCGCAAGGAAAAAGGCAAAGTCGTTGAAAGTAACCGCAGCCCAAAAAAATGGTTGGGTATAAAATATGCTTATATGGATGCCCGTCGATATGCTGAAAGGCAGGGATATAAATTATATGGCACCGAAAAAATTTGGGATTCGAGTCTGGCGAATATCGGCATTTTGTGGGCGGCCCGTCATGATAGAGATCGGCTGAAGGAATATTTTGCCGCGGTGTATCCGCTGTTCTGGCGAAGAGAGCTGGACATAGAAGATGTTGCGGTTGTGCGCCAGTGTTTAACATCCGCAGGCATTGTCACCGAAGGTTTTAATGACTTTTGCAAAACCGAGGGAAGGGCGCTTCACGATCAACTCCAGTCGCAATTGCACCCAAGTGGTATTTACGGTGTGCCAACCTATGTGTTTGAGAATGAAGTACTGTTTGGAAGAGAGCATCTGCCCTATGTAGAGTGGCGATTAAGCGGGTGCATTGGTGCGGCACCTGACATTAGTAACGTATTATGAAATCTCTGGTGATCTACATCGATTTTAAATCAGCTGCTTCATATCTTGCGATGGAGGCGACGCTAAAGCTGATTCAGTCCGAGAAGATTGATGTGGTATGGAAGCCCTATCAAGTGCGAGTTCAGGCAATCGCAGATAAAAAAGAAATTGAAACGGTGACTGAATCCCACCTGCGGGTCCGCGAAACTCAACGTCAGCAGACACACTTAAAATATGCTGCCATTCAGGGAAAACCCATGGTTTTTCAAAGAGAGCCGCAAGGTTCCGGCGCGGCGTTAATCGCACTAGCCCAGCTCGATTGCGATCCTGTTGAATATATACAGGCAGCTTTTTTGGCCTATTGGCAAGATGGTTTGGACCTTGACGACCCGGCGGTCGTGAAAGCGATCCTGCGTCAATGCGGCGTTGAGTCGAGCAGCATTTCTTTTGATCAGAAAGGCAACGATATTCTCGCGACGCAACAAATCGAGGCGGAGGAGCAGGGCGTGTTTGACACACCGATGTACGTTGTTGGTAGCGACAGGTTTTTGGGGCGTGAGCAACTGCCCTGGATGCGGGCTCTGTTGGCAAACAAACTATAAGAGCACGAGGGTCTGAGGGTTCAGACGGCGTGCGCTTCCAGCCTTGGGAATCTATCCTTCATCAGAACTGGTCGCAGCTGAGGTCGGTCCTGCACCGCGCTCACCCGCGCGCATATCCATGAGTCCGCCATCGATCCTCATGTGCTGTCCTGTGACAAATGAAGACTCATCTGATGCAAGAAAGCAGGCCATATTGGCAATATCTGATGCTTCTCCCGATCGTTTGATGGGATGCATGTGAGCGAGTAAAGGACGCATAATGTCAGCGGTTGGCTCGTTGCTCTGGCCGTCTGGGTCTATCATTGGTTTAAAGATAGGCGTTGCGATCCCACCGGGACAAATGCAGTTGGCCCTGACACTAAATGCCGCAAGTTCATGGGCGATTGAGCGGGTATAGCCGATGACAGCAGCCTTGATGCCGGAGTAGACATGGGGACCGTAACCACCCTGTATGCCAGCAACGCTTGCTGTGCTGATGATTGATCCAGAACCTTGTGCTTTCATTATTTTAGCTGCGTGTTTTGCGCCCAGTACGACCCCAGTAAACATAACGCCTATCGTCGCGTCGTACGCTTCTCCCAGTTCGATCGTATCGACATCTCCAGATACCCCGCCAAAGCCGGCATTGTTAAAAATGGTATCCAGACGACCGAAATGCGACATGGTCAGGTCAACGAGCGCCTTAACATCTGCTTCGTCAGAGACATTGGTGTGTTGAAAAAGAACGGATTCCCCTAGCTCGGCTTGAAGTGCAACACCTGCCTCATCTTGAACATCGGCGATAACGACTTTCGCGCCCTCGGTGACGAATTTCCTGACGGTACCTTCACCGATACCGCTTGCGCCGCCGGTGATGATCGCCACCTTGTTTGTTAGTCGAGTCATTGCTTGCTCCCTCTAATTTATTATCTTTACACATCTACTTGGGTCGAAAAAGTGTTCTTAGGTGACGGTAGGCTTAATCCATTTTCAGCTCAAGGGTAAGTTTATCCTGTTCAATGATTTGATCGGCATTTTGAATGAGTTCGTCAAGATCATGTAGGCCTGCATGGATAAATCTGCCGGTCAGTTTGTCGGCTTTGCCAGAGGCCAGGGCAAGTACAACAGCTTGGCATTTTTCTATCGGGGTCCATTTGTCTTTTGGGATGTCACTAAATTTTGGTTGGCTGGTTAAATCCGTTGCAACAAGCCCCGGGCTGACGGTAAAGATGCTGACGCCGAAATCTTTTGCTGCGTCAGCAAAACATGTGCTCATACGTAAGAGCGCAACTTTGCTGACGGCATAAGCTGACGAGGTAGGGCTTGGTGTTGCGCTTATCAGGCTGCCAATATCGATGATCCGACCTTTACCCTGCTTTGTCATGTGCCTCAATGCCGCATGTGAACATAGGTAGGCACCACGCACGTTAACTTTCTGAACCTGCCACCACTCGTCTGGATCTTGCTCCCAAGGCAAACACGCGCTCGTATCAATCCCTGCGTTGTTGATCAATAGATCCAGTTGACCATATTTTTGTACGACGGCGTTGACGACATCACGGACCTGTGCAGCGTCAGTGACGTCCATTTGGAACGCGTCACTGGTTCCTCCGGCAGCGGCGATAATATCTTCAATGTGTTTCAGATCCTCTGGGTTGCGCGCAGTAATAATGGTATTAGCACCGGCGTGAGCAATTGTTTTTGCGAGTGCTTTACCAATGCCACGATTGGCCCCGGTGATCAGTGCGGTTTGCCCGGTTAAAATTCTGTTTTCCATAGTCGGTGTCTGCATTAACGATAGTGAGGTCTTTGTTTGGTTGTCGCGTCATTCGGTGGTCGGCAACGCTAATTAATTTTACTTTTCTTTCCGCGCCCAAGTGACAGAAATAATTGACGTTGAAGATATGTGAATAAAAACCGTTCAAAATAACTTTCAGAAAATATCGAGATCGTTGGCTAGTATGACTTCGCCATCCCAGATTGCTCGGACCTCATCAACGACTTTCTGTTCCGGTGCGCCGAAGTGAAGACCATGGTAGAGAACGAGTTTGGCGGGTTTAGCGCTTCTCGCAAGTTTAGCGAGGTTCGAGGATGTGGTGTGTGCGCTGTTGTGGTAATTTTGCCAGAATATTGAACGCCCGCCGAGACCAGCTTCACTTACAACTTCATGAAAAAGGATGTCTGCTCCGACTGCTTTTTGGGCCAGTATTTCTGAATAAGCTGTATCGCCTGATATCACGATGACTTTATCCGGTGTGGTTATTTTGTATCCATAGGCCGGCTTGACGTGGCCATGATTGACATCAAATGCTTCGATGATCAGACCATCTTTTTCAAAAACGATGCCCTCTGATATTTCTGTCGCAGAAACCCTGTAGCCCAGCGGGTTGGGTGTTGGCTGATTGCCTCCGGTTCTTAGGCTTACGTCGGGTGCCATGAATTGAGCAAGTGCCCGAGTCATGCCAGCAAGCCCATCTGGACCAAAAGCTAGCAAGCCGTCTCTGCGGCGCCACCACATTGTGTAGGCAAGCTCAACCAAATCCATGGTGTGATCGCTATGTAAATGTGTCAAAAACACACAGCAAATTTGGGATGGATACAGGGCTGGAATATCATGTCGGTATCGAGCTTTTGTTGCGTTGCGAATTGCGCCGGCACCTACATCGAAGAGATAAGCTTCGCCCTGATAAATCAAGGCTAGACTAGCGCTGGCGCGTTTCGCGTCTGGGATAGGAGTGCCTGACCCAAGTACAACAATTTGGGTAGGGCGTGAAATATCCGTGACCGGTCCGTTTCTCGGTTCGTTGCGAGCCCCTGTGACGACTGAAGGGTTTGCGCCATTAATCTGCTCCGCAGCATTATTTCCCGCATTCGAGTTTTGTAAATTTGCTGTGGATGCTGAACAAGCGCCAAGCTGGACTATGCAGCACACAAGAATGAATTTTGTCCAATGATGAGCGAAGATTCTAATACTCATTTGGGGTTAGATTGATTTGGCGAATGCGAGTGCATCCCATTCTTCAAGTGCATGTTGTGTGCGAAAGAATAAAGCATCACGCCAGTCGACCCCAAGGTCGCCGCATTCTTTTTCAAAGATAGCAATATCTGTGCTGGCTGAAGCAATACACATGATCATCTGGCTGACGATTAAACCCATGCGATAATCGTTTTCGAGTTGGTCCATCGTATAGTCTTGTACACCATGGGAAAGGAGTTGTTGATGGTACTTGCGAAGAAGGTCAGCTTCATTAGCCTGCCGATCCGGCGTCGCCATGCACATGCCGATCATTCGAGCGAAATCCCAGGCGCCCTGAGCAACAAAAGGAAACTGCCAGTCGATTACAGCAAAGTCGCCCCCGTTAGTTGTGGGAAAGAACATTTGTTTTGCGTGGTAGTCGCCGTGAACAAAGGTTAAAGGCTGGGCGGAAATGTAGTTGATCACGGCTGGAATTTTACTGTTGAGCACTTGCATGATTTCAGTCGTGGTGTCTGTCTTTTCAAATAGGGATTTGAGAACCGGCGCGCTGGCGTTTGCCCCTCCGAGCGCGGCTGTGTAGAAGTCGTAATTATCATTTTGAACCATCCAATCCTTTTGTTTCAGAATAGGATCATTCCACCATTTCGCGTGAAAAGCTGGGAGACTGTTGATGGCTTCAATGGCTTGCGAGGCAGTAATCGCCCATGAAGGTGATTCCGCCGGTGCTAGGTCCCTCATCAATATGACACAATCCTGAGTTTCAGGGTTGTGTTCAGCATACAGACATTCAGGTGTAGCAATGCCTACATCAGGGAACTCACTGTAGAAAGATGTTTCTCGTCGATACTGGTCGTAGTTTGCAATGATTTGTTCCAATACCATGGGGTTTCTGGACGCAATCTTGGCGACCATTTTTTGTGGTAGCTCTGACAAAGGGTTCTTGTAGCTAACATCGAGCAGAACAATTTCAGCGGTTTGTCCCGGGATATCTGAATCAATCGCCTTGCAACCAGTCACTTCGTTGTTGCCCAGTTTTCCCCAATTAGATAAAGCCTCATTTAACCAGTCAACCGTAAAATCTTTACTCTCTTTTGGGATTTTCATAGCGACCTCTTTTGTTGTTTTTTGCAAAACTTTGACATTCCCCAACATAGTAAAGCCTTTCAGTGATCAGGCATAGCATACAAAGATGTTTCAAATTAGCATCAATGAAAACTTGTTTTAAGCTGCCGTCTCACTAGCGTTGGTGTTCCGCCATCTTAGCTGTTTTAGGCGTAAGAGATGTTGTCTCAACGTGTCGGCGATGATGAAACAAAAAAATGCAGGGTTGTATGAAAGGTGTCAATCGGAAAGTTGTGGTGTGGTTTGAAAGCCCAAGGGTTGTCATAGTGGACGCAAATCGTTCACTTCTATCTGTGCGATGCCGATACCCGATTCGCCCGCGACCGCATATAACAGATAGGTGAATTCTCCCTCCACATACACAGCAGGATCTCGGAGTTGGTTTACCGCCCCGTATGCCACACTCCGAACGGAAGGCACCAATGGGGCATGTGCGCCCTCCCATGCGTGTTCAGGTCTGAGTACTTCAAGTGCGGCGGATACTTCCCACTGAGACCAATCACCTGATATGTCGATACTGCTTAGTTTGATATGTTCGGGCATATCACCTACTTCAGTCCAGAATACGTAGAGCGTCGAGTTTTTTTGTAATACCGCGGCATGTCGCATATGTTTGTTAAAGAGTAGGGGCCCCTCTTCGAAGGGGCCTTGCGGCGTTGCAGCGCGATAGAATTGTCCTGGCATGGCAAGCCCATAGGTAATTCCGTGCCAGTTGAAAGCGCGGAAGTAAGTTTTACCGAGAGTGCTGGGGGCAGCTAAAAAATGAATGCCATCGCGTGACACGGCGAGCCGAGTCGTCTGATATGCAAGACCTTCAAGACCATGAAAGTACATCAAGATTTGCTTGTTAACATGGTCGACATGTACGTCCGGAGATGCAATGTGTGGGGTTGTTATTTCTTCCTTGATGCCATGCTGTAATTTTATACCGGCAGCCAGACGATTTGCTTCAAAGCGCGCGAGTTGCGTTTCGGTAATTTCTGGTGGCACAGTCAAGAAATGAGATTGTCCAAGCTGTAGGCTGCCGGGCTGATAAATGCACCAAGGACCTGTTAGATTATCCGCGTAGGCCAGTCTGATATAGCTGCCTTTATGGTCGGCGAAGTACAAATAGTATTTGCCTAGCGCATCTTCAATCCAATCTGGCATCCGAATAAGAGAGGGACCCTGAATGTTCTCTCCAATCGAAGCATCAAGCCCCGGATGAATAATAGGCTCCTCTGTCAGTCGGTGGGCTTGAACGCTGCTTTGCATGCTGGCGATTGATGGATTGATTGATGTCTAATGAGCTTAGATAAGTTACGCATGTTACTCAAGTTGTCGTGGCATCGAAAAAGACTTAGTGTACTAGTGCTATGCTCATGTTGACGCAATTCCGATGTAAAAAAAGGATGAAATATGTCTGATGAAAAATTTGTTGTGACTCACCGGCACGAAGGTTGGGCCGAGCTGATATTAAATAGGCCTGAGCGCAGAAATGCGATTATCGCGCCGATGAGTATTGCGCTTAAATCAGAGTTAAACGCACTCGCCAGCGATAACGACGTGCAGTGTGTTGTGCTGCGTGGTGCCGAGGGTTATTTTTGTTCAGGAGTCGATCTCAAGGCACTTCAGGCTGATCCTCCTCCTCCTTGGCGGGACCAACAATTTAGTAGCTGGCGTGAACTCCACATCTGTTTGTATCAGTTCCCCAAGCCAATTATCGGCGCTTTTGAAAAATTTGGTATTAATGCGGGTGCTGCTTTGGCAATGGCCTGCGATTTGCTCGTAAGCGGCGAAACAGCTTTCTTGCAAGTGGGTGAAATACAACAGGGTTCAGGTGTTCCAATGAATGCAGCCTGGTCAAAAATTAAAATGACAGAGCAAGTGTTTGCCCGATTAGCGTTTATGGGAGACCGGGTGCAAGGTCCGGATTTGGTGCGATTAGGGTTGGCGATGGAATGTGTCGACGACGACATGGTGGTGGAGCGGTGTCATGAAATCGCAAAAAGAATTGCGTCCTTTCCTGTCGGAGCTTCGTCCACGGTGAAAAGCAGTATTGTTGGTCAACGTGGCGTTAGCGATGTTGAGGCTTTCTTTTCAAAGGGTGGTGCCTCGACCGCGTTGCTGACAGCGGGCAAGGTCCAGTAGTCAGCATTGAAATGTCGAGCGTTACAATCCCAGAACCGCCTGAGCGATGATGTTGTGTTGAACCTCGCTGGAACCACCGGCTATGGTATAGCCCCGGTGGTGATACATTCTGCTCGCGACCATATCACTATAGTCCGAGCCAATTGCACCGGTGCCATCGGCGCGCATGCGTGAATCCAGCGGTAAACCGTACAGTGCAATCGCTTCAAACATCAGAGAATCCATGGCCTGTACCAATTGACTCCCCTTTAATTTCAGCATGGACACTTCCGCTCCGATGCTGCCGCCGGCATCGAACTTCGAAAGGTATCTAAGCGCCGTTGCATCGAGCGCCTCTAAGCGAATTTCGAGCGCCGACAGTTTCTGCCAGAAAGTGTCATCGAACGCGATGCCTCGTTTTTGTTCTTCTCGGGTAATGGTGAAGATATTCCCCAGTATCCGTCTGTTTTCAGCGACTCGGGACACCTGAAGTCTCTCGTTGCCAAGTAGGTTTTTCGCGACGGTCCAACCTTTGTTTTCCTCACCCAGGCGATTTGTTTTGGGCACAACGACGTCGTCAAAAAACACCTGGTTCCAGAGTCGAACGCCGTTAAACGCCAGTAGCGGTTCGACGGTGATCCCGGGAGTTTCCATATCGATCAGTAAAAAACTGATCCCCAGTTGCGGTTTGACATCAGTGTCTGTCTTTACAAGCACAAAGATGTGGTCTGCAAGTTCAGCCGCACTGGTCCATATTTTCGATCCATTGACGACATAATTGTCACCGTCAGAAGTCGCAGTGGTGCGTAGCGATGCTAGGTCTGAGCCTGCTTGAGGCTCCGAATAACCCTGACACCAGGACATTTCAGCATTTAAAATTTTTGGTAGGTATTTGTTTTTTTGTTCGTCGGAACCGTACTTGATGATTGCGGGTCCAACCATGCTAAAGCCAAAACCCTGCAGCTCTGGGGCATGTGCAGAGCGCAATTCAATATCAAACAAATGTCGCCTGACAGCTGACCACTGTGCGCCACCAACTTCTACCGGCCAATGTGGCGCAGCCCAGCCTTTTCGGTTCAGAATCCGCGTCCATTCATCAGTTTCTGATTTTTCTACACCATAGCCAAGGCGTACTTTTTCGCTGACCTTTTTATCCAGATTAGCAGCCACATAAGCGCGTACTTCAGATTGAAATGCAATGTCAGCGTCATTGAGTGCGAGTTCCATTTTGCCCTCCGGCCTTTCAGCAGTGTCGATGGCTACTAAAAAATCATTTTGCAGCAAGATTACACGCTCCAATGCGTCAGGGCAAAGTCGCGATGATTGATTCTTATCGTCGTTAGCACTACTCTAATGGAAGCGACCAACGCGACAGTGGCAAATCAGCTACATCTCACGTCAAACTGGTGCCGGCAACAATCAAGCGGTTATTCAGCGCCTGCGCTTGGATCAGGTTTTTAGTGACTGAAGGTGATACGACCCATTGGCCTAAAATAACGAATTGATAATGATGAAAATTAACGACCTGAGCCGTAGAAACTTCCTGAATTTGGTGGGCGTCGCCGGCGGCAGCACAGCAATTTACCAGACTTCCCTCGCGATGGGCGTGATGTCCGAAACAGGCAAGCCAGCCAAACTGGATCTCAAACAGGTCAAGGGTGAGAAAAAGTCCGTATTGGTGCTAGGAGCTGGCATATCTGGTTTATCCGTCGCCTATGAGTTGGAACGTGTTGGATACCAGGTGACTGTGCTTGAGGCATCAAAGCGTATTGGCGGACGTAACCTGACACTTCGCCACGGTGACGAAATTGATGAGTTGGGTCAGAAACAAATATGTGAATTCGATGACGACCCGAAAATGTATTTTAATGCCGGCCCCGCAAGAATCCCGGGGCATCACCGGCGGGTGTTACAGTATTGCAAAATGCTGAAAGTGCCGCTCCAGATAAAAACCAACTTTAGCCGTCCCGCTTATACTCATGAAGCCGATCATTTCGGCGGCGAACCCATACGGGTGAGTAGATACATTGCTGATGCGAGAGGTTTCTTGTCTGAGTTGCTTCATAAGGCGGTTGATAAAAATATATTTGATGAGAGCTTGTCACCCGAGGAAATTGAAAAGCTGAGAGACTTTGTTAAAAATTATGGAGACCTTAAAGCTGATGGCACCTATCAAGGAACCATTAGGGGTGGTATCAAATCCGGCGGCATGGTCATTCCGTCAGCATCTCACGAACCAATAGAACTAAGAGCCTTACTAGATAGCAATTTCTGGCGTTCAGGTTTGGTGAGCTCTGAAAACCCAGACTGGGGCGATCCTTTAATGGAAATCTCCGGCGGTATGGACGGCATTGTTAAGGCATTTGTGGAAGCGATTAGAAGTGAAATCGTCACTAACGCCCAGGTGCAGAGCATAAGGAATACGACTGAAGGAGTGGCGGTTGAATACCATCATGGTGGCAAGCGTAAGCAATTGAAAGCTGATTGGTGTTTCAACAGTATACCGTCGCACTTTATGCCATCAATACCTAACAATTTTGCCGATGACTATATAGCGGGATTGAGTGCGATGAGTCGCGGCAATTTCTTCAAGCTTGGTTTTCAGATGAAGAGCCGATTCTGGGAAGACGAAGGGATTTACGGCGGTATTACCAGAACAAGTCAGCGCATCAATCAAATTTGGTACCCGTCAGCGGATATCCATTCTGAAAAAGGTGTTGTGTTGGGCGCCTATGCTTTCCACGGTCAATCAGGTTTTTTTGAAAAAATGACCCCCGCCGAACGGCTAAACTTTGCTGCCGATTGTGGCGAGGTTGTTCACCCGGGTTACAGAGATCAGATTGAAGCGGGTGTCAGTGTGCCCTGGGGAAGAATGAACCATATGATGGGCTGCGGGGTTATATGGTCCGATGAAGTCCGAGCAAAGTATTGGGATAGATTGCGTCTGCCAGAGGGCAGGCACTACATGATGGGCGATCAGATTAGCTATCACTCCAGTTGGCAAGAAGGTGCTTTAGCTTCGGCTGAATTTGCAATGCAGGATATGGATCAGCGAGTAAGAGCCGCTGACGCAGCGACAACGGAGGCAAAATGAAGGGCGACGTAATTAAGTCGTTGGTATTTTTGTTGTTGGTTGCTGGATCTTTGAGCGCTAACGGAAAAGATCGATCAATTCCGCCAGATGATCTTGTTTACTGCACCGTGTGCCACGGTGTCAATTTGATGGGTAATTCCCTGTTAAAAGCGCCAAGGCTAAGCGGCATGGCATCATGGCACGTAAAACAACAGTTACAAAGTTTCAGGCATGGCTGGCGAGGCGTGCATGAAAAAGACCTCGCCGGTCTTGAAATGAGGCCTATGGCAAGAGAACTGACCGATAAGCAAATCGAGCAGGCTGCGAAGTTCGTTGCCAGCACATGGTCGGATTTGCCTCGTAAGACCATCAAAGGTGATGTCGGTCACGGTAAAATGTTATATCAAAGTTGTTTGGCGTGTCATGGTAGAGAAGGGGAAGGCAATGAAACCCTGCGTGGGTCTCCGCTCGCAGGGCTGAACGATTGGTACGTTAAAGCGCAACTCGAAAATTATCAAAACGAGCGGCGGGGCCATAACACGGAGGATGTTTATGGCACGCAAATGAAGGCCGCCTCGATGGTGTTGAACAGTGAAGTTGATGTGCTGGACATCGTGAGTTATATCGCAACCCTGCAGCCTAAATTAAGGCAGGAATAATCACAGGTTAGCCATAGCCTGCTCAATTGTATCAGCGGGAAACGCACTTTCGAACGGTCTGATACCAAATTCTAGCCTTAGTGCTTGCGTTGATTTGTTCCAACAGTCTTCCCACTCAATATCCATAAAATTCGGTGACCTGCGACCGTGTTGCCATGCTTCTGAGACAACATGCATCAGCAGTGCAAAGCCTTCAGGACTTCGGTTTGCTGATATGGTCAGGCTAGAGGCAAGGAACATCGCGGAATAATTGTGACCAAACTGCGCAAGCTGGAATGACGAGATCGCCACTTCATGCAGTGCCGTAGTCTCGTAGCCTGCCATGAGGTGCCAAACATCATGCATCTGCAGAATTCTTGTGTTCAGATAATTGAGTGCCGGTGGTAAGGCCGATAGCCCAATAGCATTCCTATCAAGCACTTCAGGGTCAAAATTGTTTGTGACCCACATATCATGTAGTTCCCGACCCAGCGAGTTTTCTGGCAAGCGACTGAGCGTGTCAAAACTTATAACGCCTGGTATGGCTTTTTTTTCTGGTGTGCGAACACCAGCGTGATCGCAGGCTGCAGCTTCGGCTCGTATGCCAAACTCTTGGTCAACGAAGCCGCCTAAACCGGCAGCCCGAAGTGTGATGCTGGTTGCGTCGTACCCCTTTTCAGCGTCATCAATCATCGACCAAAAAGCCGACCAAAATTCGTCATTTAAAGTACAGTCCGGAGTTGGTTTCAGCGCGTTTGATAGTGATTCGCCAGTATTCAGCCAGCTATTGGCAATGTGGTCGTAGACGTATTGCGTGGATTCAGGATTGGCGAATGCAACCCATGCAAGCGTCGCGCATAGTTCACTTCTTGCCAAGGCATCTCCTTGTTGGGCGCGAGTGACAATATCGGCAAGGCTTGAAACCGTGGGTCGAGTGGTGCTTGCCTGAAATACTTTTCGATTCATTCTATTTCCCTAGGGTAGATATTTGCATTTGTAAACCTAGGTCATCGTTTTCCTAGTTTAAATGATGACCAATTGTTGTCACAATATTAGCAGGCACTTGGTGCCAACTAAAATGATAAGAGGAGGAATTAACATGGAATCTTTGAGACGCTGTATGCCGCTTGTGTTTTTGCTGAGTTGTCTTGCTATGTTCCAGACAGCTGGGGCGCAAGAGTTACCAGAGGTGCTGAAAGATGCACCGCCTCAAAAACTGATGGCGGTTGGGCTGGGTTTAATGGACCTGGAAGATGATCGAAAAGCAGAGTTCGGTAGAGTGGTTGATGATTTTTCCGTCAAAACCGCCAAGGCAATCCGAAAAATAATGAAAAGAAATGAGCCGGGAATGCCGAGAAAAATTGGAAAGAGGTTGAAACGGGCATTCAAGGATCTGGACAAGCAGGTGGAGCCGATCGTGCCGAAAGAAAAATGGGAGGCTTATCTTATTTTCAAGAAAGGGCTAGCGGATCAACTTACACCGGGAAGGTAACCGGTGTAAGTTATGCTTAATCCTCGGCTGTTTAGCTTTTGAATTTTTTCCAGTCAGCTCATTTGTAGGAGCTCTACCCAATTTCCATCCGGGTCTGCAATCATTGATATCGTCACGCCCGGACGGATATTGGTGGGTGGCACCGCTATTTGATAGCCTGCCTCGCCACACAGTTTAGTCACTGCTTCAAGATTGTTAACTGAAATCGTGAAATACCGGTAACCGGTTGATCCACCTATCCCGCCAGGCGCCGCTTCTGCAGGAGGTTTTTTTCCGTTCACGACAATCTTGACTGTGGTGGTGCCGCAGGTCAGGCGGGTCATGTGGCTGCCGCCCGGCATATCCATTTCGCCATCCGGTTTTAGACCCAGGGTGTCTCGATAGAATTTAACCATTGGGGCTGCGTCCAGCGTGATGATACCCAGATCAATTGAGTCTTTTGTGAGTTGTAGTGCCATTGATTGCTCCCGTTTTTAAAAACATACTGTAACTGGAATTTTTGCCCGCCACCACGGTGTTTTGGGTCAGACTTGCGCTCAACGGTTGAAAATTATCAGGGCTCGATGGTCAGGAATAAAACCGCCGCATGGCCAGAGCGAATGTGTCTCGTTAGGCCCAGTAGTCCAAAATTTCAGCATTACATCGACTGACGGTGCTGTTGTCTATCACAGAATCAAAGGTCTGTTTGTTCCCCGGTGCTAGGACATCGTCCTTAACAACATAAACAACACTTTTCTCGATGGCGAGGCCTGATCTGTTTAACCAGATGGCATGCACGGTGACATAGGACAGTTCTGTATTACCCGTATTCTCCACATAGCCTTTCATCAGCGTGCGCTCGTTGGCACGTTTGCACAAGGTGACGATGACTTTCAGTGCAGGTATCTTTTTTTCTTCCTGAACGATGGTTTTTGGCGCGGGTGTCTGAGTTTTGGCAGGCTTGAATACTTTTTCCCAGACGAGGTAGGTTCCAAACAGACCCAGTGCGATCAGAATTGATACAAGCATTGCGCGATTAGTCATGGGCTACACTCGATTCACGATAGATTGTTGGCAAGACCAGGTTTGACCCAGTGTTACCAGCAGGCACCCAGTTTCTCTGGTGGCAGAGGTCGGAGTATAAGGAATAAGGCATGGAAGACGCAAAGGCTTTGCTGAAGGCAATCGCTGTTGCCTTTCGGTTCTGATTAAAGAACATTATTTCGTCTGCCTTTTTGCTTGCGCTCAGCCAACCTCTTCGTTGTCCCCAACGTCTAGTGTGGTGAACGCAGGGTGGATCAGAAAGCTTATTGTGTCTGATTCGGTGCTATCAATCTCAACATTAAGGTATAGTCTGCACTGAAATACCCCAGTTCCCCAAAGGAGGATGCGTATGCGCGTTTATGTCGGTAGTGACCATGGTGGCATCGAAATGCGCGAGCAACTTACGGCGTTGTTAATTGAATGGGGCCATGAAGTGCTCGAGACTTTCGGGCCGCAAAGCGGTGAATCGGCGGACTACCCCGATGTCGCATTTGATCTCTGTCGCGCATTATTGGCGAGTGAAGAAAGTGAAGTTCCCGCTTTTGGTTTGCTTGTGTGCGGTACCGGGCAGGGAATGGCGATCTCAGCTAATAAATTTCCTGGTATCCGCGCCGGAGCGGTGAGTGATGCGTTTTCGGCAAAAATGATACGGGAACACAACGATGCAAATGTGATTTGTCTCGGACAAAGAGTGCTGGGCAGTGAACTGGCGGCGCTGATACTGCGTAGCTACATCGAAAGTACATTTGCCGGAGGGCGACACGAAACCCGGGTTGGCAAGATCAATGGAATTGACGAGCAAGCGCGTTTGGTATCGTCATAAGCGCACGTGGGCCAAGTCTGGTTCGCCTTTGAATGGCAGGTAGGGTAGTCTTCGCCCTACTTTTCGCCCAGCAGATCAACATGAATTCAGTGAAGAAATTCTCTCTTTGGACCGCGATTGCCGTTGTGGTTGCCAACATGGTAGGGACGGGTATCTTCACATCGCTGGGTTTTCAGCTGTTGGATATTCACTCGCCTTTTGTGCTGATGATGTTGTGGGTCGTCGGAGGCGTGACGGCACTTTGTGGCGCGCTCACCTATGCTGAGTTAAGCGCGCGACTGCCTCGGTCCGGGGGTGAGTACAATTTTCTATCCCAAATTTGGCACCCAGGCGCTGGATTCGTTTCTGGTTGGGTTTCCGCGACGATTGGTTTTGCAGCGCCGATAGCCCTGGCGGCGATGACCTTTGGGGCTTACCTGTCGGCTGTCTTCCCGGAAGTTGATCAGACGCTGTCGGCTTCTTTGCTTGTTGTCGCACTGACGATTCTTCACTGCATATCCCGCGCAGCAAGCGGTGGGACCCAATCGATTATGACTGCGCTCAAAGTGCTGTTGATCTTAGTGTTCTGTTTCATGGTGGCAATATTTTCTGAACAGCCACAAACTTTTTCCCTAGCGCCTCAAATTGGAGATCAAACTCTGGTGTTGAGCAGTGCTTTTGCAGTGAGCCTGATTTATGTCAATTATGGTTATACCGGTTGGAACGCGGCGACCTACATCACTAACGAAATAGAGGATCCTCAAAAAAATCTACCGATCATCCTTATCTCAGGTACTTTGATAGTGATGGTTTTGTATCTGTTACTTAATTATTTCTTTTTGTTTGGCGCGCCAATTGAAGCGCTGGAAGGAAAAATTGAAATCGGTGTCATTGTTGCAGAACAGGCTCTTGGTGAGGTGGGTGGTAGCGTGATGGGCGGTCTCCTCTCCCTTATGCTGATATCAACAGTGAGCGCGATGGTGTTGGCAGGACCTAGAGTGCTTCAGGTAATTGGAGAAGATTTCAAAATTTTCAGTTTCCTCTCCACCGTTAGGCAAGGAGTACCTATCGTCGCGATACTGTTCCAGTCAGCGATAGCGCTTGGTTTCATATTAAGCTCGACTTTCGAGTCTGTGCTCGTGTTTGCCGGTTTTGTTATGGGTTTAAACACTGTCTTTACTGTCGCGGGCGTTTTCGTTCTGAGGTTCCGCAAAATCGGTGAAGAAGGAATCTACAGGACTTGGGGTTACCCGGTGACACCGTTGATATATCTGGGCCTCACAATCTGGACGTTGACCTATATCCTGATTAATCGACCAGAAGAAGGTCTCAATGGGCTAGCGTTAATAGGGACCGGTTTGGTCATCTATTATTTATCGAGCCGAAAGGGTATGAACACCCGAAAGCCAGATCAAATGGTTGGGGATAAGTAGCCCTCTGTGACAAACCGCTCAACAAGTGCTGATGCACGATTCAATGCACTGGTCAGATTATTGGCGAGTGATAGTGCCGACCGCATCTCGCCTGCAGGACTGGAGGGAAATGATCTGCATCTCGCACGAAAGCAGTTGGGAGTTGATTTGCCTCCCTTTCTGAGGACGCTCCTCGTTGCTGATGGCACGGTCACGATGGCGCTTGAAGCGTTTTATGACGAACCCGTCGATGTGGTGACAATGAACCAGTCTTCTGAGGCGCTGGCGACTTCATTGCCTGCGCTTGTGATTGAGCAAGGTGAGGAAGTGCTCTATCGGGAAGTGATATTGCGTGGTCGTCAATCAGATTGTGTTTACGCTTCGGCTTATAGTTTGATACGAAAGGCAGCGGTAGGACAAAGTTTATACCAGGCGCTTGTGGAAGAGCGAGTAGGCATTGGCACACTGCTGCGAAATACAGCAAAAGGTAGTTACCGTGAGATCCTAAAGCTACGGGTAGGGGGGCTTGGTGATGACCTGGAAATTGGCGCGGGTGAATTGATGGTGAACAGGACTTATTGTGTCTACCTTGATTCTGCTCCCGGCATACTGATTACAGAGGTATTTCCAGTTTCGCGCTACATGTCGGGAAGATAGTGATAGCGAGTGTAGATAAGGAAAAGCAGTATGGGTGAATATTATTGGCACGATTTTGTCGGCAACGTTGGCGTGTTTCTGATTCTGCTTTGCTATTTCTTGTTACAGATTGAAAATATGAAAAGTGACGGGGTTCTTTATTCCGCGCTAAACGGCTTAGGTGCTGTGCTCATACTGGTGTCCCTGGCTTATAATTTTAATCTTTCGGCATTTATCATTGAGTTAGCCTGGGTGGCTATCAGTGTGCTGGGTATTTACAAGTACTATCATCAACGACGCCGTCTGGATGCCGGCAACGGAGCGTCAAAAGGGCAGTCCAGTTGAGCAACCAGTTGGCGGCGCTGAATCGGCTTTTCCGACCGCAAGGACACCTATTTTACGGTTGGTATATCGTGGGTGCCGCCAGTGGGATTCAAATGTTATCCGGTCTTCTGTGGATGCAATCATACGGCGCCTATGTTGTCCTGCTGCAAGCTGATTTCGGCTGGAGTAAAACAATGTTGGCCGGTGCGTTTGCGCTGACTAGAATTGAAAGTGGTATCCTCGGCCCCTTACAAGGGTGGTTAGTCGACAAATACGGGCCGAGAATCATTTTACGAATTGGGATTGTGATATTTGGTCTGGGTTTTATTCTATTTAGTCGTATTGATTCAATCCTTACCTTCTATTTGACCTTCGCGATGATAGCGGTCGGTTCCAGTCTGGGTGGTTTTGCGACATTGATGGTATCAATCGTTAACTGGTTCAACCAGCATCGTGCGAAGGCCATTTCTTTTTCTCACTTGGGTTATTCTCTGGGTGGACTTGCGGTGCCTTTAGTGATTCTGTGCCTTGAAGGATACGGTTGGCGATTTACTGCGATGCTATCCGGCGTGATTGTGCTGGCTGTAGGATTACCGCTGGTTCAAATGGTTAAACATCGTCCCTCGGAAACGGGTGATCTAGTCGACGGTGAACCGGAAAAGCTGTCCTCGACAGCTAAATCAGAAGTGTCTGTGTTTGACGAGAATCGCGATTTTACCGCCAGGCAAGCGATGCGAACATCATCATTCTGGTTGATATCAACGGGGCATGCTTGTGCGCTTCTGGTGGTGTCGTCGGTCATGGTTCACGTAGTTCCGCACTTAACAGAGGGGCTAGGCTATAGCCTTTCGCAGGCCGGCCTGGTGGTCGCATTGATGACAGGCTGTCAGATGTTGGGTCAACTCGCGGGTGGTTATCTCGGTGACAAGTTCAACAAACGTTTCATCTGTATCTGTTGCATGGTAGCTCATGCCGTCGGTCTCATGACGATTGCCTATGCCTCTCATTACTGGATGGTACTTGGTTTTGCCTTGCTGCACGGGCTTGCATGGGGAATTCGCGGGCCACTCATGGTTGCGTTGCGGGCTGATTATTTTGGTCCTTCGTCTTTTGGCACCATTATGGGTTTTTCTTCTCTCATCGTAATGTTTGGTATGTCGGGCGGCCCTATCGTCGCAGGGCTACTGGCGGATATCTATGGCAACTATGAGCTAGGCTTTACTGTGCTTGCCATCGGCGCGTTCGTAGGATCTTTTTGTTTTTTGGCGGCAACCCCGCCAAAAGCGCCTCCGAGAGTGGCCATGTAAATACCCATAGCTACCTGCTGAAGCGGCTTTTTTGGGGCCATTAGGAGGGCGTTGGATTACGCGTTAACGTGGTTTTGCGATTGGAAGCTGCAGAAAATCAAGAGTAGCCTGATTTTGCTGACCAAAATTGATCTATTTTTCGCGAAAGAATCTTGGTATAAAACCCGCTCGATTTATTTGCAATCGCAGAGGAGAAACCATGAGCGAAGCATTGGAAGCAAATACACCGCCAGAATTTAAACGTCCGGGTGACTCTGAGGTCGATACAAGCGGCCCTTTGCCATCTGCTTATGACCTCGCGATTGAAGATATCAATCCGGTGAATCCCCGCTTGTTCAGTGAAAACAAAATGTTGGAATTCTTCAAGCGATTGCGCGAAGAAGATCCGGTCCATTTCAATGAGACGGAACTTGCAGGCAGGTTCTGGTCGTTAACCCGGTACGAAGATATTAAGAAGGTTGATTCGGACCATGCGAACTTCTCATCTGCACACGGTATTACGCTGGGGCTACCCATTGATATGGAGCTGCCTGAGGGCGCGCTAAATGTCAGTATGTTTATCGCGATGGATCCACCGACCCACGATGTTCAACGAAAAACAGTGACCGGGGTCGTTGCGCCGAGCAATCTGGCGAAGCTCGAGCCTCTGATACGCGAGCGAACACAAGAAGTGCTTGACTCCGTGCCTATGGATGAACCTTTCGACTGGGTTGAAACCGTATCTATTGAACTGACAACCCGAATGCTAGCGACATTGTTTGATTTTCCGTTCGAAGAACGTCGGAAATTAACCCGCTGGTCTGATGTGGCAACAGCTGTGCCCGGTGCTGGTATTGTGGACACCGAAGAGCAACGTCGTGAAGAGTTGATCGAGTGTCTTCAGTACTTCACTAATCTCTGGGAAGAGAGAAAAGCTAATCCGGGCGAGGATCTCGTCTCTATGTTGGTGCATGGTGAAGATACCAAAGATATGGCGCCGCTTGAGTTTCTGGGCAACCTTATATTGTTAATTGTCGGCGGTAACGACACCACTCGAAACTCTATGTCTGGCAGTATTCTGGCGTTGAATGAGTTCCCGAAACAGTATGACAACCTGATTGAGAACCCAGACAAGATTCCATCTTTCGTCGCTGAATTGATCCGTTGGCAGACGCCGCTTGCCTACATGCGTCGAACAGCAAACAATGATTGCATCATTGGTGGTAAACAGATCAAGCAAGGTGACCAAATACTGATGTGGTACCTTTCCGGTAATCGTGACGAAACCGTATTTGAGAATCCTGACGAAATCGACATGGATCGTAAAAACGTGCGTAATCATCTGTCATTTGGTTTTGGAATCCATCGTTGCATGGGTAATCGACTGGCTGAACTCCAATTGAGAATTCTATGGGAAGAGATTCTGACCAGATTCGAAAAGATAGAATTGCTTGAGGAGCCTGAACGAGCCTATTCATCTTTTGTGAAAGGCTACACTCGCATGATGGTCAAGGTGAGCGCCAAGAAAAACTAGAAAAAGGTAAGACCTCGGTGACCGTCAATTTTGTGGTCACCGAGGCTTTGTCTGGTACGACTGTTCAGTCCTCGTTTACCAGCACTATTCCCTCGTCTGGCGACGCGCCATTTCTAACCTCTTCGAAGACTGCCGCTAAGGATTCAGGGCAGGTATTTTCTCTGATATTGACCCACTGATCGACGCGTTCTAAAAATGCGTTCCACGCCGAGGTAAGCTTGTCCTGAAACGTAGCGGCACCCCAGTCTTTGTGACGTTTTTGAATTTGGCTCGGTGCAAAAAACATGGCAGGTTTGGCGCCCGGTAAGCTCGAAGGGTCTGCGCCCTCACGTGAGTCCCAGTGGGTGATACCAACGCCGCAACTGTAGACCAGTTTGTCCTCAAAGTGATGATGGATACGCCCAAGGACCTCGCGGTTTCCGGCCATGTCGACAAATGCGGTGGTGGTATCCGTACTCAGGTCTTCGATATCGTCATAGGTGACGACTTCGTCATATAGCCCGAGAGACTCGACAAAACCGATGTTACCCTTTGATGTGAGTCCAATCACTTTGACCTTACCTGATTGTTTGAGCATGAAAGCGAAACCAAATGACGTTTTGCTTGAGGCACTTGAGAGCATGATGCTCTCAGCACCGAAGAATGCGTTGTCCATGAAGAAATCGTCGAGCACAAATGCGGTCGTGAAAAGCGGACGGTAAAGCATCTGGTGATTGTCTTTGCCATCTGTATATCCGTTAGCGTCGCTTAATACAGCGTATTGATTATAGGTGGGCGGTAGAGCCTCTCGATGTTTGCTCGCATCGACAAAACCGCGCTCGTTGATTCGTGCAGGCTCCACGACCAGTTCGCTTGACATGGGGTAATAGCCGTAAAATCGAGTGCCTGCCTCGATATCATCGCAATTTGATTCAGCAACGGTGGCGACACCCCAAACGGGAATACGACCCCAGTTATTTTCAGCGGGAAAGAACTGCCAATAGCCAATCATATCTCCTGCGACACCGTAGGTGATGTTATTGGCCGTCAGCGCAAAACGCTCGATAGAAAGCCGGACCTGTCCTGCACTGAGGCTGGCTGGCAACGGATGAATAAGTCGGTGGGTTGAGAGGTCGTTTTTGTCGACCTGAAAATCGAACGAAGGCATAGCTGTCCTGATAAATAAGTTGGGAGTGCCAGTCTACCGCAGTTGTAGCGTGGGTGACGAGTCAGCGTCTTGTGTCAATGACAATTGTCGCTGAAGATTGCTCTGAAACCGATTATGATATGCGTCCATTTTGAAACAGTCTCCAGCGAGTCGCTAAGGATCAACAGTGCATTCACGGTTAACAGAGCTCATTGATATTCTCGATCTGGAGCAGATCGAGGAAAATGTGTTCCGGGGGCGGCATCAAGTTGAGAATAGAAATCGACTCTATGACCATGCGCTGTGGTTCCATGATCAGGATGCGCGGGTGGATCAATGGATACGCTATGCGCTTGACGCGCCGCTTAGTTCAGCGACAAGAGGATATAATCGCAGTTCAATATTTGGCGAAAGTGGTCATTTAATCGCATCAACAATGCAGGAATCCCTGATGAGGTTGCGTTAGAATCGTATTATGACGAACTCGAAATTTGATTACCTAAGGAATATGGGTGTTGATGTCTGGACACGACGAGAAAATGTCTTGGATATCGCGACCGTTAAGGGTTTATCGGATGCGCCTGTCGAGAGCGTGGCAGTCGCCCGTTCAGGCACGCTAGCTGGCCCGTCTGCCTTGGCATCGCCAGAGCCCGTCAGCCTCGCGACAAATCAGGCCGAAACAAGTCCTGAAAATGCGACAGGTATACCAGCGCTGCGCGCGATAGCTGCGCAACTAAGAAATCCCGAGTCGAAAAACGCCGTTGGAACGAGTGCGGGGGCAGACAACCTGGCGTCGGCGCAAAGTCAAGATATTCGGCCGGAGCCGCCGAAGACTGAAAGGTTTGCGCCATCCCCTGAATTTCTTTTTTGTTTTCTGGACTATGTACCAGAAGCTGGCGAGGGCGTAACACTGGTTTTTTCTCTACCCTATGAGACTCAATCGCTGCCTCGCGAGGCCCGCCAGTTTAGCGATGATGTCGCCAGAGCGCTGTTTGGTAAAAGTGTCAATCCTGTTGTCGGCGATCTTCGTTGGCCGATGGTCAGGTCAACGCACATTGCACAGACAGAATCGGAGGCGAAGACTGTCGTAGTTGATCGGGTCAGACGCTGTCAAAGTAAATTGATTCTGTTTGGAGAAACTATTCAACACTATGTCGTTGGTGCGCGGGGAGTTGCCCACCAAGAGGTTTACCAGGCGCTTGATTACGCTCAATACTGGGCTGCACCAGAGCCGGGAAATCAGCCGTCGGTATTTCCAAAGCATGAATTGTGGAGACTCGTCACTGAAGTACGAAGCGCGCTACAAAAAGGTGCGCAAGACGTTCCATGAACGCCCTCACGCCGGTGCAAACAATTCGCCGAATGAAGGTCGATGATTTAGCCGAGGTGCTTTTCAACGAGCGGAGGTCATACTCTCACCCATGGACTGAAAGCGTCCTAAGAGATGTGATCGATTCGGACTATGAATGCTGGGTGTTTTTTCTAGAAAAAATAAATATTGGGCATGGAATACTCTCTTTCGGTGCGGGTGAATCTCACCTGCTTAATGTGTGCATTAATCCGGAGCAACAGGGCCAGGGTTATGGCAGAAAGCTTGTAGAGCATCTATTGGCTCGGGCACGAGGGCATAACGCACAAAAAACATTCCTCGAAGTCAGAGCATCAAACCTTGCGGCCTATGCTTTGTATCTGAAGTTGGGTTTTAGCGACATTGGCGTACGGCACGATTACTATCCCGCATTTTCTGGTCGCGAAGATGCGCTTGTGCTGATGAAAGAGCTGTAATCGTCCTAAAAGACAGCGCAAGTTTCAATATTTCCGCTGCGGATCACTTTGGTTGTGACAATGAAATGCTTTCGGCGCTAGAATAGCGCCTTTTTTGCAGCGAGCCGTCTTTTGTATCGTTTGCAGCCTGGAGTAGTAGTTTTGTCGGAAGTTCAGTCAACAAACGAAATCATGAACCGTCGTACTTTTGCGATTATCTCGCACCCCGATGCGGGAAAGACGACCATCACGGAAAAGCTGCTGTTGCTGGGACGCGCTATTCAGTTGGCTGGAACAGTCAAATCGAAAAAATCCGATCGTTACGCAACTTCTGACTGGATGGAAATGGAGAAGGAGCGGGGAATATCTGTCACAACCTCTGTGATGCAATTTCCTTACAAGGGTAAAGTAGTGAATCTGCTTGATACTCCTGGCCACGAAGACTTCTCTGAAGATACCTATCGAACCTTGACGGCCGTCGACTCGGTTTTAATGGTGATTGACTGCGCCAAGGGTGTCGAGGATAGAACCGTAAAACTGATGGATGTTTGCCGGCTGCGCGACACACCGATCGTGAGTTTTATCAACAAAATGGACCGGGAAGTTCGAGACCCAATTGAGGTGTTAGACGAAATAGAAGAAGTGCTCGATATCGGTTGCGCGCCGATAACTTGGCCTATCGGCATGGGGCAAAATTTTAAAGGTGTTTATCACCTCTATGATGACGAGGTTCATCTGTACAGGGCGGGCAACAGCGAAACCCTGTTTGAGACAGAAATCATAAAAGGTATAGAAAGTCCGGAAGCAGCGGTCGCGCTGGGGGACATGATTGATGATCTAAAGGATGAGATTGAATTGGTCCGTGGTGCTAGCCATGAGTTTAATCGAGAAGATTTTCTCGCTGGTAAGTTAACGCCTGTTTATTTTGGTACTGCGCTAAGAAATTTTGGAGTGCAGCAGATGTTGGAAGGCTTTGTTGAATTTGCGCCATCTCCTCTGGCGCGAGATTCCAGTGCTGGCATAGTTGACCCTGATGGCGGTAAGTTTTCGGGTTTTGTGTTCAAAATTCAGGCAAATATGGACCCAAAACATCGGGACAGAATCGCTTTTATGCGGGTTTGTTCGGGTAAGTATGAGCAGGGTATGAAAATGAAACACGTCCGACTCGGCAAAGATGTTCGAATAAGCGATGCCGTGACATTTCTTGCGGGCGAACGTTCTCAGGCGGAGACGGCATGGTCTGGTGACATCATTGGTTTGCATAATCACGGCACGATTCAGATCGGAGATACCTTCACGGGTGGCACCGATTTCAGATTTATGGGTATTCCCCATTTCGCACCCGAACTCTTTCGTCGAGTGCGATTGCGCGATCCGTTAAAGAGCAAACAGTTGCGCCAGGGATTAACACAGTTATCAGAGGAAGGTGCAACGCAGCTTTTTATGCCAATGGCAAATAACGACCTTATTCTGGGTGCGGTGGGTGTGCTGCAATTTGATGTTGTCGTCTACCGGCTGAAAGATGAGTACAAGGTCGAGTGTAATTACGAGGCGGTCAATGTAAACACCGCACGCTGGATAGAATGTGATGATGTGAAAATGCTTGAGGACTTTAAGCGTAAGGCCGCGGCTAATCTATCCGTTGACGGTGGCGGGCACTTGACTTATCTGGCGCCTACACGAGTGAATTTGAGCCTCACGGAAGAGCGTTGGCCAGACATCACATTTCGTGCGACGCGGGAAGTCAGTTAGCGCAAGAGCTGCTAGGGTTTATATATCTTTGCAGGGCCATCACTTGTATCGATGATCCACAGTGTAAAAGCAAGCTATCAGGACGGTACGATACTTACCGACTCACACCATGTCTTCGTAGGGGTTTGGCACCTCGAGTGAAATGCTGCGTTTGAGACCTGGTATCTGAATTTCGGTATCGCTTAATGTCAGTTCTGTGCCATCCACAACGCCCACGCCAAAGTTGTAAATCAGGTTGTTTTTGCCTTCATTTGTCTCGTTGTTGTATTGAGCGGTGCGCTCTTGAACCGTTTCGTTTGCCTTTGCGTGTTTTGTCATGGCCGTGATGCCATGTTTTTTCTCTAGCATCTGACGTGTAATGGTGGGTGACAGTATAGCGCCGGTTGCGTTATTGCCGCCGAAACCCTTCGAATTAATAAATGTGGCGTCTATCGTCGTCGGATCTATTTCACGGTGATCCAATAAAAATTCAACCTGCGAATCATGGACGTCTTCTGCGATTTGATCCACCGTACGAATACCGGGGATTATTCCGTCAGACCAGACGCCGAGTGTCGTGGCGAGCTGATCTCCTGCCGCGGTCGCCAGCGAGTGTCCTAGATAGGCTTTGATCGCAGCAATTGGCCAATTGTTGATACCAAAAGTTTTTGCCAGCTCGTTAAATATATGCGACTCAGTTACCCTGTTTGCTGGCGTACCTGTGCCGTGGGCTTGCATGTAGGTGCGGTTTCGAACGGCATCTTCGCCTAGCATCGACCGAATAACGCCAAGCGCTTTGCCGACTGTCACGTAGTTGCCGATACCTGGGCCTGGTATAGATTTCTTAAACCCGTCAGCGTTGATGAATACATCCGCAATCGAGCCGTAAATATTGGCGCCAAGTTCTAATGCCAGTTCATCATCCATAAGAATGACAAATTGCGCGGCTTCGGACAAAGTGAATCCGCAATTCTCGCCAAATGGACGGCATGCGCGCGAGTAATCTGTGGGGCCTTGGGTGCCGTCTATTTTGTTGAGTGCCTCATCTTCCGCGAGTGCGCCCATTGTTCGGTAACCTTCCATCACTTCGGGCGTTAGTGGCGCTTCACTGGCGCCGACCATGACCGCACGGAACTTGCCTGATCGAATGTCCGCAATACCTTGCCTCAGGTTGTAAAGAAAGGTTGCGCAGGCGCCAACATTTGCCCCGGTAGTGCCAACACTGCCAAGCACATAGGCGTTGACGAAATCTGCGGTCATCTCCGCCAGGCTTAAGGCACAGTTTTTGGAGCTGACTCTTTTACCCAGCAAGCTGGACTGCAACATGCCGCCGGCACCATTTGTGTCCAATTGTCCCATCGCACTGCTCGCGTAGACTGATATCTGGTCAGCGGGCAGTCTGTTTCGCACTTCGTCCCAAGCAAAACCCAGAGAGTTTATGGCGTCGGATGCTGCATAAACGGTGAGCTGTAACCCCCGGGGATGATTACGCGACTGATACAGGCTGCCTGGGTCAAAACCGGATGGTAGCTGCCCGCCGGAATTAACCCTTGAGATTCTGGTATCGGGCAATAGGACGTCGAAATCTGCTTCGGTCGTGACCTTTACCATACCGCCATCAATGTCTACAACTTTCCAAGCCGGTGGAACAACTGCGGGAAGCTGATTGCGACGCAGGTCAAAGGAAATGGGTTGTGACGTGGCGCCTAGCTTGGCGCTTTTATTGATGCGTATGGCTGAAGGATCGAACAAATTGTTCTCGATCTTGCGAACGAGTGTGTGATTTAGGATTTGCTGTTTGATGTCATCGGTTAAATCGCCTTCAATTTGCATAAGCGGTGCAAGTGATTGAAAGGTTTTCTCGGCTTGGCTAGACCCAAGCTTGTCGATGACCATGCGGCGATAGGCATTATGCCCGGAACTTCTTCCGGCGGGATTTATGCCGCCAAAACCAACAATGACTGGGAGGCGTGACAAAGAAGTTAAGCTCCTAAAAGAGAGAAATGGTGAAAGGGCCATTGTACGGTTTTGAGCCCGCTAAAATCCACATAAGCGAGCATTGAACCGAAAAATAACCCGAGTTCAGGCCTGTTATGAGCTGCCGTAAAGTTATTGTTAAACCAGTTCGATCGCGACAGCGGTTGCCTCACCGCCACCAATGCAGAGCGCGGCAACACCTTTTTTGCCTCCGGTCTGCTTAAGGGCATGCATTAAAGTCACAATGATACGTGAACCGGTGGAGCCTACAGGATGTCCTTGGGCACACGCGCCGCCATAGATGTTGACCTTTTCGGGGTCCAGATCAAGGTCTTTTATCGCCGCCATAGTGACCATCGCAAAAGCTTCGTTAATTTCGAATAGATCAACGTCGTCTTTTTCCCACCCGGTCTTTTCAAAAAGTTTTTCAATTGCGCCAACAGGTGCAATAGTGAACTCAGAGGGGTGTCTGGAGTTGGTCGTGTGGGCAACTATTTTGGCTACCGGCGTCAGATTACGCGCCTTTACTGCATTTGCACTGGCAAGTACAAGCGCAGATGCGCCGTCCGAAATAGAGCTCGAATTCGCCGCGGTGACTGTGCCATCTGCGCTGAAAGCCGGTCTGAGAGATGGAATTTTTTCTAGGTTGGCGTTACCCGGTTGCTCATCGATGGTAACCGTGGTTTCCCCTTTGCGGGTCTTGATGGTAATGGGGACGGTCTCGGCTTCAAGCTTTCCATCTTTTATCGCTTGTTGTGCTCGAGTCAGGGACTGGATGGCAAAGGCATCCATGTCTTCCCTTGTCATCTGATACTTGTCTGCCATGTCCTGAGCGAAAGAGCCCATGAGTCTGCCGGTTTTTGCATCTTCAAGACCGTCAGTAAACATTGAATCCTGAATTTCCTGATGCCCCATTCTCAATCCAGCTCGGGCTTTTGGTAAGAGGTAAGGTGCATTACTCATGCTTTCCATTCCGCCCGAAACCATGATTTCGTTGGTGCCCGCCTTAATCAGGTCGTGGGCGAGCATGGTCGCTTTCATGCCGGACCCGCAAAGTTTGTTTATCGTCGTTGCGCCGGATTCCACAGGAATGCCTGCATCAATTGCCGCCTGCCTAGCGGGTCCCTGGCGCAGCCCCGATGGCAAAACGCAGCCAATAATTATTTCTTCGATGTCACTCCCATCCAGATTCGCTCTGGAAACGGCTTCTTTTATTGCTGCTGCACCAAGATCTACTGCGCCGAGGTCTGACAGGCTGCCTTGAAAGCCGCCCATAGGTGTACGTGCGCCACCCGCGATATAAACATCATTCATTGGATCATCTCTTTTAAGTGTATTGCTAGCCTGCGATATTACCGTAGGCGGTCATTTTTTTGTTGGCGCCACCCAATGCCCGCTAGGCGAACTGTTGCGTGAGCATTTTCCACTGCTGGCGTTGAAAATCTAGTGCGCTTTCAAGCTCTTTCAGTTTCTGTCGGGTCTCGGTCTCTTCCCATTTTTTGAGAATCGAATCTTTTTTAAGTTCCATCCAATGCTGGCGACAGCTTGACCACTCGTTGAGTGCCTCAACCAGTTGATCATATTCTGTCTCCAGAATTTCAAGCCAAAGTTGGGTGTTTTTCATTTTAAATGTGTTAATTTTTTCCCTCGCGACCTGCAGCTGCATTAGGGCCATGTTTTGCTCAATAATTTCCGGCGCAATGCGTTTTAGGTCAGTGGCTAATGAACACCATGACAAGGCCTTGATAAGCCATTTGGTCGGATCATACTGATACCAGAAAATACCGTTTCGGTAGTCCCATTGAAAGGTGTGGTGGAAATTGTGATATCCCTCGCCGTAAGTAAAAAGAGCAATCACTGGGTTGTCTTTTGAGCTGTTACCGTCCGAGTAGGGCTGTCGACCCCAAAAGTGTGCCAGCGAATTGATGAAAAAAGTGGTGTGATGGCTCAAAACTAGCCGCAAAAAGCCGAGCAGTAAGAGGCCGCCAATCGCATCTCCCAGCATGGCGCCAATCAGGGTGGTCAGTAGGAAATTACTCAAAAGCGCGAGCGTAACGTAGTGTTTGTCTTGCCAGACGACAATCGGGTCCTGGTCAAGGTCCTTAATATTGCTGAAATCTTTTTCAGTCGCCTCATAGTCCCTCAACATCCAGCCCATGTGTGAATACCAAAATCCCCGTTGCGCCGAATAGGGGTCTTTATCAACATGGTCCGTAAACCGATGATGATGTCTGTGATCTGCACACCAGATTCGAATTGAGTTTTGAACCGCAAGCGCCCCACCAATAGCAAATATGACCCGGATCGCCGGGTGCGCTTTATAAGTTTTGTGAGACCAGAGTCGGTGATAGCCAGCTGTAATTGAGAGCCCGTTCCAGAACATAAACACGGCGAAAGCGACCCACATACCGGTTGAATACCCGGAGGTAAAGCCATACCAGGGAACCAGTGTGAGTGCGACGAGGGTCGTCCCTAAAAATATTGTAAAAACGTCCAAACGCAGGGCGGGTTTTGCTTCCTCTGCGTTATTTGAAGGTGGAAGCGGGCGTTTATTCTCTTGATTGGTCATCTCTTTTTTTTCCCGGCCGACGAAGCCTGTTTTCTTGCGTACAAGCGCATCCTATTTTAGCGCTGAAAGGAAATCAATCTTCCAGAGCAAAGCCCCTGTGATATGCTCTGCAGCTCCTTAGTAGAGTCCATATCGGAGGACCGATGAGTTCAAAAGCGGAAGCAGCATTAGCGGTATTTAAGTCATATGAAGGTGAAGAAGAAGGTGTTGGTGAATGGTTGACAGTTGACCAGGACCGTATCAACACATTTGCAGATGCCACCCTTGATCATCAGTTTATCCACATAGATCCAGAAAAGTCCGCTGAGCTGTCTCCCTACAAAGTGACGATAGCGCATGGTTTTCTGACGCTTTCCTTGATTGTTCACCTTGGAGGCAGTATCCCGCCACTTAAGCCTGAGGCGTTAGAGGGTGTCTACATGGGCGTGAATTATGGTCTTGATAAGGTGCGTTTTCCTGCGCCTGTACCTGTTGATTCCCAGATCCGTGCAAGACATCGTTTGGTATCGGCGGAGCTGAAGAACCCCGGTACGATTCAGTTGAAAAGAGAGGTTATTGTTGAAATCGAAGGTGGCAAGAAGCCGGTATGTATCGCTGAATCACTTGTTCGTTTGATGTACGCAGACTAAGCAGAAGGCAAGAGGACCAGGAGAAACCAATGACTGTTATCACTAAAGATGATCTTATTTTGAGCATTCAGGATGCCCTGCAGTATATTTCCTATTATCACCCGGCGGATTTTATCAAATCGGTCAACGAGGCTTATGAACGGGAAGAATCTAAAGCAGCGAAAGACGCGATGGCACAAATCCTAATTAATTCAAGGATGTGTGCTGAGGGTCAGCGACCGCTTTGCCAGGATACAGGGATCGTCAATGTTTTTATCTCCGTCGGTATGGACGTTCGTTTTGAAACTGACCAGTCGTTAGAGGATATGATCAACGAGGGAGTGCGGCGAGCCTATCTGCTTCCCGATAACGTGCTTCGGGCTTCGGTACTTGCGGATCCGGCGGGTAAAAGAACCAATACCAAAGATAATACCCCCGCGGTCATTCACACAGAGCTTGTGCCAGGCGACAAAGTTGAAGTGCATGTCGCAGCCAAAGGGGGGGGCTCAGAGGCGAAATCCAAACTGGCGATGCTCAATCCCGCAGACAGTATTGTTGATTGGGTGCTGAAGACCGTGCCAACAATGGGCGCAGGTTGGTGCCCGCCCGGCATGTTAGGGATTGGGATCGGGGGTACAGCGGAAAAAGCCATGCTATTGGCTAAACGCTCGCTCATGGATTCTATAGACATACATGAGTTGCAGGCACGGGGACCGTCATCAAGGATAGAAGAGCTCAGACTAGAGTTGTTTGAGAAGGTTAATGGTCTGGGTATCGGCGCGCAGGGGCTGGGCGGTCTGACAACCGTGCTTGATATCAAGATAATGGATTACCCAACCCATGCTGCAAATTTACCCGTTGCCATGATCCCGAATTGTGCCGCGACCAGGCATACCCATTTTACACTCGATGGGTCTGGTCCCGCAGATCTCAAGGCGCCTAAACTTGAAGACTGGCCTGAAATTACTTGGGAAGTGGGGGCTGGCACCAGAAGGGTTAATCTTGACACGGTGACCGAAACAGATGTGTTGGATTGGCAACCAGGTGAAACGATTCTACTGTCAGGCAAAATGTTGACCGGGCGCGATGCTGCCCATAAGCGAATCCGTGATTTGTTTGCCGAAGGTAAAGGCCTGCCAGAAGGTGTGGATCTTAAAGGTAAGTTCATCTACTACGTTGGCCCAGTTGATCCTGTTCGTGAAGAAATTGTAGGCCCGGCCGGACCTACAACGGCCACACGGATGGATGGATTCACGGAAATGATGCTCGAGAAAACCGGGTTGCTCGGGATGGTGGGAAAAGCGGAGCGTGGCCCAGCAGCGATCGACGCTATCCGTGACCATAAGGCGGTATATTTGATGGCAGTTGGCGGTGCGGCGTACCTTGTTTCTAAGGCGATTCGAAAATCGAGGGTGGTCGCTTTTGAAGAGTTGGGCATGGAGGCGATTCATGAGTTTGAGGTCGAAGATATGCCTGTGACCGTCGCAGTCGATTCCAAGGGAGATTCGGTACATGTCTCCGGTCCTAAAGAATGGCGCTCTAAGATCGGGCTTATTCCTGCTGTTCAGGATTAGTTGTTTATAATCAAATGCTTATGTGGGTTGCGCGGTTTTATACTGATTGAAAGCTGACGCGCATTAGAGTAAATTACGCGCTTTAAACGGTACGACCCACCACGGCTATTTATCAAGCATCACAAATTGGAAACCATATAGTATGGCGCAAGAATCAACGTCAGTTGACGAGCTCTATTTAAACGCCGAAGACCTGGCGCAAGATTTCTCTCTTTTTCCTCAAAAACAACCTGACACGGTCATCAAGGGGCTTCTGTCAGAGAAGCAAATCGAGGTAAAACTAGAGCAACTTCGCAACATGGAAGTTGATGCTTACATCGCCGCGACGGTCGCACCCACGGAAGAATCGACGCGTCCCGGTGCAAGAGCGATCGTTGATGCCCTCAATGTGCCAGTCTCCAATGTCATTGAGATGGGGCCATTCTACTGCGCTGAGTTGAGTATGCAGTTTGGAGACGCCGTTCGGAAAATAGGTTTGATAGCGCAGGACAGAGCCCATGCAACAGGTGTCTGGGGACCTGAGCATCACGAAATAGCAGCAAGAATGGCGGCTGATTTCGCAATAAGGTCAATGCCTATTGTGACTTTTATGGACACTCCTGGAGCTGATCCATACGAGGAAGCTAACGCGAATAATCAGGCGCACTCGATTTCGCGACTCATTGCAGAGCTTTGCAATGTCGACGTGCCTACACTGGGTATTATTGTTGGGCAAGGCTATTCTGGTGGCGCCATACCTCTGGCGGCAAGTAACCTGCTTTTGTGTGCTCGAACAGGTGTGTTCAACACGATTCATCCGAAGGCGCTTGCGAATCTTGTCAGGCGATACAATCTTTCGTGGCAGGAATGTGCAAAGTTTGTGGGTGTTTCTTCCTACGAGCTTTATCGTCAGGGAAATATTGATGGTGTGATTGATTACGACCCGGGTGAAGCAGAAAACATAGGGAATTTACGCGATGTCATTGTTTCGGGTATTCAGTCTATTGAAGATTCGACGCGGCAATTTGTTGTTGATCACCCGGAAATAATCGATCACTACAAACGTAATCTTAATCGTTATTTAAACCCGACTGAATATTTGTCCGCGCTCAACGCGAGTACAACCCTAAAGCTGCGTACCTCTCCAACCGCTTATCCCAATGTCTTCGGATCAGCCTATCGTTACATGCGTTATCTTGGTTTGAGAAAACGCATCAAGAGCACAACGACCACTCAATACGGTCGTCTGGCTGAAGTGGAGATTCCGCCAGGTGAGCTGGCTCAGAGAATTCATCTTGAGCGACGCTCAGGGTTTTTGGGTTGGTTGCAAGATCCGGATAAAATTCTCTATGAAGATGTGCTCAGTAAGGCTTGGAAAAACTACTCCGACAAAAAAGCTGCCGTGGGCGATGAACGCGGCCGGATAGCGCAATTGATTTTTGGTGAACCCACCAAAAATTACGAAAATGCCAAGCAGGAGTTGTGTTTGCTGGCAGGTTTGCACCTGTACAATCGCTGGAAAGCCAGTGCCCGGGACAACCTGGCAGCACTGATAGAGCATATTGGGGATGAAGACGCCAGCAGTTACCTTCTGAAACCTGTTGATATCAAAGATGTGAAAGGGCTGTTGGGCGCCATGTCCAACACCGACAGTGATTTCGTAAGTTATCTTAAAAGCCGCTTCACTTTTGAAGGGAAAAAGCTCTTTGATTCTGAATTTATAGAGGAAAAAGCGGCTGGTTTTTTATTGTCAGAATTAATCTCCGAGCTTAATTTGATCCTCGAGGGTGCTTCGCTGTTTGACAAGGAAAAACTGTCGGGTCAGAACCTTTCTGATTATACGCAACAGCTACTCGAAGGTGACCAGGAGCGTTCTATTCAGTTGAATCGTCGACTGTTGGAAGACAGTCTGTGGTCTTACATCGATAGAAAAAGTGATATAGACAGCATTGTTTCGGAACAGGACAGAACGATCTTAGATGTGGTTCTCGACGAAGATATTCGCGATGACTTTGTCACCGAGTGTCAGAACCTGATCACTTTTTCTGCCGTGTACGACAATCTTATTGCTGACTTGGTATCGGTGGCGCGTCAGGCACATGAGTCGAAAACACTGTCATCCGAATTTATTGAGCATTTGCTGCAGCGCTCTTTTGCTGAGGTTGCCGCGTTGGGCTCGCTTTCCGAGATGAATGAAGCGGATATAAAAAATCAGTTTATAAGCTGGGTAGATACACTTGCGAATCATGCGCGATGTAGTG